>Ga0118677_10000938_pt1 | contig 62385 bp, 61 predicted proteins | sample AliMusrvi5mmetaG_FD_86154 | JGI IMG/M metagenome (GOLD analysis project Ga0118677, IMG submission 86154) | reverse complement strand
GTACTCTTTTGAACGCCAGTCAAGAATGTTGTTCCAGACAACCCGAACACAACCAAACGTCTTTGCTAGCAAAACCTTTTGTTCAGCGTTTGGATAAACTCTGTACTTATGTGCTAGTTGTGACATTAGTCTATTTTACAAAATATAGCATGTTTTGTCAACAATAGCAACGCTACGCGTTACGCACTATCCTTCCCTGTCATTAATGACAGTGTTTGTCGTGCAATCTAATCAACAGCTTGTTTAGCCTATATCTCAATGAAATAAAACAGAAGCTTTCTGTATGGTGCTCCAAATTCCATAACCAATTGGAATCAACACCAAAGCCCATGCCACACTAGTAAGCAATGGATGACTTGCTGAGCCGGCTGCATTAGCGCTATCAGCTTGACCCTTACCAATCACCAAAGATTTATCATGGGCAAGTTTATGCTCTTCAGCCAACTCTTTATCTGTCATAAAGTATTTTTCATCCACAGGTTTCACTAGGGCATTAGCAATAAAGCCAACCACCAACATGCCTGCTAACACTAAAAAAATAGGCGCGTAGATTTGACCGTAAGCAACCCCAGCTTCTAATCGGGTGTCATGCATATAGTTAACGATAACTGGGCCTAGAATCCCTGCAGTTGACCATGCCGTAAGCAGTCGGCCATGAATAGCGCCGACAAATTGCGTGCCAAATAGATCAGCCAAATAAGCAGGTATGGTGGCAAAGCCACCGCCATACATGGAAGCAATCACGCAGAAGCTAGCAACGAACAATGCGAGTGACTTGAGCCCTGCCATATAAGTCATACTGCAATACATGGCCGCGCCTAAAATAAAGAAAATATAGTAGGTACGTTGGCGCCCTAGTTTATCTGATGAGGTGGCCCAAGCAAATCTGCCTAAAATATTAAAAATTGATATTAATCCCACAAAGCCCGCAGCCACTGAAGCTGCGGCGGCTGTTAGCACCAAATCTTTCTTAATCTCTGCAAAACCAATACTAGCCTGTCCGATTAGAGCGCCACTAAACGTTTCCTGCAGCATAGGTGCGGCTGCACCAATAATACCAATACCTGCCGATACATTCATACACAGAACTAACCATAACAACCAGAATTGCGGAGTTTTATGCGCATTATTTAGATGTACATGTCGTGAGGCAATCATGGTGTTTTTCTTAGCTAATGGTGGGGTCCAATTCGCTGGCAACCAACCTACGGGGGGGACGCGATACCCCAAAGATCCACCTAGCATAAAGACAAAGTAGATTGCCGCTAATGCCACAAAAGTTTGCCAAACGCCAACACTAGTAGCCGTTGCAAAATAGGCCATCAACTTAGTTGCGAGTGGTGAACCTATCATCGCCCCACCGCCAAAACCCATAATAGCCATACCTGTAGCCATACCACGGCGATCAGGAAACCACTTAATTAGCGTAGATACTGGCGAAATATATCCTAGACCCAGCCCGATTCCGCCAATTACGCCAGAGCCTAGCCACATCATCCATAATTGGTGACTATACACACCGTAAGCTGAAATCAATAAGCCACCGCACCAACAGATCATAGACACCAAACCGGCCTTGCGTGGACCTGCGCGCTCAAGCCACCCACCCCACAACGCGGCAGAACAACCTAATAACACAAAAAACAGCGTGTACATCCAACCTAAATCAAATTGCGTCCAGTTGCAGTCGGTAGCAAACAAGGCTTTAGCCGTGCCAGATAATTTTTCTGCAAAAGTTGTCGCACCTGCAGCACAGGCTAAGAGTGGCTTACCATCTCCATCCATTAAGGCATTACCCAGGGGCTTCCAAAATACGCTAAAGCCATAAGCCATACCTATTGATAAATGCACAGCTAACGCCGCGGGGGGAACCAGCCAGCGATTAAAATTAGCGTTGGCGGTAATATGCTCTTTTGAAAAAAAATCTGCCATTTCTTCCCTCTCATGCTGCAATGAAAATTTTAGTGATACACCATTTAAATTAGTGCAATTTATGTATGGTGTTACAAAATGAAACAAATGGCAAATGACTTATTTGTGAAATTTAGCTTGAGTGGTTTAATAATTTGTCATTAAATCGTCACAATAGAGTCATAAACTATTTATAGTGGTCAAACTAAGTGTAAGTAGCGATAAGGAAAATACATGCCAGCCAATATATTAGTAGTTGAAGATGAACCTGCAATTCAAGAATTGCTTGCCCTTAACATTACTCAAGCTGGCCATAATGCCATGCGTGCACTAAGTGCTGAGCATGCCCAAGAATTACTCCGAGAAGCCATGCCAGATTTAATTTTATTGGACTGGATGTTGCCAGGCATGAATGGCTTGGAGTTTGCTCGTAAGTTAAAATCGGACACGTTAACCAAATCTATCCCTATTATTATGCTCACCGCTCGTGGTGATGAATATGACAAAGTACGCGGCCTTGAAGTGGGTGCTGACGACTATGTAACTAAACCATTTAGCCCACGTGAACTGAATGCGCGCATTAAAGCTGTGTTGCGCCGTCGCGCACCACAAATGACAGACGACCCCATTGAAGTAAGTGGTTTGCGCCTAGACCCCACCACGCACAGGGTAACCGGTAAAGATAAAATAATTGACCTTGGGCCTACTGAGTTTAGATTGCTACACTTTTTTATGTCAAATGCTGAACGCGTGCATACGCGGAGTCAATTGTTAGATAAGGTGTGGGGCGATCGCGTTTTTGTTGAAGATCGTACGGTGGATGTCCATATACGCCGTTTACGCAATGCACTTTCTATTTCGGGCCATGAAGATTTAATTCAAACCGTTCGTGGCGCTGGTTATCGGTTATCAGTTCAGTAAGATGGCATCAATCGCGCAGGCATGCCTGCGCGAAAAAGTTAAATCTATCTAGACTTGTAATTAATATCAAATTTATACACGCTTAAATCTTATGTCAGCAAAAACCTAGTTATAATAAGTTAGCTTTTTTGAGAGGGGTTTGCAAGTGCAAGATATACGCTGGAATGCCTTTTGGCTAGTCTTAACACTTATTATCATTTGCCTAATCACTTGGGCCAGCAGTAGCGCAACGAACGCTCTTTTAGTCTTTTCTGTAGTTATTACGGCCTATCTTATCGGCCATCTATACTGGCTACATCAACTCAATTTATGGCTAAAAAAACCAGTACTTAACCATATTCCCGACGGCTCAGGTGCTTGGGAGGATGTATTCGGGGCCCTTTACCAAGAATACCGCCGCCACTCGCGCAATCAAACCCAATTAAGCTCTGCTTTAGGGCGCTTTCGTCATGCCGCAAGCGCCTTGCCAGATGGCGTAGTCGTTCTTAATGCAGCCAATGAAATTGAATGGTGCAACCCGCCAGCTGAAGTCAAATTGGGTCTGGATTTGAAGCAAGATGAGAATCAACCTATAAACTATTTAGTCCGCCATGGTGACTTTGTGAGTTACTTACAAGCACAAGACTATTCTGAACCTATTAAACTTAAATCATGGCGCAACTTAGACGTGACCCTTGAAATTCAACTTATCCCTTATGGCACTAAACAGAAACTCCTGATTTGTCGAGATGTTACACAGCTAGAGAAAATTGAAACGATGCGTCGCGACTTTATAGCCAACGTATCGCATGAACTGCGCACGCCACTAACTGTTGTAGGAGGATTCGTGGAAACCTTATTGGATATGGAAGGTGCTGTGCCAGAAAGCACCCGTAGCTATTTCAATATGATGCAAGAACAAACTATGCGCATGCGTTTATTGATTGACGATTTGCTTACGCTATCCCATATAGAAAGTAACGTTCAGGCTCCTGAAAACATAGAAATAGACATGCCATCATTGCTAAATATGATCATCAATGATGCCAAGGCGCTTAGCCAAGGCAAACATCAAATCGTTGCCAATATAGACCCTCATCTAAATTTATTAGGCGCAGCTGGTGAACTACAAAGCGCCATGAGCAATTTAATTAGCAATTCGATACGCTACACACCAACTGGGGGTGAAATTAAGGTTAAATGGGAGCTAATTAATAACCAAGCCGTATTTAGTGTCAGCGACAATGGTATTGGTATTGAGCAAAAGCATATTGACAGGCTAACCGAGCGCTTTTATCGGGTTGACCGCAGTCGAAGTCGAGAAACTGGCGGCACTGGTCTAGGCCTATCCATTGTAAAACATATCCTAACTCGCCATCAGGCCAAGCTTGAAATCAACAGTGAATTAGGTATAGGAAGCACTTTTAGCGAAGTATTTCCAAAAGCACGTATTATCCAAAAACAGGTTGCTTTGTTCTAAAAGTGATAATATTTTAGCAATGAGAAACTTAGCGATTATTGCTATAACGCCGCTGTTTTTAATCTTAGCTGCATGCGCCAATACACCAACTAGTACCAACTCTGGAAAGTCTCCAGAGAAAACTATTCCTGTGCAAGGCGATCGTAGCACTATTAATCAACTGGCTAAATCTGATTTTGATCGCATGGCAGATGTAGAAATACACGAGAACACAGAAAGTCTGCGATTACTGATGTTAAAACTGTATAAGCGCAATCCACACGAACTACAAAAGAGCACTTCGGATGTCCCTGAGAAAATGGTTAACTGGGTGTTTAATGGCGAAAGCCAGCATCATTACAAGTTTGAGTCGATGAATAATACGCAGGACACTGAAGCTATTTTTTTAGCCTTTAAACCAGAGTATACGGGTGATCGCGTCCTCGCTTTCATTGTGGGACTGCATACTATGCTACTAAAAGCCCATGATGGAAAAACAGATTTTTACTTTACTGACACCATTGATCCGCAACACCTCTATAATGCTGCCAGAAATTTTGAAATTGCTGCTTGGAAAATCTCAAACACTAGAGATGATCAAGGTAATTTATTTTTGTTAAGCAATGAGATTAGCGCCACAGAGCGAAATTTATCGTTTGAACGTGAGTTTGGAAAAATCATAGGTCGTACGGATTTATTCGCAGTGGCTTTGGCTGAAAAGTCGCAGCGCTTTATTTCACGTGTGATACAAAATCTTACCACAGCGGTCTTCCTGCCTTTTTAATGAAACAAACGTAACTCCCTAAGCTCGCTTGAATTTCGTCTCAAAATAAAAAGGGGCCTAAGCCCCCTTTTCTTATCGTTGAAAGCCAAAATAACTACAGCAATACCTTCTCGATACCACCTTTATTAACGCGCTCAACATATTCCTGCATCCAGTTTTCACCTAAAAGATGCTTAGCCATTTCAACCACGATATAGTCGGCTTCTATCCCAGTGTCTTCCCCATATCGCGACAAACCTTGAAGACAACTAGGGCATGAAGTGAGAATTTTTACTTTTTCCTCGGGTGCGCCCACTGTTAAACCCATCTTAGTCATGCCTTTTTCCAATTCTTCCTGTTTACGCATTTTGACTTGAGTGGCAATGTCTGGACGGTCAACAGCAAACGTGCCACTTTCACCGCAACAGCGATCATTTAACTGCACTTCCGTACCCATTAGCTTATTAGTGACCTCCATAGACTTGTAGGTTTTCATTGGGCTATGGCATGGCTCGTGGTACATATAACGCGTACCGGATACGCCTTGCAAGCGAACATCTTTCTCCATCAAATACTCATGAATATCAAGCAAGCGGCAACCAGGGAATATCTTCTCAAACTGGTACTTCTGCAATTGGTCCATACAAGTACCGCAAGAAACAATAACAGTTTTAATATCTAAGTAATTTAGCGTGTTGGCAACCCGATGGAATAGTACGCGATTATCAGCTGTAATTTGCTGGCCTTTATCATGATTTCCACTAGCGGTTTGTGGGTAGCCGCAACATAGATATCCTGGCGGCAATACCGTAATGGCACCAACCTCATACAACATGGCTTGCGTGGCTAGGCCAACATTTGAGAATAGCCTCTCTGATCCACATCCAGGAAAGTAAAATACCGCTTCTGAATCTTCGGTCACTTTCTGCGGATTACGAATCACTGGAATCATGCTGTCATCTTCTACACCCAACAATGCGCGTGAAGTTTTAGTCGGCATTGCCTTGGGCATTGGTCGATTAATAAAATGCACCACTTGTGCTTTGATTTCCGGCTTACCCACTGTGGCTGGCGGTCTAATTTTATCCCGAAGCAACCCAAACTTTTTAGCCAAACCATGTGCAAAACTTTGTGCTCGATAACCAATAGTGATCATAAATAAATGTAGAAATTTAATGGTCGCTGGGTCTTTAGCATTTAAAAATGCCATGCCCGCAGCCGTCACTGGGTTAAATCTTTTTTTACCTTGCTCACGTAAAAAATTACGCATAGAAATAGACACATCGCCAAAATCAATATCCACTGGGCATGGATTTAAGCACTTATGACAGACCGTGCAATGGTCAGCGACATCATTAAATTCATCAAAATGCTTGAGTGAAATGCCGCGGCGAGTTTGCTCTTCGTATAAAAATGCTTCAATCAAGAGTGATGTGGCTAAAATCTTATTACGAGGGGAATACAAAAGATTGGCACGTGGTACGTGAGTCGTGCACACTGGCTTACATTTGCCACAGCGCAAACAATCACTAATAGAATCAGCAATTTCGCCTATAGCAGACTGCTCCATAATAATGGACTCTTGTTCCAACAAACCAAAGCTTGGCGTATAGGCATTTTCAAGGCCAGAACCTGCCAAAAGCTTACCTTTATTAAAGTGCCCATTAGGGTCAACTTTATTTTTGTAAGCAGTAAAACTATCAATCACTGACTGATCCAAGAACTCCATTTTGGTAATACCAATACCATGCTCACCTGAAATAACGCCATCAAGGCCAGTAGCCAAAGCCATCACACGCGCCACTGCGGCATGAGCGGCTTGCATCATTTCATAGTCATCAGAATTCACTGGGATATTGGTATGCACATTACCATCACCGGCATGCATGTGTAAGGCAATGAAAACTCGGCTCTTCAGTACCTTTTTGTGAATCTCGTCACATCGATCCAGTATCTTTTGATATTCACGTCCAGCAAAAATATCTGCCATAGGTCGTTTTAATTCGCGTTTCCATGAAATGCGTAAATTATAGGACTGCACGGCACGGAATATATTTTCGTATTGGCTGAGAGATTCTCCCGCGTTGCCGAGCACAGAAACTGGCGCATCTAAACTATTAAGAATCAAACTCCAACGTTGACGAAGTTCAGCTATCAACTGCAACGCCATCCCCTGCTTGCTTTTGACCATCTCAGCATCAGCATTACCATCTTCATCTGTCTGCAAGGGCAGTTCGCCTTGCATAAAGGCTTCCAAGGCATCTACCAGCTTGAGCTTATTATGAATCGACAATTCAATATTGATGCGCTCTATACCGTCTGAGTATTCACCTAGACGCGGCAATGGAATAACTACATCTTCGTTAATCTTAAAGGCATTGGTATGCTTAGCGATAGCCGCAGTACGCGCACGATCCAACCAAAACTTTTTACGTGCTTCTGCAGATACTGCAATAAAACCCTCGCCATCACGTGCATTACATAAACGCACAATATGAGAAGCAGCTTCACCTACTGCATTTTCATCATCTGAAGCAATATCCGCGATCAACACCATTTTAGGGCGTTGTTGGCGTGCTGCTTTAGTGGCATAACCTACCGCTTTAATATAACGCTCATCCATATGTTCTAGACCAGCCATCAGAACGACAGGGTCTTTTTTTGCGGTAGCGTCTAGGTAATCTTTAATTTCAACAATCGCCGGCACTGCATGTGACACGTTACCGAAAAATTCTAAGGCCACAGTACGCACATGCTTAGGCATACGATGCAAGATAAAAGTGGCTGAAGTGATTAACCCATCACAACCCTCTTTTTGTATACCTGGTAAGCCTGATAAGAATTTATCTGTAACGTCTTTACCCAAACCTACCTTACGGAAACTCGGCCCAGGAATTTCTAAAATTCTAGGCTCTGCCAGCAGGGTTTTCATGTCTTCGGCATAACGACTTACTTTAAAGCGTGCCAGTGGTATATCATGAATTTTGCCTAGGTTATGGTCTAAGCGCTCTACCTCTAGCCACTCAGCATCTGGCGTCACCATGCGCCATGAGGCTAGGTTATCTAATGCCGTACCCCACAGCACAGCTTTTTTACCGCCCGCATTCATTGCGACATTGCCACCAATACAAGAAGCATCAGCAGAAGTAGGATCACAAGCAAACTCTAAACCAGCATCACTTGCTGCTTCCATCGCACGGCGCGTGACCACACCAGCACCGCATTCAATCGTAGCAACCTGTCGAGAGACTCCTGCCAAAGTGCGCATTTGCACACCGCTATGCTGATCTAGTTTTTCAGTATTAATTACTGCTGACATTGCCGTTAGTGGAATCGCACCTCCGGTATAACCTGTACCACCACCTCGTGGAATAATAGTTAGTCCCAACTCAATACAGGCACGCACCAAGGCGGCAATTTCTTTTTCAGTATCGGGGGTTAAGACCAAAAACGGATATTCAACACGCCAGTCCGTAGCGTCTGTCACGTGCGACACGCGTGCCAAACCATCAAACTGCACATTATCTTTACGTGTAATTTTAGTCAATTTCGACAGTGCTTTTTTGCGCAAACTGGCCACTTGCTTAAAGCCAAGTTCAAACTCAGTAACAGCATGGCGTGCCGCCACAACCAGCTTCAATACTTTTTCATTGCCGGCACTACGCTCATCAATCGCATCAATTCTATGATGCAAGGCATCCACTAGTGCTTTGCGACGTTTAGGATTTTCAAGCAGATCATCTTGCAAATAAGGATTACGTGTCACTACCCACAAATCACCTAACACTTCAAACAACATACGTGCGGAACGACCCGTTTTACGCTCACCACGAAGTTCGTTTAAAATATTCCAAATCTCCTCTCCTAAAAACCTAATCACAATTTCACGGTCTGAGAAAGAGGTATAGTTGTAAGGGATTTCGCGCAAGCGCTGTGATGGCTTGGCTTCTGCATGCAGAATATTGCTAGATAAAGGTGCGTTCATTTAGATTTTGATAAATAGCTTTGCTATTAAAGACCCGATTATAACATGGTGCCGACGCGCAAATAAGCGTAACAGTTGCATGGTTATTGGCACACCGCTACGTTTCACTCTTTAGAAAAATTGAATTGAAACGAGTGGCCAGCGTTAAAAAATTAATCATCACTGGAAGAAAACGATACACTAGCAATATGAATCATTTATTAAAAAAAACATTATTGTCGCTAATCATCTTAGGCTTATTGACATTCATAGGACTGCAACTAAACAATAAAAACAGTGCCCCCAATGTAGTCTTCACCACTATCGATGGCACTAAAATCCCCATGGATAGCCTTAAAGGCAAAGTAGTCTTAATCAACTTCTGGGCCACCAATTGCACAGTGTGTATTAAAGAAATGCCCCAATTGATCAGCACTTATAATCAGTTTAACAAGCAAGGCTTTGCAATCATTGCAGTGGCTATGCCTGATGACCCACCATCGCAGGTACTTAATTACACCCGACAACAAAAATTGCCATTTCCAGTAATGCATGATGGCTTATCTGAAATCAGCAGTCAATTTGGCGATGTAAATCTAACGCCAACAGCTTTGATTTTCGATCAGCAAGGTCATTTGCTACAACGAACCATAGGTGAACTAGATTTTAAGGCATTACATCAACTACTCAACACTAAGCTTAACAATAAAAAGGATAGCGCCTAATGCTTTGGATTAAGGCTTTTCATATTATATTTGTCACCAGTTGGTTTGCTGGCTTGTTTTATTTGCCAAGGCTATTCGTCAACCATGCCATGGTCAGTGATGCCGCAACTTTAGAACGCCTAAAACTCATGGAATATAAGCTGTATCGCTTTATGTTGCCATTAGCTATTTTAGCGATTAGCTTTGGTTTATGGCTATGGCTAGGGTACGGTTTTACTGGTGGCTGGTTACACGCCAAAGTGCTATTGGTCTTGCTGCTAGTGGTTTATCACCTCTACTGCGGCAAACTCGTGCGCGACTTTAAAGTAGGCAAAAATCTGCATAGCCATGTGTGGTATCGCTGGTTTAATGAGTTGCCAGTTATCGTGCTGTGTTTTATAGTGATCTTAGTTGAAGTAAAACCATTTTAACGCCCGCATAGTTAGATTTCTGGAGTCAATTTTAAGGTAATGGATATTTTAAATTCCACTTGGTTAATTCAAATGCTGTCCAAAGCAAACGCCACACCACAAGGGCGCATGCTAAGTCTCTTTGATATTTTAGATGACTGGCTAAACGCACCTCAGTTGAACTCAGCCATTGCGCAACAAAAGCTATTATCCAATAATGAAGGCAAAACACTCCTGATTGCCTACCTCACCGAACAGGCAATAGCTTGTGGGGCAACTAATCCAGCCATACTCGCTGAGCATTTAGTGCTGATTGCGCGCAATGCAGCCCAGCAATCCATCCATCATCCCAATTGTGGCAGTTTAGCGCATGGCAAGAAAGCAGCTGCTGCGCTAATCTTGGCGCAGACACCGATCGTTTGGTCGCCACTAAGTTTTCTAAATAAACCACGAAACTATGGAATAGCCGCCAGCTTAATCATATTCGTTGGCGCCACTATCCTTCTTTCCCAAACTGCTATACACAAACATCAACATCAGTTCAGCATTGCTAAAATTACTCATCCGCAACCAACAAAGTTGATGACTGCAGACTACAGACCAAAAACCTCATTAACCGCAGATGATGCAGCTGAAATTTATGCCAAGTATGAGCAGATGCGAAATGGCACTTGCCAGTTTCCAGAAGCTATACAAATTCCAGACAAAGATAAAGCGGTTTATTTAGATGACGTGGTAGGCGGTAAACTTCCAAAGGATGTCGGAGATTTAGCAATTGCGAAATTTTACTTAGAAAAAGTTCGCTGCAACTACACGCCTATGCTGATGGCACATTCAAAATAACTTAACTATTGGCGACCAATATATAATTAATTGATTGCAATCAAGCTATACAGATTAGTATAATCAAAACATGTCACCGCTTCGCGAAAAAATACTCAGCACAGCAAGCCACTTATTCCAAACGCAAGGCATCAATTCGACTGGAGTAGACACGATTGTTGCGGCGGCCGGAACCACTAAAATGACCTTGTACAAATACTTTCGTAGCAAAGAGAATTTGATTCTTGAAGTGCTTGAACAAGGCCACCAAGATTTTCAAGCTTGGTTAAGCGAAAAGCTTAATAGCAACACCAATAAACCGAGTGAAAAGTTACAAAAACTATTTGATTTTATTGAAGAATGGGTCACCTCGCCCAACTTTCGTGGCATGGGCTTTATCAAGGCTTCAGCTGAGTTTCCAAGCGAAGCTAGCCCTGTGCACCAACTATCTTCAGAGCAATCACGTCAATTTAAGCAATACATAAGCAGCCTTGCACATGAAGCCAATATTCAAGATGCAGACGGATTGGCGCTGCAACTTTCATTGTTATTTGAAGGCGCGGTGCAGGCCGAACAAATGATACGCGGCTCTGGGGCAATGGCTTATGCAAAAAAAGCCGCCAAAATTTTAATTAACGGTGCTGCCACCCATTAATTAAACCCTGAATTAGACTTGCTTGCATTAGGGATTAGCCACGATAATAGTCGCTTATCCATAAATTTCCACTCCCATGCAAACTCTTATCTGCGGCTCACTCGCTTTTGACACTATTATGGTGTTTCAAGATCAATTCAAAAATCATATTTTGCCAGACAAAATACATGCGCTTAGTGTCGCTTTTTATGTGCCAGAAATGCGTCGTGAATTTGGTGGCACCGCTGGGAATATCGCCTACAATCTACAATTATTGGAAGGCAGCCCCCTGATTATGGCTACCGTAGGTGAAGATTTTGCTAGCTATCATCATTGGTTAAATCAGAACAAGCTTAATGTAAGCCATGTTAAAACCATTCCTAATAGCTTTACTGCTCAAGCTTTCATTACGACTGATATCGATGATAACCAGATCACAGCCTTCCATCCTGGTGCGATGATAGAATCACATCAAAATAGCGTGCTCGATGCCAACAATGTCTCACTGGCAATCATTGCTCCAGACGGACGTGATGGGATGTTTTTACATGCGCGTGAATGTTATGAAGCAAAAATTCCATTCTTATTTGATCCAGGCCAGGGATTGCCAATGTTTAGCGGAGAGGAGCTGTTACAGTTTATTGAAATGGCAGACTACCTCGCGGTCAATGATTATGAGTCACAAATTATTCAAGACAAAACTGGGCTGTCTCTGGCTCAATTAGCACTTAAAGTAAAAGCCCTAATCGTTACACTAGGCGGTTCAGGCTCACATATTTACGCTGAGGATCAACGCTTTGACATTCCATGTGTTAAGGCTGATCAAATAGTAGATCCAACTGGCTGTGGTGATGCTTACCGCGCCGGTTTGGTGTATGGTATTGCGCAAGGCTGGGATTGGCTCACCTGCGGTAGATTAGCTTCAACCATGGGGGCAATTAAAATTGCCAGCCGAGGTGGACAAAATCACTCTCCAAGCCGCGCTGATATTGAAGCTATTTACACACAAGCATTAGTGAACGAAACTGGACTGACTGAACCATCATTGGTTGAAAACAGTCTGATGTAGTTGGGATTAAATATTTTAAAGGAGATCTAACATGCGAATTATACAAATATTAGTAGCCACACTGTTAACCCTATTATTAGGCGCATGCGCCAGTTCAAATTCAGGCTCGGTCTACAGCCGTGATGATGCCCGTAAAACCCAAACGGTTAGAACCGGTGTCGTCGAAAGTGTACGCCAGGTAAAGCTTGAAGGAACAAAATCGCCCATAGGTACTGTGGCTGGCGCCGCAGTCGGTGGTATTGCTGGTAGTAGCATAGGTGAAGGCAAAGGTAGTAGCATAGGCGCAGTTATCGGTGCTGTAGTAGGCGGTCTAGCCGGTTCTGCTGCAGAAGAAATGATGACGCGTAAGGATGCTTTAGAAATCACGGTGAAACTGGATGGCGGGGGCTTAACTGCAGTAGTGCAAGAAGCCGATGAGCAATTCAAAGCCGGTGATAAAGTCCGTTTAATTGAAAGTGGTGGTAACACGCGCGTTTCACACTAAAATTTAGCACAGCAAAACGCTTCATTTTTTCATGATTCAATAATAGATTGCAATGATGCGAGACTTTCGCGTCGTTGCAATCCATTTCAAATAGAGACTGTCAATAAACCGTCATATTTTATTCACATACTCTTAACCTTCTCTATCTACACTCTCCACATCAAAAAAGGGAGTGATGTCATGGCGAGAAAAAATACTTTACTAGAAAATTCAGCAGAGGCTATCCACACCAATACCGAATTGCAAGCAGTAACGCAAAGAAGACTTTATATCAGCATAGCACGCACACAAGCTGAAATTGAAGAAGCGCAACGCTTACGCTATAAGGTTTTTGCCGAAGAAATGGGCGCCCAACTATCAGGCACCGGCGGTTTGGATATTGATGGATTTGACCAGTTTTGCGACCATCTAATTGTGCGCGACAGTGGCACCCACCAAGTAATCGGTACCTACAGAATTTTAAGCCCAGAAAAAGCCAACGCTGCGGGAGGCTATTATTCTGCTGGTGAATTTGATTTAAGTCGATTAACTCATTTATTTGACCGTACTGTAGAAATTGGCCGCGCCTGCGTACATCAGAACTACCGTAATGGCGGCACCATTACTATGCTATGGGCTGGCCTCGCTAAGTATATGAAAATTCACAATTATGAATACATGATTGGTTGTGGAAGTGTCAGCATGTCCGACGGCGGTCATGCTGCGGCAAGTTTATTTCACAAGTTAAAAGATGAATACCTATCACCCATTGAATATCGCGTATTTGCCCGCAACCCGCTACCTATCGAGGCATTGCGTACAGATATGCAAGTAGCTTGTCCGCCTTTAATTAAAGGTTACTTACGCTTGGGCGCCTATATTTGCGGTGAACCCGCTTGGGATCCCTATTTCAATACTGCAGATATGCTGGTAATGTTACCCTTATCTAGAATGAACCCAAGATATGCTGCACATTTTCTAAAATAGTTTCTTAGGATTTGTAGCATCAATCAATAAAACTTTGAACACTCTCCCTCACAATCCCATTTTGAATGGGATTAAAAGCACCAATAGAATTACGCGCTACTATAGAATCAGCCGCATCTCCACGCACACACTTGCTGGGGTGTTGCTGGTAGCTTTAGTGTTGCCACTTTCTAGCAAAAACATTAAATCGCTTATTATCAAGTGGTGGTGTAAGAGGCTACTTGCCGCCTTTAACATACGCGTTCTTTGTACGGGGAACGTACCACTTAAACATGCGCCTTTTAAAAAAACCATGATTGTGGCTAACCATATTTCTTGGACCGATATTCATGCCCTTAATAGCCTCGTGGCACTGCGCTTTGTTGCAAAAGACGATATTAAAAACTGGCCCGTGTTTGGTTTTCTAATGCGTGGGGCCAACACCCTGTTTATTGAACGTGGCAAAAGGCAGGATGCAGGTCGCATCGTCAATGTTGCTGCTATAAGTTTGATGTCAGGTGACAATCTGTGTTTTTTTCCTGAAGGAACGACTACTGACGGTAGCGAAATAAAACCGTTTAAGAGTAGCTTAATGCAAGCGGCTATAGACTCGAATGCCTCCATACAACCAGTGGCGATAAGATATCCAGGGCTTAATGGCAGCATCAATACCAATATCGCCTACGCAGGCGAAACCACGATGCTCGAATCGATGCAGCAATTATTGCTGCAGAAAAACCCGCTAGTAGAGTTACACTTCTTCTCCCCGATTCAAATTGAAGAACTGACCGAAGATAATAAGGATCGACGCGCATTAACCCTACAAATTCAACAACAGATTCAACAAAAACTGGGCTTATAGGTTTTAATTCAATGTAGGTTTTAATGCTTGATCTAATGGATGGGACTGCACTTGAATAATCTCTTTGGTTTGTAAATTCATAGCGCTTAATTGACCACCCCATAAGCAACCTGTGTCCAAAGCATAGACGTTTTCACGTTGCTGTAGGCCTAACGCTGACCAGTGCCCGAAGATCACAGCCACATCCTGAGTAGCACGTGTCGGCACATCAAACCAAGGCATAAAACCTGCAGGTACGTCTTGCAACTCGCCTTTGAATGTGAATTGCATCTCACCATCAGCGCTACATACCCTTAAGCGCGTCATCGCATTGGTGATAACACGTAACCTATCTGCACCCGTTAAAGTCTCACTCCATCGACTGGGCTCATTGCCATACATACTGACCAGAAAGTCTAAATAATCGGCTCCCTGCAATGCAGCCTCCACCTCGGCAGCATAGCTCAGTGCTTGAGTAACCGTCCATTGTGGTAAGAGGCCTGCATGAACCATAAGGTATGGACCCTGGCTTACAATAAGTGGTTGGTGACGCAACCAATTAAGGAGGAGATCACAGTCATCAGCCTTGAATAATGGATCAAAAGTATCGCCTTTATGTGCACGTACTATGCCATTCGCAACAACGAGCGCATGCAAATCATGATTGCCAAGAACTACTTTCAAGCTTTCTTGGTGTTGATAGCACCAGCGCAACACCTCAAGTGAGCCACTACCACGATTGATTAAATCACCCACAAGCCAAAGCTGATCAAATTTAGGATCGAAATTAATACGCTTAAGTAAAGCTTGAAAGGCGTGATAGCATCCCTGAATATCCCCTACTGCATAAGTCGCCATCAACAAGCTCCCACAACAAAAAAGCCACTCAAAACTTTAAGTGGCTTTCTTAATATCATTTTTATAATGTCCGAAAAACAGATTATTTAAAAGCGGCTCCTCCAGCATTAGCCATATAAACCACTGCATTTGAAACCTCATTGTCAGACAAGCTTGAATTACCACCTTTAGCAGGCATGCTGCGAATACCATTCGTTGCATGACTGATCAAAGTTGCTTGGCCTTGTGCAATGCGAGGTTTCCATGCATCTTTATCACCAATCTTAGGTGCATTCATCAGACCGGCAGCATGACACATAGAACAAACGGCCTTAACGACTTCTTCACCTGTTTTATCAACATGCGGACCTGCATCTGCAACGGCAACAACAACCGTAGCTACTGGTTTAATATTTTCTAAGACTGCTGCAGAAGTATCTGCAACAACTGGAGCTGGTGCTGGCGCCGCGGCTGGACTAGCTGACTTGGCAATTAAGGCAATAATCAACGTGAGGGCTAAGATAGCGCCAGGAATCACCAACATTAATTGCACGAAGGTAGAAGCTTTATATTCAGTATTGTTATCGCTCATTACAGTTCATTCCTATGGTTAATTTTAGTTTTCGCTATTATACCTGTTCATAGCCGCAGGTAAAAGTCCATGAAATCCAGCGCTTTGCTATAATGCTGCTTCACAAGCGCCCGTAGCTCAGCTGGATAGAGTGTTGGTTTCCGAAGCCAAAGGTCCCGCGTTCGAATCGCGGCGGGCGCACCAAATACTTAGTCCTTTAAAACCTAAAGCCGTATTGTAAGCAACAGTTTTTCGCAAGCAAAGCGTTAAGACTAGAAGCGCCAGTAGTGATCTACCAATAACGCGGCAAATAACAATGTTAAGTAAAGTATTGAATACTTGAACGTACTTTTTGCCAAATCATCTGAGTAATTTCTATACAAGCCAATCACGTAAGCCAAAAATACGGCATCCAGAATAAAGGCGGCAAGCAGGTAAATCAAACCACTCATACCCATACCATAAGGCATCAGGGATACTGCAATTAAAATAATGGTGTAGAGCAGAATATGCAATAAGGTAAAAGCCTCACCATGGGTCACTGGCAACATAGGCATGCCGACCTTTGCGTACTCTTCTCGTCTGTATAAAGCTAGCGCCCAAAAATGCGGAGGGGTCCAAGCAAAAATAATTAGAAACATAATGAGCGCCTCTGGTGACACAGTATTGGTCACCGCTGCCCAGCCTAGAATCGGCGGCATGGCACCTGAAGCCCCACCAATCACAATATTCATCGGTGTGGCTGGCTTTAAAAATACAGTATAAATGACGGCATACCCGACAAATGTGCCCAAGGTCAGCCACATGGTGAGTTCATTTACGTAAAAATACAAAATAGCTAAGCCACTACCACCTAACAGGGTAGCAAACACCATGGTTTGTTTTGAAGACACATTGCCTGTAGGAATAGCACGTCCACGGGTACGCGCCATAATCGCATCAATTTTATGTTCAATCAGGCAGTTAAATGCCGCAGCTGCCCCTGATGCAAAGGCAATGCCGACTGTGGTGGCTAACAAAATCTGGAGCGGAACCATTCCAGGCGTGGCTAGAAACATACCTATCATTGCTGTAAAAACAATCAGCGAGGTGACTCTTGGTTTGCACAATGAGAAAAAGCTCTTAAGGCTTAAACCCATGCTGCTCTTAGTTGTGGTTGCTGCAATACTCATAAATCTCTCACACTTTTAATCAATTAGGGCTACGACTTAATAGTTCAGAATAATAGCCATTAGTAACAGGGATAATTATCGATACGTCTTAGTAATTTTAGAGTTCAACACGACTAAAATAATAACTAATAGCCCTGCTGTAAAATTGTGTGCTACGGCCAAAACTAATGGCAGATGCAATACTAGGTTGGCAATACCTAATCCTATTTGGGCGAAAAGCACTGCTAATAGTGCAAATCCTAGTTGTTTTAACTGCCAGTATTTTAATACATTTAAGCCAATAAACCCCAAATAAATCAATGTGATCAGTGCCCCTAGTCTATGCGTCCACTGTATAGCAGTGATAGAAGCTAGGCTTAGTGCACCGCCACTTGAACTTTGTCCTAAATCTCGCACCATATGGAATGCATCTTTGAAATCCATCTCAGGCAACCACAAGCCATGACAGGTTGGAAAGTCAGTGCAAGCGAGTGCGGCATAATTAGTACTAGTCCAACCACCCAAGAAAATCTGCATAAAGATAATCAACAACGCAAAGCGAATTGCAGTTTTCAAGCGCTCTGATTTGACTATACTCGTAGAGGAATTACCCCAATGCCTATGCGCTAACCAAGTCATCATAGCTAATGTTGTCATTCCTCCCAGTAGATGGGCGCTAACGATTACTGGCTTAAGCAACAAGGTTACTGTCCACATACCGAGCATGGCTTGAAACCCTATTAGCAATACTAAGAAAGTAGGCAGCCAGGCAGAAACTTTGATTTCTCGTCTGGCGCGCCAAGCGAGCGTGCCCAGAGCCAACACGATCAAACCTAGCGTACCTGCCAAATAGCGATGTGCCATTTCTCGCCAAGCTTTTCCTACAAGAACAGTACTATGTGGGTATATAGTTTGTGCGTTTTGAATGGCTGTTTCACTTTGGGGCACGGTTAAAGTTCCGTAACAACCTGGCCAGTCTGGACAACCCAAGCCAGCATCAGTCAAGCGGACATATGCGCCTAGGACAACAACACATAAGGCCAAAATAACACCGACAAGGACTAGCACTCTGAATAGTCGAAAACTTCTGTTTTGGTATTGCATAGATTGACCCATCTCAGCCTGCCCAAGAGTATCTTAATAATCGAATTAGATCTTTACGCACATCGGCAAGTGGCACTGCGGATTGATAACTCATCATTAAGTGTCCCAGTGGATCTACCAAATACAGGCGATTACTAGCCATGACACTTTCATCTTTAAGCTGAAACTGTTGGGACAAATTGACTGCCTCGGCCACGGGCTGATTAATGATGAATAAGTCCGGAAAGTCATTTTTAATAGCAGTAACATCCTGCATTGAAGTAATTAATACACGCTGTGCACGTGGCATATCTTTATATAAGGACACATGCAATTGACGCATATCATGAAGCCTATCTAAGCATATTTTCTGGCAGTCAGCTGTTACATAGACAATACTCCAACGCTCTTTCCAAAAAAGCGGCATAAGCAATTTAGCATCATTAGTTTTGAGCTCTGTGGATTGACTTAATAAACGAGGTGGCGTGACCAACTCTCCTAAACTACCACCGTTTGGCTTCCAATTTAGCTGATACATCATGACCACCACAATAATGGGCACTATAAAAAATATAAGCATGTACACAAATACCATACGCCCTTTTCTTTGCATTTCTTGCTCTGATATATGAATGTCGTTTTGCATCTTGTACTCTTTCAATAAAGTGATATCTGTTATTAAAAACAACTTATATTAAAAATCTAAATTACTTCTTTAGGCTTAACTATTATTACGCTCATATAGAGATAGATAAGTAAAGTTGCTAAAGCAAATCCGAACCATTGGTAGGCATACCCGATATGAGTTGCGATTCTTTCTGCCGGCACTTGCCAGTTACGAACAAAACCGCCCGCATCACTATTTTTATCTAACTTTATGGCCATAGGTGACACTTCAAAGGGGGCAGTACGCCTGTAGAGCTCCATATCCATATGCTGCCAAACTGTTGCTATTGAAGACTTCTTGTTAGCCGGCTCTTTATTTTCTAGCGTAAAAATCTTTTTACTTGGCACCCAAACTTGACCAGTCAAAGTTTGCTGCGATGTAGGCGTAGTAAATTGGGGCAATTCTGTATGGGTATCTTTACCTAGAATCCAACCGCGATTAACGAGCACATACTGTGAAGTTTGATTGATTTTTAGTGGCGTAATAACATTAAAACCGACACGATTCCCTTCCACCTGATTATCTAAAAGGAACTGATACTTTGGTGCATAAACGCCTGTTACCTTTATTTTTTTATAATTCCAAGCCTCAACATCTATCACTTGCAATGGGAAATCGAGTGCAGCCCCAACCTCAGCCTGATTATAAGCAGCTTGTATCGAAAGTTTTAGCTGCGCTTTATTGTATTGCCATAGCCCAAATTTAATAAAAAGTGGAATGCAGACTATCGTCAGTATGGTTCCGAGTATTGTAGGCTTGAAACTAAAGCGGTACTTTCTAAATTGAGTGATGTTCATAATTGCAATTGTTTAATACTCGTCTCATAATGCACATTCAAAATACAAATTGGACAGCATCATGTTAATAAAGGTCATCATAGTTTTAACTTTAATTGTAATTGTAGGCAGTTTATTTTCTGCTTTATTCTTTTTAGTTAAAGATAAAAGCGGTGCTGAAAGAACCGTTAAAGCACTGACAATAAGAATTGGGCTTTCAATCTCACTCTTTATACTATTAATGCTCGGCTATTATTTTGGCATAATTGGTCACACACATATATAAGCAGATTTAATAATTTGAGCTGATCGTTATTTGTGCTTATAAAATAAAAAGGGCGATGCTAATGCATCGCCCTTTTTATTAACTTACATTAGAGCCAATAAACAAAGATGAAAAGGCCTAACCAGACAACATCCACAAAGTGCCAATACCAAGCCACACCTTCAAAACCAAAGTGATGCTCAGGCGTAAAATGCCCCTTCATGCAACGAATTAGAATAACAATCAACATAATTGTACCTAAGGTCACATGGAAGCCATGGAAACCAGTCAACATAAAGAAAGTCGCGCCATAAGCACCACTACCTAAAGTCAAACCCATTTCAGTATATGCTTCATGATATTCAAATGACTGACAAACTAAAAAGGCAATACCGAGAAGTACAGTCAGCAACATCCCTGCAATCAATTGATTGCGATTATTTTTAATTAATGCCCAGTGCGCCCAAGTAATGGTGGCGCCAGAAGTTAATAAGAGCATCGTATTAATTGCCGGCAAACCCCAAGCACCCATAGGCTCTAATTTTCCTGGGTGATATTCAACTCCAAGCACCGTTCCGCCAGGACCTGCTGAAGGCCATGCGCCTAGAAAATCTTTATAAGGCGTAAACAATGGATCAAAACCTGCTAAGTCTGGCACAGATAATATTCTCATATAGAATAACGCACCAAAAAAAGCTGCGAAGAAAGCTATTTCTGAGCAGATAAATACGATCATACCGATACGGAAAGACTTATCTTCCCAATGCTTAAATTGGCCGGTAATGCTCTCCGTAATAATCGTGCCCATCCACTTAAACACCATGCCGATGATAATCGCGGCGCCTATGTACATCATCCATTTACCTGGGGCTTGGAGATAAGCTAAGTCCTTACTTTTATCGGTCGCAACCGTAAAAATAAAACCTGAGGCTAGCGTTAGCAAGCCCGCAGATATAACCGCCGGATATACACTACCGTGAGGTACGTAATAATGATTGTTTGAATGTGTCGCCATGCATTGACTCCCGTGCATTTTTTATAATTCTATTAAATTTGCAATGGCTAATTACCGCCATTACCTCGCCTTAAACAACTATCTTTTTTTGCAACATAAAACTACTTATCTAGCTTAACTGCCGGAAAAAATGCATATGACAATGTCATCTCAGAAACATCTTTAGGCAATTCAGGACTTACATAAAACCGTAAAGGCATTTCCTTCTCTTCGCCAGGCTTTAATGACTGTCTGACAAAACAAAAACACTCAATTTTCTTAAGATTAGAGGCTGCAATACCAGGCGTGACACTTGGCACAGCTTGCCCAGCTACAACTTCATTTGTCGTATTTTTCGCAACGAAAATTACAGTTTCTATTTGCCCTGGATGCAATCTAACACTTGATTGCTTAGGATAAAAATTCCAGCCCAATCCTGGCATAACATTTGTTGTAAATTGAACATCTACCCAGCGAGTATTATCAACTTTTGTATTCCCTGACTCAGCCGCTGTAGTATTGGTTTTTCCGTTCAAACCGGATATGGTGCATAAAACGTTATATAAAGGAACCAATGCAAAAGCGAACAAGATGGCACCAATAACTAACCATATTAACTTACGTACTAGCTTCTTATTCTTTACGTCTAGTTGCTGCTTGGCTGTAGGCGCTTTACCTTCGTCTAATGATGCCATATTGTAAACATCGATACGACATACCAAATTAAAGCAACGCCACCTAATATATATGCAATTTTCTTGCTACTGCCTTTTGCACCCGTTTCTTTATTGTCCATATTTTTCCAAACAAAACCCAGCCTAACCTTGCTTAAAAGTAAGGCCGGTTTTTATATTCTATTTAACCGTCGGTTGTTCTGTGAAGCTATGGTATGGCGGTGGTGATGGTAGTGTCCATTCCAAACCCTTTGCACCTTCCCACACTTGATCAGTCGCTTTTTTACCACCTCTAGCGCAACTGACAATGTTATAAACAAATAACAATTGTGAGAAACCAAGTACAAAGGCTGCAATTGATGAAATCATATTGAATTCAGCGAACTGCAAAGCGTAGTCAGGAATACGACGTGGCATCCCAGCCAGACCTAAGAAGAATTGAGGAATAAAGGTTAAGTTGAATGATATAGCAGTCAACCAGAAATGTAATTTACCTAATTTCTCACTATACATATGACCAGTCATTTTAGGTAACCAGTAATAAGTACCTGCCATGATACCCATAATGCCACCAGCAAATAGTGTGTAATGAAAATGCGCCACTACAAAATAACTATTGTGGTATTGCGCATCTGCAGCAACGTCAGCTAGCACTAAACCAGTTAACCCACCGATACCGAACAAGATAATCCAGCCCACTGCAAATAGCATTGGTGTTTCAAAGCTCATAGAGCCTTTCCACATAGTTTTGATCCAGCAAAAGAACAGTACTGCTAAAGGCAGGGAAATTGCCATTGTGCTATACATAAAGTACAGCAATGCTGGTACTGGCATACCTGCTGTGAAGAAGTGATGTGCCCATACAACAACAGCTAAAGCACCAATTGCCCACAATGAGTAAACTTGCGCTTTGTAGCCGTACATCGGCTTACGTGAGAATGTTTCAAGAATTTGTGGAATGAAACCCCATACTGGTAGCAACAAAATATAAACTTCCGGGTGACCAAAGAACCAAAATAAATGCTGGAACATAATTGGGTCGCCACCGCCAGCTGCATCAAAGAAGTGTGTGCCAAAATGACGATCTGTTAATAACATAGTTACCGCACCAGCTAATACTGGAATAGTAGCGATTAGTAAGAATGCAGTAATTAACCAACCCCATGCAAACATAGGCATTTTCATTAACGTCATGCCAGGTGCGCGCATATTGAATAAAGTCACAATAATGTTGATAGAACCCAACACTGATGAGATACCCAGTAAATGCACTGCAAAAATAGCAAAGTCAACACCAATGCCGCCTTGCACTGACAATGGTGGGTAGAAAGTCCAACCCGTAGCTAAGGCACCATCACCAATACCGAATAACGCTAACGTGAACGGTAAAGTTAAAAGAATGGCTGAAGGGGGCAGTAACCAGAAACCCCAGTTATTCAAACGTGGTAAAGCCATATCTGGAGCACCAATTTGCAGTGGAATCATCCAGTTAGCAAAACCAGTAGCTGCCGGCATTAATGCTGCAAAAATCATCACCAGCGCATGTACGCCAATCAACTGATTAAAAAACTCCGGATTTAATAGCTGCAATCCCGGCTGAAATAATTCAGCACGAATCGCTAAAATCATGCTGCCGCCCACAAAAAACATGATCAGCGAAAAAGTTAGGTACATCGTACCAATGTCTTTATGGTTAGTCGTTGTTAGCCAACGCATAATTCCCGCAGGATGATCATGATGCTCTTCATGATGTGCTACCGTTGTTGTACTCACTGCCTTCTCCTAATTACGCAAACAAAATAATTACTATCTATTAAACATTGCCATCGAACAATGCAACCTTGGCATTTATGAAACTATCGCTTACTGGCGTGCCGCCTTAACTTGTGCTGGTTGCAATACATCGCCAACACTATTACCTAAAGCATTACGCTCGTAAGTAATAACCGCTGCAATTTCAGTGTCATTTAGTAACGCTTTCCATGAAGGCATTACACGCACTCCGTTTAGGACACGATCTAAATGACTATCTTTAAGGTATTTCCCGTCTGCACCAAAAATTGGACCGTTAGCAATTTTACTTCCAGTTAGTGCAGGGAATGCAGGCGGTAAACCAGCGCCAGATACTTGATGACATACTGCACAGTTTTTCTCGTAGACGCCCTTACCCGTTGCTACTAGGTCTTCTTTTGTCCACTCTTTATCTGCACCTGCTGAGGCTTTGGACAACTCTTCTTTCTTAGCTGCAACCCAAACTTTAAATTCCTCCATAGGAACTGCATCAACCACAATAGGCATATAACCATGGCCCTTACCGCACAATTCTTTACATTGACCACGATAGGTTCCGGCCCTATCCACTTGCACCCAAGTTTCACGTAGGAAGCCAGGCACAGCAACGCGTGAAGAACCAAATTGTGGCACCCACCAGTTATGTAATACATCCGTTGCAGTCATTAGTACTCGTACTTTTTCACCCACTGGCAGCACTAAACGATTATCAACTTCAAGCAAGTAGTCGGCATCTTTTACGCCCTGAAAACCTTTTTCTGTTTGTTCTTTTGGTGTTGATAAATTACTGACGAATTTAATGCCTTTAGCATCGCCATCCATATACTCATACTGCCAACGCCATTGCGAACCAGTAATCTTAATCACCATAGTGGCTTTATCTCTCGTATCTTCCATCATAATTACACTGTGATAGGCGGGTATACCCATAATCACAAAGTCAATCAATAAAAGTATTGCGAAAGGGATCAGTGTCCAAAAAATCTCTACTGCAGTGGAAGGTGCTTTATCTGCAACTGGTTTGTATGATTTGCTTTTTCTATGGGCAAATATTGAATAAATCATGATCGCTAGAACGACAATGAAAATAATCCCTGTAATCGTCATAAATTTATTATGCACATGCAACGTATCCAACGCCATCGGGGTCGCAGGTAAAGGGAAATTCCAAGAGTAATCTGCATACGCATTAAGCGAAGCGAGCATTGCTAAAACGCCTAAGCCAATTTTTCTAAAACCTTGCATAACACTTGCTCCAAAACTAATTAATAAATATTTCTTAATTTTTCTCTGAGCTCACGCGCAAACATTGTGCGTTGCCCATCATTTATAAAATACTTGCCAAACTCAACTTCTTTACCATGAGAACTAATGAATAGCCCTCTTTTACTACTTTTACCTTTACCCTGCATGACGTCACGCACACTTATTTGTGCCCAATAGCGCTGAAATATCGCCATCGTAAAATCTTTATCATTCTTTTTCTCTACGATGACATCATCACCAACTATCGTAATGCTTTCATAATCATCTGAATGCAGATACACGCTATAAAAAGCGTAAGCCAATGCCAAGATTTCGATACCTGCGAATGGCAATACCAGCCAAGCGCCAATAAGCGCGAAACCAACAGAAACCGCTAAAACAATCACAAACAATGCCATCACCACCTTCACGCTACCCTCAGGTGAAAGCGAGTTGTTCGGCCTTAAAATTATTTTATTAACGTGATCTAATGCTTCCACACATTACCTTTGGGTTAACAAATTTAAACTTAACATGTGCTTGGTATCTGATGCGACATTTTGCCGCATCAGAAAAATAACACAGAACCGAGCTTCACTCAAGCTGATTGTTACAATTTTGTAACAATCAGCTTAAATATGAGTGCGATTAATGGCCGTAGTTCCATTCACTTTAAGTGAGGGTTAAGCTAACTGTTCACCATACGCATCAATATTCGTAATTCGCATGTTTTGATCTGTTAAAACTTAATATCGCTAACAAACTTAGAACTCATCAGATATAGAAAATGTAACCCGTAAAAAATCTAAATAATTAAATGTCTACCTTGTTAAAAACCATAAAATAAATCGCATTGCAGATAAAAATGGCAAAAAAAATGACCTACTTTTACGTAAGTCATTGATTTTATTGGTGCCGGGAGGGGGAATCGAACCCCCACGCTGTTGCCAGCGCGGGATTTTGAGTCCCGTGCGTCTACCAATTCCGCCATCCCGGCTTTTGGAATATACATTGTCTGTATAATTGCAATACCGCCATTATAGCAAGCTCTTAGACTTATGCGAACACAAGATTTCGATTTTTATTTACCCACACAATTAATTGCACAACACCCAACCTCAGATAGAGCGGCTAGCCGCATGCTGCATCTTAATAGTTTAGATGGCAGTTTAAAGGATGAAGCGTTTCTTGATTTACCCAATTTTCTTCACCCAGGTGACCTAGTGGTATTTAATGACACCCGAGTGATTAAAGCTAGGCTGTTTGGTCAAAAACATAGTGGTGGAAATGTTGAAGTTCTTATAGAAAGAGTCATCGACAAACGTACTGCTTACGCTCATATTCGCGCCTCACGCGCGCCAAAAGTAGGCAGCCAACTGAGATTGTCGGATGCGTTTGATGTTGAAGTTACCGCACGCCATGATGACTTATTTGAGCTACTTTTCTTAAGTGAATCGTCGGTATTCGATTTACTTGAGCAATACGGGGCATTGCCTTTACCACCTTACATCACACATGAGGCCACCAGCAATGATGAGGAGCGCTACCAAACGGTATTTAGTAAAAATTTGGGGGCTGTAGCCGCCCCGACTGCAGGTCTACATTTTAATGAACTAATATTAAACCGTTTAAAAGATAGAGGTATCGCTGTTGCGTACGTCACTCTTCATGTGGGCGCAGGCACTTTTCAGCCCGTACGTGTAGACAATATTAATGAACATAAGATGCACAGTGAACTTTACAACATCCCGCAAATTACGATTGATATGATTGCGGCAACCAAAGCTCATGGCGGCAAAGTTACGGCTATCGGAACCACGGCTCTTCGCGCGCTTGAAAGCGCCGCACAGCACGGGGCATTAAAAGCAGGACCAAATGAAACTAGCATTTTCATTACGCCTGGCTATCATTTTAATGTCGTGGATCGTTTATTTACAAACTTTCATCTACCTAAAAGTACGCTACTCATGCTAGTGTCTGCCTTTGCTGGCACAAACAACATTAAACGCGCCTACGAGCATGCCATTGAACGGCAATATCGGTTTTTTAGTTATGGTGATGCTATGCTCATAGAAAAACAACAATCCCAATGAACGTAGTTGAACTAACCGTCTCAATGTTTTGACTAATTGAAGCATTATTAAAAATGTCCCCAAGAAAGAGATTTATGACAATCCCAAAAATTTTATGCTCTATAGTATTAGTTTCAGCGCTCCAACCGGCATATGCAGCAATTGTTGCCGACGCTGAAATTGGCATTAAAATTCCGCTAGCCAAGAAACCTAGCACGCGTCCGATGACTGTCGCTTACATTCCAGGTTTCAAGCGTTATTACATTGCCGATGGTGGGTTAGCGCCTATGGCCACAGAGTTTGAGTCAGCGACCTCTAAATCACTTATTCATACCTATGACGACTTAGGTCAATATTTGAGTTCGGCAAAACCGGGGTATGACAATCGCTCAATTTATTACAACACAAACAGTAGAAAACTTGAAACCATCACCTACAACGTTTCTAGCGATGTTGGTTTTTCTCCAAACACTGGGATCTATTCCTTAGATTTAGCAGAAAACGGCGAGCTCAAAGATACGTCGAATGAGGTTGTGCAGTTTAATCCTGCATTTGGCGATGCCGCTACAATGCCAAGTTATAGTGCAGAAACCAATCAATATTACGCCAAACAAGAACACAGTAATAAAGTATGGGTAGTCGATTTAAAGTCCCGAGAAAAAGTGCGAGAAATTGCTTTAGACTTTGTAGCTGCAGGTGTTGCACACGATGATGTGAGCGACCACTTTGTGGCTTCCAGTGGGATTAAAGGCGAGGAACTTGTATTACTTGATGTAGACCACAAAGCAGTACTAATATTTGATTTGAATGGCCATTATGTGGGCAAGAGTGAATTACCTAAAGACATGAAACTACGTTCGCAAAATCACTTTAATGGAACGGGCTATAGCAATAATATGTTATTTGTATACCATGAGCCTGAAGGTGAGTTTGGTACCTACTATGGATTTAAAGTATTGAAAGCCAATTAATTTAATTATCTAAAAATTAGCAATAAAAAAACCGCCTTGTGGGCGGTTTTTTTATTGCTTAAAAGATTCTAAATATTAGAATTACTTGCCTAGTATGCCTGCTAACTTGCCTGAAAGCATACCGAAAATAGCACCTAATACCACTGAAAGTGAAACCAACAGCACTGGATTGCTTAAATCTGTTGCAGTTACACTACCAGCACCAGTTGTTTGCAATGCGTAGCCAGCCGTAGCGGCATAGCCATATACATTTGCTGGTACTACTGACAATAGATTTTGTCCTGCCACGATCACTAAGAAGAACACTGTTACAGCAATGTAAACTGCTGGACCTGCTGCACCGGCTAAACCTAATGGATTTGCACCCACTAAAGCTAAAGCAACACCAGCCAATACCGCACCGTAAACCATACCAGCGATAGTTTTTTGCAATGCAGCGTTATCACCGCCTGTATGGAAATAACTACCCCAAGCGATAAACCCAGCCCAAACCAACACTGATCCTGCAAGCGGCCCTAAAGCCAAGAATGCCCATACTCCACCTAAAATAGCGATACTTAATGCTAATGCAGTTAATTTCGACATACTTAATCTCCTAATTATTATAATTGAGTAGCAAGGTACTTCGAACAGCAGTGTGATATGTCGGGGGGGGTTTAATAATGTTTTGTGACACCCAAGCACATAACGCTAGGGGCATACTGAATGATTTTTACAAAAATGTAAACTTTTTTGTAAAAGTTTGTAACAGCTCTTATAACTTATGTACTGCAAAAGTGGCAGAAAGGCCTGTGGATAGGCACTTTCCGGCACATGTATTTATTTTTTTGAATTAAGTCCAGCCTTTACACTAGGCTCAAAATAGCAAATTTTGGTACTGGAATGAGTCTAAAAACAAAAAAATAAAACATAATTCTAGTAATTTCAAGCTTAGGGATTAGGCTCTCATCCCTAAGATTAAAGCAATATGACTAAGCTAATTCCTGCATAAATTCAACCACATTACTCAGGGAAATTGACTCTGCATCCGCTGAAGTGCGGGCTTTATACTCAACTAAGCCCTCAGCTAACCCACGCTCTCCGATGACCAACCGATGTGGAATACCCATTAAATCGGCCTCGGCAAACATCACGCCTGGACGCTCGCCACGATCATCTAACAACACATCAACTCCTGCGGCCAATAATGCATCATGCAGATTATTTGCTGCCAGCTTAACCTCAGCCGATTTATCATAACCGATGGCACAAATAGCCACTGAAAATGGCGCCATGCTCGCTGGGAAAATAATGCCTCGATCATCGTTGCCCTGCTCAATTGCTGCGCCGACAATACGTGAAACCCCAATGCCGTAACAGCCCATTTCCATTACTTGCGTTAGCCCATTTTCATCCAAATAAGTGGCATTCATTGCTTCCGAATATTTGCTACGCAATTGGAAAATATGACCCACTTCAATACCACGGCACAACGACAATTTACCTTTTCCATCTGGGCTCATATCGCCTTCAATTACATTCCGTATGTCAGCAACTAGCATTGGCTCAGGTAAATCACGGCCAAAATTTACGCCGCTTAAATGATATTTAGGCTTATTGGCACCACATACAAAATCGCTCATTAGCGCAACGGTTTTATCCGCAATTACTTTCACCTGTGCAGCGACTCCAACTGGCCCGATAAACCCTGGTGGGCAGAGTAAATTCGTGCGGATTTCCTCTTCAGTTGCCAACCTAAATTCAGAAAAACCAGACAGTTTAGCCAGTTTTACTTCATTTAAATTATGGTCGCCACGTAATAAAGCTAAATAAAACTGGCCTTCACCTTCAATACCATTCGCTATTAATGCAATCGCTTTTACCGTTTGCTCAATGCTGATATTAAGTAACTTAGCAACATCAGCACAAGTGGTTTGCTTAGGGGTATCTACCTCTTGCATTGGAACATTTGCATTAGCGCGAATATTACTCGGTGGTAATGCCTCAGCCAGCTCCACATTAGCCGCATAATCAGAGGTTTCACAATAAGCCAAACCGTCTTCACCCGAATCCGCTAGCACATGAAATTCATGCGAACCATCACCACCAATAGCACCACTATCAGCCTTAACTGCCCTGAACTTAAGGCCTAAGCGGGTAAAAACATTGCTGTAAGACTGATACATGGTTTGATAGGTTTGCTCTAGCGAAGCAAAATCAGTATGAAAAGAATAGGCATCTTTCATCATAAATTCGCGCGCACGCATCACACCAAAACGAGGGCGAATCTCATCTCTAAACTTGGTTTGAATTTGATAAAAATTGAGTGGTAGTTGTTTATAGCTTCGGATTTCTGAACGTGCAATATCTGTAATCACTTCTTCATGGGTAGGGCCAAAACAGAATTCACGACTGTGTCTATCGGTAATTTTAAGCATTTGTGGACCAAATACAGCCCAACGACCCGTCTCTTCCCACAACTCTCTAGGCTGAACAGCAGGCATTAACAGCTCCAACGCACCAGCTTTATTCATTTCATCGCGCACAATCGCTTCCACTTTGCGCATTACGCGTAAACCTAATGGCATCCAGCTATAAAGACCTGATCCCAAACGCTTTATTAGCCCTGCACGCACCATAAGAATATGGCTTTGCAATTCAGCATCGTTAGGAGCTTCTTTTTGTGTATTAAAGAAAAATTGTGAGGCGCGCATAGTAGTATCAAATCAAGGCTAAAACGGCAATTTTACAGAGTATCCATGCCTATGTCGCGTGTTTTACACCTAAAGGGTAATTTGATCTAGCCGGTTCTAGGAATCTTTTTGCATCATGCAGAGTACGATATTAACTATAGGCTTTGTAGCGTTTGTCTTGCTAGGCACAAATCATCCCAAACTTTTGCCTTGTCTTGCCAGTTCTGAAGCAGATGCGTCAAATCATAGGTGGCGACCAGCGCCATTCCCGCGCTGGCATGAATAACGCCACGCAAATCGCTTAAGGGCTGGCTTGTCTGCAATAAATGTTGTGCAATACTTTCACCCAAAGCCATAACAAGTTTCGGGTGAAAATCCCGAGCTTCTTCAAGGCTTTTAATTGGTGCCGCCGCCACTTTAATCCCCATTGCCATGAATATATTTCGCAAGAGTAGCGCCTCATCGGCTCCCACACTTGCAGTAAGCGCAAATAAGTAATCGTCATCTTCACTGCGTAAATACTGCCAAACTGGAACATCTATAGCGGGCAAGGCTATCGATTCAGCGGTTGGTGTATGCACAAGTTCAACAGGTAAGTCGCTAACAGGCAGTTCCAATAAAGTCGGCACTGGGTTGCGCAAGGACCATAGCGGCATCAGCTCTAGCTCGCGTAATATATCTTCACGCGTAATCATGGCTTTAATCTCCCTCTAACGTTCAAGCTCATAGTGCCAACCCCATTAAAATCGCATCCTCACGACCGTTCGTTGCTGGGTAATAGTTGCGACGCACCGCCATTTCATTAAAACCCATATTCTCATACAGCGCCAAGGCAGAAACATTACTGGCACGTACTTCTAAAAACATATTAACAGCCTGATATTTTTTAGAAATTGCCAGCATATGCTCTAATAAATATCGCCCTAAGCCTTGCTTTTGATAAGTCTTCGCAATACTTAAATTAAGCAAATGCGCTTCATCAAGCACGATCATCAACAAGGCATAGCCAATGATTTTATTGTCTTGTGCTAATACCCATGCACTATGTCCAGCGTTTAATGAATCACTGAAATTTCCACGCGTCCAAGGATGAGAGTATATAAGTGGCTCAATCGCCATCACTGTATCCAAATCCTCGATCTGCATAGGCCTCAACTGAAATTCGGCAAACGACTTGTTTGAAACCACACTCATAAACGCAACCCTAGCTCACGCTCAGCAGTTTTAAGCGCAACTCGATTGCGTATGTAAATCGGCAGTGCCGCACTTGCTGGCAATGCCTCGCCACTAGCAAATCTTGGTAGCGCCAAACGCAATATCGCACTCGCTGTTGGCAATAAAGCGCCTTCTACGCCCTGCAATTGTTCGCTGTACATTGCGTTTAATTGCAACGCGTAGGAGTGCCAACCACTTCCGGCCCCTACCCAATCTGCACCCTGCAGAACAGGCACGGCTTCAGGTTTATATAACCCTGGTGCTATAACAGCATGCCATTGCATTTCAATTTTCTCATACGCGGCGTGGTAAACCTCACCCATACGTGCATCTAAGCAGGCAATCACTTTACGAGCGCCGCTCTCCTCGGCTAGGGCCAACAAGGTGCATACCCCGGCCACTGGTAAATTCGCGCCAAATCCTAGTCCTTGGGCCACACCGGCCGCAATGCGCACGCCGGTAAAAGATCCTGGACCCGCACCAAAAGCCAACCCATCTAAATCAGCCAACTGTAAATTAGCAGCACTTAGCAATGCTTGAATCTGTGGCAAAATTAGCTGCGAATGCGTTTGCCCCGCGTTGACTTCAAAAGTCAACGTTTTGCCACCCACCATTAAGGCGAGTGACAGGTGTTCGGTAGAAGTATCTAGGGCTAATAAATTCATGGTTGCTTGTTAATTAGATTCAGACGCTATTTTGCCACGCATCTGCTTAATATGGCCACGCTGCATTTTAGTTTCTAATCGCCGTTTTTGTGAGCCACGGGTAGGACGCGTGGCATAACGGGGTGATTGAATCTGGTTTGCTGCATTAATAATTTCATGTAAACGTTTAATCGCATCTTTCTTATTTGCTTCTTGGGTGCGATATTGCTGCGCTTTTAATACCAACACACCTTCGTCGGTAATGCGACTATCTCTCAACTGCATCACACGCTGTTTGAGCCAATCGCTTAATGAAGACGAAGGAATGTCAAAGCGAAGATGGATCGCCGATGACACTTTATTTACATTCTGCCCGCCTGCACCCTGTGCGCGGATAGCGGTAAGTTCATATTCAGCTTCAGGGATAATAATCATATTCTTGATTAAGTTTGAATCAGTTTTTATGAGAAAAATTCTTGCACATCAGCCAACACTCGAGTCCTTTTAAATGGCGGCAAACTTTGCCATATCTTTTTGCCATAAGACTTAGTAATCAAGCGAGGGTCACAAATCACCAGCACGCCTCGGTCGCTTTCATCTCGAATCAGGCGCCCTGCACCTTGCTTTAAGGTAATCACCGAATAAGGTAACTGATATTCCATAAAAGCATTTTTGCCTTCTGCATTTAATTTATCTACCCGCGCGGACAGCACTGGATCATCAGGTGGTGCAAAAGGAAGCTTATCAATAATCACCACACTCAACGCTTCTCCGCGTACATCAACGCCTTCCCAGAAGCTTTGAGAGCCTACTAATACCGCATTGCCTAATTGGCGAAAACGATCTAACAACTCGGTCCTTGAGCTCTCGCCTTGCAATAATAATGGACTTTCTATGCCATTCTCAGCAAAAGCCTCTTTTAACAAAGCGTGAATTTCTCGCATCGCCCGCAGGCTGGTTGATAACACAAAAGCGCGGCCACCACTGGCCTGCAACACTGGAAGCGCCACTGCCGCCACACTAGCGCTGTAACTTGGGTTATTGGGATCGGGCATATCAGGTGGTACGTAGAGCAATGCTTGCTCCTGATAGTTAAACGGGCTTTCCCAAAAGCCAGTCTTAGCGTCCTGCAAACCCATTTGCCCGATATAGTGGCTAAAATCACTCTTGACCGCTAAGGTCGCTGAAGTAAATATCCATGCTCTCGGTTGCGCATTGAGCTGCTTACCAAAGCCTTCTGCCACGCTTAAGGGCGTAGCGTGCAATTGTACCGAATGCGTAAAAACCTCTACCCAGCGCACTAGATTATTATTTTCTGCTGTGTGCCAGCGGCTAAATAAATCATATAAAGCCATGCTACGTTGCCAGCATTTTTCCAGCAAAGGATCTCTTGCGGCTTGGGTTTCTAGCACAACAGACAAAGCTTTGAGTTGGCTTTGCATGTGTGCATATGCCTCAGAAAAACCTTTAAGTACAAGCGCTTTTTGCACTGGCATCCGCGTACCTTCGTATGCAAACACCAACCTAAAATCCTTAACGGATTTTTCTAATAGTGGGATCACTTTTCCCAACTCTACACAGTCTTTAGCAAGGGTTAAATGCGCAGCCATGCAATCTTGTGCCAATTCATGCAATTGACCAGTAGAAACATCCTCGCCAAAAAATAGACCAGCCACTTCTGGCAATTGATGCGCTTCATCAAAAATAACCGTGTTTGCACTAGGCAATAGCTCTGCCACACCTTCATCACGTAACATTACATCAGCAAAGAAGAGATGATGATTGACTACCACCACATCGGCGGCCAAGGCATTTTTGCGCGCATCCATTACAAAACATTCTTTGTAATAACTACAATCTGAGCCCAAGCAGTTATCACGTGTAGAGGTCACGCTAGCCCAAATCATAGCGTTCTCTGGCACTGAATTAAGTTCGCTTTTATCACCAGTCTTACTGTTTTCGGCAAAAGTTTTAATCACGTGCAAATACTTAGCCTCTTCACGTGAGGCAAATCTTCCTTCACTCTCGGCTCGCTCTAAATGGTAATGACAAACGTAATTGGCCCGCCCCTTGAGCATAGCTACTGTCACCGGCACTTTGAGGGCATCACGAATGTTCGGCAAATCGCGGCTAAATAATTGATCCTGCAGGTTTTTTGTACCCGTTGATATAATTACTTTGCCGCCGGCAAGCAAGGCCGGCACTAAATATGCAAAGGTTTTACCAGTCCCTGTACCCGCTTCAGCAATCAACTGAGTATTGTGTTCAATTGCATCGCCTATCGCTAACGCCATTTCTAATTGCTGGGCGCGCGCACTGTAGCCTGCGATATGCGTGGCGAGTATGCCATTTTCTTCAAAAACCTGACGGATAGTATGCTCGCTCATAGGGCTCGGATTATCCCACGACTTGCGGTAATTGCAGTTAATTAGCATAACTTAGCCTAAGATTTTTATTCGCACTCTCTAGTATTAGCATTTTGCGTTTAGGTCTTAAGTTCTTATAATCCGTATGTGCTTAAATTTATAAAAATATCCTATTTGCTTTGCCTGACGTTGGTAGCCTTTACTACCTCATGCGCAGCAGTTGAACCTATGCCTGCCCCTACCAATTCTCCCGAACTTAGCAGTGCGGATGATAATCAGGAGAGATGGACTGGACGCGCACGTGAAGTGCTTGTTAATGCACTAAGTCTGACTGGTACGCACTACCAATATGGAGGCAATTCGCCACAATCTGGCTTTGATTGCAGCGGCTTTGTAAGTTACGTATTTAAACAAGCTACTAGCTTAACATTACCGCACAGTGCATTGGCCATTAGCCAACTTGGCGTCAAGGTGCCTAAAAGTGAATTAAAACCTGGTGACTTGGTATTTTTTAATACGCTAAAAGCAACCTTCTCTCATGTGGGCATCTACATGGGCAATAACCGCTTTATCCACTCACCGAGTAACGGTGGTGGCGTGCGCGTTGAAAATATGCAAGATAGCTATTGGATTAAACGCTTTAACGGTGCCCAACGCATAGATCAATTAAGTCAGTAAGCAGTTACAGCGTAACCTTATTGCTGTGTCCTAAGTCACGATCAGGATCAATTTGATCACGTATCAGTTGCTTAAGCTCCTTTGCCTCAGGAAACCGTCCCTCTGTTTTACGTGAAAAAATCTGTTGCTGATTTAAACTCACTTCAAAGATTCCGCTGCTACCTGGCTTTAAAGTCACACCATCTAAATCTTGTTCAAAAGTGGTTAATAACTCTTGCGCCAACCATGCCGCACGCAATAGCCAACGGCATTGCGTGCAATAAGTAATTTCAATTTTGTGCTTAGTCACTATGACATCCTTGCTGTTATACTTTATGATCAGTAATGAAAATGAATACAAAGCTATCTATAATATTATTTAGATAAATTTGAAACTAATAAAACTAAGTCTGTCATAAGCATACATAGTTAATTTTGTTGGAAAGAATATTACATGCAAGTAAAAAATAAACATACTCGCTTCACCAAAGCTGGACTAGTCGCATCAGGTCTAGTACTTGGCTTGATGCTGAGTTTAACCTATTCTGCGGTAGCAGAAAAAATGACCAAGCCACAATTACCACTTGATGACCTGCGCGCGTTCGCAGAAGTGTTTGGCAAAATAAAAAGCGACTACGTTGAACCAGTCGAGGACAAAAAACTGATCTCTGAAGCGATAAGTGGCATGCTGACTGGCCTAGATCCGCATTCCACTTATATGGATGTAGATGCATTTAAAGACATGCAAGCAGCAACACAGGGAGAATTTGGCGGTTTGGGCATAGAAGTAGGTATGGAGGATGGCTTAGTTAAAGTAATTTCACCCATTGAAGACTCCCCCGCTTATAAAGCCGGCATCAAAAGTGGCGATCTGATTGTTAAATTGGATGATACGCCAGTTAAGGGTATGACTTTAAATGATGCAGTAAAACGCATGCGTGGCAAGCCAGACACCCCTATCGTTTTAAGCGTTTACCGTAAAAATGAAACCAAACCGCTTAGCTTTACTTTGATCCGCGCTATTATCAAAAATAAAAGCGTGAAATATAAATTGACCGAGCCAGGCTATGCGTATGTGCGTGTGACTCAATTCCAAGAGCACACTGGTGAAGATTTAGCCAAAGCGATTCAAGCAATGCATGACGAAAACAAAGGGCCTTTTAAAGGCTTTGTATTAGATCTACGTAACGATCCAGGTGGCTTATTAAATGGTGCCGTTGGTGTTGCTGCAGCTTTCCTGCCTAAAGATACTTTGGTGGTTTACACCGAAGGTCGTGCGCCTGATTCGAAAATGCAACTTACCGTAAGCCCAGAAAACTACGCTCGTGGTGGCATTGCAAATGACTATATCAAAGACTTACCAGCCGATTTAAAAACGGTGCCAATGACTGTATTGATTAACAGCGGCTCGGCTTCTGCATCTGAAATCGTGGCTGGCGCCTTGCAGGACCATAAACGCGCCACGCTATTGGGCACGCAAAGCTTTGGGAAAGGCTCAGTACAAACCATTATGCCGATGAATAATGGTGCAGCCATCAAGCTAACCACTGCGCGTTACTTCACGCCTAAGGGTCGCTCAATACAAGCAAAGGGCATAGTACCGGACTACATAGTTGAAGATGGTACTGATCAGTCTAATAACATTCATGAATCCGATTTAAGCCACCATTTAGCTAATCCTAAAGAGGCTAAAACAGAGGAAGTCAAAGCGGCAAACACACCAGCTAAAGAAGCGGCTAAAGAAAAAGCCAGTGAGAAGAAATTTGCTGAGCCTAAAGGCCCAATTGAACCCGCGAGTAAAGATGATATTCAATTTACGCAAGCAATGAATTTTCTTAAAGGCTTGCCAGTTGCTCACAGTGATCCTGCAAAAATAGAGGTAACTAAAGTTAACTAAGTTTGTAGTTTGTAAAAAATCCGCCTTTAATAGTTAGGGCGGATTTTTTATGGTCGTAACAACTACACATTTTTACTAACGTAAGATCACTTTAATCTAGAGAATGCACACAACGTGCTTTGCGCAAGGCATATAATAGCGCCATGTCTTTAGCCTTAACCTCATTAATTGTAGAAGCTGATCGCTGTGTGGCTTGTGGCCTATGCCTGCCGCATTGTCCTACCTACAGAAAAACTGGTTCCGAAGCCGATTCACCTCGCGGCCGCATTCAACTGATGCGCGCTGTGGCGCTAGACATAATTCCCAATAATGCCCGATTTCATGAGCATATAGACCTGTGCTTAAGCTGCCGTAGTTGTGAGACCGCCTGTCCCAATAACGTCAACTATGGCGCGCTACTAGACAGCACACGCGCACAACTTATGGTGAAGAAAAGTTTACTTTGGCGCTTGGCAAAACCTTTTATTCGTTATCGAGCTTTAGCGCGTATATTAACTTGGCCGCTATATCTAATTCAGAAAATACGCTTAGATGGTTGGCTAAGGTTAATCCCTGCAGCCAAACTCCTACCCCAACTAGCGCAACCTGCAACATGGAGCCCGATTTATCCAACTACTCGCAGTAAGCTAGGTGATGTCAGTTTATTCCTAGGTTGCGTGACCAGTGCGCTTGATACTCAGACCTTGAAATCCAGTATTTACGTATTAAATCAACTCGGCTTTGATGTACATATTCCAGTTGAGCAAACTTGTTGCGGTAGCATGGCGCGACAGATGGGAGACGCCGATGAGGCCCAGAAGCTGATCACTATCAATCAGGCGAGCTTCGATCAAGCCATGCCGATACTGACTGTTGCTAGCGGATGTGGCGCTGGTCTTACTGACTATTTAACGAGTTATCGCATTCAAGATATCAGTGCATTTCTGCTAAGTTGCGACTGGAGTCACATTCAGATTGAGCCCTTGAATATGACTATTTACGTGCAAGACCCGTGTAGCTTACGTAACGTGCAAAAGTCATCACCAGCTGTTTACAGTTTACTTAAAAAAATCCCACAGGCCGAGATACAGGCTCTGCCAGGAAACAGTCAATGCTGTGGTGGTGCTGGTGCTTATATGTTATCGCAAAGCGCGATGGCCGGTAGCTTACGCCAAGATAAATTGACCGTTATTGCCACAAATAAAGTGGCGATGCTAGCAACATCAAATATAGGATGCGGCTTACATATTGCCCAAGGGTTGCGTGAGCAGAATTTAACTGTATCTGTGCTTCATCCTATACAGATTATTGCTCAACAAATGCGCTTTACTGGCACCATTTAGGCGTAGACTAGCATTATGAAAGACACACTCACTTTAGATAAATTAATTGTAGAGTTAGATGTGGGGTTGCGTACTCTATTTGCTACACCGCATAGCCTAAGGCCTCATCCAGATGCTGACATTGCAGAGGCCACACTTGATGCTACCGAGAAAAACCAAGTAGCTGCGCTAATGCGTGTGAACCATACCGGAGAAGTGTGCGCGCAAGCATTGTATAGTGGCCAAGCGCTCACCGCACATAGCCCAGCCACTACGGCCGCATTAAAGCAGGCTGCGCAAGAAGAAACAGAACATTTAGCCTGGTGCGAAACGCGCATCCAACAGTTAGGCGGACATACTAGTCTGCTTAACCCCTTATTTTATGCAGCATCATTTAGCATGGGCGTGGTTGCCGGTGCTTTGGGTGACCAATGGAATTTAGGCTTTTTAGCAGAAACTGAAAAGCAGGTAGAAGCACATTTGGCCGACCATCTGCAACAACTGCCACAAGCGGACCAAAAGACCCGTAAGATTATTGAACAAATGCAGATAGATGAAGCCCAACATGCAGATCAAGCAATACAGTATGGCGCAGCTGAACTGCCAGAAGCAGCTAAATTTTTGATGCAAAAAGTTTCTAAGCTGATGACAAAGGCAGCATATCGCCTATAGAAGTAATGTGCCGACTTGATGATTGGTGGCAACAAGTCCGAAGCGTGTGCTCACCATAGAATTATAAAACAGAGGTTATTTGAATATGCAAAAATTTAGTGACGTATTGCTTACCTTAGATGATGCGTCGCATGTGCAGAGGATTGAGCTCTTCAACAGCGATGCAAGCCTAGCAGGTGTGATTGAAAATAAACCAGGTAGCCAAGGCTCGCTTAAGGTTTATTACCATCTGTTTCGCATGTACGGGGAGATTTCTTTAGACGCCGCCGTTGAGGGCTTAAGTCTATTTGCAGAACATACTGAAGACGCAGAAAACTGCCCAGGCAAACATCCTAACGTAGATCGCTTATTGAATATCTTGGAAGATGAGAAACCGCTTACGGTCAAGGTAAGCGAAAATGTAAGTTAAATACTTTCCGGCTCTGTAATCTCAAAGTCATGGCTAATTGGACAAGCCTGACTCAACATAATCGATGCTGAGCAGTATTTTTCAGCGGATAACTTTACAGCACGCTCTACTTGCACTGGATTCAAACCAGTTCCGGTTAGCACAAAGTGTACATGGATTTTAGTAAACACTTTAGGGACTGTATCTGCACGGGTAGCTTCAATTTCCGCCACGCAATGTACGATCGGTTGTCGTGCTTTTTTAAGAATAGCAACCACATCAAACGATGTACAGCCGCCCATACCAATAAGTAACATTTCCATTGGACGCATGCCTATATTTCGGCCACCATTTTCCGGTGCGCCATCCAATACAACCGCGTGCCCAGATTCAGACTCGCCCACAAAGCTTACGCCATCAATCCATTTAACTTTAACTTGCATATAGTCTTTCGCTAAGGCCTTGATTGGCTAAAAGTGGAAACACCTTTAGCCTTATTTATTTAAATTATTTAACATCCAATAATTCAACATCAAAAATCAGATTGGCATTTGGTGGAATCGCACCGCCAGCACCACGAGCGCCATAACCCATTTCTGAAGGAATAATGAGTGTACGTTTACCACCAATCTTCATACCAGCAAAGCCTTCGTCCCAGCCTTGAATCACTTGGCCACCGCCCAAAAAGAAATTAAATGGCTGTTTACGATCCAAGCTGCTATCAAATTTCTTACCCTTACCACCTTCAGCAGCCGCATCATAGATCCAGCCAGTGTAGTGTACGGTTACATTAAAGCCAGCTTCAGCCTCGCGGCCAGTGCCCACTTGTGTATCAATTTTTTGTAATGTTGTGATATTCGCGCCTTGTGTCATTGCCGGTTTTTCCTGTGTATTTGAAGTTGATGTTGATTGTGCGTTGCAGCCTACTGTAAAGAAGCAAGCTAACATTAAGCTGATTTTAAAACTAAGATTGCGTTTCATTAGGTTATCCATGTGTGAAGCGTGAAATAATAAACCATGCGTATGATACTAGAAATCCACTGACAGTTCAGTATAGAAAAAGTGGCTGCTTATTGCGCATACACCCAAGTTAAGAGTGCGTCTTGTGCTGGCTTAGTTAGCGCCACCTTTGCATCGTTGACCATGAAAACCAGAACATAGCGTTGCCCATGAGACCCGAGCATGTAACCAGCCACTGTCGAGACACCATTGATGCTTCCGGTTTTTAAGTGCGCCCTGCCCTGCAATCCACTATCTTGCATGCGTTTCAAAAGCGTTCCATCGACAGCTAATATCGGTAGCGAACTCATGAGCTCAGGCATCACTGGACTAAAATAGGCACTAACCAATAACTGCCCCATATGTTGTGCACTGATTCGCTCTATACGGGACAAGCCAGAGCCGTTATCAATTACTAATTCATTAAAATTCAGACCCAAGGTCTTTAGCCATTGGCTCACCAGCAAAGCTCCATTTGCCTCAGTGGCTGGCGCACCTAGTTTTTCAGCGGAAATACTGAGAAGTAACTGACGCGCCATTAAGTTATTACTCCACTTATTGATATCAGGTAAGATTTGCGCCAGCGTTTTTGAGTCTTGTTGCAACAATTTTACCGCATTGCTTGGCAGTGCATTTGGGGCATTAATAACTCGTAGTTTCCCGCTAAAGCTCCCGCCTAACTCGCGCCATAATTTATGAAATAGGGCGAGGGTGAAGTGATGCTCATCTAGCACTAACAAGTCCAAATACTTCCCTCCACAGTTGGGTGCATATTCGCCACTAAAGGTAACCTGCGAACCATCAACGCTTGGCTTCACTTCATAGCGCAGATTATTGCGCCATGAGGCGCAATCAATATTGCTGAGTTTGAGTAAATTACTCACTTTAACTTCTGCTAAATCCGGCTCAGGGCTAATGATGACTTGGTTGTCATCCGAATCAAAACGAAAACTAACGGCCTTCAAGTTAATCGCCAGCGCACTAGGGGTGGCGTTGTAGGCGCGTGCAGTCTCCGCATCGAAATTATTGGTAGCTAGTAATTTAAGTGCAAAGTAACTGTTATCTACAATGAGGTCACCTTTAATTTCTTTAATGCCAAGCTGGCGCAAGCTATTGAGTAACCGCCAAAAATCCACAGTCATCAGGCTCGGATCGCCATACCCCTTAATATATAAATTACCTTCTAATACCCCATTTTTCGGTTTTCCGTCGCTATACACTTCTGTTTTCCAGCGATAGTTTGGGCCCAGCATAGCTAGCCCAGCGTAGCTAGTGAGCAATTTCATGGTACTGGCTGGATTAAGCGCGGCCCCATCTTGATGCGCAATTATTGCTGGCTTAATTTGATCTGGCTGCTCGGGCAAAGCCTGCACATAAACTGACACACTATCTGATGACAACCCTATTTTCTTTAAGGCATCATTCACTGTGGTCGGTAATTCGGCTAAAGCCAACTGCGGCAGGCATAAAGCTAAAATCAAGAATATTTTTTTCATCGCGTTAAAAATCATTACATACTTGCAGCCACCGCACTCAGGGCGGTTTCAAGCATAAAATCTATTTCAGACTCACTTATAATATAAGGCGGCATGAAATACACGGTATTACCAATGGGGCGAATTAGCAGGCCGTGCACCAAGGCTTGGCTGTAGCAATCACGGGGAAAGTTAGGGTTCTGCGTTTGCACATCAAACGCCATAATCATGCCTTGCTTTCTTAAATGCACAATATTGATATCCACTGAAGCAATGCGCTGCTGCAGCTGACTATACATATAAGTTGATGTATGCTGATTTTCTTGTAGCACTTGATCAGACTCAAATATAGCCAAGGTTGCTAACGCAGCGCTACAGGCTAGAGGATTCCCTGTATAGCTGTGGCTATGCAAAAAGCCTTTACTCGTGGCGTCATCATAAAAAGCCCGATAAATAGTATCTGTTGTGAGTACCGCAGATAAAGGTAAATAACCGCCAGTAATTCCTTTGGATAAACAAATGAAATCTGCGGTTATTCCAGCCGACGCGCATGCAAACATGGTGCCAGTGCGCCCGAATCCAACTGCAATTTCATCGGCGATTAAATGAACTTGATATTTGGAGCAAATTTCACGCGCGCGGCGTAAGTAAACTGGGTGATACATCCCCATACCAGCGGCACACTGCACCAAAGGCTCTACAATAAACGCTGCTAACCGCGCATGATTTTCATGCACATAAATTTCTAATTGTTCAGCACAGCGCAAAGCAAAATCTTCAGCGCTCTCACCTACTGCAGCCAATCTAAAATCAGGGCTAGGCATTTGTGCCGACTGGATTAACAGTGGCGCATAGGTGTCTTTAAAAATTGCTACGTCGGTAACGCTGAGTGCACCCAAAGTCTCGCCGTGATAACTATTTTGCAGGCTAATAAATTGGGTTTTATCGGGCTGATTGCTATTCCGCCAGAAGTGAAAGCTCATTTTGAGCGCAATTTCGGTAGCGCTGGCACCATCGCTAGCATAAAAAGCATGACCCAAGCCAGTGAGTTCGGCCAAACGTTCAGACAACGCGACAACCGGCTCATGGGTACAGCCCGCCAACATGACATGCTCAAGAGTATCGAGTTGCTGCTTAATCGCATCTTTAATACGTGGGTTATTATGGCCAAATAAATTCACCCACCATGAACTCACTGCGTCTAAATAGCGATTACCATTGGCATCATAAAGCCACACGCCATCACCCCTATGAATCGCTAGCAAAGGGAAATCTTCATGTTGCTTCATCTGCGTGCAAGGGTGCCATACAGCTTGCATGGAGCGGGATAATAAAGTTTCATTACTCATGATGGATAACGCGCTGCTTTCAGGTCTTAACTTTAGGCTTTCTTCACAAACTCAGACTTTAGCTTCATGGCTCCGATGCCGTCAATTTTACAATCAATGTCATGATCACCATCCACTAGGCGGATGTTTTTGACTTTGGTACCGACTTTAACTACCAATGATGACCCTTTGACTTTAAGATCTTTAATCACGGTAACGGTATCGCCATCTTGCAATACATTGCCGTTGGAGTCGCGGATCACACGCGCATCATCGGTACTTTCGGTAGCGCCAGCTTTGGGCCATTCATGCGCACATTCAGGGCAAACATATTGATCACCATCTTCGTAGGTGAATTCGGAATTGCATAACGGACACTTAGGTAAATCGCTCATAGATACTTTCTTTTCAATCAAAAAATATTAAAAATTAATACACCGCTTATTTAAGGCGCCGGGTTCATCATGGTCAAATGCAGTAGCTCAATTTCTTGCATGATTTCTGGCGACAATTTAACTTGCCATGCGTCTATATTCTCTTTTAGCTGCCCCATGGTAGTAGCGCCAATGATAGTGCTGGTGACAAACCATCGATGATAGACAAAAGATAATGCCAGCTGCGTTGGCGTCAGGCCATGTTGTCTCGCCAGCTTGGCATATGCAGCGCTAGCCGGAAATACATTAGGCTTCTTGTAGCGTTGTGCATACCCCAAAAATTGCGTTACGCGCCCTTTAGCGGCAGGATTGTCTATATATTTAGCCGTTAAATGGCCAAAGGCTAATGGAGAATAGGCCAGCAGGCTTACGTTTTCACGGTATAACACTTCCGACATACCAAATTCCATACCGCGATTAATCAGGTTGTAGCAGTTCTGCACGCTGGCGATAGTTGGTAGATTATACTCTTTGGCAATGCGTAAAAACTCCATCACACCCCATGGCTGCTCATTCGAGAGGCCAATATAACGCACTTTTCCTTCTTGAATTAATTCGGCTAGCGTTTCCAGCTGATTTTGTATCGATACCCAAGCATGCTGTTCGCCCTGTTGGTAAATACCAGACACATACTCATTGGTCGGATCAAATAAATACTGACCAAACATTGGCACATTACGCTCTGGCCAATGCAGTTGATAGACATCTATATAGTCTGTTTGCAGGCGTTTTAGCGAACATTCAATCGCAGCACGAATGTTGACTCGATCTAAAGAAGGTGGTCCGCCACGTATCCATTGCATGCCACGGCGTGGACCGGCCACTTTTCCACCCAAAACAATCTGATCACGCGCTTGTTTTTTAAGCCAAGTGCCTACCATGGTTTCAGTACGGGTGTAGGTTTCTGCCTTGGGCGGCACAGGGTACATTTCTGCGGTATCAATAAAATTAACACCTTGCGCTAGCGCATAGTCTAGCTGCTCGTGGGCATCGGCTTCGGTATTCTGGTCGCCGTAAGTCATCGTGCCCAAACAAACTGCTGAAACTTTAAGATTGGTATTTCCTAATTGACGGTATTCCATGACTTAATGTAACACTTGCTGAGTTGTGATTACGTTGACTTGTGTATTGTTCGCAGGTTGTGGCAAATCCCACCCAGCTTCGCGAGTTGAAAGTTGCACCATACTAAGCACAGCCTGCACTAGTTCTGAAGTGAGTGCCATTTTTACAGTTTGCCCATTTTGGCAGTGTAACTCCAACTGAGATGGTTGACCTTCGGCGCTAGCAATCACGCATTGCATTGCGATTAGCGGTTGGGCAGATCTAGATTCGCGGTCTGTCATATACGCTGATTTAAAGTCCATATGCTGCTTAGATTCTTGTTCGGCTGCTTCTCGTGCAAAACTCTCTATGGCTTGATTTTTACTATTCGCTATTGGCGATGAAACTAACTCTTGGGCGCAAGCGACTTGTTGCCCTACTCTATTTTGTAGCAATTCAGACATCAGTTTACAAATACGACGAGTAATCCATACCGCAATCTCTGACTGATCCGCAAGTCCTAGCTTCAGCAATAAACGATCTTCTTGGTCGTTATAGCCAAGGTTGATTTGTTCAATCGCTGATTCATTTTGGTTCATGTGCGGACTTCGCTTAAGAGTTGTTATACAGCATAAGGTTTTTGACCAATTATTTCCACCATCAAATCCAATATAAACCCCAATAACCTTTCATTATAAGCACTCTTAGGCAACTTTTTTATAGCCGCGCTCTTGAAATAACAAGCTACGACCCCATCACTAGCACTCTATAGGTTTGAGTGCTAAAATTGCGCTCGCTCTGAATGGTGAAGTATTCCCATTTGCAATACAACCGCTTAACTCACAGTTGATTGAGTTTTGTTATATTAGTTTTATTAAATATTTAAGTAGCTTATTAGTTTGTGTCATTTAATTTTTGGAGAAATCGTATGAAAATTCGTCCTTTACACGACCGCGTCATCGTTAAACGTTCTGAAGAAGAGCGTACAACTGCATCAGGCATTGTTATTCCTGATAGCGCAACAGAAAAACCGGACCAAGGCGTGATCCAAGCCATTGGTTCAGGCAAAAGAGATGACAGTGGCAAACTGATCGCTTTAGACGTTAAAGTCGGCGACAAAGTATTATTCGGCAAATATGCTGGCCAAACCGTTAAGGTCGATGGCGAAGAATTATTAGTGATGCGTGAAGAAGACATCATGGCGATTGTTGAATAATTCAACAAATTTATTGCTTGATTTACATTCAATCAAATTAAGAACTATCAGGAGAATTTAAGATGGCAGCAAAAGACGTAAGATTCGGCGACGAAGTTCGCCAAAAAATGACTAACGGTGTAAATATTCTAGCTAACGCGGTTAAAGTTACTTTAGGTCCTAAAGGCCGCAACGTAGTTTTAGAGCGCTCATTTGGCGCACCAACCATCACTAAAGATGGTGTTTCTGTCGCTAAAGAAATTGAATTAAAAGACAGATTTGAAAACATGGGTGCTCAAATGGTAAAGGAAGTAGCTTCAAAGACTTCTGATATTGCTGGTGACGGCACAACAACAGCGACAGTTCTTGCCCAAGCAATTATTCGCGAAGGCATGAAATCAGTTGCTGCTGGTATGAACCCTATGGATTTAAAACGTGGTATTGATAAAGCAGTAGCTGCCGCCATTGCAGACTTAAAAGCACAATCAAAACCATGTACTACCAGTAAAGAAATTGCTCAAGTTGGCTCTATCTCAGCAAACTCAGATGAAGCTATCGGCAAAATCATTGCAGATGCAATGGACAAAGTAGGCAAAGAAGGCGTGATTACTGTTGAAGACGGTTCAGGCTTAGAAAGCGAGTTGGATGTAGTTGAAGGTATGCAGTTTGACCGCGGCTACTTATCACCTTACTTTATCAACAATCAAGAGCGTCAAATTGCGTTGTTAGATAATCCATATGTATTGTTGCATGATAAAAAAATCTCGAACATTCGGGATTTATTACCAACTTTAGAGCAGGTAGCTAAATCAGGTCGTCCATTATTGATTATTGCTGAAGATGTTGATGGTGAAGCGCTAGCGACACTAGTCGTGAATAATATCCGCGGCATTTTGAAAACAACAGCGGTTAAAGCGCCTGGTTTTGGTGATCGCCGTAAAGCGATGTTAGAAGATATTGCCATGTTAACTGGCGGCACTGTGATTGCTGAAGAAGTGGGCTTGAAACTTGAAAACGTTACGCTTGAGAACTTAGGTCAAGCTAAACGTATTGAAGTGGGTAAAGAAAATACGATCATCATTGATGGTCATGGCGTTGAAGCTAATATCAAATCACGCATTGCTCAAATCAAAACTCAAATTGAAGAAGCCTCTAGCGACTACGACCGTGAAAAACTACAAGAACGCGTAGCTAAATTAGCTGGTGGTGTTGCAGTCATTAAGGTAGGCGCAACAACTGAAATCGAAATGAAAGAGAAAAAAGCCCGTGTTGAAGATGCTTTACACGCAACACGTGCAGCGGTTGAAGAAGGCATTGTGGCTGGTGGTGGCGTAGCATTAATTCGTGCCCGTGCTGCTATTGCTAAAGTAAAAGGTGATAACCACGATCAAGATGCTGGCGTTAAGATTGTGTTACGTGCGGTTGAAGAGCCTCTACGTCAAATCGTGCAAAATGCTGGTGTTGAGCCATCAGTAGTTGTAAACAACGTAGCTGCTGGTAAAGACAACTACGGTTATAACGCTGCTAACGAAACATACGGCGATATGATTGAAATGGGCATTTTGGATCCAACTAAAGTAACTCGTTCAGCATTGCAAAATGCTGCATCAGTTGCTGGTTTAATGCTAACGACTGACTGTATGGTCGCTGAATTACCTAAAGAAGACAGTCCTGCAATGGGCGGTGGTGACATGGGTGGTATGGGCGGCATGGGCGGTATGATGTAATTGAGTTGTAGCAAACTTTCATCTAGCGGCAGTTTGCTACAAAGACGAAGTTAAGATTTTGTCACTCTCAATAAAAAAAAGCCCCGCATTTGCGGGGCTTTTTTTACCTCTCGTTTATTTACGACGAAGCCATAGTTTTAGAAAACTCCTGACCTAATCACCACTTTGTCGCTCTGGTATCGAACATACATTTGTGCTGGGTGCCAAAACTGCCTCACCACAAACGTCATGACTCTAAATCCTAATTGTCGTAGCTGCCATATTGGCCCGAGCCGTATGCAATTTTCTGTAACTGTCAATCACGCGGTGATGCCTGTCGAGCCCTTCCAATTTTATACTGGTTGGGGTCAAGCCAAAGAAACGAACGCTGCCATCCACTGAACCCATTACGGCGTCCATCCTAGTGTTGCCAAACATCCGACGGAAGTTTACCTCGTAGTCGTCAAGTTCCAAGTCGTCGTCCAGCAAAACCTCCAGCACCACATTCAAGGCCTGATAAAACAATCCGCGCTCTACCGTGTTGTCGTTATACTGAAGAAAGGCACCCACTAGCTCATGCGCCTCATCAAATTGCTGCAAGGCGAGATGAATCAGTAACTTCAACTCCAGAACTGTTAGCTGACCCCAGTCCGTATTCTCATCAAATTCAATGCCGATTAATGTGGAGATGTCGCCGTAGTCATCTAGCTCGTTGTTCTCTAAACGCTCAAGCAGTGCCTCTAGGCTGGCATCGTCTAGGCGAGACAGGTTCAAAATATCAGCGCGGAACAACAGCGCTTTGTTGGTGTTATCCCAGATCAGATCTTCTATCGGATAAACTTCAGAATAGCCTGGTACCAAAATCCGGCAGGCGATGGCGCCTAGCTGGTCATAGACCGCAACATAAGCTTCTTTGCCCATGGTTTCGAGAATGCCAAATAAGGTCGCAGCTTCCTCGGCATTGGAGTTTTCACCCTGGCTAGAGAAGTCCCACTCAACAAAATCGTAATCCGATTTTGTGCTGAAAAAGCGCCAAGACACAATTCCGCTAGAATCAATGAAGTGTTCAACAAAGTTATTTGGCTCAGTCACTGCTTCACTTGCAAAAGTGGGTTGAGGCAAATCGTTCAGGCCTTCTAAACTGCGCCCCTGTAGTAATTCCGTCAAACTCCGTTCCAGCGCAATCTCTAGGCTTGGGTCCGCACCGAACGAAGCAAACACGCCGCCTGTCCGTGGATTCATCAAAGTGACGCACATCACAGGATAGGTTCCACCCAGCGACGCATCCTTTACCAACACAGGAAAGCCCTGCTCTTCCAGCCCCTGAATGCCGGCCAGAATACTAGGATATTTTGCCAGCACTTCCTGCGGCACATCCGGCAAGGCGATTTCACCTTCCAGAATTTCACGTTTAACTGCACGCTCGAAAATCTCCGACAGACATTGCACCTGCGCTTCGACCAGCGTATTACCGGCGCTCATGCCATTACTGACGTAAAGGTTTTCAATCAGGTTGGACGGAAAATATATGACCTCACCGTCCGACTGGCGCACATAGGGCAATGAACAGATGCCGCGCTGCACATTGCCGGAATTAGTGTCGACCAAATGCGAACCCCGCAAATCGCCATCGGGGTTGTAAATTTCCAGACAGTACTCATCCAAAATTTCAGTCGGCAGCGTATCTTTACGACCCGGCTTGAACCAGCGCTCGTTCGGGTAATGCACAAACGCTGCGTTGGCGATGTCTTCCCCCCAGAATGAACCGGCATAGAAATGGTTGTTACTCAGTCGCTCGATATACTCGCCCAGGGCCGACGCCAAGGCACTTTCCTTCGTCGATCCCTTGCCATTAGTAAAGCACATCGGCGAGTGTGTATCACGGATATGCAACGACCACACATTGGGAATGATATTGCGCCACGAAGCGATTTCAATCTTAATACCCAGTCTAGCCAACACGCCGGACATGTTAGCAATAGTTTGCTCCAGCGGCAGATCCTTGCCCGCAATATAGGTACTGGCGTCAGAAGCGGGCTTCAACGTCAACAACCCCTGCGCATCGGCATCTAGGTTCTCTACCTCTTCAATCTCAAACTCCGGTCCGGCTTCCACTACTTTTTTAACCGTACAACGTTCGATGGAACGCAAAATACCTTGGCGGTCTTTGGCAGAGATATCCTCCGGCAATTCGATCTGAATCTTGAAAATCTGTTGGTAACGGTTTTCCGGATCGACAATATTATTCTGTGAGAGACGGATGTTTTCGGTAGGAATGTTGCGAGTGTTGCAGTACAACTTCACAAAATACGCCGCACACAAGGCCGATGAAGCAAGAAAGTAATCAAAGGGACCGGGGGCCGAGCCATCGCCTTTATAACGAATAGACTGGTCGGCAATTACCGTGAAGTCATCAAACTTGGCTTCAAGACGTAGCTTATCGAGAAAGTTGACCTTAATTTCCATAGGATAATTCCGAAAATATTGCAAAAAATGATGTGGTCGCTATTATCCATCACAACTCCGATGCCGTGTAATACATTGATTCTTTCCAGAAACTCTAACGCAAAAGAATCCCGGGTAATTTTCTGTGGTGCTGGTAGCCGTCTTCTAAGAGTTCCCTTACTGAAAACAAGCTCAATCAAAGCATCATGTATTGTATAAAGGTCAATATCCACCAATACCCTCTTTTGAACCCATTTACTAATAAAGCCGATCAAAGCGCCTGTCTATAAAAGTCTGTGGGGATAAGTGAATAAATCTGCCTCAAATCAGACTTTGGAGTTAGAAGCTAACGACCAAAATCAGGCATTCACAGAAAAACTAAACCAAATTTAGTGGCTCAGCGAGTTATTAGCCAATCAGTATTAAATCAGAACTTAAACCAGAGTTAAGGTATGATTTATTCCTTCTTAAATATTTTAGATGTAACTTTAAAGACATGTCATTAAAACTAATCCTTTATGTTGCAGTGTTAATTTTGGCTTTTTTTGGTTATCGAAATTATGCATCAGCAGCCAACTTAGACTTACAAATTGGCGATGATGCCCCTAGCTTCACACTCAATGATGCTCAAGGAAAATCCCACTCCTTAAATGACTATGCGGGCAAATACCTTGTGCTTTACTTTTATCCTAAAGATGACACGCCGGGCTGCACTAAGGAGGCATGCAACTTTAGAAATGATATTTCTAAGTTCAATAAATTAGGTGTGAGTGTTGTAGGCATTAGTGTTGACAGCATTCAATCGCATTATAAATTTACACAGAAGTATCATTTGCCATTTCCTTTACTAGCAGACATTAATGGCAAGGTTGCCAGCAATTACAATGCTTTGACTAACTTTTTTATAGTGAAGATAGCTAAGCGCTATACTTTTCTAATTGACCCTAGTGGTAAAGTATCTAAAATATACACAAGCGTAGACACCTCGAACCACTCTCAACAAATTACGGACGACATTGAATTTATATTAAGCAATAAATAATAATTCGACAATTCAACAATATCCCATCAAGTAATTTTTTCGAGGCCAATGATTGAAGATGCCTCAAAGCAGTTGTTGAGTTTTGGTGTTTCTAAAAATTGAAGTCGTTCGCTTAAAGAAAATATCAGTCTGAATTCAGGTTAAAAAAATTTACTCAATCCTTGATAACATGAAATGTATCAATTTTTAACTGTCTAGTAATCGTCTTAACTTCCAGTATTTGGTTCTTCTTTTTATAGCGGAACCAACATGCATCTAACTCCATCGAAATACAATCTATAACCTCCAATGTTCCTTGTTCATAAATCTCTTGAGCATAAAGGCTACTCTTTTCAATCCTGGAGTTTTTAATAGGCATCCATCCATCCTCAATTAAGGACGCTTTTGCTTCTCTAAATAAAATCCCTTGTTTAAGAACAGGTAATGCACTGTTTGCTTTTGCAGAAAATGTTGTAAGCAAGACCAAAAAGATAAGAAAAATTTTGATATTCATGCTTTTTAACAATCTTTTTTATACTGGATCAAGTAACCGGCCAACTCTATCAATTAGTCGTTATTTCTTGCTAAAAAAGATGTACTTAATTAAGGCGATATTTCCAAGCAGTAACCCACTCAGCATCAGTACGCAAACAATGTTCATCCCATAAGGTAAATTTCCATTCATCATGTGATACATACAACCTCCATCAAGTTAATAAATAAATTTATGTATTAAAAAATCAAATAATTCAATTTATCAGAGTAAGTAAACACTTAAATAGTTCTTATTAATTTCCACATACATTAATTATGTGCCAATACATAAGGCCATTTAGTCTAATAGACTACGCACTTATTTATCGGATTTGTTTTATATAGCTGTGATTTACGATGATTCATCACGGGAGGTTAAGTTGGTTATCTAGAAAATTCAGATACAAAAAAAGCCTACTCATTTCTGAATAGGCTGTTTATTCTGTAATCCTGACTACTTGTTCATTACGTACATTGTAACTTCAAAACGAAAGGCTACTTAATCTAGCTTTTCTATACCCATTAACTTAAGTACATGCTTTTCGTAGATTGGATCCGAGCTACCTTGTTTCATTTTGTAGATAAAGTATTTCTCAAAAGCAATCTTAGCCAAGTGAACCCATTTCCCTTTCTTAATCCAATTAGTATTGCGCGGAGGTATTTGCGGTAACGCCACAAAAACAGCACCCGTATCACCCATATCAGCAATACAAATTGCATTCCAACTAGCTTTTGCATCAGCAACCTTTCCTGCTAAATCAGCTGCAATATTGTGTACGATAGCGGTAACCATAGATTCAATCATGTAGCCAGTTTTAGGCGCTCCGGTTGGCACTGGGGTCACTTCAACTGGTGGTATGGCCACGCAAACACCGGCTGCAAAAATATTGCGGTATTTTTTGCTACGCTGATTCTCATCAATCAATACAAAACCACGAGGATTGCACAAACCTTCAACAGCAGCCACTGGATCTACGCCTTTAAACGCTGGTAGCATCATCGAGAATTTAAATGGCAATTCATGTTCCTTGACAACATTTCCGTGCAAATCATGTTCCGTCACAAACATCTTACCTGCTTCGACTTTAGTAACCTTTGCATTGGTAATCCACTTAATATCATTATGACGATATTCTGATTCCAACATTCCTTTGGAGTCACCTACACCACCCAAGCCCAAATGCCCGATATATGGCTCACTGGTCACATAGGTAATCGGCACTTTGTTGCGCTTTTTCTTTTTCCGTAAATCCGTGTTCATGATAAAGGTGAACTCATAGGCAGGACCAAAGCAACTTGCACCTGGCATTGCGCCAATAATTACAGGGCCAGGCTCTTTAAGAAACTCTTGATAAGCCTCCCAGGTTTTTTCAGCATGATCTACCGAGCAGATAGAATGGGTATGGCCACCGTTAGGTCCTGATCCTGGCACTTCTTCAAAGGACAACTTGGGCCCAGTAGTGATCACCAAGTAGTCGTAGTTAAGCTGATCTCCATTGGCTAATTGCAAGGTGTTATTTTCAGCATCTATCTGCGTTACCGGTTGGGCAATAAAATTGATACCTTTCTTTTCAAGATAAGGACGAATCGGAAAAGTGATTTTCTCACGCTTGCTCCAACCCACTGCCAACCATGGATTAGAAGGCACGAATTGAAAGTAATCCACCGCATTCACTACGGTAATTTTATGTTCTTTGCCAATTTCAGCTTTTAATTCATAAGCCGCAGGCATTCCACCAATACCAGCGCCCATTATTACGATATGTGCCATCTTTTCATTCCTATCTACTGATTAGTTATTTTGTTAATTTTAATTATTCAGCCTGCTTGACTACCAATACTGCATTCACTTCCAACAAACGTTTTTTATCTAATATGCCTGCCGTTGCTGCCAAGCTCAGATAGGACAATAACATTTGATAACGTGCTCTAAAAAGCTGAGTGCGCGTACTATGAAACTCTTGCTCCGCATTGAGTTCATCTAAAATGGTACGGTCACCAACTTCTCGACCTAGCTTAGTAGCATCCAACTTCACTTTAGAAGAATGTAAGGCCTGCTCCATTGCTCTAATTTTTCCTTTACCTACTGAAACACCTAGCCACTCAGTGCGTGCTTGCTGGCCGGCACGCAGCCTGATTACTTCAGTCTCATCCATTGATTGCTGTTCTAAAGCTACAGCTTCTTCGTATTTAGCATTCCTCATACCACCAGTGAATAATGGCATGGTCAACTGCACGCCAACGCTTACAGCATGATTACTGAGTGTTGAGTCATTGTTACTACCACGTAAGTCCGCACCCCCTGCCTGTGCAACGAGACTTAGTACGGGTGAATTCGAAAGTCGATATTTATCAATTTCGTCATGTGCAATACCCTGCTTAATTTGCTGCATATGCAGATAAGGACTATTACTTTGCGCCAACGCTAACCAGTCCTTCAGCTCTCCTTCATTTAATTGCTGCAAATTACTTTGATCGGCAAGCCTTGCCAGAACATCCCCGGTATTTCCTGTTAAGTCAGTCAATGCGGCCTGCGCTAATTGAAGATTGCTTTCCACCTCTAGCACTTGCGCAACCAGTGCATCTTCACGTGCTTGCGCCTCATGTGTGTCGATAATCGCAACATCACCTTCAGCAAACCTACCCTTAGCCACAGCTAAAGCCTGACTAACTGCTAGGCGTTGCTTTTTAAGCGCCACTAGAGAATCTTCTGAAAGCAATACGTCAAAGTAAGCTTTAGCTACGCGTAAAATCAGCCCCTGCTGTTCAGCGCTAAGCTGTATATTGGCAAACTCTGCTTGCTTATTCAATTGCTGTGCTTGGGTGGCGAGCTCGGCGTTATACAACGGTTGTTCAGCACGTATATTCCAATGCAGATCTACGCCATTATCAGTTTGAGTGATAAAACTAGCGTTATTGTATGGCCCACCCATACCAGGAGCGGAAAACTGTGCATTCCCAATTTTATTGTATGCATTGACCATGCCTGTGCCAGCTGAAGCGGTCACTTGCGGCAGTTTAAGCGCTTTAGCTTGTCCGCTTTTAGCCTCACCTACCGCAGCACCTGCGCGCGCAGCACTAAAGCTGGGGTCTTTATTTTGCGCAGCCTGCCAGGCATCTAGTAAGTTAAGCGCATAGGCTGATTGGCTAGTGATAGCTAATGTCAGTGTCAATAAGCAAGCGTGTGAGAGTCGCTTAAGATTAAGCATAATTAGTAGGCCTTTGAATTTTCATTTACAACCAACAGACTAGCAGCCACTAGGTACGCCAAGTTTACGTAATATGTTTTCCATCAAACACCAATTGGTTAGTCCACTTTGAAAAAGATTTAATCCAATAAACGCCGTAAATAGCAACCAATACTGGCTAACATAGAATGGACTGCCGACCACACCCAATACTAAGGATAATAGTATTAATAAGCCGGCAAATATGCGTACAAGTTTCCAAGAAGTCATGTCATTTCTCCTAATATATTTAATTGTATTTATGTTGATAAGCCACGAAATATAGCAGTGGAATAATAATCAGCGTCAATAAGGTTGATACAAAAATACCGAAAATCAGCGAAATGGCGAGCCCATTAAAAATTGGATCGTCGAGTATAAAAAATGCACCTAACATCGCCGACAGGCCAGTCAATACAATTGGCTGAGCGCGAGTGATGGCCGAATTAATAACGGCTTGTTTAAAAGGCTTACCTGAGGCCACTTCCAAATTAATGAAATCTACAAGTAGTATGGAGTTACGTACAATAATGCCAGCGAGTGCAATCATTCCAATCATTGACGTGGCCGTATATTGTGCTCCTAACAATGCATGGCCAGGCATAACACCAATGATAGTCAATGGGATCGGTGCCATAATAATGAGGGGCGTTAGGTACGATCCGAACTGAGCAACTACTAGGAGGTAAATTAGAATTAGGCCAACCGCATAGGCTGCGCCCATATCCCGGAAGGTTTCATAAGTGACTTGCCATTCCCCATCCCATTTAATCGCATAGCCACGTTGATTATCAGACGGTTGCTGAATAAAGAATTCCCCTAACTTTGATCCTGATGGTGTTGCTATTTGACTCACAGCTTTGCGCATGCCAAACATGCCATACAGTGGGCTATCAAGCTTACCCGCCATATCACCCAAAACATAATTCACTGGCAATAAGTCTTTGTGATAAATTGGCTGCTCGCGCAGGCTTTCTTCAATACTCACTAACTCGCGTATCGGCACCAACTTACCGCCAGCAGTTGTTACAGACAATTTAAGTAGGTCCTCAATATCGCCTTGGGCTGACACCGGCAATCTTAGGCGTGTACCAGCAGGATATTTAGTACCATCATGAAGATAAGTCACATCCTCTCCAGCTAACCCTGTGCGCAAAGTGCTGACAATAGCCGCTTGCGAAACACCAAGTAACGCAGCCTTTTTCTTATCAACCACTAGGGCTATTTTTTTAGCATCAGCAATTCCGCTGTCATCGCTATCTACAATGCCTGCTGTAGTATCGAATACTTGTCGAACTTGTCTCGCCAACTGCAACCGCGTGCCATCGTCAGGTCCATATATTTCAGCAACCAATGGAGAAATGACTGGTGGACCAGGAGGCACTTCTACTACCTTCACTTTGGCCCCCATTTCATGCGCAATCCTCTGCAACTCAGGCCTTACTCGACCGGCAATAACGTGACTTTTATCGCTTCTATGGTTTTTATCAACCAGGTTTACCTGAATATCACCTACAGCCCCACCACTACGCAAGTAATACTGACGCACCAATCCATTAAAGTTAATCGGTGCTGCAAGGCCAACATAAGCTTGATAATTACTAACTTCTGGCACATTAGATAAATAAGCTGTCATTTTATGTAGCACACTTGCAGTGGTTTCAGCCGGCGTTCCAGCCGGCATATCGACCACGACCTGAAACTCAGACTTATTATCGAATGGCAACATTTTCAATACCACTAACTGGGCGACCGGTAATGCGAGCGACAACAGAATCAATAACAACACACCCAAGCCCAATTTCCGTCTATTTTTCTGTCCATCATGCTCACTTAAGAATGGCGTAAACATACGCGTAAATAGCGGTGCGATGCGATTGGTCATAGCGTCTTGTGTGTGACTATGTCGCAACCATAACCGAGATAGCCAAGGCGTGATAATAAATGCCACCGCCAAAGAAATGAGCATACCCATACTAGCGTTAATCGGTATCGGACTCATGTATGGACCCATTAAGCCACTGACAAATGCCATTGGCAATAAAGCCGCAATGACTGCTAAAGTAGCTAATATCGTCGGTCCGCCAACTTCATCAACAGCGATAGGAATAATGTCAATAAGTGGTGCTTCAGGTTTTAGCTTCATATGGCGATGGATGTTTTCTACAACCACAATAGCGTCATCGACCAAAATCCCAATGGAAAAAATTAGAGCGAACAATGAAACGCGATTAAGGGTGAATCCCCACGCCCAAGATGCAAACAATGTCGCCATTAGGGTTAATACTACGGCCGTGCCGACAATTGCTGCCTCACGTTTACCTAAGGCAAAGAACACCAACAAAACCACAGCGGATGTTGCAAATATAAGCTTATGGATGAGTTTCTGTGCTTTATCGTTAGCCGTTTCACCGTAGTTACGCGTTATTTTTACTTCGACGCTAGCAGGTATTAGCACATTCTTTAAACTGTCTATTTGCTTTATCACAGCATCTGCTACTGCCACTGCATTTTGACCTGGCTTTTTAGTGACAGTCATACTGACAGCTGGGTATTCAGCAGCATTATTGGCTTCGCCAAACCATACATAGCGCTCAGCTGGCGGTGGACCATCATGAATTTGTGCGACTTCATTTAAGTAAACTGGGCGACCTTCATGTAAACCTACAACTAGTTCGGATATATCTTTTGCATCAGTGAAATACTTGCCTACTTCAACAGCTATAGATTGATTGGTGTTGGTTACATCTCCTAACGGAGCCCCTAGATTGGCTGCCTGTAATGAACGTCGCATATCCGCAACACTAATTCCAGCATTGGCCATGCGTACCGGATCTATATCAACATTTACTGCGCGGCCTGGCCCGCCAAGTGTTGCAACTTCACGCGTGCCTTGCACGTGCTTAATCTCTGCCTCAAGTCCGTGCGCTACTTGCTCTAACTCAAAAGCTCCCTGTTGATTATTTTTACTATACAACGTCGCAGTGAGTATAGGTACGTCATCTATGCCTTTAGGCTTAATGATTGGATCACCAACACCTAAATTTTTGGGGAGCCAATCTTGATTAGATTGGATTGTGTTATATAAACGCACAAGCGCTTCTGTCCGAGGCACACCTACTTGAAACTGTACCGTAATGATTGCCATGCCTGGACGTGACACTGAAGTCACATGTTCAACATTGGCAATTTGCGCTAGAACCTGCTCAGCGGGCACCGATACCATCTGTTCTACATTTTTAGCGGAAGCCCCAGGAAATGGAATTAACACATTTGCCATGGTCACATTAATCTGCGGCTCCTCCTCGCGTGGCGTGACTATCAATGCAAATAAGCCAAGCAGTAGTGCAACCACTGCTATTAAGGGTGTGATTTGCGCCGCTTGGAAATAACGTGCAATTCGTCCAGATATGCCCAATTGGAAATTATCTTGTGCTGGTGGTTTTATAGACACGTTTATTCCTACTTAAAGTTCGCTGCGGCAATTGGATCTTCTGCCAATGTTTCACCAATTTGCAAACCCGCAAAAACTTCAACACTATCACCTTGTACACGCCCAAGTTTAACTTGCCTCAATTGCGGCCTACCGTGTGCATCAAGCACATAGACTGCGACCAATTCACTCCGCTTAATTACCGCTTTAAGTGGTATATAAAGCTGGATTTTTCCTTCTGCAGCATTCAAGGTAAACGTAGCGCGGGCAAACATTCCTGGGGCGATAGTTTTGAGGTTTTTTGGCAGAGCTAAACGTAACTTTACCGTATTGCTAATCGGATCAACAGTTGGCAAAACTGTATATTGGGTAATGTTTAAAGTATTTTCAGCCATCTTGGCAGCACCAACAATCACTTTGACCGTTCCTTGCTGCTTAATTAGCGCCAACTGACTTTGCGGTACATTGACTACTACACGCAATTCGCTAGCATCGTATATTCTAACCAACGGTTGTCCTGGCAATGCCATATCACCTACTTCAACTAACACTTCAGCCACCATGCCCGCATATGGCGCATTGATGCTATGTAATCCACTTTGTACGCCAGCTATCCCAGCTTGAGCCAATTGTGACTTAGTTTGTGCCACCGCAGTTTTATAATCGGACTCTGCGTGATCTAATGCAGCTTGACTGATATATTGTTTTTCAAACAAGTGACGCTTCCGCTCATACTCTTTACTTGCAGCATCTAGTTGCGCTTGTGCTGCTGAGGTTTGAGCTTGATTGCTTAGCGCTTGTTGTGTTGCCATTCGAGCATCAACGCGTGCAAGCAATTGACCTGCTTTCACGTAATCACCAACTTTAACTGGAATAGCCGTGATGCTGCCTGTAACCTGAGAGGAAATTAGACTGGTCTTTACAGCCTCAACAACACCTTCGACAGTAGTAGTAGACTCACCATTTGTTTGGCTAACTTTTGTCGTGACTAAGGGACTAGCATTAGCTAAAGTAGACAGGCCTAATAATAAAACAAACTTCCATGCGCTAGATTTAATCAACTGCAATTCCTTTTAAAGTCTGTTAAATTTTATTTTTTAAAATTACAGAGTACACTTTGAGCGCTATGCTAACAAGCTATATATAACTATATATTCATACAACTTTATAGTCAAGATTAACTGGCCGTGTATAATAATGATATTAACCAAGCTGGAATAAGGTATGAGCAAACTAGATGATCGCGCATTACTATATGTAGCTAAGTATTTCAAAGCGCTCGCAGAACCAATGCGACTAAAGGTATTAAACGCGCTTCAAGATGGCGAAAAAAATGTTAGCCAATTAACTGAAATATCAGGGGGTACTCAAGCCAATATATCAAAGCATTTATCAATGCTTGCCGAAAGCGGGCTCGTAAAAAGAGAGGCTCGTGGCACTAGCGTCTATTACAGCATTGCCAATCCTAGCGTTTACGAGCTTTGCGAGTTGGTATGCGGCCAAGTAGCTGACCACATGACTTCGGAAGCCGATATAAAAATGATGTTCGCTACGCCGCAATCAATATAAAACGCATTACTTTGCGTTAACTAGGGTAAATGCATATGTTAATTGACTGGAATAATTTCACGCCTTGGTCTGCGATTTCTGGCGGAGTAATGCTCGGCATAGCCTCGGCCTTATTCATATTGCTAAATGGGCGGATAGCTGGTATTTGCGGAATACTGGGCGGCCTATATAGACCGCAACGCAATGATATAGGGTGGCGCGTGGCCTTCATTATCGGTTTAATTCTTGCTCCTCTAGCTTGGGCCACTGTTAACACTCTCCCAAATATCAATATTGAAGCTAGCAATGGCCTGTTAGCTATATCAGGACTTATTGTTGGCATTAGTACACGTTATGGTTCCGGCTGCACAAGCGGTCATGGAGTATGCGGCATATCACGTTTATCACCACGTTCAATTATTGCAACACTAGCTTTTATGGGAACTGGTTTTTTAACGGTTTTTATTGTCCGACATGTTCTAGCCATTTAAATTAGGTACAACAGTTCAATGAAAAAAAATTTAGGACAAATTTATTCGCTATTTTTCTCAGCATTAGCTGGACTTATTTTTGGGCTTGGCTTGGTACTTGCTGGCATGGCTAACCCAGCTAAAGTGCTAGCATTTCTTGACCTCGCGGGATTATGGAACCCCTCACTCGCGATTGTAATGGGCAGCGCTATCTGTATAGGGCTTGTAGCATTTAGTATTGCTAAAAAGCATACACGTAGCTTGCTAGGATTACCGATGAATTTGCCCACATCACGTATCATTGATCAACGATTAGTACTCGGTGGCTTAGCATTTGGGGTAGGTTGGGGTTTATCTGGCATATGCCCAGCGCCCGCATTTGTGTTGCTGGGTTTTGGAAGTATTAAAGGCGCTATTTTTCTTGGATTTATGTTAATTGGCATGGGTATCTATGAACTAATTGAAAGCTACCGTAACTTAGAAAAAAGTAAAACTAGCGCGGCAATCACGAACGCAAAGAAAAGTGAATCATAATGACTTCTTCAGATCCAAGAGTATTTTTTGCAGCAGAACGTACATTACTAGCCTGGGTAAGATCGGGCATAACAGTAATGGCCCTAGGATTTGTAGTCGCTAAGTTCGGCATGATATTAACGCTACTATCCGCATCTAGCTTTACTTTAAGTCAACTGCATCAAAACAATGGGCTTGCCAATGTGTTTGGCATTGCGTTGGTAATTATTGGCGCTACAATTACATTGGGAGCCCAGCTAAACCATCATTTATACGTGAAAACACTTCCGCCAGAGGATGTACCCAAATTAGCCATCAAATGGCTGGCTTCTTTGTTGACATTCTCTATTGCATTTGTTGGTGTGCTTCTGGCTATTTACCTCACTTTGGCTTAATTTAACCCCTAGGCAGCCGTCCGCTATTGGGCCATAGCAGAATAACGCTCTATTAATCTCGCTACCTCTAAACAGACGTCCGCAAAAAAAGGCTGGGGGGGGTTCAGCCCTTTGACATTTCATCTATTTTTGGTAAACAGCGTAGCAACAACCCTATAGGCAAAAAAAGCCCCGATTAAGGGGAATAAATCGGGGCAAAAAAACCTTACCTAAGTAAGGCTTCCGCTCAGGGAGTTAAGAAGCGGAACGTAACTCTCGTTACATGAATCATTGACCAATACAGTCTGGGTTAAGTTCAGCCTGGGCGCATCCTCTTTACAAAAAGAGTCCTAAGCCACTCATGTTAGAATAGCTGTTATGAATCCGCCGAATCCGCTCAGTACATCTCAAGACCCCTTATTAGCAGGACTTAATCCAAAGCAACTTGAAGCCGTGACCTTGCCACATCAATCGGCGCTAATTTTAGCTGGTGCTGGTAGCGGTAAAACACGGGTACTTACCGCACGAATTGCTTGGTTAATTCAAACTGGTCAAGTTTCTCCTACTGGTTTACTGGCAGTGACTTTTACCAATAAAGCCGCCAAAGAAATGCTGACACGCATAACAGCATCACTGCCTATCAATACTCGTGGCATGTGGGTTGGCACTTTCCACGGCTTATGTAATCGCTTATTACGCGCTCACCACCGTGAAGCAATGTTGCCGGCGAGCTTTCAAATTCTAGATACCGCCGATCAGTTATCCGCCATCAAACGCTTAATGAAATTAATGAATGTGGATGACGAGAAGTTCCCACCCAAACAAGT
>Ga0118677_10000937_pt1 | contig 62400 bp, 41 predicted proteins | sample AliMusrvi5mmetaG_FD_86154 | JGI IMG/M metagenome (GOLD analysis project Ga0118677, IMG submission 86154) | reverse complement strand
CCCCCACCCCGCCCACAGGCGCCGACGCGCCGCCCCGCCAGCGCCCGCAACTGGAACCCAATTCATTCGAGGTGCTGGTCTTCGGGCCATAAGGGGGATGGATGTCTTTGGGGTGATGATAGGGGTCATCACGCGCTTCTTACTTTCAGACATAAAGCTACTCTCGCGTATTATAGCGCGCGCCCGCCGTGGCGCACTGGTGGCATTTGTAGCATCAGAAAACTATACGTATATGCGGGTAAAAGAAACTGCCCGATACCATAGGCCGTCTATCGGCCAGAGATCTTCGACTTCCCCCCGGTGTCCCTCGGTGGATATTCATGACATTGTGGCGGTTGGTCCACACGAAATAACACTGCCCTCGGCGATGTTGCCGAGGGCAGTGCCGCATTGTCAAACAGCAGTGGGCGGGTTACCCCGGTGTGCCGAAAAATTCGACTTCCTGGATAATGGTGCCCAGGTTCGGGTCGTTGACATCCACATTGGTCTGTCCGGCCATCAGACCGTTTTTCGTGCACTCCCATTTGAACATTTTATAGGCCGCGGACGAGACCGGATAGACATTCTGCGCATACGGCGTACGCAGTCCGATCTTCGACGATTGGCCGGCCTCGGCGTCAATAAGCTTCCAGGTGGTCCCGTCGTTCGAGCCATACAGATTCCAGGAATCCACCGTGCGGTTCGGATTGGAATCCACGGTGACACCGGGCCAGATGACGTACTTGGTCAGGCAATATTTGGATGCAAAGGTAACAATCGCTCCCGTGGGGAAGCACGGGGTCATGTTGGAATGGCCGGTTGCTTGATTATACAACCCGTTCGGCCAACTATACGCACCCGGGGCGCCGTCGACGCCGTCAAACAGATTGCCGTCAAAATAGCCGCGACCCCATTGGTCGGACTGCGCATTAAAGAAGGATTTGGTGGCGGCGGCAGTATTGAGACGGGCCGCCGGCGTGGCTGAAGAGGAACCGCCCGCGATGCCCAGATCGTCGGAACTCACGATCAACACGTGCGAGTCCAAATAGCCAATCATGTATTTTCCACCATGCCGGGGATCGAAGCCGTCGGTAGTCGAGGCGACATTGGCGGGGGTGAGACCGTCTTTCCCGTCACCGACAACTACCGCTTCCTGCGGTTTATCGTAATCGCCCAATGATTTGCCCCCGAGGAGGCCGTTATACACGTAGCCATTCACCTGGCGTGCTTTGGTGGGGCACTTCAACGCGCCCTTATCGAGGTTGATCACCCCCCAGAACTGATTGCCGGTCGGCAACACCTGATTGTGATCCTGCGTATACATAATCATGGCGGTCACGATCTGCCGCTCATTGTTCAGACAACTCGTCTGTCGGGCTTTTTCGCGCGCTTTGGCAAATACCGGGAAGAGAATGGCTGCCAACACGGCTATTATAGCAATGACAACGAGGAGTTCGATTAATGTGAACCCACTCCGGGTGGATATTTGACGCATGGGTCGCTCCTTTCAGAGGTGTAAAAAATCACATACTGCAACCGCGCGGCGCACTGACCGCTCGTCCCCGGGCATTACGGGGTGAACCATTTCCAGGACAAGTAGTCGGTCACCAGTTCGCGGTCGGCTAGGGACAAGGTGCTGTTGTACCAGACTACCTCGGCAATGTCCCCGGTGTAGTCTTGACTCAGATACTTGCCATTGGCGCCCTGATCATTCAGATTCGCACCGAGTGCCATGCCGTCGCTGGGATCACCGGCCGAGCCATTTCCCGCCATCCATGTTTTCCCCCCATAGAGGATAGTATTGCTGCCGACTACCGAGGCGACGGCTACCATCGGTTGGTTCGCAGTAGCGGTCTGGTTGGCACGAGCCCAGTCTCCACCGTAGATCGAAACCTTGTTCTGATCATATCCAAATATAAAGCTGTTGTTTGTCCAGGAATTGAAGAACCAACCGCTTGTACTCGTGGGACGCAGCACGACGAAGACCGTGCGCGGGCGGTTGAAGCTTGCATTGGCGGGAGTTAAGAGACAGGTGGAATCATGGTTGCCGGTATTGTAGAAGTTCAGCACCGCTTTCCCATTCAGGGAGTTCTTTTTCAATTTCGGTCCAAGCGCGTGGTCAACGCGACCATTGGCGTTATACGTGACGATCGTACCATTGGGGGTCGTAAACGTGACACCACAATTGACGGAGGTGATGGCATCGCCGTCGTTCCCCGGAATGGCATTGGCATCCAGGTCAAACACCATATGGGGCGCGGTGAGCAGGGCATTCACGGTGGCCAGAGTGGTGCCGGAGCGGAAGGACACCGCACCAGTGGTCGGCAGAGAAGACGTCAGTTCGGTATGGCCATCGGCATAGGAGACAATCAGTTTGTCTTTGTTGCCATGGCGCAGATCAAAATCCGTTGAACTATAGGCGATGGCTGCCAGGGTGGCGTCCTTTATGGCCGTTGCGTCGGTCGCGGCATGGTAGCCGTCGGCAAAAAACGCGGCAGTCTGTGGGGGATCAATTTTCCCCAGGGCAAGTCCGCCGTAGGCCGAGTTGAAGAGATAGCCGTTGGTCAAGGCGGATTTCGACGGGCACACCAGTACGCCTTTGTCCATGTTGAGTGCGCCCCACAGGCTGGCGATGTCGGGGAGCATTTCTTCGTGGTCCTGCGCGAAGAGTAAGGTCGAGGTCACGAGTTGTCGCTGATTATTCAGGCATGAAGTTTGGTTCGCCTTTTCGCGGGCTTTGGCGAAGACCGGGAAGAGAATTGCGGCGAGAATCGCTATAATGGCGATTACAACCAGCAATTCAATGAGGGTGAATCCACGTTTCATTCCGAAACCTCCTTAGTAGTAAAGTGTATTCATGTTACAACCAGTGAGAGGGAATGTCAAGAGAATTGTTCTCGAATTGTCGAAATAGCTGTTTGGCAATCGTTCGCAGTGGCCTGTACTGCTCCGAAGTTGTTCATCGTCATCGTTTGCTACACGACGGCTGCGTGGATGGTACCAATACCATATTTGCGATAACGCGAGGGCCGAAATGGGAAGACTCACGTCCGCAGTACAGTGATGCCGGGGTGTCGTATACGGAGTGCAAGCTTCCAACTGGCGCACCACAGCAGTAATCCAGTATGCCTGACAGCAATCGCCCCCCGAAGCAAGCTCCGGGGGGCGATTGGTCGTCAATGACTGAGGAGGATTACAGGCCCCATTTCCAGATGAGATAGTCGGTGATGAGTTCACGCTGAGCCGTCGTTAAGGCGCCGGCATAGCTGACAATTTCACAGATATCGCCGCCGTAGGAGTTCCCCGGATAGTACGGGGCGCCGCCTTCGCGCTTGCACCCGATGGAAATGGCCGCCGGCGTGGACGCCACATAGTTGTTGGAACATAACCGCTGCTTGTAATAATACAGCGCCATGTTGGTGGTTTTTTCGTCCATCGCTTCCACAAACTTCATACCGTCGGTCAACAAAACGGGGCCGTACATATTCAGCCAGGAAGTGCAGCACCCCGTCAGGGTACAGACACCACCGCCGTTCCAAGTACGCATGCTCCAGTAATCACCTGCATTGCCAGATCCCGGATCTTGATCAATGAAGCTCGATGTATTCGCGCCACCGCGCCACACGCCCACCACAAAAGTGCAGCGCGGGTTGGCGGGAACGGAGGCGGGCGTGGTCATCTCTAACCCCGTGCCGTCCTGCCAGTTGCTGCTGAAGCGCAACGCCGGCAAGTTGTTGGTGACGTTAGAGGTATAGATCGGCCCCTGGTGGGTGGCGCCGCCCCACCCGATATTCGGCATCAGGCTGGCGACACTGAGGGGATACCCGTTGCCGGCTGCGCACGTCCAGTTGGTGACGTGCGCGCCCGCCGCAGGCGGGTTGCTCATGCGATCGACGGCCAGGTCCGCCACCAGGCCGGCAATGCCCAGATTCGGCAGCTGGGTGCCAGCTTTGAATGGGGCGGAGCCGGTACTCGGTACGGTCGCCGTGAGATCGACATGTCCGTCAGCATAGGCAATGAGTAATTTCCCGGAATGCCGCAGCGCGAAATCCTTGTCAGAGTAAGCTACATTCTCGACCGTCGCGTCCTGATAACCATTCGACACGGTTGCGGTATGCTGGCCATCGCCGTAGAGCGCGCTGGTATCGGGCGGGTCAAGTTTCCCCAACGCGAGTCCACCATATTTGGAATTAAAGACGTAACCGTTACCCAGGTCGTTCTTCGTGGGGCACTTCAACACGCCTTTATCGAGGTTCAAGTTCCCCCATATGGCATTCATCTCTGGTAGCATTTCGTCGTGATCCTGGGCATACAACAGTGTAGCGGTGACAATTTGCCGCTGATTATTCAGGCAGGACGTCTGATTCGCTTTCTCGCGGGCCTTCGCGAAAACTGGGAAGAGTATAGACGCCAACACCGCTATTATCGCGATGACGACGAGTAATTCAATGAGTGTGAAACCACGTTTCATGGCATAAACCTCCTTATGAAGTACGACGTAAGCGTATGATACGGGGCTTAATAACCCCACATCTCAAATTCCTGCAACCCAAACTGGTACGGCTGATCCCAACTATCATATGGGCCAGACACGCCGTCCATGCCGCCGTTTTTCGACACAGTGAAGCGATAAATTTTGTAAGGGTCGGACATGACCGGATATTCGGTCGTCTGCCCGCCCACCTTCCACTCGGGGTGCTTCGCAGCCTGTCCGGTCTGGGTGTCGATTGTCGTCCAAGTGGTACCGTCATTGGAGCCTTTCACGGTCCAGCTGCTCGGGTTTCGATAGAGCATCTGGCTGTAGTTGCCACTTGAGTAGTCGGACCAGATGGTGTATTTCGTCAGGGTGTACGATTGCGCGAAGGTCACCTTTGCCCACACCGGGAAGTCCGCCTGGATGAGACCGGGCTGCATGGTCCCCCCTCCGATAACCACATAGTGACTCGCTTCGAAGCTGGCCCCACCGCTGCCTTCTGAGCCGTCGAAGATATTGCCATTCATGTTGATGTTACCTGCTGCGCCGTCAGTACCGAAGGCCTGCACGGCGGTGGCGGTGTTCAGGCGAACACTCGGGGTGTTGTTTGAGCCCGCAAGCAGAGAAATCGTGGTCAACGCGACGATATCGACGTGCCCGTCGATATAGCCGGCGACGATGCGGTCCTTGTTGCCATGGCGCGCCACCAGGTCGGCGGTGGTCAACGCGACATTTGGAGTGGTCGCCGCCGGGTTACCATCGCCGACCACGAAGGCTTTCTGCGGGATGGTGAAGTTGCCCAGAGCTTGCCCACCCAGAATCGAGTTGTAAGCATAGGAATTAGCGACGGTTTTCGAGGCCGTCGGGCAGCGCAATGCGCCCTTGTCGAGATTGATGGCGCCCCAGAAGGCATCACCTTTGGGGAAGATCTGTTCGTGATCCTGCGCATACATCAACGCGGCGGTGACGATTTGCCGTTCGTTGTTAAGGCAGGCGGTTTGTCGAGCTTTCTCGCGCGCTTTCGCGAAGACCGGGAAGAGAATTGCGGCGAGGATCGCTATGATGGCGATGACGACGAGCAACTCGATTAAGGTAAACCCACGTTTCATTCCGGAACCTCCTTAGGAATAATGTATGATTATTTTACAACCGGTGAGCAGGGATGTCAATAGAATTGTACTCGAATTGTTGTAAGATCCGTTTTGCAATCGTTCACGCCGTCATAGACTGATCCGGATTTTTCATCGTCATCGTTGTAGTGCGAAATATCTGCTGATCGTACCCAATAGCATACCCGGCGATGGCGCGAAGACCGGGATGGAAAGGCTCTCGGTCGCCGTACCGTTTCCCTTTTTTCCTGGCGCGCTGACTCAGCATGATAAAAAAAGGGATAAACTTCAATAAGCGGGAAGACCTGGTCGGCGTATAACGAATGCCGCCCGACCCCGAGAAGCATGTCCAAAAACCGAGTATTATTAGCCCTGTTTATTCATAAACGAATTGACTGCCGGGCTGACTGAGGCAGTATTCGAAATGTGATGAATAATGCAGGTTAGGCAACTACGAATCGTGACAGCCCGGGGGGATTTATGGTAAAGTACAGACATGCAACGGCGCCCTCGGCGCCGTTTTTGTGTGGGGTAGACAACCGTGGCTGACGACATTCGACAGGATTTATTCGCGCAACGCCGGCAGAAGCTGGCGGAATTGACGGAAGCGGGACTGAATCCCTTCCTGATCACTGAGTACCGGCGCACGCACCTGGCCCAGGAGATTCTCGACGGCTTCGAGGCCCTGGAAGGCCAGCCGGTGCGCGTGGCCGGCCGCGTGATGTCGCGCCGTGGGCAGGGAAAAGTGACGTTCATGCATCTGCTCGATGTCAGCGGGCAAATACAGGGATTTTTCCGCTTTGACGATCTGGGAGAAGACGTCTACAACCGTCTCAAGCTGGTGGATGTAGGGGATATCCTGGGGGTAGCGGGCACGGTTTTTCGCACGCGCACCGGCGAAATCTCCATCCATGTCACCGGTTATGACATCCTTGCGAAAGCGTTACGCCCATTGCCGGAGAAGTGGCATGGCCTGAAAGATGTCGAGACGCGTTATCGCCGGCGCTATGTCGACTTGATCGTGAATTCTGAGGTGCGCAGCACCTTCATCCAGCGTTCAAAGCTCATCAAAGCCATTCGCACGCTGCTGGAAGACCGCGGCTTTCTGGAAGTGGAAACCCCTATGATGCAGGCGGTGCCCGGCGGCGCCGCGGCGCGGCCGTTCACCACGCACCACAACGCGCTGGATATTGACCTTTACCTGCGCGTCGCGCCGGAATTGTACCTGAAACGGCTCATTGTGGGCGGTCTGGAGCGCGTGTTTGAGATTAACCGGAACTTTCGCAACGAGGGGATGAGCACCAAACATAACCCCGAATTCACCATGCTGGAGGTGTACGAGGCTTTTGCGAACTACGAGGATATGATGCGCTTGAGCGAGGCGATCTTCGTCGCCGCCGCGGAAGCCACCTGCGGGACATTGCACATCAGCTACCAGGGGCAGGCCATCGATCTGACGCCACCCTGGCAGCGCATCAGCATGTTCGACGCGCTGCGCGAGTTCGGCAACGTGGATACCAGCAAACTCCTCGACTTCGAATCGGCCCGCGAGCTTTGCCGCGTCATGGGGATCCATGTCGACCCGCGCGCCACCCTCTCCACGCTGGTGAACAATCTCTTCGAGGAATTCGTGGAACCGAATATCGTGCAGCCGACCTTCATCACCGATCACCCGACGGCGATCTCCCCCCTCGCCAAGCGCCGGCGCGATAACCCGGACCTGACCGAACGCTTTGAAATCTTCGTCGCCGGGCGTGAACTGGGCAACGCCTTTTCCGAGTTGAACGACCCCATCGACCAGCGCGGGCGCTTTGAAGAGCAGGTGCGCGAGAAAGCCGCCGGCGACGACGAAGCCCACCCCATGGACGAAGACTACCTGCGTGCGATGGAGTACGGTATGCCGCCCACCGGCGGTCTGGGCATCGGCATCGATCGCCTGGTGATGCTCCTCACCGACAGCGCCAGCATCCGCGACGTTATTCTCTTCCCGCAACTCAAGCCGGAAAAGGGTGAGGCATTGGACGAGGATGAAGAGTAACCTGTTGCCCTTACCCTCAACCCGGAGTTTAGCCCTTTTGTCTCAAGTTATTTCTCAGCAACACCGATCGGTTGCCATTTTCCCCCTGGCGCGCGAGGGTCTCCCGAGCAGGCGCGAGAGCTCCATGCGTACGAATAGTGTCACCCAGTTCCGTGAGACATAGCGCACGACCTGACTCCACGCAGTACCGTGTTGTTGTATCTACAACCAGCAGACCCGTATATGCTCGCGGGACGCTCGCGCGCCAGATGCGTACTGACGTTCGTCTGTAACAGCATGATTGAAAAAGGGCTAAACGTCGGGGAGCAAACGGCAGTAAAAGTCCTGCGCTGAAGTAGACTAAGAGACCGGAGAACGGGACAACCACCGATAATCCCCCACCCCGGTCTCCCGTGCCCCGTAAACGACCATGGCAGAAACATCACATACCCGCCGCGTGGATCTTCCGTTTCACTGGCCCGCACCGCCGTTGGGGGTGGTGCTGGTGGAACCGGAAATCCCTCCCAATACCGGCAATATCGCCCGGCTCTGCGCCGCGGTAGGATCGCCGTTGCATCTGGTGGGGGCGCTGGGCTTCCGTTTGCACGACCGCGCGCTACGCCGCGCCGGGGTGGACTACTGGGACGCGGTTGATGTGCATCGGCACGTAGACTTCGCGACCTATCTGGCGACAGCCTGTCCGCCGCGCCTCTTCCTCTTCAGCACCCGCGGTGAACGCGCGCACTATGACGTAGGCTACCAGCCCGGCGATGCGCTGGTCTTCGGCAGCGAAAGCCGCGGCTTGCCCGACGCGCTCCTCGACGCCTTTCCCGAACAGATCATCCAGATTCCCATGCGTACGGATGTCGTGCGCTCCCTTAACCTGGCAAATTCCGTCGCGATTGCGCTCTATGAGGCATTACGGCAAATTCACACCGGGATGGCCTGAACTACCGCGAACCCCACGTCGACTTCGAACGTAGGGTTCGCGGCAGCGGTGCTCGAGGTCAAGGTGCTACGGTATAAGGCCGCATCATCTCGTTATCCTCATGATCGATGATATGGCAGTGATACACATAACCCGGTCCGGTCGTCGGATCAAACGGGAAGCGATTGACGCCGGCTTTTACCGCGGTGATCGGCAGTGATGTCGGCGCAAAGCGCACGAGGAGACGCGTCACTTGGCCGGGATACATCTGGATCGTATCCTTCCACCCATTCTCGTTCACCGCCGGCCCGGTGATGCCCGGACGCAAATAGAGCCTGGTGTTCGGATTCCAGTTGGGGGGCGGACCATATCCCGGAATGAGCGACCCGCCCGGGTACGCGGCGCTATACGCTTGAGCGTATGACGCCACATCGAATGGTTGCCGGTTGAGCAACTGAAACTGCACCAGGTGGAGATGCAGCGGATGCGCGTCAACCGTCAAATTGTAAAAGTCCCATTCTTCCGTGCTCCCGACGCGCGGTTTTTCGGTGATGGGGTTGCTATAGCGCGCATTGTTCACCAGCACCATTTCCGGACCGTTCGGTTGTTCGATTTCCACCAGGGTGATCGCGCGCACGGGTACCGGCTGTAAAATGCCGCGAACGTCGGCAAGCTTCGGCATGGGAGTTGCCCGCAACGACTGGTTGAGCGTCGGATTGTACGTGGTATCAGGCGCGGTATTACCCCCCACGCGGATCAGCATGATCTGCCCGGTGGTTTGCGGGTCGACCGGATCGCCGTCCGGGAACGGCGCCGGGGCATCATTGTACAGAATGAACGCCTTGTTGCGTTGTGCATAGAAGTCGATGATCACGTCGGCACGCTCACCCGGGGCAATCATGAAGCGTGGCGAGAGTGGGTTCCCGGGGGCGTTCAGCACCGCGGGCGTATTCAGCAGACCGCCATCCGTGCCGATTTGATAAAACGCCGGTCCCGGTAGTTGCCCGACAGCGCCCGGTCCGGTGATGGGCCGCAGCGTAACCGGATCAACCTGGAGCAAACGCAAGCGATAAAAGCGCGCATTTGAACCATTGAGAATGCGGAAGCGATAACGACAGGGTTGGACATTCAAATACGGCCAGACCTTGCCATTGACCAGGATGGTGTTGCCAAAAAATTCCGGCAGCCACCAGGGATGGATCGAGGGATTATCGCCACCCGCGGGGAAATACAGTTGCCCATTCGTGTCGAACATGCGGTCCTGGATCACCAACGGAATTTCACGCGGTCCCGCGGGGAGATTCGCCGGCTCCACGCCGCGTGGATTCGTCCGGGCATCGCGCACATCGCGCAGCAAGTAAAACCCCGCTAACCCCATATAGACATTCAAGCGGGTCATCCCCATGGCATGGTCGTGATACCAGAGCGTGGTCGGCTCTTGCGTATTGGTATAGTGGTAGACTTCCTGAACGCCGTTATCCCACGACATGCCTTTGAGGGCATAATCCGGGGTGAACCAGGCATCAGGACCCCCGTCACTCTCGGATCCTACTTCCGCGCCATGCACGTGCGTGACCAATGGCACTGGTCCGGTATAGGGCAGCATCCGGGAAGGATCATTGACCGGTACATTGAAGGGGTTCGCCCAGTCCAGCGTCTGGTCGACAATCAGCGGGTGATGCAACGGCGCGCCGCCATCATCAAACAGTTTGTTCATCCACTTGACGTCAATCGCGCGTCCCCGCAACACTTCAATGGTCGGCCCGGGGTAGCTGGCAGTTGCCTGGCTGGCGCCATACCCCCATACACGGGTCGGCGGCAACTGACTGTGCAACTGTTGCGTGATCGGGTAGGCGCCGATTTCGTAATACGTGCCGCCTGGCGTCACCGGCGCCACGACCCCCGGCATCGGCAGCGGGTCAAGGTATTTGGTCAAGGTCAGTGGATCGAGCGGTTGCTGCTGCGCCCGCGTGCTGGTAGCGCACGCGACAGCGATCAGACAGACCGCCAGGATAATTGCTCCCCAACTCCCAGTACGTTGAAACAGAATCGGCATGGTATTCCCCTTTCATGACGTATGTTGAGCTAACCCAAAGTCCAGGGATGTTGCATCGCGGACTTTGGGACAGGCTCTCTGTAATGCGCGAGTTGGCGGGACTTCGCTTGGCAACTATCCTCCCATGAATTCCAGAGCATGTACAGGTCGTAGTGAGGACATTAACGAGGAAAAATTACTCAGCAGGAGTGGAGAAAAACCTTAGCCCGCGTTATTCGCGAAACGAATAACGCGGGCTAAAATCAATACATCGACGCAAACCAGCGGGGTTTGCATGAGCCGCGATGGGTTTACAGTAACCTTTTATGCTTCCGCATACGTATCCACCAGACTCCGCACCTGCAATTGCGCGACAAACTCCGCGTGGGTGAGTGGTGTGGCGGGTTGAACGGTGATCGCGAGCGGTGCGTCGGGGTGCAGGTGGACGAAGTTGGCAGAGTACCGCGCTTCCGTCTCGCGCAGTTCCAGCCAGACCCAGAGCGCGGGGTAGCGCGTATACACGGTGACGATGAACGCCCCATTGTCAGCGTCACGCACGTCGGCGCGCAGTTCCGGGTCACGCAGTTCCAGGTGTTTCGGGCGGGCAAAGAGCGCCAGATTGTCGGAGACGCGTTCACCGTCGATGGTGCAGGTCAACCAGCACAGCAGATTGCGCGGGCCGACGGTGTGCAATAACGCGGTGAGATCGACGTTGACGACCGGGGTGTTGGCCAGCGGGGCGGCGGTGATGGTCTGACAACCATGCAACAGCGGTGCACCGCTGAGGTCGGTCACTGCCCAGGCCACCTCGCCGGTGCGGGCTTCGCGATTATCATTGGTCAAATGGATGGCCAGCGACCCTTGCTCCAGGTCTTCCACTCCGGACACCAGCAGCGGGGCGTAGAAGGCTTTCGCCAGATAATGCAGCGCCTTCCAATGGCCGACGTAATCCAGCGACGCCCAACTGGCCACCGGCCAGCAATCGTTGAGTTGCCAGTATAGCGTGCCCATGCCCCGCGGCATCGCGCGCCGCCAGTGTTCTACCGCGTATTTGATCGCCATTCCCTGCAAAATCTGGCTCAGCCACAGCGTCATGTCGAAGGCGGTGGGCAGGCGGAACCAGTCCAACATGTATTGCATGATCACCGCGTTGCCGATACCGCTGCGCTGGTGGTGTTCCATCACGTACGTCGTGACGTTGCGATCCTGTGGAACGGTATACTCGCGCACCACGCGCGGCTCCGGGAAAGACTGGAAGCCGAATTCGCTGTTGAAGCGATGTTCGCACGTGCGGTACCACTCGAACGGTTGGCGCCCATGCCAGACATCCCACAGGTGGGCGTCGCCCCAGGCGGGGTTGTTATGGTCGCGCCGCACGCCATGGGGGGAGTGTGGGCTGCACGGCCAATAATCGCGATCATCGTCCAGAGCCGCCACCATTTCCGGCAGCAGGACGTCGAATAGTTTGCCGTATTCTGCCCAGCTCATGTGCGCATCAGTGAAATCGTCGCCGACCAGCCCCATCTCCAGTTCATTATTGCCGCACCACAACGCAATGCTGGGGTGATGACGGAGGCGAGTGATGTTGTCGGCAAATTCTTCCCGCACGTTTGCCATAAACACGTCGTCGAAGGTGGGGTAGCCGGAGCAGGCAAACATGAAGTCCTGCCAGAGGCATAGACCCATTTCATCACACAGGTCGTAGAAGGTGTCGTCTTCATAGATGCCGCCACCCCACACGCGCAGCATATTCATGTTGGCCTGCGCGGCGCTGGTGAGGATATCACGGTAGACCGCGGGGGTAATCCGCGTCGCAAAGGTATCGGTAGGGATCCAGTTGGCGCCTTTCGCGAAGAAAGGTACCCCGTTGACCACAAATTGGAAGGACTCGCCCCACTGGTCAGGGTGGCGGTCCAGCCGCAGCGTGCGCAGGCCGATGCGACGACTGGTGGTCTCCAGCACTTGCCCCTCAGGCGCCTCCAGGGAGGCGGTGACGGTGTAGAGCGGATGCGCGCCCAGGTTATTCGGCCACCAGAGCTGCGGGTCGCGAATCTCCATGCGCGTCACGGCCGCCCCATCAGTCACGGGGGTCTGTGCCGCAGCCACTACCACACCGTCACAGGTAATCTTCACGGCAACGGTGTAGGCCTCCGGTCGGGATACGGCCACCCCGGTGGTGATCTCCAGGTTGACGAGATCTGCCGGCGTATGATCCTGTTTGATGCGCAACTCGGTCAGGCGCGCGCCCGAATAGGCGATCAGGCTGATGGCACGCCAGACGCCGCAGGTGATGAGTTGCGGTCCCCAGTCCCAGCCAAAGTTGCAGGGTTCCTTGCGGATGTAGGCGCGTCCCGGCGTCTCCTTGGGTCCACTCCATCCGGGGAGTCGGCGTTCGGCATTTTTCGCTTGCAGGAAAGGCCCTGGAGGGGCGAACGTGATCGCCAGGGTGTTATCGCCTACCCGCAGCAACGAACGTACATCGAATTCCCAGGTGCGATACATATTGTCGGTCTTCGCGACGTTCTGACCATTCAGGGTAATCGTCGCCAGTGTGTCCAATCCTTCACAGCGCAGCAACACTCGCTCCAGTGCCACCAGTTCCGCCGTCGCCGTCACCGTGCGCGTGTAGGTCCACTCCGCTTCACCCACCCATTGCACGCGTTCTTCGTTATCGCGATAGAACGGGTCGTCAATGAGGCCGGCAGCGAGTAAATCCGTATGAATACACCCCGGTACCTGTGCGGGGATTGGCGTGGGATCACCGGTGCGCGTCACCAACCACGCGCCGCCCAGATCGAGAAACTTCACCGGCATTGCGCCGCATACATCAACCATCCAACACCTTTACACGAGCGTATACACCAGATGCCATGTGCAACGTGGGAATAATACACACTCGAGAACAAAATTCGACCAGGCTTACACCCTCGCTTGAAAAATGTGATTCGTTCGGGATGACCCGATTCTTATCGCACGCAAGAGAAGGTCTGACACCAGCTTCAGTCGAGAAATGAAAGCCGGGTGCAGCAACGATTCTTCTTTGCACCATTTTATCGGTAACTATATAGAAATTTGTAAATTTCGACAAGGGTGATCGGGCCGCACGAAGGCATTATTCATGTAGTCCTGAAAATGCGGGGGCGCGTATACAGCATCATTGATCGGAAGGACTTCGTCAGGGCGATGATCAGAGCACCGCGCCATGGCTGCGGAGCAGGTTGATAATATACTGGTGACCGACTGCACACGCCTCGCGCAACGGGGTGGCGCCGAGGGTCGTGCGACCATTCACCTCGCACCCGCGTTCGAGCAACAATGCCACCAGGTCGGCATGTCCCTGGAAGGCGGCCTCGTGCAGCGGGGTGCGCCCCTGGGTATTGCGCGCGTTCATATCGGCCCCATGTTGCAGCAGCAGATAGACGACCGCCTTCCGCTGTGCCGCGACATGGGGGTCATACTCGGCGCACTTATTGCCGCGGGTGGCTTCATGCAACGGAGTATTGCCGTAGCGATCGTGGGCATGAAGATCGGCGCCGTGTTCCAACAGCAACTCGGTGGTATCCAGTTGCCCGTAGCACGCCGCTTTGTGCAACGCCGTGCGTCCATGGTGGGTAAGTTGGTTGACATTGGCGCGATGCGCAAGGAGCAGCGCGCACATCGCGGAATCATTGGCGACGGCGGCATGGTGCAACGGCGACCAGCCATGCTCATCCTGAATATTTGGGTCAGCATGACGGGAGAGTAGAAATTCCGCAGTGTCGCAATCGCTGGTGACGACCGTTTCATGAAGCGGCGTGCGCCCGTGCCAATCCTGTGTATTCACCAGGATACCGGCATCAAGCAAAACGCCGATAATATCAAGGTCACCGCTGCGAACCGCATGGTGAAGTGCGGTCTTCCCTTCGCTGTCGCGTTGCTGCACATCGTGCCCCTGGTGGAGCAATTGCTCAACTCGACGATGATCCCCTGCCGCACTCGCGTCAAGAAGTGGCGTACGATCGGAATGTCCGAGCAATTTCATCTCACCACCTCCCGTATTGAGCTTGTCGAATCTATCCTCAGTATACCACGGATTTCCACCAGCGCAAGGCGTCGCCGACGATAGCGAACGATCCGGTGACGCATATCAAGTCCTGCGGGGAAGCGACGAGTTGTCGGTGCTGAAGAGCCGTAGCCACGTCTGGGGCGACGATTGCCGTCACGCCACAGAAGGTGGCTTCCGCCAGCAATGACGCGACGGGCGCCGCACGTGGCGAGTCGGCGGTCGTGAGCGTCATACTGGCCGCGGTGGGGAGGAGTTGCCGCAGCATTTGCCGCCAATCCTTATCCCCGGCAAACCCGATGATGAAATGTCGACGACGGTCCGGGTAATGCCGGTCGAGTGCCGCGAGCAGCGCGGTGACGGCGATCGGGTCGTGCGCGCCATCCAGCAGCACCGCGGGGAGTTCGCGCAGTAATTGCAGACGTCCGGGCCAGTCCACCAGTTCCAATCCCCGGCGGATCGCCGCGGGAGTCACCGGCTCCCCCATCTCCCCCAGGCACTCCGCCATGCCGATGGCCACCGCGGCATTCACCTGCTGATGCGCGCCTAACAACGGACAGTGGAGATCAACATACGACGCCAGGCGTCCGCGAACCGTGAATACCTGAGCGGCGTCCGGAGTGGAGCCGTTGGGGAGAATCTGCAGATCCTTCCCCACGCAGACGAGTGGACTACCCAACGCGCGTGCCGTGGCGGCGATGACCGCGGCAACCTCCGGCGTATGCGGCGCACACACTACCGGTACGCCCGGCTTGATGATGCCGGCCTTTTCCGCGGCGACCTGCTCCAGGGTCTTCCCCAACTCGACCAGATGGTCAAGTGCGATAGTGGTCAGACCCGTGACCACCGGCGCGGCCACATTCGTCGCGTCCAACCGCCCACCCAGGCCCGTTTCCAGCACCACAATATCCACGGCTTGACGCGTAAACCATAAGAAGGCCAGAATGACCACGGTTTCAAAAAAGGTCAGCGGATCGCCGCAGTCGCGCGAGGCCGCAATCACTGATTGCAGTTCCTCGACCAATGCGGCGAAATCCTCTTCAGGAATCAGTTGATCATCGCAACGAATCCGCTCGCAAAAAGAGAGCAAATGTGGTTTCGTGAAAAGACCGACGCGCCGGCCGGCGGTGCGCAGGATAGCAGCGAGCATCGCCGCTGTCGATCCCTTGCCCTTGGTGCCCGCGATGTGCGCGATGCGCAGCCGTAGATGCGGGTCTCCCACGCGCGCCAGTGCGTCCCGCACGCGATCCAAATTCCAGAACCCCGCCACATTCCCCGGCGCCGGGGATCGCTCATAATCGATTAAACTCGTCAGCACGGTCAATGCTTCCGCATACGTTCTCACGCGTTCAGTGTAAACGCGACCTCTGCAGGCGTCAATCATATCGACAGGATGCAGTCATTCCAAGCCGCCGTCTTCAGGACCGAATTTGGTTCCCCCTTCAGTTTCGGAAAGAATAAATTCGCCCCATAAGGAAGGACTCAGGCGGGCTTCTGACGGAATATCGCAGATCACCGTCTGCGTTTTACCGGCCCAATAGAGTCGACCGACGGTAACCAGACCGCTTTTGTCGCGTTGCAGAATACCCACATCGCCGCGCAGATGCGTGCCGATGCGCGGTGCGGGGTACCCAAGTGCCTTCCAGGGGATCGCCGCTTCCAACGTCCACTTATATGTGGTGGGCGACGCGACGCCTTGCACGGCGACATCCGCGTCAGGAATCTTCTCCACCAGATCCATCAGGGTTTCCCCAACCGGCGACTGAAAGCGCGCGTGTTTCTCCGGCGGCGCACCCGGCGCCACCGGACGATAGAGCATGGCGACTGGCTCATCCTTAATCATGCTGAGGAGCAGTCGAATATCACCCGGCCCCGCGGACATCCGTTTCGGGTCCGCTTTGGTGTCCAGACCCAGCGTAACGTCAACGGCATTGCCAAATTTAAAGAGCAGCGAAGGGTCCTTGGCGCTGTTTTTGAATGGCCCGTCATCCAGCGCCCAGGCCGCGATGTAGAGCTTCTCAGCATCAAACGCCACCGCGGCCTGCGCATCGATGATATAGTCGCTGCGGATCAGCCCGCGCACCCAGTGGTCTTGAATGGTGAAAAAGAGCGCCTCAGGCCAGTCATCCAACGAACCGTCAATAGCCAGATTCGTATTGATAAAGGGCATGTTGGCGACTTTGGGTTCCAGATGCACCCGTTCGCGCAAGGCACGGAGCACTTCCCACTGTTGCTCCTGCAGAATATCCGCGCCGGTTACCGTACAGGCGCCGTTCAGACGACGGGCTTCTTCCAGACCGTCGACGCGCACCAGGCTTACATGGTGATGTCCAGCCACGGCATAGAGTTTTCCATCGTTGGCTTTCACCACGCACCCATGGTAATGCTCCTGCCCGGGACGCAGATCGGTTAAATCCGTTATTCCGCGTTCCCATTCCGGCATCGTCCATTGCCGCAGGCCGTATCCCGCCGGTCCACCGAGGATGCAGCCCGCCAGCAGACCATCACCGGTGTAGCAGAACCAGTCGCCGGCGTCGCTGTTGGTTACGAAATATTCTTCATTGCCCAGGGAGAAGTGCCCTATCGGGAAATGCTCTTCGTTCAGCACGCCGGCGGGACGCGACCCGCCAAACCCGCTGGCATAGAAGCCGCCGGAACTGTTGAAGGCATTCGGGTAGGTCCACAGGGCCGTCTTCCCATCCGGCGCAAAGAGCGTATTTAGCTTGGATAGACTGAACATGCGTCCATCCGCGGTGACCCATCCGGTCCGTGTGAAGGGCGCCGGCGTCAGCTTCCCCAGATCAAATGCCGGTATGCCGTTGGGTTGCAGTTGCGGGATCAAACGGGCGCCGATGTAATTGAAGGACAGGTCTTCTCCCACGAAGGCTACACCCAGGCGCTTGTCCGTGAGTTGGACCTCCGCGGCTTGTGGTATAGCGTCGCCGTTAGCATCCCACCATAGGAAGGTGTAGCGTTCACGCATGAGCGCGCCAAATTTCGCGTGGAGATCAGGACGAAAATCAACATCCGCCCAGGCATCCAACGGGCCAGTAGCGGCCATAGGCACGGCAATTTGGTTGCGCTCTTCGCAGATCGTCGCCACCCCCGCGGTGATATCCGGTCCGACAAGATAGCGCCGGCCATGATAGTAGACCGGTCGATCCGGCATGGCCCCACCGGATGATTCCGCCGCCCCGGGACGGTAGAGGATACTGTCCAACCGCCATTCATGCGTGGCCCAGTCAATAACGAATTTCATACCGTTATAATTCACCACGGACCGGTCGCCCGGGTCCAGCCACCCTCCACCGCCGTAGGAGGTGGGTCCCAGAAACCATTTTTCCACTGTGCCGTCGCGATTCCAGCGTTGAACGCGCTTCGGTTGCCAGGATTGATCGGTCACCCAGAGCTTGCCGGCGCTATCGACGGTCACCCCGGTTGGGTTATCCAGACGCTCCGGATCCCACGGACCCACGCGTTGCCCGCCGGGTTTCCCGATCGTCCGTACTACCTGACCGGTTTTGGGGTCACAGACGAGGATGTGCTTCTTGCCCACGTCGGTCACATATAGCAACCCATCCGCGGCGATGGTCAAATCACCAAGGGTGGCGAACTTGTCCCGAGTCACGACCACTTTCGGCGGCGCGTTGCCGTCCAGCGGCAGTGTAACAATCTGGCCGTCCGTCGCGCAATACAACGTACCATGCGTATCGAATGCCATATTGCCGGGCGCGGGCAACAGAAGCTGGCGCAGAATCGTCAGGTGCGGATCTTTCTCCGTGGGCGCCGGCGTCTGATATTCGGTGATGCGTTGATCGTACGTCACTGGCAATGCCGGGTCGTCGCCCAGGTGCTGATAGACCACGATGCCGCCGAATCCCGCCAAATTGACATCGGTGATCGGTTGTAAGCCATACGGGGGCTTCCGATAGCCTTCCGGTTCCAGCACCCGGACGCGCACCGCCCGCGTGGTGACGATTTTCCCAAAATCGACGTTACGGACAGTGGGCGCTTGTGCATTGTACCCGCCAAAGACGATCGGCTGAAATTGCCCGGCGTTTCGCCACTGTGTATCGTCAGCCAGCGCATCAGCCGGATTGACGCCGGCCGGCCCAACCCAGTAATCGACGGCAGTGGTCGACAATGCGGTGGGACGGATAATCGAGACCCCGCGCATCGCCACGGCCTCTTTCCAGACCAATGCCATGCGCGCCGGGTTGACGGGAGTGATCGGGGTGCTGGGATCGCGTTGTACCGTCCACCCACCACTGGCGGTATTCTTTCCTTCACCCAAAATACGTTCAGCCCGCACGCCGAGATCAGCAAAACGGCGACCAAGAACCAGAGCGAAGGAGAGACGAGTGGTTTTAAAGCGCAAGGCCTGCGTGCGCAGGCCACCGGCCGGCGCCAGCGCCACCCCGGGGTGACCGGGTGTGCCGGTCATGGGCAGTGGTTGCCAATCATCCTCATTCATCCCCTCTCCGGAGGCAGTGGTGTCGCCACCACCCACGATCTCCGGATCTTTGGTATCCTGTTCCGGGTTGGGTTCGGGCAGCTTTGCGCCCGGCTTCAGTACCGAAACCTGAATGCGGGCATCCGGAACCATCACCGAACCGACGGGGATCGGCGTGTGATAGGCGACAAGCAAGGCTCCACCCTCCGGCGCATCACCGAAGAATGCCTGCGTTGACGAAGCGAGCGCCACGCCGGGTTGCGATGGTGACGTCGCCGGCATCGCCGCTGTCAGGAAGGCAGCGTAAAATTGCATTAACTCGTCGTATTCACCTTCGCCGTAATTCTTATCATCACGCCCGCCGCGTTGCCCGTTGCCTTTGCGCAGCCAGACCATCGGCTGCGATTTTTTGGGATCCATTTGCTCTGCGGCGAAGGGGGGCTGCAACCAGGAAGTCGGCGGTGGGTTATAGGCGATATAGAGCTTGTCCTTATACTTGGCGGCGCCGGTGACCGGCGCATAGGGTAAGTCGCGCGTTGCCGGGGTGATGGTCAGCGTTCGCGTGGCGTAATGCTCCTGGGCATCGATTTCCTGGACGAAAGCTTCTCGAATGAAATACGCGTATCGGGCATCACCGGCAATGCGGTCCGGCCCGGAAAAGCCCAGTTGCAGCGCGCCTTCTCCCCACAACTTGTTGCCGTCGCGATCCACGGCAATGATGGAATTGCCGCCTTCCGCAACCGAACACCCCACAAAAACCTGGTCACCAACGGCGCACGTCGCGGACGGCGCGCCATGGTCGCCCAACCAGTCTCCCCCGCCATTGACCGGCGCCGGCCAGGCTGGTTGCCCGGCGTTGTAGGCCGTCAACTCATAGGTCAGCTTCAACGGTGGGCGCGCCAGCGCGGTCCAGGTATAGTCTCCCGGGGGTACGTATTGACCGGCATCATCTTTCAAGTCCCACGGTTCCTTCACCAGACCTTTATCCCGCGAAACTTCCGCAATCAAGCGGCGTACGCGCGCCCCGGTTGCTTTGTTGGATATCTGCAGCGCGATGAATCCGTCCATGGGCATGGTATAGGGGAGCGTGAAGGGCGGAGGAGGCAAGGCGTCCAGCGTCGGAGGCGTCGCGATGTCGCCGAGATTGACCAGCGCGAGCATGGATACGAAGACATATGCGTTATTTTGTTCAACGAAGGCGCGGAAACCCCGCGAAGCAAGAGGCGCCTCAACGCGATAGATGCTGTAATCCATCGTGGTGATTGTGTGATCTTTCAGGCGTTTCCAACGCGCGTCGGGGGCATGATTGGCCACCTCGGGGGCGTCCGGTTTGAGCGCTTCCATATGCAGGTAGCCCGTACAAATAGTGCGCGTGATCATACCGGCAACGGCTTGCGGGCGCTCCCAGGCTCCAAGCCACACTTGTTTTGTAAAGGCTTTTCCGGTTTCCTGCACGTAGCCCAGCGTGGCCGCATCATAATAGCGCTGTTGGAAGATCAGCGTTTTACCCAGGCGCGAGGCGAAGGATTGCGGTGTTTGATACCGATCACTGAAGCGCAGCGCGCGCGTAACGATCCCGGGCGGCAGTGTTTTCAATGCACCGGCCGGCAACGCGACCCACTCCTCGTCTCGCGTCACGTCGCCGGGATACACCGCGGTGGTTTTCAGGTAACTGATCTCGGCGCCTAACGAGCGTTGAAAGTTAGCGTTTCGGGCATCCGCGCGCGCAAATTCGGTGAAGATAGTGCCGATGTGTAGGGGTTTCGTAAACGCCAGGCGGAAATAGCGGTCTTTCCCCGCCGGCGGGCCGATCTCCCAGCGCGCCTGCCCCTCGCGCAGCCCGCAGAGCGTTTCCAGCGTGGCTATCGGGGGAGAACCTTTGCTGACGACGCCGTCAAAGGCTTCACAACGCGGGAGATCAAGATCGTCCGTGGTGAAGGCTGGAGTTAATTCTTCGGCGCTGACAAACGCACAGAGCCAGCACAGGATGCAGGTAATACAGAAAACCCGGTAGGCCATAGTGGACTCTCCATAACCCGGTGGATGGCGATTACTTTACGCGGATGGAATAATGACGTCAATAATCGCATGGTATGTCATGAATACACGTTCTTTGACAATTGAAAAATTGGGGATTGCATGCTATACTACAGGTAATAGAAGAGTTCACAATGTTGCTGCGCTGTTTGTGCTTCAGTCCCTGAGTTTCGATCCAGCATCAATACTTCCGGGGCCTTCAACTTCGGTGCAATGGGCAAGGATCATTTCTCTGCTCAGCGCACTCTGGTGCGGGCACCCACCTTCCAGGTGGGGTTCGGAAACAGAGGGGCACACGGCAGAGGCGGTTACATTGTGACCTGCACCACACGAGGGGCGCGCCGCATGGCGCGCCCCTCGTGCTACCATTGCCCCAACTGCATGTGGGTCTGCGGAATGACGCGTACATGGCGCAGGTAGCGCGCCGCTAACCGTTGCGCCTCCAACACCATTGCCGCATCGGGAGAAGACGGCCCCGCGGGGCCGGGCGTGACCGGTTGCAAGATAAAAGGCGTCGCCGGGTCGTGCACCGCCACCAGCTGCGCCGCCTGCGTCACGTCAGCCAGGCTCTCGGCGCCGAAGACACATTTCACCTGTACTCCGGTCACACCTACGCGGGTAAGCGCAACCGCCAGGAAAGCGTCATGGGCGTCCCACCGGGGTGGAATACCTGCCGCAGAGGGCAGTTTGATATCCATCGCGATCAACCGCGGCGCTTCATGCAGTCCTGCCAACTCCGCACTGCACACCCCATTCGTTTCCAGGTATGTCACATATCCCTCAGCATGCAGCTTGGGCAGCAGGACGTTCAGGAAGCCCCCATACAGCAGGGGTTCTCCCCCGGTGAGGCTCAGTGAATGGTGCGGATAATCGGCAGCGAGTCGGCGCACCGTGGTGAGGAGTTCCGCCACCGTCAGCGGATTCGGCAGGTAAGTCAGCACGCGCCCCCCAGCAGCGGTTTCCACGGCACAGGTCGCGGGCGCCGGCCGACGGGCCGCCGCGGTATCGCAGTAGCGGCACGCCAGGTTACACCCATGAAAGCGTACGAAGAGCTGCCGATATCCCACCAGCGTCCCTTCACCCTGGATGCCGGAAAAAATTTCACAAATTGTTGCCGCCGCGTGTCGCGAACTGACAGGGGCTTCATTCTGCACGCACTGATTATACATCTTCCGCGGGTTGCTTGCCCCGAATATAGCGGGCTAGCCAAAAAAATCAGAATAGACTATGCTGATCATTAATTCAGGTCTTTTGCTTGAGAACGTATTACCCTCACCCCCAACCCCTCTCCCCGAGGAGAGGGGAGCAAGCGGAAGCGAAAGTCCTGCAACTGTTTGTAGATGTGCGACTCAATGAGGACTGCATATGGATCGTGAACAACGTCTCCTTTTTTATCGCCAAATGGTGCTCATCCGCAAGTTTGAGGACAAAGCCGGCGAACAATACGGGCGTGGAAAGATCGGTGGGTTCCTGCACCTGTATATCGGCGAGGAAGCCTGTGCCGTGGGCGCCATCAACGCGCTGCGCCATGCGGATTATCTTGTCACCCACTACCGCGATCACGGACATGCCATGGTGAAAGGATGCTCGCCACGCGCCGTGATGGCGGAATTGTATGGGAAAGCCACCGGGGTCAGCCGCGGCATGGGTGGATCGATGCATTTGTTCTGCCGCAAGAATCGCATGATGGGCGGCTACGCCATTGTGGGGGGCGGCATCGCCATCGGCGTCGGCATCGCGCTGGGTATACAGCATCAGGCGGAAAAGCTGGTGTGCATGGATTTCTTCGGCGACGGCGCGGTGAATGAAGGTGAGTTCCACGAATCCCTCAATCTGGCCGCACTCTGGAAACTGCCGGTCGTCTTCTTCTGTGAAAACAACCAGTACGCGATGGGTACCTCCCTCGCCCATTCCTCAGCCGTACCAGACGTCTACAAGCGCGCCGCGGCGTATGCCATCCCCGCGCAACAGATCGATGGAATGGATGTCGACGCGGTATACAGCGCCGCGGCCGAGGCGGTGGGGCGTGCGCGGAGTGGCGAGGGTCCGACGCTCATTGAAGCCATCACCTATCGATATAAAGGACATTCCATGGCCGATGCGGTGACGTACCGGACGCGCGAAGAAGAAGATACCTGGCGACCCCGCGACCCGATCACCGTGTTCAGTGCCCGCCTCATCGCGGAAGGCGTGGCGACCGCCGAAGAATTGGCGGCGATCGACCAAGAAGTAGTGGCCGTGGTGGACGATGCGGTGCGCTTCGCGGAAGAGAGTCCGGAACCGACACTGGAAGAAATGTATGCGGATGTTTACGCCTAGCTTCGCTTCATAAGCGAAGCTAGTGGGTGATTAACAAATCCACCTGGGCCGCTGTTGATGGACTGAGATACAAGCTATGCCGATTATCACTTATCGAGAAGCCATACGCCAGGCCTTGCGCGAAATGCTCAAAGACCCGAAGGTCTTTCTCATGGGAGAAGATATCGGGGCCTATGGAGGCGCGTTCGCGGTCACCAAAGGTTTTCTTGCGGAATACGGTGTCGACCGCATCCGTGACACCCCGATCTCCGAGTCGGTCATCGTGGGCGCCGGCGTCGGCGCCGCCATGGCCGGAGCGCGCCCGGTGGCGGAGATCATGACCATCAACTTCACGCTGGTGGCCTTCGATATGATCGTCAATCACGCGGCGAAAATCCATGCCATGTCCGGTGGGAGCATCAACGTGCCGCTCATTCTGCGCACGGTCACCGGCTCGGGCAACCAACTCGGCGCCCAGCACTCGCAAAATATCGAAGGCCACTATGCCATGGTGCCTGGACTCATCGTGCTCGCGCCGGCCACGGCATATGATGCCAAGGGACTGCTGCTCGCCGCGCATGACAGCCCCAACCCCGTCTTTTTCACCGAGCATTTTTCGCTGTACAACCAGAAGGGCGAAGTGCCGGAGGAACCGTATCGCGTCCCCATCGGCGCCGCGAACGTCGTGCGGGAAGGCACGGATCTCACACTGCTCAGTTACTCACGCATGACCATGACCTGCCTGCGCGCCGCGGAGATACTGGCGGAGCACGGGATCTCCGCTGAAGTGGTGGACCTTCGCTCGTTGCGCCCTTTGGACATGGAGACGCTGTACACCTCCCTGCGTAAAACCCACGCCGCGATCATGGTGGAAGAAGCCGCGCGCGGCACCAGCATCGGTGGGACCATCATCGCCGAATTACAGGCCGTGGTCTTCCACAGTCTGGACCTGCCCATCCGCTGGGTCGCCGGCGCCCCCGTGCCCATGCCCTACAACAAGACCCTGGAGCGTCTGGCCATTCCCAGCGCCGAGGTCATCGCCGATGCCGCCGACATGATGATGCGCGAGCGCAAGAAAGTGTAGCGACAGGACTCACCGTAAAGATGATTCTACTCACTCAATAATTGGGGGAACAGCGCGCTTCAGCGTGCTTCACAGCAGGTAGCCACGCCCTTATGGGCGTGGCCTCACAGACGAGAACGAAAGTCGTTTTTTGCATTTTTCAGGACGTTCGCGGAGCAGTGGAAGCGATAGTCCTGATTTTTAGGGAGGCTGATCATGGCGACGATTACCGATATCATCATGCCGCAACTGGGCTTTGACATGGAAGAAGGCACCATTCAGCGCTGGTTGAAGCAAGCCGGCGATCACGTTGAACGCGGAGATGCCCTGGCGGAGGTAGAAACGGACAAAGTCACCCTGCAGGTGGAATCGTATTCAACCGGCACGTTGCGGCAAATCGTGCACAACGCCGGGGACACCGTGAAAGTCGGCGAGAAGATCGCGGAGATTGAAGAGGCGTAAAATGCCCTCCAGTATGCGTCAGGCTATTGCTCGTCTGATGAGCTTCAGCAAGCAGCATATCCCGCATTACTACCTGACGGTCCGTCCGGAAATCGACGCTGCCCTCGTGCAGCGCGCGGTGTGGAATGCCGACAGGCCGAAAGAAGAACAGATTTCCCTCAACGATCTCTTCGTGAAGGCAGTCGCGCTGGCGTTGCCGCATCACCCGCATTTCAACGCCGACTATACCGATGACCAACTCCAGCCGCAGTCCCGGGTCAATATTGGCATCGCGATCGCCCTACCTGACGGATTAGTGGCCCCTGCCGTACTGGACTGCCAGGAACGTACACTGGCGGATATCAGCAAACAAAGCCGCGATCTGGCCGCACGCGCCCGCCTGGGAACGCTGAAAGCGGCGGAATACACCGGCGCCACCTTCACTATCACCAACCTGGGCATGTACCACATCGACAGCTTCGCGGCTATCGTGGTCCCCCCCCAGGTCGGCATTCTCGCCGTGGGGAGCGTGGTGACAACCCCCGCATATCGCGACGGCGTGCTGGCGCCCGCGCAGCAAGTCGCCCTTACCCTTTCCGCCGACCATCGCGCCACCGACGGCGCGGAAGGCGCGCGCTTCCTTGCGGACATTGTGGCCGCCTTGCAGGCTCCCGAGCTCTTGTTCGCGCCGGCACCCGCTGCCGCTGGATGAATGGTGTGGCGCGGAATGTGGCGCCATCCGCGCCGCCGCTACTGCTGTCCCCGAGCAGCGTGACGACGATTATCGAACAGTGAGCACGGTTGCCGTTCCCCAGCGTCACCGCCCTTGACCACCCCCGGCAAGGTTGCTATAATCTCCGTGCTTCAACGTGCCGGTGTGGCGGAATGGCAGACGCAGTAGACTCAAAATCTACCGAGGGCAACCTCGTGGGGGTTCGACTCCCTTCACCGGCACCACCTCAATCCCCAACAACTCGAGATTGAATCAGCTTGCTTGGTCCCATCCACCTATTGCCTATGCAGTGCAGCCTGGCGCTGGTGGACGGCAAATACACCGCTCATCATAGCCGTTGGGGGACATGTAAAGAATATCCTAGAAATTTTACATGTCCAGCAGGTCATGATAAATATTGGCGTTTCTTTTATACGTGCCTGCCAGCGCGTCAGGTTACCCTCGGCGATATACTGTTCTGTTGAACCGGCACGCTTTACCGGCGCCACCACTCCTCCAGTATCTTGCGCACAATTCACGCGTATCCTTCTCACCTGTAGTTCACCATGCAATCCTGACGTATCCCGCGCACGGCAGGTTGTCCAGGTGTGCACGGCGAATCGTTCTCATGCAGTTTCGCGTGAAGAGGGAGAGCCATGGCGCGGATAAATCCCAGCCCGCGGTGTAAACCGTTCCCGATGGCGCCGTATGTCTTTATCACCGAGGAGACGACCGGCGACGACATTGCGCGTTACCTGACCGATATCAAAGCCTGTGGTTTCGATGCCTTCCGCACCGGCAATGCTCCTGCCTATCTGGGAGAAGACGATATTGACTTTTCGCTCACCGATCTGTTTTTCCACCTGGCGCAGGAGATCGGGTTGCAGGTCTTCCCCCACATCCAGATGAGTTATTGTGCCTGGATGGGGGAGACGCCGTATCGGATCGATCCGCAACGCTGCCTGTTGGATGACGACTATCATCGGTTGCTCGATCAATATTTCTCCGCGGTGGTCAGTCGCTACCGTGAGCATCCCTGCCTGCTGGCGTGGATCGGGATCGGTGAGCCGGGCAGTTTTCCCGCGGAATTGGCCGATGATCCGCGGGTGCTTGCACAATATCGCGTCTGGCTGCAGACGCAATACGGCACGGTGGACGCGCTGGAACGCGCGTGGGGGTTCGGATGCCAGTTGCCCTATGGGCATGAACGGGTGGTCGCCTGGGAGACGCCGGCGCACTGGGCAAGCGACGTCTTCGAAAAGTACCGCCATCGCCGGGATTGGTTGCGATTCCAGACGGAGTTTCTGCTGGAAAAGATGACCACCGGTGAACGCGCCATCCTGCGCGCTGACGACCGTCACCCCATGCTCACCGGCATCCACAACGTGCTCGACAACGCCGCGCATAAAACCTGGGACTTCGCCGCGCAAGCCAGCCAGGCGGATGGTCTGATGTCCTCGATACACGCCGGCTGGCATTCGTGGCTGGGGGAGTATGAATTCTTCTTGCCCCTCTATGTGCAGGCGCGGATGACGCGCGATTTTGCCAAGGGGACATGGGCGATTCCGTATGAAACAACCGGAGGGCCAAACTTTCGCTCCGCGGATCGCGGTTTCAACATGCATCCCGGTGAACGTGATCAGATGATCCTTGGCTATCTGGCGGCCGGATTGCAGGGCGGTGGATTCTGGACATGGAATGCCCGTCTAACCGGGTACGAAGCGGGAGAGTATGCACTGACCACGCTGCAGGGTGTTCCCTCCGCGCGTGCGCGCCTGCTCGGGCGCTATGCCAACCACATGCAATGCCGACGTGAGGAACTCTACGACGCCCGGGCCGAACGCCACGCCGCCGTGCTCTACAGTTGGGACAACGAAGCGTTCTGCGGTTTCGACCGACTCACGCATGCCCCCGGCATGCAGCGCCACGCCGGAGCGCGCCATCGCCTGGGAGCGGCACGGAGTCTGACCAATGCCAACATCCCCTGGGAATTCGTCACCAACGACGAGTTGGTGCGCGGCGCCGTCCAGGATTACCCCGTGTTGCTGGTCCCCGGCATGCCGCTGGTGTCGCATGCCGTTATGACCGCGTTGACGGACTATGTCGCGCACGGCGGCACGCTCATCGTGGATATGCCCTTCGGCCTGTACAATGAATATGGTCGGGTGCGCACGGAAGGCGCGGGAGGGGAATACGACCGTCTCCTTGGCGCATACCTCTGCGATGTCTACCACACGTTTCATGAGCCCATGGCGCTGGGCGCCATTGCTGTTGAGGGGACCTTCGGCGAGTGGGTGGTCACCACGGCCAGCGTACGGGAATCCTTCGCCGACGGGCGCCCGGCAGTGCTGGAACATACTGTGGGCGCCGGCCGGGCATTGTGCTTCGCCTTTGAAGTCTGTCGTCACTGCGCCGCACCAGGACAGGAGGTGTACGAGCACCTGCTGGCTGATCTCTTCAGCGCGGGATATCATCGCCTGTGGGCCTGTGCTGGGGTTCTGGCTTTCCGGCGACAAGTGCCGGGTGTGGATTATTACTATCTGATCAATACCGGTGACGACGTCGCGACGGAAGTGCAAGTTTTCGACGCGCAATACCAGACGATTCGAGATGTGATGGGTGAAAAGGATCTCCCCACGCTCCCGATGCCCGCGGGCGGTTGCGCAATCCCGGTGCATGTTCCGCGTGGCCGAGGGTGCTGGTTGCGCGGCGAACGCGGGTGAGTGTTTCTCGCGGATTACCAGATGGCAGGCGCCGTTATAAAGCGTCGAGAAGTATGATATACCCCGCACGTGGACGCGCCAGGGATTGGTGTTACCGCGCAACGCTACCGGAGCGGGTTGTGACGTTGTTGGCGACCCGTGCATCTGCTGGGACGCGACCATTGGCGGGTAGCGGATGTTTCTGTTTTTTAATCCACCGGGTCACGGACAATCCGTGTGTCGTACACCCGAGTCGATAGGACGCAACGCGTGGAGCGCACCGGTACCCTGACGTTCACCAATCCTGACGCCTTACTGGGTGGGATGACGCATAAGCCATTCGTGGTGATGGGTCCGTACCAGCCCAACATGCGGCGTATGTTGCGGATCGTTTCTATGTAGAGCTTGTCCCAAAGTCCGGCATATTTCCCCGCAGCATCTTTTCGCGCCAGACTTTGTCGCGATTCCCTCGTGAGTCTCTTCTCGATACAGTGACCTTCGCAATTAATGCAAAAGGAGCATTGTTTACTTCGGCGAATTATCATAATAGACCCCAAAACTGCTAACCGAAGTATTATTCATGAACGCATGAAAAAATACTTCGGCTAGCCAGAGCTTTATTCGCTTCTCGAATAAAGTGGGCTGGGTATGCGGGGGATGCGCGAATGGAAACGACCTGGGTGCGTTTACAGGAATTTGTCGGCAACGGTGTATACCGCTTTGCCCTGGCCGACGAACGCCTGCTGAGCTGCAATCAGGCGTTTTTGTCTATTCTCGACCTCCACGAAGCGCCGGACACCGTCCTCGGAAAATCGATGTCCGCCCTCGTCATCCATCTGGACCCGCCTGATCCGATCTACCAGGCGGTGTTCGAAGCTGAGGAACTCCGCAAATTTCGCCATCATATTCGCACGTTGACAGGTCTCGATCGCTGGATTGAGCATGACTGCGTCGTTAATACTGATGGAAAAACCGGCGAGTGTGTAGTGGACGGTTTATTGCGAGATATCACCGAGGAGGTGCACGCTGAACAGGCCCTTCGCGCGCGAAATGATGAAGAACAGCATTTTTCCGCTGCGCTGCGCGAATTGCATAATATCCGCAATGTACTTGTGTCGGAGCAAGACATACACAATTTCTGCCGTCAGGCAGTGATCCTGGGACATGAAGTGCTCGGGTTTGATCGGCTCTCCCTTTGGTTCGTCTCGGATCTTCCCACCGAAATTGTCGGTTCCTATGGCATTGATGAGTATGGCCGGCTGCGTGACGAGCGAGAGGAGCGGATTTCCTGTACTCCGGGCTCGATGGTGGCGACAGTGCTCGCCGACCAGGCGCGCATCCAGGTCCGTGAGGATGAACCGCTGCGCAACGCCCAGGCGGAAATCGTGGGGCATGGCGCCCATGCCGTTGCCGCATTGTGGGACGGCAATACCGTCACCGGCGTACTGAGTGTCGATAACCTGATTTCCCAGCAAGCCTTCACGCGCCACCGGACCGAGTTGCTGGAAATCTTCGCGGATACTCTCGGACACCTCTATTCGCGTCTGCGCTTGCAGATCTCGCTGCGTGCGCTGGCGCAGGAGTTAATCGTCACGGAAGAGCGCGAACGTCGCCAGCTGGCGCAGGCGTTGCATGACACGGTGAGCCAAACGCTGGTACTCACCAATATGCGCCTCTCCTCGCTCCGCGCAAATACCGCCTTTCATGGCGAACTCGACGATACGATTGCGCTCCTCGATCAAATTATCGATCACACACGTACGCTGACTTTCGAGCTCAGTCCACCGATTCTCTATGAACTCGGTCTTGATGCGGCGCTGGAATGGCTCGCGGAATCATTGGAGGCGCGCTACCAACTACGCATTCGAGTGCAGTGTGTTGCCTGGCGCGAAACACTCGGCGACGACCTGCGCGCCTTTCTCTTCACAGCCATCCGCGAGGTGCTCCTCAATGTGATCAAACATGCTCAGGCCCACCGCGTCACGGTAAAGCTGCGCAAGGATGTTGCGTCAATCGTGGCTGTCGTCAGTGATGACGGCATCGGATTTGTGCCCACCCTCCTCCCCAATCTGCGCAGCGACAACAGCGGCTTCGGCTTATTCAGCATCCGCGAACGCCTTCGCCACCTCGGCGGTCACCTGGACATCCTGTCATCCCCAGACCATGGCACACGGGTGACCCTGGTCGTCCCGGTAGTTTGACCTGCATCCAGTCAGCGCACGACCAATTGACAGGAGAATGCGTCTCTCGGTATAATAAGTTGATGTTTTTCGCGAGAGTTTCTCCCGCTATTTGAAACATCACGGAGAACGCTTATCCGCATCATGGTGAACACTCCACCCAGGAGCTGAAGATCACTGCCACAGAAGGGCGCGGAAGATGTGCATCCGTGCCGGTCTGTTTGGAGTGTTTGTTCCATGCCGCTAACCCGTGAAATCGCGCGACGGCGCACTTTTGCCATTGTGTCCCACCCGGACGCCGGGAAAACGACCCTCACCGAAAAATTTCTCCTGTATGGCGGGGCCGTGCAATTAGCCGGCTCGGTCACCGCGCGCAAAGACCAGCGGGCGACGACTTCCGACTGGATGGCGCTGGAACGCCAGCGCGGCATTTCCATCTCCTCGACCGTGTTGCAATTCGACTACCAGGGTTATCGCATCAACCTCCTCGACACCCCGGGCCATAAAGACTTCTCCGAAGATACTTATCGCGTACTCACTGCCGTCGATGCCGCCGTGATGGTGCTGGACGCCGGTAAAGGGATTGAAGACCAGACGCGCAAGCTGTTCGAAGTGTGTCGCCAGCGCGGCGTGCCCATTTTCACCTTCATCAATAAATTGGACCGTCCGGCACGCGATCCACTGGGGCTGCTCGACGAAGTGGAATCGGTCCTGGGCATAGGCGCCTATCCAATGAACTGGCCCCTGGGCGCCGGCATCACCTTCAGAGGGGTGTGGGACCGGCAAACGAAACTGGCCCATCTTTTTGAACGCACGCCGAAAGGCGCCTATCGCGCGCCGGTGGCCACCAGCGGCCTGGATGACGCCATCGTCCGCGAACAACTGGACGCCGAAACCTATCGCACGGTTCGTGAAGAAGTGGAGATGCTCGAAAGCATGGGTGCGGCCTTCGATCCAGCCGCGGTACTCGCCGGTCAGGTGACGCCGGTCTATTTCGGCAGCGCCATTAATAACTTCGGCGTGCAATTACTCCTCGATGGTTTCCTGCAATATTCCGCGCCGCCGACCGCGCGACACAGTCAAGGTCGAATCATCACCCCGGAAACTGAAGCCTTTTCCGGTTTTGTCTTTAAAGTCCAGGCGAATATGGACCCGAAGCACCGCGATCGCATCGCCTTCGTGCGTGTCATCTCCGGCAAATTCACGCGCGATATGACGGTGATGCACGCGAATAGCGGAAAAAAGATTCGCCTCTCCAACTCCCAAAAACTCTTCGGCCGCGACCGGGAAACAGTGGACGAGGCGTATCCCGGCGATGTGGTCGGACTGGTCAGTAATACCCCCTTTGCCATCGGCGACACCCTCACTGAAGACCCTGATATCCTGTATCGAGAAATTCCACGCTTTCCTCCCGAGTGTTTCAGCTACCTGCAAAACCCGCAACCCTCCAATTACAAGCGATTTCGCGATGGGGTAGAGCAGTTATTGCAAGAAGGCGTCGTGCAGTCGTTTACGCCGGTGCACGCGGCGTCGACCATGACGTTATTGGCCGCGGTCGGTCCCTTGCAATTCGAGATTGTCCAATACCGGTTGGAAAGCGAATATGGCGCTCCGTCGCGCCTGGAAGCGGCCCCCTGGACACTGGTACGCTGGTTTCGCCCTCGCCCCGGACATTCTGCGACCCTCAAGCTGCCGGGAGGGGTTATAGAAGCGGTCGATCGTTTCGGACAGCACGCGTTACTTTTCCCTAACGAGTGGCGACTCCGCTACTTCACCGAGGATCATCCGCACATTCTGCTGAGTGTGCAACCCTTCGACGACACGTCCACCGAGGCAGTGGCGGTGTAGGCATGATAAAGCGGATTCGTACACACCATGCGCCCATTGTCCCTTTTTTGTTCGCGAACTATCTTTCGCGGGAGACACCCCATGACTGACACGACTGAAAAAACCTATGGCTTTACGCCGAATCCCGACGCGCTCCGTTTCATCCCACTCGGGGGCATCGGAGAAATCGGCAAGAATATGTTCGTCTATGAGTATGCCGGACAAATGCTGATCGTGGATTGCGGCATGCTTTTTCCGGAAGAGGAGATGCTGGGGGTGGATCTGGTGATCCCGGACATCACCTATCTGCTGGAAAATGCCGACCGCGTGTTGGGCATCATACTTACCCACGGCCATGAGGATCACATCGGGGCCTTGCCCTGGGTGCTCAATGAGTTGAATGTACCGGTCTGGGGCACGAAGTTCACCCTGGGTCTGGTGCAACGGAAACTCGCGGAACATGCCTATCTGCCCCCGCTAACGCTCAATGAAATTGATCCCGATGGGCTGGTGTCCCTTGGACCGTTCAATCTTTCTTTCTTTCGGGTCGCCCACAGCATTATCGACGGCGTAGGGTTGGTAATTGATACCCCGGCAGGACGTGTCATCCACACCGGCGACTACAAGTTTGAACAGAGCCCACTGCTTGGTGCGGCAACCGATCTCAAACGCATCGCCGCCGCGGCCGTCGGCCCGATCCTGGCGTTAGTTAGCGATGTGACCAATGCCGGAGAAGCCGGCTGGGTGCCGTCGGAGTTGATGGTCGCGCAGTCACTTGATATCTTGATGGCGGATGCCGAGGGACTGGTAGTGATCTCCTCTTTCGCCTCCAATATCGCCCGCATGCAGGAGGTGTTGGCGGTCTCGGAACTATACGATCGCAAAGTGGCGGTGATCGGACGCAGCATGCGCGCCAACCTGGAAGTCGCGCGCGAACTCGGCTTTTTGAAAGTGCCGTCGGATGACTTGCTCATTGAACCCCAGGACATCAGCCAGTACCCCCGCGAAGCGGTGACCGTTCTCGCCACCGGGAGCCAGGGTGAACCCATGGCGGCGCTCAGGTTAATGTCCACTGGCGAGCAACGGCACGTCAAACTGGCGGAGGGCGATCTGGTGGTGCTCTCGGCCAGTCCCATCCCGGGCAATGAAGCATCCGTCAACCGCATGATCAATCAGTTATGCAAGCAGGGCGCCTATGTGGTCTTTGGACCTGGAGAACGCCTGCATGTCTCCGGCCATGCCAAGGAAGAAGAGCTGAAGTTGATGCTCGCGCTCACCGGACCGGACATTGCCATTCCCGTGCATGGCGAATACCGGCACCTGATCTGCTACCGTGAATTGGCGCGAACCTTGCAGTATGACAACGCCCGCGTGCCGATTCTCCACTCCGGAGATGTCTATGAAATGATCAATGGGAAAGGTCGCGTCATCGGGCATGTCCCGGCGGGCCGGGTGATGATCGACGGCCTGGGGGTCGGCGACATCGGGGCCACGGTACTGCGCGACCGCAAACACCTGTCGGAAGACGGCATGCTGGTGGCCATCGTCGCCATTGACGCGGAAACCGGGGAGATTCTTTCCGGGCCCGATCTGGTCACGCGCGGATTTGTCTATGTCGACCACGCGGAGGCGCTCATCGAGGAGGCTAAAGAGGTGGTCCGCGCGACCATCGCGCGCATGACTCCCGCCGGCAGTACGGATCTCGAGAGCGTGAAAACCTCTATCCGCTCCGCGCTGAGCCGATTCATCACCGAGCAAACCCGCCGGCGCCCGTTGATCCTGCCGGTTATACTAGAAGTATAAGTAGAGCCTGTCTCATAACCAGGGTGAACCCATGTGGAAACAGCAAGAAACGAGCCACACCATGAGGCGTGGCTCGTTTCGTTTACTTCCATGTGAAGTGCGCTTAATCGAAGAATAAGCCGGCGACACTGGTCTTTGTATAGGGATCACCATGGGTAGCCAGGGTAAGCAGGGTCAGCTTGCACTTATTGCGGAAGGTAAATTGGATTACGTTCGGGGCGGTGTCAAGGGGGATATCGACCGACGCAGCGGCTTCTTTCCCCGTGCCGGCGCCACTGTCCGTTTCCAGGGTATAGCGCGAGCGGGGCTGCGAACCGAAGCGACTGCCGGTAATAATCGTCAGCGTGTGCGGTTCAAGATCGGTGACTTGTATCGGCACCGTCAACGTACTGTTAATAGCATTGCTCGAGACCGCGCCATAATCCGTATTGGTTGGTGTCCCGGCATTACCGCTAGTCCCATTGACGATGACATTCACAAAGGTCCAACTATTCCCCGAGGAAAAGAGCTCAGAGGTAAATGTATCGACAAAAGGCGCGAAAAACACTTTCGTTGGCGTCGCCCCGGCGGACGTCGGCGGGCTAATACCTTTCCAGCGCGGCAACACATAACCTTTGCTGCCGACGGTCGTCTTAGGAATGCCACTCGGAAAGGTGACAACCGGAGGTATGGTGGGAGTTGCCGCATTATAGGTGACGGTCACGGCGCCAGCGGAATTGAGAGTGCCGAGTACGGCTAACCCGCAACCGGACACGGTTTTTTGCAGGCCCACATGTCCATCCACATATGCGGCAATATAACCACCGGAATGTCGCCAGTCGATATCGCCCGGCGCATACATGATATTCGCAGAGGGGTTCGCGATCGCCGTTGAAAGCGCTATACCATCGGCCACCAGCATTTCAGTCGTCGGATCGGTGATTTCCCCCAACGCGAGTCCAGCAACAAAGTAACTGTAGACATAGCCGTTCGCTTGCTTTTTTCCTTTGGTCGGACACACGAGAACCCCTTTATCCAAACCGATTGCGCCCCAGGCAATGTCCGCCTGGGGCAGCATCTCTTCATGGTCCTGCGCATATAGCATGAAAGAGGTGGCGATCTGCCGTTGATTATTCAGGCAGGAGGTTTGTCGGGCTTTTTCCCGTGCCTTCGCGAAGACCGGGAAGAGGATGGCGGCCAGGATCGCTATGATGGCAATGACGACCAAGAGTTCGATGAGCGTAAATCCTTTTGATTTCGCAGACATGTTTACGACCTCCCTAAATCAATATGCAGTCTTACCGAATACCGGTAAACTCTAGAGAGTCTACGGTTCATTCTCCGCGGTGTCAATGGGTAAAGGAAAAATAAACCCGTAATGCGAATTGTAGACATCCCTGGCGCCTGTCCCAAACCATAAATGCTTCCCAGCAGGTAAACCGTGTAGACACGCGAATAATTACCGCTATATCGCAGGATAGGAGAAGCTATGACTGCTGATTTGTCAGGCATGGGGAAGCACACACCATTTTATCTGGACAATCTATCGGCCTTACGTGAGAAGCTGGCGCGGGCGGAGCGCGATGGAACACGAATGGGACAGGTGTGGAGCGCGTTGCACCGACGAGCGCAGGCCGCACCGGAAGCCTTTCCGTGGTTCACCCCATTTGTCGCGATGGTCACCCAGGCGCCGACAGACCTTGAAACTGCGCGCCGCGCCATTCGCGGGTATGTCGATACCTTTCCGGTCTCCCCCTTTGGCATGGGGTTGCAGTTCCACTTCTGGTGCTTTGCTTTTCCGCATGCGCGCTGGGCGCTCTACTTCCAGTGGCTGCACAGCATCGGCGCCTGGGAGCCGGAGGAGGCACAGCGACTGGCGGAAGAATTCGTGCGCTTTCAATTTGTGCATTTCTTCTACGGCATGCGCACGAAGCCGGAACCGGAATGTGTGGACAACCAGACAATGTCCCTTTGCTATGCCAATGCTCTGCATGGCCAGCTTTTCGCTACACCACCGTTCAGCAGCGCACTGGCAGCACGTATGGGTGAAGATGGCGCGCGACGCCTACCGTCCATGCTCGGAGGCATGCCGCCTTCCGGGTATTCCGGCGAAGGCAGCACCTATATGGATTGCGTAGTCGGGCCCAGCATCCCCTTCATCGTGGAATTACTGGAACGCGCGCACGGCGGCGACTGGTTTACGCGTGCGTTGCCTCCGGAAGGTGGGTCAGCGTCCGCGATCGTGCGCATGATCGCGCGTGAGTGGATGCCCAACGGATTGCTGCTCCCCTGGGATCATTATGGGTACATGCTGCCGACACGCTCCTGCATGGCGTATGGCGCCTACCGCACCGGCGAGCCGATCTACCACGCCCTGTTGGAGGAACACGCCAATTGGAACTTCGAAACGAGCATCGGTTGGGGGTACGACGATCTGGTCTGGTCGCTGGTGTGGTGGCCGGAAGCACGCCCGACAGTCGTGGGACCGGTCTTCCCCTCCTGGGCAGAGCCGACGGTCGGCGGCGCGTTGCTCTCGGATGATGCCCGGCTCTACCTCATGCAGATGTGGGACCATACCAACCCCGGTGACCCGGGCCGTGCCCACATGAACCCCAACGCGCTGGTACTCTCCGCCTATGGTAGTCCGCTCACGATGGACGGCATCCCCAACCAGACATGCACCGCACTGAATTTCGAGGGTACCTGGAAGGAAGTGGCCGGGGCGGATTTTACACCGCGCCGTTATAGTTTTGGACCAGGATGCGCGGGCAGTCACAGCGTGTTGCTGGTAGACGGCGCCGCCTGGCAACGCGCGTTGAGTACATACCATCAGGCGGATCTGGTCGACGCCGACGCCGCGACCCTTACCGGCGACGTCACCCCGCTCTATCGCGAGCACTGGCCCGATACGCGAGTCGTGCGCCGGCGTTCCCGTTGTGTCGCAAACCGCTGCTGGCTGATAGAAGACCTGGCCTGTTTTAACGAAGAGCACGACATCACCGCGCGCTGGTACCTGCGCCCGCGCCAAGTGGCGACCCCGCACGGCGTGGCCATCGAGACGGCCGAGGGTGTGCGGCTCACGCTGTTGCCATTACTGGGAACGGATAATCCGGTCACGCAACAGATCGACGGGTTCCCGGACCGCCTGGATGGCGCCTCGTTGCAGGTTGATTTTACGCAGCGGGGACGCGAGGTGCGCTGGCTGTGGCTTGCCTGGCCGGAGGAGACACGGCGCGTCCTTGCCGAAGTGACCGATGGGTGGACCGTCGTCGCCGGCGACGCCCTGTCCCTCCACGAGGCCCGTGCCGCGTTGGACGCCAGCCCGCTGCACCTGCCCTTCACACAACCGGCGTTCATGCTCGCTGACCTGCCAGTGACGCGCGGATGGTGGTATCGCCGGACGATTGACGCACCGGATGGTCGCTGGTGGCTGCGCTTGCCCGCACTGCTGCATCGACCACACTTGTGGATCAATGACACGGAAATTGACCTGACCACCTATACCCAACTGATGGCGCTGTTACCGATCCAGGTGCCCATCGACACCGCCGGCCCCGTGGAGATTACAGTCTATACGGAATGTGGCGTGAGTCAGTACGGTGCGGATGATGGCGGAGGCACCGGATTCTCGGGTATTCCGGCGGTGATGTGCCCTGCACCGTCGCAGGCGTTGCACCGGGCCGATTATGCGGACGGCCGCGTCACGGTGGTCAGCGCAGACGGTAATTGGAGTTTCGACCATGCGTTATTGCACAACGCGAGGGAAGAGTAGATGAGCGAACAATTTAAGCGTATGGAAACCTGTATTCGCGCCGGCGCGCTAAGCGATGACGCGTCTTTCCACCTACTGCTGACTGCCGTCGCCGACGCCGATTGGCAGGTGCGGTACGCTGCCGTGGTTGCGTTGGGTGATCGGGCTGACCCCGCCGCCCTTGACGCGTTGCTGTCCGTGCTGGCATACGAAGACGCCGCACCGCTGTATTCCCAGCCGGCGGAATTTGCCAGCTTGCCCGCCGGAGGGAACACCGCGCCGCAATGCGCCTTCCCTGCCGGCACATCGCAGGAGACCATTGACGCCTGGCATCGACGTGGACGCCTCAAACAGGCCCTCTGCACTACTTTCGGGCGCATTGGCAGCGCCGACCCACGCGTTCTTGCCGCTTTACAGCGCTACGCGGTTGATCAGGCGGAAGATTACGCGGTACGCGCCGCCGCCAACAAAGCCCTGGGACTGATCGGCGACCAGAGTAGCCTCCCAGCCGTTACCCAGGCGATGAAGGATCAGGAATTTTGCACGCGCTGCGAAGCGACAAAAGCACATGCCCGGTTAGCGGGGTAACACAAAAGAAGCGCCATCCTCTTTCCGATGCGGCACTCCGAGACAAGGACCAGCAATGATGGAAATGGATACAGGATGACAGAGCATCAACAGTCAAGCACACCGCACATCTTCCAGGGGCGCACAGGGGCGCCGGGCGTTGCCGTCGGGGCCACGGTGCATTACCGGACTGGCGTCGCTGGCATGATGTTCACCGGCGACCCCGCTACAGCGCTGTGCACGGCCTTTACTGCCGTCGAGGCGCGTCTGACGGACGCGCTACTGACAGCAGATGCCGCGTTGGCTCCGCTACTGGAAGCGCAGCGCTTGATGCTCGATGATCCGGAATTACGCGACGGCGCGCTGGCATTGGTGGCGCAGGGCGTTGATCCGACCACCGCGGTAACGACCACCGCGGAACAGTGCGCCGCGGTGTTGGAAGCGTCTACCTCCGCCTATTTCCGGGAACGCGCCATCGATGTACGCGCGGTGGGCCGCGCGGTGGCCGCGGCGGTGACCGGGAACACTACCCCCACTATTCCCAGCGGAGCAGTGGTGCTGGCGGAGGAACTGTCGCCATTGGATACCGCGGCACTGGCCGATGCCGGGGTAGCCGCCCTGGCTACCGTGAACGGCGGACCGACCTGCCACGCGGCGATCATCGCGCGCGCCTGGGGTATTCCGGCGCTGGTGGGGTTGCCCCCGGCGATCCTGACGATCCCTGATGGCACGCGGGTACGAGTAGATGGCGTTAGCGGGCAGTTGCACTTCGCCCACAACGATACACAAAACGCGCCACATGCAGCGCCAGCGGCGATGGTGCATTTCGATCATGCCGTGCCGATCTATGCGAATATCGGCAGCGTGGCAGAAGCCCACCGTGCCGCGGAGATCGGCGCGGCTGGTATTGGGCTATTGCGCACGGAATTCCTCTTCCTGGAGCGCGCCACGCCACCGTCAGAGGATGAGCAGACAGCGCTGTATACCGCCATCGTACGGGCACTGGGCGGTCGCCCGGTGACCGCGCGCACGCTGGATATTGGTGCAGACAAGCCGGCGCCGTATCTGGCGCAACCAGCGGAACGCAACCCGCAACTCGGTCTGCGGGGCATTCGTCTGTGCTTGCACCACTTCGACCTTTTCCGCACCCAACTGCGCGCGCTGGTCCGCGCCGCGGCGCATGGCCCGGTGCGCATCATGCTACCCATGGTAACCACACCTGACGAAGTGCTGCGGACGCGTGCGTTGCTGGAAGAAGAGGCTGCTGATCTCGCCTGTCCCGCGCCGCCGCTGGGAGTGATGATTGAAGTGCCCATGGCGGCCTTGCTGGCCCCGGAATTGGCCGCGGTAAGCGACTTTTTCAGCATCGGCACCAATGACCTGTTGCAATTCTTACTGGCCGCGGACCGTGAACACGCCGGTGTCGGCTACCTTTACGACGACGAACACCCCGGCGTATGGCGTTTGCTGGAAGGCGTCATCCAGTCCGCCCATGCCGCGCAGATTCCCGTGAGCGTCTGCGGTGAGTGGGGTGCGGATGCTGCAAAAGCTCCGCGCCTCGTAGCGTTGGGTATCGATGCCCTCAGTGTCGCCGTCGGCGTGCTGCCGCGCGTACTCGGTTGGGGAGAGCAGAGTCTGTAGGAACGGAACATGAAAATATCCGAAGCTTTGTTCGCTTCGGGAACAAAGCGGGTTAACCTTCCCGTCGTTTCAGTTCGGCCAGCACTGCCTGGTAGTGACGTTCCGTTTCGTCAACCAAACGTTGCAGCACTTTTTGTACTCCCGCGGACTCCGTGGTGAAAACGTGGATAATATTTTTCTCCAGGTAGGTTTTCTCATATAACTCGGCGGAATGCAGCGCTTGCAAGAGCGTCAGCCGCCCTTTTTGCGCCGCAGTCGCTTCGTGTTGTAAATACGTCACATACTCCTCATACATCTCGTAATTCGTGCGCGATCCCTCGGCTTCGAGCAACCCGATGCGCAGATTCTCCAGCAGGTCCTTGACCCACTCCCCATGGCGTAACTCATCATCGGCAAGACGCGACCAGAACGCCGCCATTTCCGGGAAATCGCGCGCATAGGCACGATAAATCTCCGCCAGGGTTTGCTCTATGTCGGCCAGAAGGACGACGATATAATACGGATTCTCAACAGCCGGCATCTTCATCACTCCCGTGAATGGCGGTTGCGGCGGGGTTTCGGGCTACCCTCCGTCTCTTTACCGGTGCTTTCCTTCACATTAAAGCGCACCGGCGTGCCTTCCAGCGAAAATTTGGCGCGAATCTGGTTTTCCAGAAAACGTTCGGTGGAAAAGTGCATTAATTCGGTATTGTTGACGAAGAGCACAAAGGTGGGCGGACGCACCCGTACCTGGGTGACATAGTAGATCTTCAGCAACTTTCCACGGTGCGAAACCGGATGCTCCATCATGGAATGCGCCACCAGACGGTTCAATTCACCGGTGGGGATACGCATGGCATGTTGTTCGCCGACATCGCGCACCGTTCCCAGCAACTCTTCGACGCCTTTGCGTTTGAGCGCGGAGATGAAGACCACCGGCGCATAGGCCATAAAGACCAGCTCCTGGCGTACGTGGGTGGTGAACTCCTGGATGAGCGCCTGGCGTTCTTTAGCACTAACCTGCCCATTTTCCGCCATATGCAACCGCCGGCGCTCGCGATTCAGGATTTCGTCCCACTTGTTCACCACGACAATGATCGCGCGTCCCGCCTCATGGGCGTAGCCGGCGATGCGTTTATCCTGATCGGTCACCCCTTCGAGGCCATCGATCATCATGACGACAATATCACTACGATCAATGGCGCCAAATGCGCGCACGACGCTGTAATACTCGACATCTTCCTCTACCTTGCTTTTGCGGCGGATGCCCGCGGTATCGGTGAAGGTAAAGGGCATATCATGCCAGACATACTCGATGTCCAGCGCATCGCGCGTGGTACCGGCAATTTCACTGACAATAGCGCGTTCTTCCTTGAGGATCGCATTGAGCAAGGAGGATTTCCCCACATTGGGACGTCCGACAATCGCCACGCGCAGGCGTTCTTCTTCCTCATCCTCGTCCAGTTCTTCCGGCGGCGGAGGCAATAATTCGACGATACGGTCGAGGAGGAAATCGACATCCATGCCATGTAACGCAGAGACGGTATATGGCGTATCGAAACCCAGCGCAAAGAATTCGATAGCTTCTTCCTCGCGTTTTTTACTCTCGACTTTATTCACCGCCAGCACGACGGTCTTGCCAGTGCGGCGCAGGATCTCGGCGATTTCTTCGTCCAGGTGGGTCAAGCCATCCCGTCCGTCGACGAGGAAGATGATCACATCCGCCTCATTGATCGCGAAATCGACTTGTTCGCGAATCTCGTCGGCGAAGATCACCTTCTCGAGTTGGATGCCTCCGGTGTCAATGAGCACAAAGGGATGGCCGAACCATTCACAGTTGGCATAGAGGCGATCGCGCGTGACGCCCGGCGTTTCTTCGACAATGGCCAGGCGTTGCCCGGACAGCCGGTTAAAGAGCATGGACTTCCCGACGTTCGGGCGTCCGACAATAGCGACAATCGATTTGGGTTGAGCGAAAGTTGGCATAACATGCTATTGTAACAAAGATTGCGCATTGAGGCGAATCCGCGCTCGATGTGCCCGCGCGGAGTCACGCGTTGTCTTTCAAGTACGCCGCTGGTATACTTATGGTAACTTGCGATTACCGTCATCTTTCCAGAGCATTGTGAAGAGTCCGATTCAACAGACGTACTGCCGGTACCGCCGTGTGAATGGAGGAAATAGCATGAAGGAATTAATAGGCATCGGGTTGGCGGCCGGACGCGGCGAACGTTTCCGACCGTTAACCTTAAAAGCCAAGGGCTATTTGCGCGCGAAGGCGGCGGTCCGCTTGCTGGGAATTCGCGTCCTGGACTGGTTATTTCACATCCTAAAAAATCAAGGACTGGGCGATTTCCTGATGGTCACCAAAGGCAAGGAAAATCGTTACCAGATCAAAAGTATCGCGGGCTACGGCGAAACGTTGGGGATCCGCGTGCGCTATTCGCCCGTGCGGTTTGATCACGACAACACCGGCAGTGCGGATGCCGTACTCACCAATCTCGACCACTTCGATGTTACCGGCGATGCCTTTGTCTTCCCCACCGATTCCGTGTTGGACATTGATTTGCCGGGCATGTTGGCGATGCATCGCGCCAACAACGCGGTCGTTACCATTGCCGGAGCGGAGCAAACCGCGGAATCGATCGCCGGGCGCTATGGCTTAATTGACAATGATCCCACCGGGCGAGTCCGCGGATTCGTGGAGAAACCGACCCTGGAAGAAATCTATGCGCGGTATGGGGTTGTTCCCAAATCCGACGCGCAGTTGCCGCCGCTGATGACGAACGCCGGGTTCTATTTGATGGACGCCCGCGCGATGCGCGAACTGGCCACGAACCCGGAGGTTCGCGCCATGCGCCACACGCGTTTCGACATCGGCGGGGATCTGTTGCCGTGGTTGGTCGGGCACGGCTATCTGGTGCAGACGTATCAAATCGGACGGATGGGCGACCTGGGCAATATCCCCAGCTATCTGGAAACCATGCAAGAGGTAATGCACGGCCGGTTCACTTCACTGTCTGGCCTCATCTCCGACATGTATCCGAACCATAACGGCATCATGATTGATCCGGTCTCGCTGGCGATGACCGATCCGGAAAGCGGGTTATCGCTGGCGGAGAAGATGGAACGCGGACTGGTAGAAATCCGCCCGCCGGTGCGCATCGGCAAGTATGTCCGCATCTATCCCGGCGTCACCTTATCCGAATGCAACATCGATGATGACTGCGAAATCTTTGATAAAGCCACGATCTTCCGCTCATCAATCGGCGCCGGCTCCATGATCGGCCCGTATGCCCATATCGCCGACACGTTGACCGGTATTATGGTCGAACTCCAATCAAGCCGCGCCCACCCCATTTTATTGCGGCGCTTTGTGGCTATCGGCGACGAGGTGGTGATGCGCCCCGGCGTGGCGCTGACCGACTATATTACCATCCACCCACGCTTGAAGGTGCCCAGCGGTATTCACATTCCCTCTAACACAGACATTGAGAGCGCGGAGCAATTGCTGGAGTACCTGTAACCGTGTCAGAATCCATCAATTGCTCTTTCGCTGCTCGTCATCATCAAACTTGAAAGTTTTTTCCAGGTAGGCAATACGCCGCCGGCGCTGCCACTCGCGAAAGGGGCGCATTATAAAATCGAAGGGATGGCTGGCCGGGTGGCGCAACACGCGGCGCGTCGGGTGTGGTTGCCCGCGGCGCGGGCGCCAGGCCGAATTATGGCGGTAGGTATGATACAGCCATGCCGTCGCGGCTCCCCCCAGAGTGAAAACTCCCAGCAGCAGGCGCACCCCAAGCGCGACGGGCACCAGATTCGGCAGTAAGAAAAACGGGAAAGCCATCATCAAATAGGCGACCCACTTCGCCTTCATGGGAATGAAGAACGCAAAGAGCACCTCGGCGTCGGGATTCATCCATGCCCAGGCGACCACGACGGCAGCGACCATCATCCAGGTAGTCGCAAGTGGGATGAGGTGACCGGTGAAGAGGAAGATCCCGACTTCCCACACCACCAGCGCCGCGGCATTGGACACCAGCAAGAAGATCAGAAACTCGCGCCATCCCCAGGCGCGTTCCACACTCCCCGCGAAGAGCCACCACATATAACCGGTGAGGAGCACATCAAACAGCCCACCAGGCAGCAATGGATAGGTAACGATGCCGATGAGGTAATTCGGCAACACCGCAGGGGAGAAGACCAGTAGCTCCCCCACCCGCACTCCGACGAGATCGCACAACAAGACCACTACCCAGATCAGCAACACCGCCAGGGTGACCGGGGTTGTAGAAACGAACGAGGAACGACTCGACCAATTACGCGCGGGAAAGGCCATAATCCAGTAACTTCGCTGGTTGCGCCAGTAATTCCTGTTGAATGGGGAGGTGATTCAGCAGGATAGATAGGATAAAGGGAAAATAGACTGATCGCTGGGAGAGCAGGAGTCTTCTTCGCTATGGGCGAATAGCGAGTCATATCTCAATATTAACATCCAGGAGTTTGCAATGACATCTACCACTCCACATGCAACGCTTCTCACAGCCATTTTCGAAGCCATCTCATCAGCATTAGCTGCTATTACCAAAGCCGGTGAGAATGGGATCACACTGACAGAAGCGATGACGGAAATGATCGTTATAGATCGTCTGCTTATGGCACTGGGATATGACCCCTGGGAAATTCAGAAGCAAGGCGTCGCCGAAATCGGCAACATCCCCGATTATGCGATACTGCCGAATACACCGCATCAGTGGTTTCTCGAAGCAAAAAAATGGAAACTCCCTTTGACGGATAAAGATGCCAGTCAAGCGGTTAACTATGCGGCGAACCAGGGAAAACGCTGGGCAGTACTGACGAATGGTGATGAATGGCGCGTACTGGACGCCTTCAGCAATACGCATCTTTCACAGAAATGCATCCGGATTCTTCCATCCTTGACTGATGACGGTGCACAGGATTTCTTCGCCTTACTCGCCAAAGATGCTATGCTTACCGGTCAACTCGCGATCTCGCACCGGGCACGTATCATCCGTGATGCAGTCATCGCAGAGTTATCCAACCCCGTCAGCGCCACCGTGAAGAAATTAGGTAAAGATATCGAGGAACAAACAGGTTTATTGTCGATCAAAAAAGAAGAGATTCTTCCGATCTTATTGGCTTTGATTCATCGGGAGCCTCAAACTACTGTTTCCTTACCCGTTCCGACTGACCCTCCTATTGACAGCCGACAACTAAGTATTCCTGTTCAGTCACCGAACGAATTGTCGCTACTCGAATTATGCCAGAATGGATGGGCTTTCGCATCTAATCGAAAACCTATTGCGGTACTTTTCGCGGATAACTCAGAGGTTAGTGTCGACGATTGGCGCGTGGTAACGAAATCCGTCATTGTATGGATTCTCAGCAACTATCAGCTCCCATTACTTCCTTTTTATAATGGATCCACAGCGCACACAAACAGGTACTTCCTAAATACAGCTCCAGTCCATCCTGATGGTTCAGATTTTTGTGTGTATCACAAAATCGAAGTGGGTGAAACGACAATTTATATTTATTTACACAACAGTGCTTCTGGCTTTTGCCGTCGCCTGATAGACGTCACTAAAGCCGTCGGTGGCGACCCGGCAACGATTCGAATTCGTTTTGCCGGAAAATAGCTCAACTAATTATTGTGTAAATTATAAATACTTATAATTAAAGGTCCCGGGAAGACGAGTGCGCAGTTATGAGCCTTTCAAATGATCCTAACAAGCCGCGCGCGGAAGATCAGGCTATCCACTTTCATGTTGATTTTTGCGAGAGAGATTGCGATCTCTGATCTAATAATCAACCGTGCAATCATCGAAATTCAAGGCCACGCTAGTGGCTCGTGGGGACACTCGCCCTCCCATACTTGCATTATCCATAACAATTCCATTAATGCCAAAGGTATCCCGAAAGTTTATTCCTTCAGAAAAAACCGGGCATAATCCTTTGCATGGAAGGCACATCATGACGAACACTTTACGCCAATGGGCCGGCGTGCGCCCACCGACGACGCTGGATCGCCAATCGACGGCGCTCCTGTTGATCGATATCCAGATGGATTACTTCACACCAGGGAAACTGCTGATCCCGGATGGCGACCGGGTGCTTGATCTCGCGGGCGCGTTGCGTGACTGGGCCGCCGGCAGTGGCCTACCGGTCGTGCATATTCAACAATGTTCCGCGCCGACCAGTCCGTTGTTTGCCGCCGGCACGACGGGTTGCGCCATTCACCACTCGCTGACGCCGCGTGAAGGCGAATTCGTGATCGCCAAAACGCTGCCCGGCAGTTTTGACCGCACCGAGTTGCACGCCATGTTGCAGGTGCGCGGCATTACCACGCTCATTCTGGCCGGCTTGATGACGCACATGTGCGTCGAGACCACCGCGCGCACGGCCCTCCCGCTGGGCTACACCGTGCTGGTTGCCGCGGATGCCTGCGCCAGTCGCGACTTGCCCACCTATGATGGACAGGGGATCATCCCACACACGGAAGTCCATCGCAACGCGCTGGCCGCATTAGCTGACCGCTTTGCGGAGGTATTGACGACCGCGGCGCTACAGGAATTAGCCGCTACGTGAAGAAATGAGTATGTGTTTACATTGACAGAGCGCGAAGGGAGCCGGCGATGGTGCGATGGTGGTGTTTGGTGGTGTTGCTGCTGATGGCGGTCGGCGCGTGGGCGGTGACGCTGGAGCAGGTGATCTCCCGAGAAAATACCGGGTTCGACGCAGCATCGGCGCGCCTGGTGGCGGGGCGCGATGGCCGGGTATACCTGAGCCACACCAACGACCCCGGTTACGTCCTCTCCATGCGTCCCGATGGGTCTGCACGCCTCGGGTTTTCCATGGGCCATGCGACCGAGTTACCCGCGGTGAATGCCGATGGCGCCTATTGCCTGCGTCAGGGTCATTTCGCGCATACCGCGGCGGTGATGACGCGTGACGGCAAGCTGGTGGAGTCTTTCAGCGATCTGAACAACGACAATTACGATGCCCCACAGGATATTGCGGTTGGGGCCTCAGGCGATTTCTACCTTCTCGATGGCCGGACAACCAACCGGGTAATCCGCCTGAGCGGGAAAACCGGGAAAGCCATCGGCGTCTATACCTTGCCCAAGCCGCAGAACACCTATTTCTCCCTGCTGGTGAGCGAGGCGGCGCAACGCTTCTACCTGTCCGACTGGGCCAGCCCGGTGAAGATTGTCGGTTTTGACGGCAAACTGGCCGGCACGTTCCCCTGGGCCGGTCCACACGCCATCGCCGATGACGGCAGCATCTGGCTGCTCCCGACCCGCGGGGATGTGTTGACCCATTACGATGCCGCCGGCAAACAACTCGGTTCGGTCAAGCTCGATGTTGGCGACCGTAAATGGAACGGCGACAATCTCTATTTCACTCACCTGGGCTTGCTCCCCGACGGTGAGATCGCGGTGAAGCGCAATCACCCTTATGAACTCTTCGCGCGCTACGACCTGGCCACGGGCGCGTTTAAGGGCGCCGTGGCGTGCAAATATGAAAAGCTCACCGTCGCATATCCGTCTAACGTCTGGACGGCGGGGCAAGCGACGCCGTTGACGATCACCTTCGAAAGCGGCGGACGCCTGACGGCGCCGGCCTGGCGCATCTGGATCAGCCCCTTCGGTGCTTCGGATTGGCAACCGCTCACCTTCGCACGCGATCAGGTTACCATACCGGCAACGTATGGCGGCTTGTATCAGATCAAGGTGACGCCGGAAGTGGCGCGCTGGCAAGGCGGCGACCCCTCGGAATATCTGGTGCGTGATGTTATTGAAGTGCGCCAGCCGGACAGTCGCGGTACGCTGAATGTCTTCACCCCGAAAAACCGCGTGCATTATGGACGCGGCGAGTCCATTGCGCTCACCGTGCTCGCGCGCGCGGCAGCCATGCCGCCAACGGCCACTCTGGAAGTGTGGGATACGGCGCAACCCGCGAAACCGGTAGCCACTCAGCCATTACCGTTAACGGCCAAAGAGACGCACATCACATTGCCGGCGCGCTATACCGCGGCGTTGCGTCCTGCTACTTACCGGATCATCGCGACGGCGCCTAACTATACCTCCGCGGGTCAGACCATTGATCTCGGGTCGGGGTTGAGCGACGCGTCCCCCTTCCGTATCATGCTGCACGGCGACTACAGCCCCACACGACCGACCGGCGATATCTGGACGGCGCCGGACCTGACGCGGGCGCACCTGACGTGGTCAGCGGCGAATGCGCTGAACTTCTTTGTCGACCGCGCCAACTTCACCTTCGCCCTCGACTGGGCGAACAATGACAGTGGCCGCCCCTTCCTGAATGCGTTGAAAGACCGCCTGGGCAAAGACCCGCTCGGTGTCGCCCCGGAGAAGGCGGAACTGCTCTTCCCGGATGGCGAGACGGTCGCGGCATACGGCGCGGCGGGCATGTCGCATATGAGCCTGCTGTTGAACATGGATGCCGGGTTGCCTATCGGCACTGGTTTTGACAGCCGCACCAGTGCACAGTTCGCGGACAACATCGTGCAGTACACCAATGCGCTGAAGCCTTTTCCGGGGTGGCAAGGCTGGGATTGGGTGGCCAACTGGTGGCTCTTCGACTATGACAAGCGCTTCGCGAATGCCGCGGAGAAAACTGCATACCAGGCGGCCTGGAAACAGGCGGAAGAGACCGGCGCCTGGGACCCGGTGTTGGAAACGGTGGCGGACCGGGGCATCAACTGGCAAGTGGACGCGCAAAAATTCTTCAACGACACGTTGCGCACCGTCGCCCCGGGGAGTACAACCGCCAGCTCCGGCCCGTACCGCCGTCCTGATACCTACAGCCCGCTCAGTTTTGCCAACGTCTGGCAAATCGATCTGCAGTACCAGGCGGAACAGATCACCACACCATATTGGACGGCAACCGCCTACGACTTCTATCACCGTCCCGGCAAACCGGCGTGGTTGCACCCGGAAATGTGGAACGACACCGGCACCGGCGAACAAGTATTGCCGCTCACCTGGTTGGCATTGATGCGCGGCACCGACGGCATCGGAAATTCCGGCTTTTTCCCCAACTGGGGGCAGCAACCGCTGGATTGGCGCCACGGCTATCACGGGCTGCCCAGCGTCTACCGGAATCTGTTCACCACTGTGGCGCCGTTAGGCCCCTGGCTGCAAACCCTGGAACCGCGCGATCCGGTGGCGCTGCTTATCAGTCGTCGCATGTTGAAAACCGACCCGTGGACCGGCATAGGCGGGCGCTACTTTACCCGCCAGTGGGAGGCCTACATGAGCCTCCTCTATGCCCATGTCCCGGCGCAATGGGTCTATCTGGAAGATATCACCCCGACGACCTGGAAACATTTTGCCGCGGTGGTCGCCGTGGGGCAACGCATTAAGCCGGAACCGGAATGGACGGCTGCACTGCAAACCGCGCAAGCCGCCGGGTTGACAATTTTCGCAGACGGCACTTGCCGGCCGGCATTTGTGCCCGGCGCCCAACCGTTGGGGGTGAGCTTCGACGGTATCGAGAAGTTAGCGGCGTTCAATGCCGATTCGGCCTATTGGGAGTTCCCTGATCGGCTGGTCGCCAATGCCCGCGCCCTGGCGCCAGCGCTGGCGGCGTTCCAACCGGTGGCCGTGGTCGACCAGCCCGAAGTGCTGGTGAGTGAACGCGCCGCGGGGCAGGGACGCTTTGTCTGGGTGGTCAATAACACGCACAACCCGCTGCCGCAGGAGATGCTCTACCGCGTCAACGAGGCGATTTCCAGCCAGTTACCGGTCACCGCGCGGGTGAAGTTGCCGGGACTGCGCGGGAAAACGGTGTATGATATGTTCGCCTGGCGCACGGTGACCCCGGATGCGCACGATGAATTGTCGGTTGACCTGCGCACCATGGATGCACGCCTGTATGCCGTGCTGCCGCACCCCATCGCCGCCCTCAATCTGCGTGGTCCGAAGCAGGCGCAGGCCGGACAAGCCATCGCCTGGAGCGTGTCGGTGCTGGACGCCACAGGACATACGCTCGATACGTCATTGCCGGTGCGCGTCACGCTTTCCTCAGGTGCGGAGGTCTTCAATCGGCGCGATACGGTAGCCGTCGGCGCTAATGGCGCCCGGGGAACCTTCACGCTGCCCATCAGCACCGGCAATTCCTCTGTAGCACTGACCGCGACAGAACTGGTGAGTGGGCGCAAATTCATGCTCTTCATCAAAGTCACGCCGGCAAATTCCACCACCTTACTCGCCGACCGCCAATCACCCGCACCGGCGCCGGCGCCGATGGATAACCGCGCCTCCGAACTCCAAGTACAGCGCACTCCGCCGGAACATGCCTTTGGCGCGCGTCTGCGCGACCTGGTGATCAGCGCGGATGGGCAAACCGCTTACGTGAATGCGCTGCAATGGGGGGACAACCTCTACGCGCTGGACCTGGCCACCGGCATGATCAAATGGCAACAACGGATCGGTCAATACTGGGCGATGGGTCCGCAAACCTTCGGCAACGGCGTGGCCGTCGCTGGTTTCGACTTCACCAGCGCTGAAGGATACCACCTGTATACCATGGCGCCGAATGGCCACCCCGACCGGCGCTTCGCCGTCTATGGGCTACCTACGGAAATGCCGGCCCTTTTCACCATCACCGTGACCCCCAACCACCCGACACTGGGGTTCGCCGCCGCGCCGACGGGGGACTGGGTGGCCGCCAGCGGCGACCTGGGGGTCGCCGTGTGGGCGCCGGACGGACGCGTGCTCTTCAGTCTGGATCGCTGGAAAGATGGACAACGCCACGAACCGGCGCGTATCGTGGCGGTCGGCGCCGACACCTTGCTGGTGATCGATGGGTTGACGGTGACAGCGTATGCGCCGCAAACCGGCAAGGTCCGCTGGCAACAAACACTGGCGCAAGATGGCCTGACGCAACAGGTGGTCACCTCCCGCGATGGCGCCACCACAGCGATTCTGACTACCGTAGATGGCGGACGCGTCTACCTCATCCGCGAGGGCAAGATCATTGACGCCGTACCGGTCGGTGGGCAAGAGTTGGCGATCAGCCCCCAGGGTACGGAACTGGCGGTGACGCAGGGGAATCAGTTGAAACTGTTGCGGGCAAATGGCGGGTTGCTCTGGAGCTACAGCAGCGACAGCCCGTTGCACTTCCCACACTTCTCAGTCGACGGCATGAAAATCGCTGTTTCCAGCGAATTGGGGACACTGCTGGTGGCGGACCATGCCGGTACGGAACGACATGAAATGGATCTGGGCTGCGTGGCGCAGACGGCGTGGCTGCCCACCGGCGACCTGCTGGCGGCCACCTGGCTGGGCACGGTGTTCTGCTTTGATACCGCGCGGGGTTTCGTACCGCGTTGGCAGCAGCAGCCCCCACCGGGCAACACCGGCAATCTGGCGCAGCGTCTGCTGTCCCGCGATGGCGTGCCTACCGTACGTATGACCGGATGGTCGAATGCCCTGGCGCCGGACGCCGCGGTCCCCACACCGTTACCGGGAAAAACTTCTGTGTCTATCTATCGCGATCAACCGGCCTTCGGGCCGGATGGCGACCCGAACCGGCTGGTCGATGGAAAACTGCAGGCGCCGTCCCGGCCCTATCTGCCGGTTGGCGCGCTCAATCCGCACATGGGCAACGCCGCGCGCACCGCGATTATCTTCGATCGCGGCAAGAATCTGATTAAACTCACCGCACTCACCCTGTATGAAGACGAAACGCATCCGGAGACATGGTTGCGCGATGCGGAACTGCAACGGTGGGATGCCACCACGCGCACCTGGCTGCCGGTGCAGCGCCTGCTCTCCGACCAACCGGTACACACCCACCTGCTGGCGCAACCGGTGGAAGGATCACGCTTCCAATTATTACTGCCGCCCTTCCCCAACAGCAACATCCGTTTGAAAGAGGTGGTGTTGAGTGGGGAGGATCTGGGGCCGGCGTGGCCGCCCGATGTGCGCGACAAAAAACCGGTGGCGGTGCTCTTCGACGATAATTTACCGGACCTTGCTGGACCCTATGCGAACGGCTTTGATCTGGGGTATCAACCGAAAACCCAGGCCGACAGCTACAGCGGCGCCAGCTATTTCATCTTCGATCCGGCAAAGAACGGCGGACTGAACATGATGCGCCCGATGACCGACATCGACGCCTGGCTGCACCCGCTGGCGGAAAACCCGCAACCCGGACAATATCGCTGGTTGCAGTTGGCCGTCAAGCGCCTGTCTCCCGACTTCAAACAACTGAAAATCTGGCTCGGGCATCCGGACGTCAACCCCTTCGCCACGCTCCCTGTGAAACCCGTCGATGACTGGCAACTGTTGCGTCTGGATCTGTGGGCATTGGCCAAACGCCCGATGAACATTACGCAACTCTGGTTCGGCTTCGACAATGGCCCCGGCGCCATCGACCAGATCGTCCTGGGTCGCACCCCGGCGGATTTGGATGGCGTCGTGCCGTTGCCGAAACAGTAACCCGCATTATTCATGAACGCATGAATAATGCTTCGGTTACCCCGCTTTATTCGCTTCGCGAATAAAGCGGGGTAACGGGTACGCAAAATATACGATAAGGTAATGATTCTTCGCTCCACATGTAATTTGTGCTTGCAGACAGCGACAGGGGGTCGTTCAGGATCACCACCCTATCTCAACGTGTGTGGTTTGGGACGGGTGCAATAATTGTCAATAATTCGTAATGCTGACATTTATTGCCTTTACCCATTGACACCACGGCAAACGAACGGTAAACTTCGCATAGTTTTACCGGTAGTCAGTCCAGCCGCACAATTTTAAGGGAGGTATTACTCATGTCTGCGAAATCAAAAGGGTTTACGCTCATCGAACTCCTGGTCGTAATCGCCATCATTGCGATTTTGGCCGCCATCCTCTTCCCGGTCTTTGCCAAAGCGCGCGAAAAAGCGCGGATGACTTCGTGCCTGAATAACCAGCGCCAGTTGGCCATGGCCTTCACGCTGTATGCGCAGGATCACGACGAATTGCTGCCCACCTCCGATCAGGCGTGGGGCGCGATCAGCATGGACAAAGGAGTACTGGTGTGCCCCACCGCCGGCAAAAAACAGGCCAATGGGTACGCCTATAACTCCAATGTTGCCGGAAAAGCCCTCGGAGAATTGGTGGACCCCACCGGCGCCATCATCACCACGGACGGCGCCAGCTCCGCGACTGCCGACGCCATAGCCAACATTATCTACACCCCGAGCAACATCGTCTTTCGGCACAACGGGAGTGCATCCTTCATCGCCAGCTACGCGGATGGACACGTCGCGAATGAAACCACCATCAATGCCGCCGCGTTCGGCCTTGTGCAGGTCGGCGAACTCAAGTCCACCAATGACTACAACTTCAACCTGACCGTCGACCCGAGCGTCGTCGGAACCAGCGCCGCGCTGGCGTTTACGAAAACATACAGCAACGGCTGGCAGGGCACGTCCATCGCCAGCGGCGATCTCAAACTGTATAATCTGGGCAAGAACGGCTATATCCTCTACAATCACAACAATACCGGCGCGGACATCGCGAAATACCCAACCTCTCCCACGATGACCGTGGCCAGAACCGGTGGGGCGAATAACGCATGGATGAAATTCAAATGGTCGATTCAAGGCGGCGCCGCCGGCGCGGATCCCAGCGGCGCGGTCACCGGTGCAACATATGCGCTCACCAATACCGGCGATGCGTCGGTCACGCATACCCTCACCGTCTTCTGCCCGCAAATCTTCAATAGCACGCGCACCTTCACCATTGCGGTATCCACCAATTCCGGCGCCGGCAAAGAGGCCGTTGCCTCCTCCAGCTATACCGGCGTCAACAGCACGGTGCACCAGTACGAGTTCAAAGGCAACATCAAAATCATCACCACCGGCGCCGACAGTCACGTCGGGGCGATTCTCATCGACTGATTTGGTGTTAACGCAAAAACCTCCTGCATCTGCGCCCCGCCCCTGAGTGATCACCGGGCGGGGCGCAAACACTCAGGGTGGACTTGGGGGATCCGTGGTGAGACGAGCGGTCTACCGAAAAGTGGCGCGGATGCGCACCACGGTCAGGTTATTGGGTAGATGATCTGGATTAATGATCTCGATGCGGTTGTCGAAGATGTAAAGCCGAATGGTGGCGCTCACCAGATAGCCACGATGAATCAGCGCATCGACCAGCAACTCCTCGAACTCCACCGGTCTAATCTACGGTGTCCCGGGCTTGAACAGCAAAAATGGCCCCGTTTCCGGGACCATTCTGCGCTCAATTTCTATGGTGGCCCCGGCCGGATTTGAACCAGCGACACGCGGATTTTCAGTCCGCTGCTCTACCAGGCTGAGCTACAGGGCCATGTAACGGTGTGCAGTATAGCTGATTTCCATGATGGGGTCAATACTCTCGCGGGTATTGAATTTGTCAGATCAACGGGGTTGCGACGAGTTTTTGCTTGCGCCAATTACTTTTTTCGAACTTTTTTTTTAGTTGAGAAGGAATGGGGGGCGTGATAAGCGAAAATGAGATCAGCGCGACTCCGCAGCCCGTTCACGGTGCTCGAGGAGTGCAGTCTAATTTAACCTAGATGAGGAGGAACGACCATGGCAGAGGCTTATTGCGTGAAGTGCAAAGCGAAACAGGAAATCAAGAACCCGCAGGAAGTGACGCTGAAAAATGGCAAGCCCGCCACGAAAGGGCTGTGCCCCAAGTGCGGCACCGCGGTATTCCGCATCGGCAAGAAATAGTCCTCCCGTTCCCGCGCACCTTTTGTGCGCGCCTAGTATTCCGAGGTTAAACTGTATACCCGCGGCTTGCCGCGGGTATACAGTTATTTAGCGCCTGCCCTGAAGTCCGGGATGTTTCATCGCGCGCAGATTTTTGGGGCAGGCGCGCAGCGATTTTCGACTGTATCGAGAAGAGACACACGAGAAAATCGCGACAAAGTCTGGCGCAAAAAGATGCCGCGAGGAAATATGCCGGACTTTGGGACAGGCGCTTTTTATGCCGGAATTACCTGAAGTCGAAACGATTCGCCGCCAGATCGCGCCCTCCGTGGCCGGTCAGCGCATTCTCTCCGCGCAAGTCACCCACCCGCGCGCGGTACGCGGCTATGGCACGCCCACGTCATTCGTCGCCGCGATTACCGGTCGACGCGTGCTGGATGTCCGTCGACGGGGAAAGGTGTTATTGCTCCCATTGGATTCCGGCGACAGTTTGCTGGTGCGCCTGGGTATGAGTGGCCGCCTGCAAGTGGTCGACCCGGACGCGTTGTCGGCGCCGCACACCCATGTGATCCTCCTCCTGGAGAACGGGCGCGAGCTGCGCTTCATAGATCCGCGTACCTTCGGCGGCATGACACTGGCCACCGGACATGATCCCGACCGCATGGTGGAATTGGGCCATTATGGACCTGAGCCGCTGGACGACGCCTTCACACCGGAAACGCTAATGACGATCCTCGCCGCGAAGCGCGCCGGCATCCAGGTCGTGCTCATGGATCAATCGCAAGTGGCGGGGATCGGCAAAATTTATGCCGACGAAGCTTGCTTCCTGGCCGGCATCCACCCGCAGCGCTCCGCTGACTCACTAAGTCCGGATGACATCACGCGCTTGCACGCGGCGATTCGCCAGGTGCTCAGCCATTCCATCCAGGTGCGCGGCACCTCCAGCCAGGATGCGGCCTACCGGGACGCTCACGGCGACACCGGCGGATTTCAGCACTTCTTGCATGTCTATCAGCGCGCCAACCAGGCCTGCCGCGTCTGCGGTGCATCCATCGAGTATCGCCCTATACAAGGCCGACGCATGCATTTCTGTCCGCGCTGCCAGAAATAACCGGGAGCAGCGGAGGTGGCGCGTTCATCCTGACACGCTCCGCGTTCGGACATCACGCACTCAACGGCAACGCTACCGCGGCCCCAGCGCGCGCGGCGCGATAGAGTCCGAGGACCACCTCGGTGGTACGGCGGCCTTCGTGGCCATCAATGGGGTACGGGTCGCCTCCCAATAAAGCCCCGGTGAAGGCGGCCAGCGCGCGGACGTGACTGTTGCCATAACACGGTTTTCCTACCGCCGGCGCTGTTTCCGCGTCGTCATCGGGGAGTTCGTCCGGAAAATCTTCGAGCTGTAAAAAGGTGAACTCATCGGGGAAGCCGGTATTGATGACCGCAGAACCTGCCGTACCATAAATGTGCAGGCGGGTATTCCATTCCAGGTTGGAGGCACTGGTAGCGACGATATGCCCTTGCGCGCCATTGGCAAAATTGAGCATACCGGTGGCCGTATCTTCCACCTCGATCACTTCACCCCAACGCAACGTGGCGATTTGTCCGGTGATGGCGGTGACCGATCCGAAGAGCCATACCAGCAGGTCAATGGTGTGTATCGCCTGATTGATGAGTACCCCCCCACCCTCTTGCGCCCAGGTGCCCCGCCAGGCTTCGCTGTGGTAATAGCCTTCACCGCGATAACACCGTACGTGTGCTCCTCCCAGCAATAATCGACCAAAATGTCCAGTATCCACCAGCCGCTTCAAGCGCACCGCGACCGGATCAAAACGATGCTGAAAACAGACGCCCAACTGTATACCGGCCTCCTCGGCGGCGGTGATCATTGCCGTCATCTCCGCCGGATGCACGGCCATCGGTTTTTCGCAAAAGACCTGCTTACCGGCACGCGCCGCGGCGATGGCCATTTCGGCATGCAGGTAGTGCGGTGTGCAGATGCACACGGCGTCGATCTCCGGACGTGACAGCAATGCCCGATAATCCGTTTCCGTCGGCACATCATACGTCGCGGCTAATGTTGCGGCGCGTGCGGGGACAATATCGCAGACCCCCGCCAGACAGGCGTTGGGCAACTCATCAAGCGCCTGAGCATGCACGGGGCCGATGACCCCGCAACCGATAATGCCATACTGTATCGTCTTCATAAAATATCTCTTTGCCTGAATGGGGAAAAATCCTGCTGAGAGCACCCAGTCCAGATTCTTCATGCCATAATTGACTGTCAGACTATCCCGTAATATTCCGAACTATTCGCATATTGCGGGTATACGACGCGGCGATCTCGGACTACAATATAGCAACCTGCGGAAGCTTTATTCGCTTCGAAAAAAGCGGGTAACCTGCCTTTCGATGGCACAGGGATATTATGCAACAACTCGATCGCACACCAGGCATGTCAATTCCTTCCGCGGCGCAGTTGATCCGCGCCACACCACCTTTATCGCCGACGGACAGTTGGGCCAGGGCCGCGTTTGTTTTCCGACAATCCAACACCGGCGCGCTACCGGTCGGGGAAGCTGGGTATCTCGTCGGTTGGCTGGAGGATACCGATTTATTGGCGGCGGTGGCGGCAGCGGGAGAACAGGCGGAAACACGGACCGTTGCGGAACTCATGTCGCCACTACCCGCGGCGCTCGCGCCGTCTACACCGCTGGCGGAATTGCCGGTATTGCTGGCGCAGACCACGCAGCCCCTGATCCCGGTCCTGCTGGCAGACGGTTACTATCTGGGTTGCCTGCATCGCGCCGATGTCATCGCGGCACTGGCCGGTCGCTTTGCCCCGCCGCGCATTGGCGGGATGGCCACACCGCTGGGGGTATACCTGACGACCGGCAGTGTACATGGCGGTGCGGGGTGGTGGGGATTGGTACTGGCCGGTGCGCTCATGGCGCTGATGCTGTGGGTGACGCAAACGGCACTGGTACTCGGGACGGCCGCCCTCTATCACGCTACACATCTGATCTTCTGGAAAATCCTTTCTGCCACGATGGCCGGCGCCCAGGGGGTGCTTACATCACCGGTGGAAAGCCTGGCGTATATGCTCATCGGCATCGTGCTGGTCGTCGCGGTCTTCCTGGGCCTATTACGCGTTACTCCACTCATGGCCGGCTACCACGCGGCGGAACATCAGACAGTAAACGCTATCGAAGCCGGCGAACCCTTGACGTCGGAGGCTGTGGGCCGCATGTCGCGTGTCCATCCGCGCTGTGGCACCAATTACTGGGGCATTTTTCAGCTCACTTACCTGGGCATTTCGCTGCTCGCCATGGTGTTGGCCTCGACATCAGGACGCCAGAACTTGCCTACTGTTGCCGGGGTTGCGGTATTTGTCGCACTGGCGGTTGCGCTGTATTGGCGCAAGTTCGGCGCCTGGCTGCAGTTGTATTGCACCACCCGCCCCCCATCGCACGCGGAAATCGCCAGCGGTATTCATGCTGGACAAGAGATACTGCAGCGTGCCCTAACGGCCCCCGCACGTCCAATCAATCTATTACAGCGCATCTGGGCTATGGGGCTCCCGATGGTGATGTTAGGCGCGATGCTGACCATGATGTTTCTGGGTGTAATTGGTGCACCTATAGACTCCTGGTGGCAATCCCTGGTAAAGTAATGGTTCTGTGATCGATAGCCCGGATTATTCATGAAGTTATCGACTGCCGGGCTAACTGCGGCATTATTCGAAATGTTATGAATAATGCCGGACAGACAAGGTGGTTCCCGATGTTCACCCCCCGGCCTGCGTTGAGAAGTCGGTGGTATGGTGGCGATGAACCTGCATCTTTCACGGAATCACAGCATCGACAGATGCTAGACGTTTTCGAGAGCGAGCAAATCGTATGATCAAGCAAGTATTGGCCACGGCGTTTACACGCGCCGCGGAGGAGGCACGAGACGCGGGACGCGTGCATTTTGACACGTTGCCGCCCTTTATTGTCGAGCGACCGGCGAACCCGATCTATGGAGATTTCTCCGTGAATCTGGCCATGGTTTTGGCCAGCCAGGCAAAAATGGCGCCGCGCCAGGTGGCGCAGGCGCTGGTGGAATTCGTACGCTTGCCGGACCGCGTGTTAGAACGCATCGACATCGCTGGACCGGGATTTTTGAATTTATACCTGGCGCCGACCTGGCTCTATGAGGTGGTGCGGGAAATTCACCATCAGGATGCGGCCTACGGTCGCGGCACCCTGGGACACGGAAAACGCGTGCTGGCGGAATATGTCAGCGCCAACCCCAACGGTCCGCTGAGCATCCCCCACGGTCGTGGGGCGATTATCGGCGACGTGCTCTGCAATGTACTGGATGCCGCAGGCTACCAGGTGTCGCGAGAATTTTACGTCAACGACGCGGCAACCAGCACCCAGATGGTGCGCTTTGGCGAAAGTCTGGTCATCCGCTATCTGCAGGAACTCGGTCAAACGCTCGATTTCCCCGAAGACGGCTACCACGGCGCCTATGTCATCGACTTTGCGCGTTCCATTTATACGCGAGATGGCGACAAATATCTGTCGATGGACCCGGCGGAGCGCCTGGAACTCTTCACGACACTGGGCAAAGAAGCGATGATCGATTGGCAGCGTGAAGTGTTAGCCAGTTTCGGCGTGGTCTTCGACACCTGGTTCCGCGAGAGTACATTGTTCGCGGAGGATGCGGTAGACAAAGGCCTGCGTTTACTGGAAGCCCGCGGTGAAACCTACGAGTCCGAAGGCGCGGTCTGGCTGTCCTCGATGAAATATGGCGATGATAAAGACCGCGCACAGCCACGTAAAGTGCTTTCTGTGCTGACGGCAAAGGGCCGCGTGTTGGTAGAAGGTGTGAACCTGGTTACCAAGCATCTGAAGCCTAACGCACAGAACCCACAGGGTGGGATCGTGAAGGAAGAAGCGCCTATACACATGTCTAACGTCATGTTGTGGGATGCTAAAGCCAAGGCTCCGGCGCGTATCAAACGCGACCGTACCGAAACAGGTTTTGTACGTACATCTAAAAAATCAGGGGAGGCGATCAAATAATGGCAACGACAACAACATACACCCCACGCTTGCTTAATAAGTACAGGGACGAAGTGACGCCCGCACTCATGAAGAAATTCGGGTACAAATCAGTAATGCAATGCCCACGTCTGGTAAAGGTTTGCCTTAACCAGGGTGTAAAAGGCTCTACTTCTGATAAGAAGATGATAGATGACGCGGTAGGCGAAATGACGCTGGTAACAGGTCAGAAAGCAGTACCTACAATGTCTAAAAAGGATATCTCTAACTTCAAGCTGCGTAAGAACATGCCTATCGGCTGTCGCGTTACACTGCGCCACGTGAAGATGTATGAGTTCCTCGACAGGTTCGTCTCTGTTTCTTTGCCCCGCGTACGTGACTTCAAAGGCATCAGCGAAAAATCTTTCGATGGCCGTGGTAACTATACTATGGGTATCACCGAGCAGATCATCTACCCGGAGATCAACATCGACAAGCTGACACGCATCAGCGGTATGGATATCACTTTCGTAACTACAGCACGTACCAACGAAGAAGCGTACGAGCTGCTGAAAGAAATGGGTATGCCATTCACTAACATGGAAAAAACAGGTAAATAATTCATAGCAATACAAGATTAAACTATGGCAAGAGAATCAATAAAAGCCCGTCAGCGCAAACGCGAGAAAATGGTAGCCCATTATGCTCCAAAGCGTGCAGCCCTGAAAGCAGCCGGTGATTACGCAGGATTGGACAAGCTTCCTAAGAATGCTTCTCCTGTTCGCTTAAGGAACCGTTGCCAGCTTACAGGCCGTCCAAGAGGTTATATGCGTTACTTCGGTGTATGCCGTTTAGTATTCCGCGATATGGCGCTTGATGGCAAGATACCAGGAGTACGTAAAGCTAGCTGGTAAGGTCTTTTGGCCGCTTTGGCTAATAGCAGGCGGCGAAGAGAAAGATGTTTCAAAGTCGGGTGGGATAACCGCCGGATACTCGTAACGAATATTTTTTACAAAACATAACTTTAAAAATGGTAACAGATCCAATAGCAGACTTTCTGACCCGTGTTCGTAATGCACAGATGGCCCGCCATCGTATTGTGGAAATACCCGCTTCAAATGTAAAGAAGCGTATCACTGAGATACTCTACGAAAAAGGGTATATTATGAAGTACAAATTCGAAGATGATAACAAACAAGGCCTCATCAAGATAGCGTTGAAATACGATCCGCAATCTAAAGAGCCTGCCATCAAGTCTTTGGAGCGCATCAGCCGCCCGGGTCTTCGCCAGTATGCTAAGCCTGCAGAAATTCGCAAGGTGCAGAATGGCCTCGGTATAGCTATCGTTTCCACTTCTAAAGGTCTGATGACCGATAAAGAAGCCCGCACACAGAACGTAGGTGGGGAAGTAATGTGCAACATCTGGTAGTAATTAGTTCTTTTTAAACAATAAAAAATACAGGCTGACCATATAAGTTCTCTATACGGTAACTGAACACAGCCGGTATTAATACTAACTTTTTGAATTTTTTGAATCATGTCACGTATAGGTAAGAAACCAATAACAATGGGAAAAGGTGTTACTGCAACAGTAACATCTGCTAATGAAGTAGTCGTAAAAGGCCCTAAAGGCGAATTGAAACAGGTAATAGACCGCGATATCAAAATTAACCTGGGTACTGAAAACCAGATCATCATCGAACGTCCTACAGACCAGATACGCCACCGTGCATTACATGGTTTATATCGTTCCCTGATAGCAAACATGGTGAAAGGTGTTACTGAAGGTTTTAAACGCGAATTGGAATTGGTGGGTGTGGGTTATCGTGCCACCGTTGCTGGTCAACAAATTGATCTGGCTTTAGGTTTCTCTCACAATATCATTTTCGAATTGCCTAAGGAAGTTAAAGCAAGTGCAATAGCTGAAAAAGGGCAGAACCCAAGGATAATATTAGAATCAAACGACAAACAATTATTAGGCCAGGTAGCCGCTAAGATTCGCGGTCTTCGTAAGCCGGAGCCGTACAAAGGTAAAGGTGTTCGTTTTGCTGGTGAGATCGTTCGTCGTAAAGCTGGTAAAGCTGCAGGTGCTAAATAATAAATAAGAATAAGCCCGGAGTTTTCCGAAAAGAATGATCCGGGTTCATTATATAACTTAACTCCGGTAGCCATCTCAAAAAGATGAGCCCGTAACAAAAAAAGGTAAAACAATGTCAGTAGATCCAAAAGTAATACGCCGTCAGAAACTTCGCTGGCGCATACGCGGCAAAGTTCGCGGTATCGCTCAAAAGCCACGTCTTTCTGTATTTCGCAGTAACAGGGATATTTACGCACAGCTTATTGATGATGCTACAGGCACCACTTTGGCCGCTGCTAGCTCCCGCGAAAAAGACATCGCGGCAGTTGCAGGCAACAAAGTTGCTAAATCATTGAACGTAGGCAAGGCGATCGCCCAGAAAGCAAAAGCATTAGGCATCGAAACCTGTGTGTTTGACCGTGGTGGTTACCTGTATCATGGCCGTGTAAAGTCTGTAGCAGATGGCGCACGTGAAGGTGGATTGAAACTGTAAATAACAACTATTATAAAAGATGGGAATTAGCGCAGCTAATCATCACATC
>Ga0118677_10000936_pt1 | contig 62412 bp, 38 predicted proteins | sample AliMusrvi5mmetaG_FD_86154 | JGI IMG/M metagenome (GOLD analysis project Ga0118677, IMG submission 86154) | reverse complement strand
GGCGTATTACTAGCCAACCGGTAGCCAACTGGTAGGCAACCACTCCGATGTGGATCCGATCCACATCGGAGTGGTTGCCTAGTGGTTGCCTACCTCTTGGCCAGGCCCAGGCTTGGACCGGGCCTCAGCTAGGCCGTCAGCGGGCCGGTGCGGCAGTCCCGTCGCCGACGCCCGCGGCGGACCACCGTTGGGCCCAAATGGTCGGGATGACCTGTGGCCGGATCAGCCCGGCCTACGGCAATGCGACGGGCTACAGACCACCGCTAACGGGATTTCAAAACGTCGGCCCAGCTTTCACCATCAGTTGCTCTCAACCAAGGCCGTTCCAGATGTGGGTAATGACAAGGCCTTTAGGCCGCAGCAATTTCCGAATGCGGTGGCGCTCTGGAGAAAGCCGGCGCGTGGCCACATCCTGCATTTCTGCGGCCTAAAGGCCGCGCGCCTATACCCGCGGGTTTGCCGGATGGCTACGAGAATTCCACCGCTTCTTTTTTGCGAACTGGCATTACTTGGTGGCGCGCAGCGCCTGCAGGTACTGCGCGGCCAACTTGTGGCCAGGCTCCAGCCGCAAGGTTTCCTCAAACTGGGTCCGGGCCTCTTGCGTCTGACCAAGCTGCTGCAAGGCTACCCCCAGGTTCAAGTGCGCCGGCGCGTATTCTGGCTTCAGGCGGACCACTTGCTCCAGTTCTTTCCTGGCTTCGACCGCCTGGCCATCGAAGCCTAGTTCTTCTCCCAGGGCGTAGTGGGTTGTCCACGTCGGCTGGAGCTCCAATGACCGTCGCAGACTCTGGATGGCGGCCGCTCGCCGGTTCAATTTCGATAGCGCCTTGCCGATATGGTAATGGACCCGGCTGTCGTTGGGCGCCAGGCCCCGCTCGCGTTCGTATTCGCTAAGCGCTTGTTCGGTCTTGCCCTGGATCGCATGGAGCATACCCAGCTCCAGCCAGCCCTCCGCCAGGTCCGGACGCAACGTCACCGCCTGGCTCAGCAGCGGTTCGGCTTCCGCGAGTTTGCCCCGCTGCTTGAGGAGCCGGCCCTCCTGGAACCATGCGACATGATGATGTGGAATTAACTCCCGCACCCGCCGCCATTCAGCAGCGCCCTCATCCAGGGCGCCGGTCGCTTCGAGAAACTCCGCATAATTCTCGTGCAGCCGATGGTCCTCCGGCGATTTCTTCAATGCCATCACATAGACTTCACGCGCCTGCGTGGCAGCTTCCTTGGTCTCTCGCCGGCGCAAATCCTGCAAGCGGGCACGGACCGTGGCCACTTGTTGCGTATGATTGACTTGGTCCACAAAAGGCGGCTCCCCCAACCGCCGCAGCACATCCGCCAGCACGGCGGAGCGATTCCAATCCGTCAAACCCAGCCGTCGCTCACAGAGCGCTTGCGGTGCCCAATCGCCCGTTGCCTTGTTCGTAACCGTGCCCGGGAGGAATCTCTCCACTTGCTCCGCCCACGCTCGAGCGAGCTGATAGTTACCATCGAAATTAAGATGAACATGCTCGTAAAACCACTCGCCGCCGGGAACCGTCTGCGGGCTGTTGGTTTCGAACAGTCCGGCGGCGTCGCAAAGCGCCACGGCGTGGTCTTTGGCCCCCCGGGCGGCTCCCAGGATCGCCTCGTTGATCCGTGAGTCGGCACGGAAGGGTAGGGCGTCGAAATCACATGCCTGTTCGAGGTGCTGGCGGGCCGCGGCTGAATTCGTCAGGGCCAGCAGGCAGGAGCCCAGCTTAAACTGTAACTGCGCCGAATATGCGTCCAACCTGGCAGCCCTGGCCCACCGGTCGGCCGCCGCAGCGAAATCACCTTGCCGCTCCGCTTCCGCTCCTTCCCGGCTCAGGGCATCGCAAGCCGATCGATCGGCCGCCGGTAAGTTCGTGTTCGCCAGCGACGCGAAGGGGGCGCAATCCTTCAGATTGACTGCCACCGTACTCAACAGGATTGGGACCCCCGCAGCTCGCCCGGTCCGCAGGATGTCATCGAGATTCCTCCGGAAGTTTTGATAGACGACCTCTTTGCGCGGGTCCCCGGGCGCAATCAGGTTCTTCATGAACATTCGCATTCCGCCCCACGCCGGCCCGTATTTCGAGGTGTTGCTGAGCTTTCGACCGATCGCTAGCAGCGCTTGCCCAACACGCGTCTGCCGCATGGCCAGAATCAGCCGCACGTAGCCCGCCGGCAGGCTTTGTGACCCGAAAATGGTGATGGCTCCAAAGGGCCCGACCATTTCGTTATTACCCATGTAGATGATCCAGAGGTCGCCGCTCTGCCGCGCGCACTCGCGGGCAATCGGCAAAATAGCGTGCGAATTGATCGCGGTCATCGCCACACAAACCACCTCAAACCGGCCCTCCGGGAACCGCTCCCGCAGCAGCGCCTGCAAGTAGCGCCCGGCGGAGTAGGCCGGCCTCGGATCACCCAACGCCGCCGACTCGCCAAGAATGAAAATGCGAAAGGTGCCGGGCGGCTTCCGGGCGCTCATCCGGACCGGCGCGGGGATGCGCGAAAGCTCCGGCGGAAAGAACCTCAGCCCGAATTTGTCGTTATCCACCAGGAATTCCTCGTTGCCGACGCGAATTCTCTTGAAGAAGGCTGTTGAATAGCCGTAACCCCCCAGCCGCAGACCGATCTCGAGCAAACCCAGGAACACCAGCGGCAAAACAACAACCGCAACCAGCCCGAAAACGAGTTTCCGCCCTTTCGAGAGGACGAGCGTCCGGCTTTGCGGCCTGGCTGCGACGCGCCCGCCGCCCGGGTTGGGTTTCTGATCTGCCTCTGTTTTTTTCTGCTGACTTTTCAAGGCACTCGACCAACGTTCATCATCCCGGCAACCCCAGCCGCCCGCAAGGCGAATCTGAACAGCAAAGAGCTCGTTCAGGGCAAACTCGCGACCGCCGCTAGTTCATTGGGATTCCACGTTTTAGCTTGGACATCGCCGTTGGAGGCCACGCCCCAGCCCCTCCCAGCCAACGCTCGAGCTCCGAACCACTTCGCTCGGGGGCGCTGCCACGCCAATACCCCGATATTTGGGGCTGGCTGGTGGATTCGACGCTCTAGCCACCAATGCTCGCAGTCCTGGCCTAAGGAATCGGCGGCTCCGCAACTGCCTGACAATCAATGGGATGCGCGGGTATTGTTACGCTGACACTACCCGGCGACCCATTGCAGGCCGTCCGCCCTTCCCTCGCCCAGCTCTCCCCAGCCGTGCGCGGACTCCGCCGTAGACTCGCCGGACACTCGCCGTAGCACCTCTTATCGCCGATAAGAGGTGCTACGGCGAGTGTCCGGCGAGTCTACGGGGAGGCTCCCGACCTGCCTGCGGCGGTCTCGACATGGATTGGCGCTCCGCAACCTAATGCTAGTGCTGTCAACGGTTTAAGCACGGCGGAGAATTTGCCCTGAAGAGCAGAATATTCTTATTGATTCTTGTTGACGTCCAACGGTTGCATCGGTAAGAATCCGAATTGGCAACAGTTACAGCGATGAACTCCTACTCTCATCGTTCGGAACCCCTTCCGGGAAGTACTCCCGGCTACTCCACCGGTGTGGCCACCTGTTGTGGTTGCGCCTCTGTGGGGCAGAGAGTTCCAACTGGCCCAGACACCAAAAGGGCTGCGGAGATGGCAAGTAACTAGTATCCTATCCGCGGGGCCTCTAACCTAAAGCAGACTCAGTAAAACCAAAACGAGTTCAATAACAAACCAAGTACGCAAACTCATTATGAAAACCAAGTTACTCCAAAACCTCCGCGCGAGGCGCTGGCTCGCCCTCATGGCGGTCGTCGGCGCAAGCTGTACGGCTTCGTGGGCCGCCACTCACCTCTTCGACTTTAACACAGACCCCTCAGCCAGCGGGCTCCTCACGATAACCGGCGCGGGATCCTGGCAGCCCACCGGGGGTGCTGGCGCTGCCACCAACGCCAACGATGGTTACCTCGTGATCAGCGCCGGCACAAGCCAGTCCACGCAGATCATCTTTTCGGACTTTGACAATGGGTTGATTGTTCAAGCCTTTACTTTTGAAGCCGACCTGCGGGTTGGCAACGGAACGGCATCGCCGGCTGATGGTTTCAGCGTCAACTATTGCCGCGCCAATGACCCGGTCCTGACTGGGGGCGCTTTTGCCACCGGGCAGAACTGCGAGGCCAATCTGCCCGAAGAGGGCACCCAAACCGGGATCGGCATTGGACTTGATGCCTGGGACAGCGGTGGCACCGCCGGTGCGCTCTGCAACGTTATTAATCAGAGCATCGGACTGGACGTCGCGGCGGTCACGGTGCGCGTGGACGGCACCCTGGTGTTACAGAATGCCTGCCCAACGCGGAACCCCACCAACCCGGGCGACCCCACTTCGATCCAGACTGGCCCGTACGACGGGACCGGCTCCTTCGAAAACCTGACGTGGCAGCACCTGAAAGTGGAGTTGACGGCTGATTCCAAACTGAGCGTTTGGTGGAAGGGCGCGCAGATATTAACCAATTATCAGACGACTTACTTCCCGAGCGCCGGCCGCTTGGTGTTTGCCGGACGCTGCGGTGGTTCCTGGGAGAACCAGCATGTGGACAATATCCTCATCACTACCCACGCGGCCACCAGCCCGATCGTGGGTAATGCCACCGGTTATCCGGACGGCTGCTCCGTCCCTATCGTTGACTCCGGCTTGACTGTGGACATCACCAAGCCGTATTCGATGGCCGTCAATGGCAACACGGTGCCCGCGACGATCAGCAAGACCGGCGGGACGACCACCATTACCTGGCACGGGTATCCCACCCTGCTTCCTCCCGGCTCGACGAACACCGTGACCGTTACCGCCACGGATAGTGCGGGCGGCCCGATCTCCGGCACCCGGACCTTCACCGTCCCGGTTTATCAAACGGTCCCCGCAGCATGGGCCGTCACCGGCGTGGACACCTCCAAGAAGGGCCTCCAGATGAAGACCTGGCAGTCCAGTTTCGAAAACAACATCAACTGGTGGGCCCAGGAGCAACTGGCCGGCATGCACGGCACTAACGAAGCCGACACCACGAGCTTCACCGACAATGGCTTTTTTGACTTTATCACCGGCCCGGGCCCAGTCGGGGTGATCAATATGGATTACGGTGCTAATACGGACGGCAACTTCACTGGCAACAACGGCTATCCAGAGAATACCTGGCCCGGCCTCACCACAGGCGGCAACGGCTTGAACAACATTGACCACTGTGCTGCCGACATCCAATGCTGGCTTAAGTTCCCCGCCGGTGGCGTCTATACGATGGGCGTATCAAGTGACGACGGCTTCAAGGTGACCACAGGGCCGAATCCGGCCGACTGGAGCGCGCTGAACGTCGGCGAATTCAACGGCGGGCGCGGTGCGACTATTCCTGGCTCGCTCTTTACCTTTGTGGTAACCAACGCTGGCGTTTACCCGTTCCGGCTGATGTGGGAGAACGGCACGGGCGGCGCTAATTGCGAGTGGTTTAGCGTGGTGCCCTGGTACGGCACGCCCGGCGTGGATGGGTGCTACAGTGTTCTAATCACCGATCCTGATCCGACCAATACCACCGGCATCGTGGCCTATTACGCGGGGCCTGCCAAGCCGGCCTTCGTTTCCTCGCTCTATCCTGTCCCCGGCTCGACCCTCGGGGACCCGATTTTGGTCAAAGCAAGTATCACTGATGCCGGCACCACCGTTACGGCGGGCAGCATCCAGTTGTCGGTCAACGGCACCGCCTTGGCAGTCACTACCAAAAAGGCCGGTAACGTCACGACCGTGACGGGATACCGAACCTCGGCGCTAGCGGCGGGCAGCGTCAATACCGCTCAATTGGTCTATACCACCACCGGCACCGGCGGCGGCACGTTCACGAATACCTGGACCTATACCGTTCCCGGAAGCTACGCCGTTCTGAATGCGGCATGGGCCACCACCGGAGTGGACACCAATAAGCAGGGCATCTTCATTCGGACCTGGCAGTCCACGGGAGGCAACCCGTCCACCCAGCCGAACACCATCCAGTGGACCGAGGAGCAGCTCGCTGGTCTGCATGGGGACAACAATGTTGACCCGGCTGTGTTACCCACCAAAATGTACTCTCAGGGCTATACGAATTATACCGACGTCGTCAACTTCAATGCCAGCACTGTCACGGCTCAGGGCGTCTTCCAGGCATACAATGACTATACGGACATTCTGTTCCCGGGCCTCCCGTCCACGGCTGGCTCTACAGGCAACGCCTCCCTGGAGCAGCTCTGTTACATCTATTTCGACCATGCCGGTCTCTACTCGATGGGTGTGAATAGCGATGACGGTTTCAAGGTCACGTCCGGCCCGAGCCCGGCGGATTGGCTGTCGTCAACCCTCCTCGGCCAGTTCAACGGGGGGCGCGGCTCGTCGACCACGACCTTCAGCTTCCTGGTGACCAATGCCGGTTTTTACCCGTTCCGCTTGATCTACGAGAACGGCAACGGCGAGTTGGAAGGCAACGGCATCAATTGCGAGTGGTTTACGCAAGATTCTTCCGGGGCGCCGGCGCTCCTCAATGACCCGCGCACCGCGGGTGAATTCGGTACCGTCAAGGCCTATAGTTCGACCCCGCTGTTCCCGGCCTTCGTCTCGGCTGTCCAGCCTTACCCCGGCTCCGGCCCCGTCCGCCCGGACGCCACGTTCCTGGTGAATTTGACTGATGGCGGCACCACCGTGAACGCATCGAGCGTCAAGGCTTACATCAATGGCAAGCAGCTCAACGCTACGGTTGCGAAGAGTGGTGGCGTGACCTCAGTGACCATGCCCACCGGGTATCTGCTGCCTGGGGACACCATTGCCGGCCAAACGCAATATGCCCTTGATACGGCTGCGATCGTCTATACCACTGGCGCCGGCACGTTCAGTAACTCCTGGACCTTCACTGTGTATCCTTGGGGCGCCGTGAGCCCGGCCTGGGCCGTCACTGGCGTTACCCAGCCTGGCTTCAAGGTCCGGCCCTGGAAATCCAGCGGCGTGGGCGGTAATAACTTCGCCGCCCAACCCAACACCATTCGTTGGACCGAGGAGCAATTGGCGGGTGCGCACGGTCCGAACCACGCCGACCTCACCGGGGCGGATGCAAACGGCTATCTTACCTTCGCTGGCGCCGACTTGGCCCACACCATCAACTTTGACCTCGCCGGCAGTCATGATGGCAACTTCACTCCCACTGGCGCCCTGGGATATTATCCTGACAACCCTTGGCCCGGCAGCGGCAATCCTAACTCGTGGGACAACTCCGCAGAGGAGTTCGTCGGCTACATGTACTTGCCCTCGCCCGGCTTGTACCAGTTCGGTGTAAACAGCGATGACGGATTCAAAGTCACGGTCGGGACCAATCCGAAAGATTGGATCAACAGCACCGTCTGCGGATTCTACAATGGCGGCAAAGGCGCTTCGGACGTTACCTACTTCGTCAACGCCACGAACGCCGGCTATTATCCGATGCGCCTGATTTGGCAGAATGGCGGCGGCGGCTGCAACTTGGAATGGTTCTCCGTTGATACGAGCGGCACCAGGTACCTCATCAACGATCCGGACCCGACCAATTCCACCGGCATCGCCTTCTATTACAACGGGCCACCGGCGCCCGCTTATGTGTCCGAATTCTGGCCCGCCGACGGCGCCACCGGCGTCCAGGACGGTTGGGTCAGCCTCACCCTCAAAGACGGCGCGACCACGGTCACTCCCGGCAGCATCACCGTGACGATCGATGGCGCGCCCGTCACGCCCGTCATCGTCAGCTCTGGTGGTACGACCAAGATCTACTCGCCGATAGCGCTCCCTGCGGGGACCTATACTGCGGTCGTGACCTATAGTACCTCGGGCGGTGGTCCATACACTGCCAAATGGAGCTTCACCACCACGAGCTATCAGTGGGGGGTGGCCATGCTCTCGACCAACCTGTGGACGCCGCCCGGCTCGGGCACCAACGCAGGCTTCTCCGTGAAAGCGTATCAGAGCTCCGCTCAGGGCGCCCTGACTTTCAACGGTTGGCAAAATGTCACGCGCATGGCTGACCAGTGCCTGCAAGGGTACTATGATACCAACGCCCTGACAGATACCACCGTGGATTACACGAACAATGGCGCCATGTGGTGGCCGGGTGTCATCAACTTCTCCCAGAACAGCGCTGGTGCCCTGACCGCCAATGGGGCCTCCCAGGCTGTCGATGGAACTCCGGACTCGGTTGTTCCGGGTCTGCCTGCCTTGAGCGGGAACATGAACGACGACGCCTATGAGGCCAAGATGTTCCTGGAATTCCCGACCGCCGGCCCCTATACCATGGGCTTCAACAGCGACGACGGCTTCCGTCTGACCACGGGTGACCAAGGGTCTCCGGACAAGACCGGGTTGTCGGTCATCGCCCCGGCGTCCGTGGCGAAAGCATACACCGCTATGTACACCACCACGGCTGACGAAGGCGGGAACAATGGCTTCGGCCGTACTCCGCCGTCCACGGTTCCGATCATCGCTCGCGCGGTGGTCTGCGACCCGGCTGACTACGCCAGCGGGACCCTGAACAACGCGGCCGCCCTCAACGGCGCCGTCGCGGTGGTCCTCCACAACGGCAATATGGCCAACCAGTGCAACGCGATCAAGGTGGCCGCGCCTGGGGTTCTTGCCATCATCGTCGCCAACAACAGCGGCGACTCGGCGACTCCCTATCCGGGAACTCGCGGCAGCGGCAGCCAGGACGTCGCCCTTCCGCTGGTCAGCACGACCTATGCGTGTTACCAGGACCTCCTCACTGACGGTGCTACCACGACGGCTACCAGCCCGGTCATCGTCCGTGTCACAGCCCAGGACTGCAGCACGATCTGCGGCAAATACGACAATGGCAAAGGTGCCTCCGACGTGTTCTTCACCATCCAGGTGCCAGCGCCGGGCGTATATCCCTTCCGCCTGATCTGGGAGAATGGCGGCGGTGATGCCAACAGCGAGTTCTTCACCATTGATCCGGCTACGGGCATCCGTACGCTGATTAATGACGCGGCTTGCCCGGTCAAGTCGTGGATCAAGCGCAATGTCCATGCTGCGGGCGCCCTGCCGGCGCCGGTGCTCAAGACTCCGACCACCGACGCGAGCGGGAATGTGATCATCTCGTGGACGGGCGAAGGCGAGCTGTGGGAGGCCTACTCCCTGACTGGGCCCTGGTTCAAGTCTACTTACCAGAGCAATCCGTCGGCCGTGGTGCCGACTCCTCTCATCGCCGACCGGTTCTTCCGCGTCCGGATGTACTAACGGTCAGACTAAATTCGGCTATGCGTTGAATATCGCATAGCGTTCCTTCACGAGGCCGGGCTGGCTAACCAGCCCGGCCTCACTCTTTTAGGCGTGTCTGTCCCTGAACCGTGCGAGTTTCCTCCAGGTTTTTGCGGTAGTCCTCTACCGCTTTTTGGGGCTTGCGGGTAGGTAAACAACCGGCAAATCCGCAGGCATAGGAGCGCGGCCTTTAGGCCGCAGCAAAGTCCAAATGTAAGGGCGCTCTGGAGAAAACCGACGCTTGAGCGCATCTGGCATTTCTGCGGCCTAAAGGCCGCGCGCCTATGCGGGTTTACCGATTGTTTGCGCGGGTAGGGCAGGAGGGCGGGGTGGATCTGTTTGCCGCGCACCTCGGCGGGCAGAAAGCGGCAGAGGACTGGCCGCACTCCAAGACGCTGGCGCGTTACCCGAGCCGCCACGAAAGGCCGCCAGGATTTGGAGACTCCAATTCAAGCTCCATCCTTACGCGATCCAACAGACTCCAATGTGCTCCCGCGCATACGTGGCTAAGAGGTCCACGTCGCTGTCCGCGTCAAAGTCCCCACCGAGCACCGAACCGAAGACCTCCAGGCGGGCGATTTTCCAGCGGCGGCAGCAGCCTTTTCAGGTTGGGCAGACTGGTAATCATGTTAATAACCCACAGACACGCTCGGTTAAGAAGCCGCCGTCGCTTTCCTGCCTCACGCAGAAGGCAATTCCCATGCCGCGAGTGTCGTCGAAAAGGTGGTGGAAACAAGCCCTGAACCTGAGGGCTTCCGGAACTGCCGGTGGCCTACCTCACCTTTTGCGCCCGGGAACACAGGGGGTAAGATGGTCTTATTCCGTGGCAAAGTGATAAAAAGGTGAAAAAGATGTTGACTTGTATCAAAGAACTAGAAATAATTCAGCAAAGTTCAGCCGTGGCGAAGTTAGTTGGTATACTGAACGGCTGGCCTTCCCAAACCAGCGACAAGAGAAGGCGCTGGCCTGGTGAGCAAGCAGTCACTAACAACAAATCCAGTTCGAAAACACCTGATCCCATGAGAAAGAACTACTCAAGCCCTCCACGTAAGACATTCCTGTGGCTGGTACCTGCCCTGATCCCGCTCCTCGCGGGCTTAGCCTCGGCGCAGCCGAATGTCCTGGTCCCGAGCGATCCGATTATCGGCTCTTCGGCCAACACGCCCGGTTCAGAAGGGGTGAAAAATGCCATTGACGGCACCCAAGCCAAGTATCTGAACTTCGACGGGGCCACTGGCCCGTGCGGCTTCGTCGTCACACCGTCAGTCGGGGCGACCTGGGTAACCGGGGTCGCCATGGAGTCAGCCAACGATGCTGCAGAACGCGATCCGAAAGTAGTGACCATCGAAGGCTCGAACGACGATGTCGCGGACTACACGGTCGGTACGTGGACGTTGATCGCGACGGTCAACGTTCCGGCGTACACGGCCCGATACCAGTGGCAGTCGTTTACCTTCTCGAACTTCACGCCCTACAAACACTACAAATGGACGACGGTTAGCTGCCAGGGCCCCGGCCAAAACAGCATGCAGACCGCCGAGGTCCAGTTGTTGGGCGTGGCAGTGCCCAATAACGTCCTTGTGCCCAGCGATCCGATCATCGGCTCCTCGGCCAACACGCCCGGTTCAGAAGGCGTGAAGAATGCCATTGACGGCACCCAGGCTAAGTATTTGAACTTCGACGGGGCCACCGGCCCCTGCGGCTTCGCTGTCACGCCCTCCGTCGGACCGACAGTAGCCCAAGGCGTCGCTATGGAATCGGCCAATGATGCCGCAGAACGTGATCCGAAGGTGGTTACCCTGGAAGGTTCTAACGACGACGTGGCTAACTACACCACCGGGACCTGGACGCTGATCACGACTATCAATGTGCCGGCGTACACCGCCCGCTACCAGTGGCAGACGTTCCTGTTCGCGAATGTCACGCCTTACAAACACTACAAATGGACGACGGTTAGCTGCCAGGGCCCCGGCCAGAACAGCATGCAGACCGCCGAGGTCCAGATTCTCGGGAGCAGCGCACCCGCGAACATCCTCGTGCCGAGCGATCCGATTATCGGCTCCTCGGCCAACACCCCCGGTTCAGAAGGCGTGAAAAACGCCATTGATGGCACCCAAGCCAAGTACTTGAACTTTGACGGGGCCACCGGCTCCTGCGGTTTCGTCGTGACGCCGCAAGTCGGCCCCAGCACGATCACCGGTTTGGCCATGGAATCGGCTAATGATGCCGCAGAGCGAGATCCCAAGCACGTGACGATCGAAGGCTCCAACGATGACGTCGCGAACTACACCACCGGGACCTGGACGATGATCATAGACATCCCGAACATCGCCGCGTGGTCTGCCCGATATACCTGGCAATATTTCTATTTCGCGAACTCGACCGCTTACAAGCATTACAAGTGGACGACGGTCTCTTGCCAGGGACCTGGCCAGAACAGCATGCAGATTGCGGAAGTGCAATTGCTGGCGATCACCTCGAAGGCCGATTGTAGCAAAGCCGCGTTCGTCAGTACCCCGGTGGACACGCCAGTCCTCGCTGGCGGTCAGGCGCAGTTCTTTGCCGAGGTTAATGGCCCCTGGCCGCTCCAGTGGTTGATCAACGGCGTCCCGGTTCCGGGTGCCAACAAGGCCACCTACACCACCGCCGATCCGATCACGGCCGCCAACGCCACTAACCTATATTCCGTCGCCATCGTTGGCTGCCAAACGAGCCCGCCGGTCCATGCGGTTGTCTTTGCTCCTTCGACCACGCCGAGCATCGGCATCAGCTTTGCCGGCGGTGGCGCCAACGGGGCACCCACCTATATTCTGCCCACCGACATCGCCGGCGTTCAGCAGCAAGCCTACTGGATTAATGCCACCAACGCCACCGGTACAAACACGGACGCCTTATCGCTGCCCGACGTCCTTAACGACAGCTCGAACAATGCTTCCACCATTACCTTCAGCTTCACCACCTCGGGCACCTGGGGTGCCGGTGTCGGCAGCGACCAACCGGTCCAAAGGCTCCTGAATGGATTGGCCGGCGCCCAGAATACGGGAAATGGTGACCAAACCATGAGCTTCCACAACGTGCCGGCGGGATCGCACGCCCTGCTCGTGTATTCCATCAGCCCACCGGCACAGTTCCAGGAGGTCAGCTTCGCCGTTCCGGGCCAGCAGACCATCTATCAGCGCACCATGAACTCGGACGAATACAAACCCGCACCGGGTTTCTATCGCTCTACCAGCACGATCGCGGCCAGTCCTTCAATCGGTGACTTTGTACGCTTCGACGGCGTTCACCCGGACGCCAACGGCGACGTCACCTTGACCTTCCATGTCCTCACGGCGGCAGATCGTCAGACGGGTGTCAACGCGATTCAATTGGCGCTCAACGCACCAAATCCTGGAGCACCGCCCGTCATTTCTCTACAGCCCCAACCCACCGTGGCGCCCACTAACGGCGTCCTGGTGCTGACGGTTACGGCGACAGGCAACAATCTTACCTATCAATGGCGTAAGAACGGCCTCAACCTATTCAACGGGGGCGGGGTGAGCGGCGCACAAACTGCGACCTTGACCATCAGTCCCTTCGGCACCGACGACGAGGGTATTTACAGTGTCGCCGTCTTTAGCCCGGCGGGAAGCACCATCAGCGAGAACGCGGCGGCTTACGTCTCCCGCTACAACATCTCGGACGCGTTGGTCTGTCACTGGGCCTATGACGAGACGAGTGGAGTAGTCGCCTCGAATAGCGTTACCGGCGGGTTGCCAGCCATTTTCCAGCTCAATCCGACCTGGGGCGCAGGCCAGATCGCCAATGCCGTAATCATGGACTATGGTTCAGGTGACTTTGGGTATGTCAGCAACTATACCAAGGCCGTCCATGCCATCTCCGGTTCGACCTGGATTAATGCCACCACCGCGAGCCTGGGGGGTAACGCGAACGTATACCGCAACATGCAAGGCGATTTCGGTTTCGGTGGCAGCGGGGCCTTGTTGGGTCAATTCTCCCTCGATTTGACTTTCGACGTCAACGCCCTAAAGGCATACCCCACAGCCTCGGTCGGCTTGGGCGCTAACTACGCCACGGTGACCTCTGGGACGGCACTCACGGATGGTTGGCACAACCTGGTCTTCACGGCTGACGGAGCCCAACTGAAGATCTACATTGACAGCAAGCTCGTCGGCGCGACGGATTACGTCGGCGATATCAACGTGCCCAGCGTGCCGTGGATCTCGATCGGCGCCAGGGTAACGATTGACACGAACTCAACGCCTCCTTACGTGCTCGACCCGGTCAATGCGAACATGCTGCCGGGCAGCCTGGATGATATGGGCCTCTGGACGCGCACACTGACGGCGACCGAAATTGCGTCGATCTACCAGGCGGGTTTGAATCATCAATCGTTCACGACCATCAAGGAGACACCGCCGTCAACACCGCCGACCTTGACTGCGGTTCGCTCCGGCAGCAACCTTGTCATCTCGTGGACACCGGCTGGCGGAAAGCTGCAATCCGCGGCGGCCGTTTTGTCATCCGGCACGGTCTGGACCGACGTGGGCACAGCCAATCCGGCGACCGTTGCGATCGGCACAGGCAACAGCTACTTCCGGGTGGTTACTCAGTAATCGCTCTGTGACTTAAGTATTCGCGAGAGCCGCGGGGCAGAACCCGCGGCTCTCCTGCTGTACGGGGCTCAGGATGGATTCAAGAAGGCTCAGATCAGGGGCGGGGACGGCCTCGTCCCCGGCTCCTGGAGAGAATCGCAAGACACGGGGACGAGGCCGTCCCCGCCCCTTTTTGAATCGGCCCGCCGTGTACGGGGCTGATACTCCGGCTTTTTGACTTTCGCCACTTGGCGTGACTGCTAGTCTCCTCGATTGTATGCCTGCCACAGTACCACTGCGCCTTCCGAGTGGCTCCCATAGCCGTAACGATTCAGTGACAGGGGAGCACGCCCGCCTCGGGCGCTGTGGCTGGCGCCCTCGCCAGACGCTTTCCAGGCTGACCGAGAGCAGTCACCGTTCAGTGAGTCTCTCAGCGTGGCAGCCACCGGGCGAGGGCGCCCGGTGGCAACGCCCGGGGCGGGCGTGCTCCCCGTTTCCAGCAGCATCGTTCCGGCTTAGCGTCCACTCGCTCATCCTGGCGACGTGCTTCTGTTTGCTCGGGACCATCACCCTGCGGGCCCTCGATTGGCACAGCGAAAAAGGGTTCCGCTGGACCGAACTGGCGGTTCCAAGAGAGGGTCGAGCCGGATTTACGCTGCTGCCATCCGAGCAGACCGGGCTGGTCTTCACGAACACGCTGGATGAACTATCCGGAGCTGCTAATCGCGTGTTGCTGAGTGGGTCAGGAGTGGCGGTTGGAGATTTTGATAACGACGGCCTGCCGGACATCTTTCTCTGCAACCTCAACGGAAAGAACGCACTGTACAAGAACCTGGGAAACTGGCGGTTCAAAGACGTTACTACCGAAGCCGGGCTGGCCTCGCCGCAACCCTTCAGCCGCGGGGCGGTATTTGCCGATCTTAATGGCGACGGCTGGCTGGATCTCCTGATATCCGTTACCGGCCGCGGCGTCCTCTGCTTTTTGAATGACGGCCATGGAAAGTTCCTCGATGCCACGGCCGCTGCCGGCACCTCGGGCGCTTATGGCAGTTTCACGCTGGCGCTCGCCGACGTTGACGGCAATGGCACCCTGGACCTCTACATTGCGAATAATAGGGCCGACGACATCCGCGATCGCGGCCGCGTGAATATCAATATGGTCAACGGCCGGCCAATCATGCGTGGAGCCGAAACCAACCGGTTCGTGATGCTCAACCATCGCCTGGAGGAATGCGGTCAACCCGATCAACTGCTCCTCAACGACGGCGCGGGTCATTTTAAGGCCGTATCCTGGACCGACGGAACATTCCTGGCCGAGACAGGCAAACCGTTGACCGAAGCGCCCGCGGATTGGGGGCTCACCGCCATGTTCCGTGACGTGAACGGCGATCAAGCTCCCGATCTATACGTGTGCAATGACTTTTGGACGCCGGATCGGTTCTGGATCAACGACGGCCACGGGCATTTCCGGGCGATCGCCAAACAGGCGCTCCGTAAGACCAGCGCCAGCTCCATGAGCGTGGATTTCGCCGACATTGACCAGGACGGCTACGTCGATTTCCTCACCGTGGACATGCTCAGCCGGTTCCCGCAATTGCGCAAAAGGCAGTTGTACGCACAAATACCCATGGCCACACCCATCGGCAACACTGATGACCGGCCGCAAGTGATGCGTAATACGCTCTTCCTCAACCGCCACGACGGCACCTTTGCTGAGATCGCGTTCTTCGCCAACTTGCCCGCCTCGGATTGGTCCTGGGCGCCGATGTTTGTCGACGTGGACCTGGACGGCTACCCGGATCTCTTGATCGGCGCCGGCTATTTCCGGGATGTTCAGGATTATGACGCCGAGGATCAAGTCCGGGCCCGGCAACATACCTGGGACAACTTTAAGACCGAATCCGAACGTCAAAAGGCCTTCACTCTGGAATTGATGCAGCATTACCGGCTCTATCCAACTCTCTCGATGCCCATTGCTGGCTTGCGAAACCTGGGTGGTTGCAGATTCCAAGAAGTCACCGAAGCCTGGGGGCTGAACCATCTCGGATGCCACCAAGGCCTCGCGATGGCCGATTTCGATCAGGACGGCGACCTTGACTTCATCGTGAACGACCTAAATGGCCCGGCCCTGCTGTTTCGTAATGAGACTTCGGCTGGCCGGGTGGCCGTTCGGCTTAAAGGTCACGCGCCCAATACCCAAGGTGTGGGCGCCAAGGTTACCTTGCTCAACGGCGCTCTTCCCAAACAAACCACCGAGATCATCTGTGGCGGGCATTACCTGTCTGGCTCAGACACCGAGGCGGTGTTTGCCACCGGTCCAGCCCGGAATGGGATGCGGCTTGAGGTTCTTTGGCGCAAGGGGCATCGGAGCGTCGTCAATTCGGTGCAAGCCGGCCGCTTATACGAGATCGACGAGGCCGTTTCCGAACCGGTGCCGGTTCAGCCTGAGGAGAAACCCGTCCCCATCTTCGAAGACGTCAGCAGCCTCATCTCCCATCAGCACCATGAAACCGAGTTTGATGACTTTGAGCGGCAGCCCCTGCTGCCCTTCAAGCTGAGCCAGCTCGGTCCCGGCGTCGCCTGGTTCGATCTCGACGGAGATGGTCATGACGACCTGATCATCGGCTCCGGACGCGGCGGTGCGCCAGCGGTCTATCGCTCCAATGGTCGAGGCCAGTTCTCGGCGTGCGTGGCAGACCCGGCGGTGGCGATTCCTGATGACACGGGCGGCCTCGTGGGCTGGGAGGTCGGCGGCGAAACACGTGCGCTGCTGGCAGGGCTAACGGGTTACGAGGTTAAATGCGATCATGCCGCCATGTCCTTTCATCTTACCGACAACCGGTTGACTGCCGGCGTCCCTTTTGCCACGGAGATGACCAGCGCCAGCGCGCTGGCCCTGGGCGACATGAATGGGGATGGCCACCTGGCCCTTTTTGTCGCTGGCGGCGTTGTTCCTGGCCGATACCCCATGGGCGCTCCCTCCAAGCTCTATCGCTTCGACGGCCATCAATGGAAGCTGGATGCGCGTAACAGCGTTCTGTTCGAAAACCTCGGCATTGTGAACAGCGCGCTCTGGAGTGACCTGGATGGCGACGGCTTGCCGGAGTTGGTGCTCGCCTGCGAATGGGGGCCCATCCGCGTTTTTCACAATCGGGCTGGAGCCTTGTTTGAAATCACCCGGGAACTGGGACTTGACGCCTACACCGGCTGGTGGCGGGGCGTCACGACCGGCGACCTCAACAATGATGGGAGGATGGATATTATCGCCGCCAACTGGGGGCTCAACAGCCAATACCGGGCTTCGGCGCAACAGCCTTTGGTTTTCGCTTATGGAGAATTGGTCCAGCCCGGGGTGATGGACTTGATTGAAACTGAATACGTTGGTAACGCGCTCACACCGACGCGGCAATTCAAGGCGATTGCGGCTTCCATGCCGTATCTCCGCGAGCGGTTCCCCACCCACAAGGCCTATAGTGAAGCCACTCTGGACGATGTCCTCGGTGACCGCAAGGTGTTGGCCAAACGGGTCTCGGCGACTACTCTGGCCTCGATGGCTTTCCTTAATACGGGCAAGGGCTTCCAAGCCGTCGAACTGCCGCGCGAGGCACAATTCGCTCCGGCGTTCAGCGTCAACGTTGCTGACTTTGATGGCGACGGCAAGGAGGACGTATTCCTGAGCCAGAATTTCTTCGACTTCCAACCCGAGGCGACGCGCATTGACGCGGGCGTGGGCCTTTGGCTGCAAGGCGACGGCGCAGGCAAGCTGGTGAGCGTGCCGGTCACGCGCTCAGGCGTCAGGATCTTCGGCGAGCAGCGCGGCGCCGCCGTCGGCGACTATGACGAAGATGGTCGCGTGGACCTGGTCGTATCCCAGAACGGCGCGGCCACGAAGCTATACCATAACATCGGCGCCGTGCCGGGCTTGCGGGTGAGATTGAAAGGGCCGCCGGGTAATCCCGCCGGGATCAACGCGGTCATGCGACTGCAATTCAAGGATCATCAAGGACCCGCGCGGGAAGTTCATGCCGGCTCCGGCTACTGGTCGCAGGACAGCCTGACTCAAGTGCTGGGAACTCCGGAGAAGCCTCTAAGCATCTGGGTCCGCTGGCCGGGAGGCCATGTCACGACCACGCCCATCCCCGAGAACGCTAAGGAAATTACGCTCACCAGTGAGGGAAGAATCACGTCCAGCAAATGACAAACCGGATGAACGACTTATGGGAGCTCCCCGCGGTTTACGCGGCCCTCCGACGGTCCTCGCCGTCTGGATGGTCTCGGCTGCGCTGCCTGCCCTCGCCACCAACATGACCCCGGTCGCCGTCACCCGTTTCCGCTAGTGTCGTGACTTGGAATTGCGCATACACTAGCGCGCCAACGTGGCAGAGGAGAGCCGCACTTCAAGACGCTAGCTCTCCCAACGACGCGCCGGAAAACGCGAAGCGTCTTGGAGAGCGGCCGTCCTCTTGCCGCTCTTCCATTCCTGGCCTTACTTTGTAATTGCCGGGCCCGGGGGTTTGGCCTAGCTGTTAGGTAACAAAAAAAGGAATCTTATGATTAAAGCCCTGATCATTCTAGTGATCGTCCTGGTGGTGCCGGTGTTCTTTGTCCTGATGTGGGTCGTTGGCGCCTACAACCGCCTGGTTGCCTTGCGCAACCGGTTCAAGAACGCCTTCGCGCAAATTGACGTTCAGCTCAAGCGGCGCTACGACTTGATCCCCAACCTGGTCGAGACCGCCAAGGGATATATCAAACACGAGCGCGGCACGCTGGAAGCTGTAGTGGCCGCCCGCAACGCCGCCTCCTCCGCCAATGTGCGCGCCGCGCAAAACCCCGGCGACGCCACTGCGATGAAGGAGTTGTCCGGCGCGGAAACCGCCCTGACCAGCACGCTAGGGCGCCTCTTCGCGGTCGCCGAGGCGTATCCGGACTTGAAGGCCAACACAACCATGATGGCCCTGATGGAAGAACTCACTTCGACAGAGAACAAAGTGGCGTTTGCCCGCCAGGCCTATAATGACGCGGTGATGGGCTACAATACGCAGCGCGAGACGTTCCCGACCAACATGATCGCCGGGCCGTTCAACTTCGGGCCGGCCGAGCTGTTCGTCATCGAGAAGCCGGAGGAGAAAGAGGCACCGAAGGTGACATTTTGAATTGCCAATTGGCGATTGCCAATTGACGGCGGCAGGGAATTGGTGTGATGGCTGATGATATATGACGCCTGAAGAACTGAAGGCACGGACGAAGCGATTCGCACTCCGAGTGTTCAAGGTGGCAGATTCGCTCCCGCGAGTTCCATCAGGCAGGACTTGTGCCAGCCAGATTGCTGATTCTGGATAAATTGGAGATTGGAGATTGGCAATGGACTTCTTTGAGCGACAGGACCAGGCACGCCGCAACACCAAGCTGCTGGTCGTCTATTTCGTTATCGGTGTCGCCATGCTCATTTTGGCGGTGTATGCCGCCCTGGTGGGGATTTTTGCCGGTATCGGCTCCAGCAAGCATCACCGATACAGCGAGGAGACCCAACTGGTCTTGTGGAATCCTCAGCTTTTCCTGGTCGCGTCCGTCGGCACGCTTACCGTCATCGCTCTGGGCAGCGGGTTCAAGACGCTCGAGCTCTCCCAGGGCGGCAGCACAGTCGCCACCATGCTGGGCGGGCGTCTCGTAAACCCTGCCACGACCGACCCGGACGAGCGTAAGTTGCGGAACGTGGTGGAGGAAATGGCCATCGCTGCGGGTATTCCCGTGCCGCAAATCTATGTGTTACCGGGAGAGCGGGGCATCAACGCATTTGCGGCGGGCCACTCGACCAGTGACGCGGTGGTGGCTGTCACGGCGGGAGCCATGAAGCTGCTTACACGCGATGAGCTGCAAGGCGTTATTGGCCACGAGTTCAGTCACATTCTCAACGGTGACATGCGGCTCAACCTCCGGCTGATGGGCATCATCTTCGGCATCCTCTGCCTGGCGGTCATCGGCCGCGTGCTCCTGTACGCCCGCAGCGGCAACAGCAAGGACAAGAATCCGCTGCCGTTGCTAGGCCTGGTGCTAGTCGTGCTTGGCTGGGTCGGCGTCTTCTTTGGCCGGTTGATCCAGGCGGCGGTCAGCCGCCAGCGCGAGTTCCTGGCCGACGCGTCGTCGGTGCAGTTCACGCGCAACCCAGCGGGTTTGGCCGGCGCGCTGAAGAAGATCGGCGGTTTGAGCTATGGATCGAAGCTGGCGGCCGCACATGCCGAAGAGGCCAGCCATATGTATTTCGGCAACGGGATGGGCGAGTCGTTCTTCCACCTGATGGACACGCATCCGTCGCTGGCACAACGCATTCAGGCCATCGACCCGGGCTTCGATGGGAAGTTCCCGCCTGTCAGCATAGCCGAAGTGGAACCTGCCGCCACGCGAGCCGCGCCGCCACCAATACGGCCGCCCATTTCGTTCCCATTCCCGGGCATGCCGCGCGCGCAAGCGGGTGTGGCCGGGCTGGCACCGCCGGTCATTGCAGCGCAGGGAATCATGGCCAATACGGGCACACCTACCGTTGCGCATCTGCGTTATGCCGAGGGCTTGCGCGTCGCAATCCCGGCGAGCATGAGGACTGCCGCGGGCGAAGGGCTCGGCGCGAGCGCGCTGGTTTATGCGCTCCTGCTGAGCGATGACGAAGCGGCTCGCCGCAAACAACTGGACGAACTTGCCGCCGCCACCTCCGCCGCGGCGTGCCAGGAAACGCTGCGTCTCTGGCCCGAGGTACAGGAAGTTGCGACGCATACCCGGCTGCCGCTAGTGGATCTGGCGCTGCCGGGGCTGCGGCATCTCTCGCCCGCGCAATTCCAGCAATTCCGCACCGCGGTGCAAAAGCTGGTGGAAAGTGATGGCGAGATTGACCTGTTCGAATACGTCTTGCAGAAGATCGTCCTGCGCCACCTGGAGCCGTGTTTTTCTCAAGCGCGCAAACCGACCACCCAGTATTACGCGCTTAAACCGCTGGTGGCGGATTGCGCCGTCCTGCTCTCGGCGCTGGCTTACCTCGGTCAGGAGGAGCCGGACAAGATGCAATTCGCCTTCCGGCAAGGCGCGCAGTTGCTGAGCTACGCAGCTCAAGTCGAGCTGCAGTTGCTTCCCGAGGACCAGTGCGAACTCGCACAGGTGGACGCCGCCCTGAACCGGCTGTGCCAGGCAGTGCCGCAGATCAAGAAGAACGTCCTGAATGCCTGCGCGCAGACCGTGGCTGCTGACGGGGTCATCGAAGAGATGGAGGCCGAGTTGCTGCGGGCCGTCGCCGATACGCTCGACTGCCCGATGCCGCCATTCATTACGGCGCAGTCAGAGTAAATTGGCAGATCGTGCTACTGGCAGCAGGCCGGCGCGCGGACATTCCTGTCCAATGCCGCGGGGATTTGATCCCAAAGGACACCCGCGACACCGGGCCAAAGTCTTTGTCCCGGAGAGACATGCGATAATAGCCCAACGATTCAACGTTGGGAACCAGCTCCCGCACTACGATGAGTCCCGGAGGGACGGCTGATGAATCGCGCTGGGTTTCAACCGTCCCTTCGGGACTTTTGCCTCTCTAATCTCGCGCACCCAACGTTAAAACGTTGGGCTATTCTCGCGCATCCCTCCGGGACGAGGCGCATCAAATCCTAGCGGCATTGGACAGGAATGTCCGCGCGAAGATGGCGATACCAAGATGCGCCGGACTCTCAGCGAACTTCAGGGAAAGGCTAGCTATTGCCGCTGGCGTTTGGTAGCTAGACCACGGTGATCGCCAAACGCAGCAACGCCAAGCGGGCGACCGCAAATCGCTCGGAATCCACGGAGGACCACCTGGAACGAATCCAGGAGCTGGTGGATCAGAAAGGCTATGCCCGGGTGGTGGACATTGCTGCCTCGCTGGGCCTGAGCCGATCGGCGGTTTCCAATATGGTGCGCCGGTTGGCGGTGCGCGGGTTCGTGAACTACGAAAGGTATCGCGGCTTCACGCTGACCGCCAGGGGTCGCGCTATAGCCAAGCACATCAAGGTGCGGCATCACACGCTCACGGAACTATTTCAACTCCTCGGCTTGAGCCCTGGGACAGTCGAGCAGGAAGTCGAAGTGATCGAGCATCATTTGCGGCCCGAGACGTTGAGGGTGTTCTCCCGGCTGGTGCGGTTTTGGCGGACGCATCCCAGGCAGCTCCAGGCGTTCTTGCAGCAACGCCGGCTGTGAGTCAACGAAATGGGGTGTGCCCCTGCCAGACGCCACGCCTCGCGGGCAGCACGGATTCGTAATCCAATACCACTCGCTCTTGATGTTCATTATCCCTCCGGGGAGAGGCAAAGCCATGCCTGACCTTTCGACTCTCCGCGCAGGAGAAGGTTCAACGCCGAAGACACGGTGTCGAGCCGTGGGCATCCCAGCAAGCGAAGCAAGACCGCGCGCGGGATCGCGGTTCGGCTGATTTGGGCGAGCACTCTGAGGGCGCACGCTTGAACGTCCGCGTCCGGGTCTCGAGGCAGTGCCAGATAAGTCGGGGCGCGGTTTGTGGATTCGTGAAGACAGGGCAACTAGCTCACCCTGCGGTGAACGGAGTGCCGCGATGAAGAAGCGCGGTCTTGAGTAGTCCTTATCTGTGTTTATCTGTGGTTGGTTTGAATTGTTACGGCTCAGACCAACCAGAACTCATTCGGCCAGGATATTCATCGCCTCCGCCACGGTCTCGCACGTCACCATGCGCACTCGCCGGCTGTAATGGAAGAGGGACATGATATTCAGTCCGATGTCCTTGTGCGGATCAGGAATGACGCGCACGATCATGTTCACGCCTTTCTCATTGCACAGGTCCATCAAATTATTGATGTGCGGCACGCAGGCGAGGTCCATGGATTCCAGGGTGCTCAAGTCCGTCAGCACCCTGAAGCCCGGGCGCAGGTCGGCCAGCAGGACGGGTAGCTCCTCCTCGCCGCGCTCGGTATCTTCCGACCCAACGTGTTGCGAGTAACTGATCTTCAACAGGTTCTTCGCCTTATCCACTTTCGCTTGAAACATATTGATAGTGTCGACGCACGCCAGCATACTGATCCGGCGCGCTCATGTATTGCCCGGCTTTGATGAGCAAGTTGCCCCCGATGGCGATCGCCATCGACTTCATCCTGCGAGCAAGGCTCCGCCACGCATAGAGACGCAGGTTAGATGCGCCGGGCGGATTGGCGATTCAAAAACCCGCCGCCGGGAGAAACCGTGGGCTGAATCAGACAATACTTACTTGGCATAACACTTGCGTTAGATTACCCTCTAATTGTTGTAGCGCTCGGTCAAATGGCAGCCTTGTCGAGGAGGCGGTCACAATGCCGCCCTTTGCTGGGCCTGAACTTAAATGCAGGCGTATGACTATTTTTGATTTGATCAAGGCTACCGTTGTGTGCGGTCTCATTGCCTTCCTGATCTACAGCTATCCTCTCCTCGGCCAGATTGTGCTCATCGGGTTCCTGAGCTTGTTATGGTTAGCGTATGCTCATGAAACGATCGCATACCTCCGACGGAGATAGGCAGGTTTCCACGCATGGATCTAGAGGCGAATATAAAGGCGGTGCAGCAGCGGATCGAGGCTGCCTGCGCGCGGGCGGGACGTGAACCTGCCTCGGTAACGCTTGTCTCTGTGACTAAGGGTCAACCGCCGGAAATCGTCTGCGCTGCTGCTGCGCTCGGATTGAACCTCTTCGGCGAAAACAAGGTCCAGGAAGCCAAGGCCAAAATTCCCTCCTGTCCCGGCAGGGTGCGCTGGCACATGGTTGGCCACTTGCAGACGAACAAGTGCCGCGATGCGGCAGGCCTGTTCGAGATGGTGCAGAGCGTGGACAGTCTTTACCTCGCCGAAGAACTCAACAAACGCGCGGAGCAGGCCTCGAAAACGCTGCCGGTGCTGCTAGAGGTCAACGCGGTGGGAGAAGCCAGCAAGTTTGGTTACCGCCCGGAGCAACTGCTTGCGGATCTCGACCGTATCAACGCCCTGCCGCGCCTGGTGCTGCACGGTCTGATGACCGTGCCGCCGTGGGTAGACGACCCGGAGAAGGCGCGGCCGATTTTTCGCCAGATACGCGAATTGAAGGCACGTTGCGAGCAGGTCCTTGGTGCGCCGCTGCCGCACCTGAGCATGGGGATGACGGGCGACTTCGAGGTGGCCATCGAGGAAGGCGCAACCATGGTTCGCGTCGGCACCGCTCTGTTCGGTGAGCGCCACAAAGCTGGTGCCTGACGCACGGGAGTGCGACCCGAAGGCACCAGCGAGAATCAGCCAACTTGTTGTCCCTCCGGGACAGGGCTAAAGAAAGGCTGCCCAATCCCTTGTGGCATTGGACAGACATGTCCCGACCGCTCGCGGTCGGCCAATATCTGAGTGTCTCGCCCACTGCACCTTCTCTGGCAGCTAGGAACAACGAGGAAGTAACGACGTAGTAGGCCATGCACTTGGGAGTTGGTTCAGCAAAGGCGGCCGGGTACTTGGCTCCCGGTTCGTGGCTGGTGCCCGCCGGAGGGCGGATCTTTTTAGTGCTGTCCGGCAAGTTCTCGAGATATGCGCCACGTACGCTGCATTGTGAGATGTTGCGGGGGGCGGACCCAAAAGGCTAAAGTTGGAGGCAGATTCGACAGCGGGCCAATTCCGCGCTGTTTCCGGCACGGGTGTTTAACCCGCGCGAATGAAGACACCATGCGCCTCGACTGGCAAAAACACCACGCCCTCGCACGCGAGGAAGTTCAAATGACACTCGCCGCGCTACCTGCACCGTTGCGCGAGCGGGCACAGGCGCTGCCGGTGACTTTCGAGCGCCACCCGAACGCCGCGCTTCGCCGGGATGGAATCGAGCCGGACACGCTGGGCCTGTTCGTTGGCCCCGAATTTGGCGAGGAGGAGACCACGACACTGCCGCTACCGCCACAGATTATCCTCTATCTTGCAAACATCTGGGACCTGGCCGAAGGCGATGAAGAGCTATTCCGCGACGAGGTACACACTACTTACCTGCACGAGTTGGGACACTACCTCGGGCTGAATGAAGATGACCTGTTCGATCGCGGGCTGGAGTAAGGGAGCAGGGAATTGGGCGTTCCCCCAAGCTGGAAGGCATGGGCTTCTCAGCCTCTCACCTCGCGTCGCTGAAAACAGGTCCTCGGACTACTCTCGTAGAGCCTTCTTGAGGAGACTGTAAAGGCGTGACTCATGTCAGAACCATAACCGCAGCCGCTTCCAGCACCAACCAGAACCCGAGCGCGTTCGTAATGGCACGGTGAAGGCGGGAGGAGGTGGGGCGGGCAGTCCTCTGCACGCCGCCGCACGCCCATAATCCCGGCCCGGCGTGCAGAGGACTGCCCGCCTTACCATCCATGACTGGAGCCTTATCCGCGGCCCGGGCAGCTTACGGGAACAACCCCCGAATCCGCTTGGCTTCTTGCACTCGTCTGATGCCGAGACTCAAAGCGGCCAAGCGCATGGAGAGCTTCTGTTTGCGGCTTATGGAGACGACTTGCGTAAACGCGGTTTCCAGGATGCGGAACAGCTTGTCGACGACTTCAGTCTCGCCCCAGAAGAAGCTCTGCAGGTCCTGCACCCACTCGAAGTAGGACACCACCACGCCGCCGGCGTTGCAGAGCACGTCGGGGATGACGAAGATTTCGGGGCGCTGGTCCAGAATGACGTCCGCTTCGGGTGTGGTGGGGCCGTTGGCGGCCTCGGCGAGGATGCGGCACTGGATTTTTCCGGCATTGGCGGCGGTGATCTGGCGTTCAAGGGCAGCAGGGACAAGGATGTCGCACGGCAATGTCAATAGTTGGTCATTGGTGATGGGTTCAGCTTCTGAGAACCCGGCCACGGTCTTGGCGCTAGCGATGTGCTTCTCGAGACCCCAAAGGTCAAGGCCATTCGAGTTATACGCTCCGCCAAGCGCATCGGTCACGGCCTGTACTTTCACGCCGTAACGGGCGAGCGAAAGGGCGGCGACAGAACCGACGTTGCCGAAGCCCTGGATCGCAGCGCTGGCTTTGCTAACGTCCAGCCCAATGGTGTCGGCGGCGCGATTGACGAGGTAGCCGACGCCGCGGCCGGTGGCTTCACGCCGGCCCAGCGAGCCGCCCAGCGCCACCGGTTTGCCGGTGACGATGCTGGGCACGGTGGCACCGACGTGGACTGAGTAGGTATCCATCATCCAAGCCATGACCTGTTCGTTAGTGCCGAGGTCGGGGGCCATCACGTCAACTTGCGGACCGATGAACGGGATCATCTCCTGCGTGTAACGGCGGGTGAGCCGCTCCAGTTCGTTTCTCGACAACTTGCCAGGGTCGCAGGCGATGCCGCCCTTGGCGCCGCCGTAGGGCAGGCCGGTGAGCGCGCATTTCCAGCTCATCCACATTGCCAGCGCCGCCACTTCACCGAGCCTTACGTCGGGGTGAAACCGCAAACCGCCTTTGGTGGGGCCGAGGGTGAGATGATGCTGCACGCGATAGCCGGTGAACACCTGCGTGGAGCCGTCATCGCGATGAATCGGCAGAGCGACCGTCAGAGAGCGCTTGGGATACTTGACGCGGTCACGCTCGGATTCGGGCATCTGCAAATGGTCCGCCACCAGGTCGAACTGCTGGCAGGCCATCCGGAAAGTAGGATGGTCGTAGATTTCCATGAACGGGATCATAAGGGCAGCGGTCGGGTTTCGGCAAAGTGAAAAAAGGGGACTGGAAGGGAGTTACATCGTTGCATGGGTTACATGGTTACATGGGGGAAGCACACTGCCACACCATGTGACGATGTAACAATGTAACCATGTAACTGAAGCAACTCATGCCGCTTCCTTCCTGAGGCCCTACCCGTTACATTGGAGGCGATGTCCGATACGCTGGTCGTCAACGAAATCTATTTGAGTTTGCAGGGCGAGAGCACCTTTGTTGGGTTGCCGTGCGTCTTTGTCCGGCTCACCGCGTGTGATCTGCGCTGCTCGTATTGCGACACGGCGTATGCCTTTGCCGCGGGGAGCAAAAAATCGCTGACAGAGGTGCGAAGTGAAGTCGAGCGATTGGCGCGGCCCTTCGGGGAAGTCCGAAGTCCGAAGTCCGAAGTCCGAAGTGACAGGCTGCCGTTGGTGGAATTGACGGGGGGCGAGCCGTTGCTACAGAAGAACTCTCTGTTGCTCATGCGGGCGTTGTGCGATGACGGCTTCACGGTGCTGCTAGAAACCAGCGGCGCGCACGACATTACGCCGGTTGATGCGCGTGTGCGTCGGATTATGGACTTGAAATGCCCCGGCAGTGGTGAAGCCGCGCGAAACCGTTGGGGGAATGTGCCGCACCTCAAGAACTCGGACGAAGTCAAATTCGTCATCACTACCCGGGAAGATTACGAGTGGGCGAGGGAACGCATCGCCGAATACTCACTGGCCGCCATTTGCCCGCTACTATTCTCCTGGGCGCATCCGCTGGCGCCGGACCAGCAGGATAAGTCGCTCAAACCATCACCGCCAGGCCAGACCCCGATTTCGCGTCAGGAACTGGTGGAGAGGGTCATTGCCGATGCGCTGCCCGTTCGATTTCAGGTGCAGTTGCACAAGGTGATTTGGGCGCCAGAGCAAAAAGGGGTTTAACCACAAATGGACAGAGCGCGGCAGAGCGGTAACCAAACCAGTTAAATTAGTTACATTGGTTGCATGAGTTACATGGGGTCGAACAAAATGACCACTAGCGAGACACTGGACCTGCTGGGCGCCTATGAGTCACGCAACGTGACGTTCATCGAAGCGGACGGCTCGTGGCCCATCGTTTGGGAACGGGCCAGGGGGGTCCATGTTTGGGATGCGGAAGGAAAGAAGTATCTGGATCTGACGGCTGCCTTTGGTGTGGCGGCCACCGGGCACGCCAATCCGCGTGTTGTCAGGGCAGGGCAGAGACAGATGGCCCGTCTGCTCCACGCGATGGGTGACGTGCACCCGCACGCGCTGAAGGCTCGGTTGGCGCGGGAGTTGAGCCGACTCACTTTCGAGCGATGGGTGGAGAAGTCCGAAGTCCGAAGTCCGAAGTCCGAAGGTATGGGTGGCCGCACCTCCGCGAGCACGGGTAAGACGATCTTCTGCAACTCGGGCTTCGAGGCGGTGGAGGCGGCGCTCAAGACCGCGATGCTCACGACGGGTAAGCCGGGGGTGATTGCCTTTGAAGGGGCTTACCACGGTTTGGGCTACGGGGCGCTGAATGTTACGCAACGGGCGCATTTTCGATCGCCATTTCGGAGGCAGCTTCGTGAATTCGGGCACTTTGTGCCCTTTCCTAAAGTCAGCCAGGAATGGCAGAGCGGTAATCGAGCAGGCGCTCGGACATTCTTGTCCGCAGCAAGGCGGAGCGGATCGCGGGCCAAGGGCGTTATCGGAGACGGGGAGCGTTTGGTCGTTGCTGCGGACAAGAATGTCCGCGCGCCGGCTATGCCCGGATATGCCTCGACGGTTGAGGGCGACTTGGGCGATCGCAGCCTTGCAGAGGACACGGCATTGGAAGCCGTCGAGTCACAGATGCGGCGCTTGCTCCGCCGCGAAAGAATTGGCGCCGTCCTCGTAGAGCCGATCCAGGTGCGCGGCGGCATCAATATTCCACCGCCGAACTTCCTGCCTATGCTACGGCGGCTGTGCGATGAGTACAGGACCCTGCTGATTCTGGACGAGATTTACACGGGGTTTGGCCGCACGGGGAAGTGGTTTGCCTGCGAGCATTCCGGCACGGTGCCCGACCTAATCTGTCTGGGCAAGGCGTTGACGGGAGGCTTCCCACTGTCGGTTTGCATCGGACGCGCGGATCTCATGGACGCGGCATGGCCGCCGTCGAGCGGGGAGGCGATCCACACTAGCACATTCCTGGGCCATCCAGTTGGCTGCGCGATGGCTCTGGCGCAGATCAAAGAGATCGAATCGACCAAACTGGTGCAACGCAGCGCCGTACTTGGTGGATTCCTGCTCTCTGCCCTCTCTGACCTCGCGCCGCGCACCTCGCAGCTTACCTGGGCGAGCCGCGGCCTGGGCCTGTTGGTGGGTGTGGAGGTCTGCCGGCCGGACGGCTCCCCAGCCACACAGGCTGCGCTTCAGATGGTGAAGACATTGCTCCAGCGCGGGTTCATTTTTCTGCCCGAAGGAGAGAGCTCGAATATCATCGGATTCACGCCGCCGCTGACCATATCGGAAAAGCAATTGCGAGAGGCGGTGAAGGCCGTAGGGGAAGAATTACAAAGTAACATGAGTCACATTGCTAAGGCGGCATGAAACTTACTGAAATGCGGCAGGTTCTGGCGACGCGCGGAATTCGACTGACGAAGTCACTGGGGCAGAACTTTCTGCATGACGCCAACCAGTTGCGGCGAATTGTAGCGGCCGCCGACCTGGCAAAGACCGATAAAGTCCTTGAAATCGGACCGGGTCTTGGCCCGCTCACCGAGCTGCTGGTCGAGCAGGCGGGCGAGGTCGTGGCTATTGAGAAGGACGACAGATTGGTGGAGGTTCTCAAAGAGCGCTTCAAACTGGGACCGGCGTCCCATCCGTCCCAGGCAGCGCAGCCGGGGGATTCGGGGACAGGAGGCAAGCCTGTCCTACGATTGCTCAGCGACGATGCTCTCGACTACCTGCGGCGCCAGACGTTCGACTGGAGCGAGTGGAAACTGGTGGCCAACCTGCCTTACTCTGTAGCCTCGCCAATTCTGGTGGAGCTGGCGCAGGCGGCCTGCGGACCGCAGCGCATGGTAGCCACGCTGCAGATCGAAGTGGCGAAGCGGCTGATGGCCAATCCAGGCACCCCCGATTATGGCCTGCTTACCCTTTTGGTTCAGCTCGACTACGAGCCCCAGGGCTGGTTCAAGATTCCCGCTAGCTGTTTCTTCCCGGAGCCGGATGTGGATTCAGCCTGCGCATGCCTCGTGCGTCGCGAGCAACCGCTGCTCCCAGTGGCAGAGCGCGGCACGTTCAGGAGAATCGTCAAGCGAGGCTTCTCGCAGCGGCGCAAGATGATGCTCAAATTGCTGAAGCAGGACTGGCCTGAGGCGTGCCTCGTCGCGGAATTTGAGCGGCTTAGGTTATCGCCTCAAATCCGCGCCGAACAAGTCTCCCTGGAGCAGTTTACGCAGATGGCAACAACCCTGTTTAGGAATCCAAAATGACGGAAGAGATCTTCGATGTCGTCAACGAGCACGACGAAGTTGTCGGGCAGCAGTCGCGGAGCGAAGTACATCGCCTCGGGATGATGCACCGGGCAGTGCATGTATTGGTCTTCAATGCGGCTGGGCTGTTGTTCCTGCAAAAGAGGTCCTTGAAGAAGGACCGGCAGCCCGGCGTGTGGGATTCCTCGACCTCGGGGCATGTGGATAGCGGCGAGGATTACGACGTCTGCGCTGTGCGCGAGCTGCAAGAGGAAATCGGCCTGAAACTGAACGCAGCCCCGGAGCGGCTTTTCAAGCTGGCCGCCAGCGCCGAAACTGATCAGGAACATGTCTGGGTCTATCGGTGCCGCGCCGAAGGACCGTTTCGGCTGGACCCGGATGAAATCGAGCGTGGCGGGTGGTATGCGCCGGAAGCAGTCACCCGCTGGATGGAGGAACGACCGGAGGAGTTTGCGAGCGCGTTATTGGTTATCTGGAAGAGGGTAGGAGGATTGGCGACACTTGACCCGGGCGGGTCGCTCCGTTAAGTTGCGACAGCAATGCAGAAACCTTTTATGGATAATTTCCTGGTGCCGATGGTGGTGGAGCAGACTGGTCGCGGGGAGCGCGGGTATGACATTTACTCGCGGCTACTCGTGGACCGGATCGTGTTTTTAGGCACGCCCGTGGACGATATGGTGGCGAACCTCATCATCGCGCAACTGCTGTTCCTGCAGATGAGCGATCCCAAGAAGGACATCCACCTCTACATCAATTCGCCGGGTGGCAGTGTCACCGCCGGGCTGGCGATTTATGACACCATGCAGTTCCTGACTTGCGACGTGAACACGTACTGCATCGGCCAGGCGGCCAGCATGGGAGCGGTGCTGCTTTGCGGCGGCACCAAGGGCAAACGTTACGCGCTGCCCAACTCGAACATCATGATCCACCAGTTGCTTGGGGGCGCGGAGGGGCCGGCAAGCGACGTGGAGATCCGCGTGCGGTACATGCTCAAGCTAAAGCACCGCATCAACAGTATCATTGCCAAGCACGTCGGCCGCTCGATTGAACAGGTGGAGAGGGATACCGACCGCGATAATTTCATGTCGCCCGAAGAAGCTAAGGCTTACGGGCTGGTCGATGAAGTCGTGCAGTCCCGCAAGGAGATTCCTGGTTTGGCTGAGAGCGCGACGAGCCTGGCCGATAAGAAGGAATAGCCGCCATGGCGCGCCCGACCAACCTGACGCTCTGCAGCTTCTGCGGCAAGTCTCACGCCGAAGTCAAAAAGTTGATTGCCGGGCCCGGAGTTTACATTTGCGACAACTGCGTCATCCTGTGCAAGCAGGTGCTCGATAAAGAGCTGGCCGCGCAAATCAAGAAGGAAAAGCCGCAGGTCAACATCCCGAAGCCGGCCGAGATCAAGCATCAGCTTGACCTCGCCTGCGTTGGCCAGGACCACGCCAAGAAGACGCTGGCTGTAGCGGTCCACAACCATTACAAGCGCATCCTGCAGGAACCAGCCGCTCCGGCGACGCCCGAAGGAGTTGAGGTAGCTCCGACGACTGACCTGCACGCGGGGGTCGAGATCGAGAAAAGCAACATTCTCATGATCGGTCCGACCGGTTCGGGCAAAACGCTGCTGGCCCGCACGCTGGCGCAAATCCTGGACGTGCCCTTCGCTATTGCCGACGCCACTACGCTTACCGAGGCAGGCTATGTGGGCGAGGACGTCGAGAACATCATCCTGCGCTTGCTGCAAAACGCCGATTACGACGTCAAGCGTGCCCAGCGGGGCATTGTCTATATAGACGAAATCGACAAGATCGCCCGCAAGACAGAGAATGTGTCGATCACGCGCGACGTCTCGGGCGAGGGCGTGCAACAGGCACTGTTGAAGATCCTGGAAGGCACTGTTTGTAGTGTCCCGCCGCAGGGCGGCCGCAAACATCCTCAGCAGGAATACATCCGCGTGGATACCAACGACGTTCTCTTCATCTGCGGCGGCGCGTTTGTCGGTTTGGAGCGTAATATTCAGCGCCGACTGGGTAAGCACGTCATGGGGTTCCGAGCGGTGGACGAACGGCTCAAGGCCGATTCCATTAGCCGGCATGAGATCATCCAGTACGTTGAGCCGGAGGATTTGCTTGGGTTTGGTTTCATCCCGGAGTTCATCGGCCGCCTGCCGATGGTGACGGTGCTGGCGGAACTGACCGAGGCCCAGTTGGTAGCCATTCTAACAGATCCAAAGAATGCCCTCACGAAGCAGTACGCCAAGCTGATGGCGATGGAAGGCGTCGAGTTGGAGTTCTCGCCGGAAGCACTCCACGAACTGGCGGCGCAGGCGCTCAAGAAAGGCACCGGCGCGCGCGCGTTGCGTAGCCTGCTGGAGAAACTGATGCTCGATATGATGTACGAGGTCCCCAGCAGCGACGATATCCTCCACATCCACATTAGCCAATCGGTGGTGACCGGTGAAAGTAAGCCGCTCATCCGGCGCAAGCACGGCCGGGCGGCCGCCTGAGCTACTCCCTCGCCCGTATTCCGCGGGCCGACCCTTCCGACGATTCTGTTCCTTACCGCCTGTGCGGCAAGAGCAGGAGCAGGTTGGCACGGGATGACGCCCTGCAATCGGCCATCGGGCCTCGGCCACAGGGCAAAAAGGCGAGGCGCGGGCTGGCATTGCCGACCCGCGCCCCTACAACAAAACCAAAGCGTTGACGCTGCTATTACAGCGCCCCGGCTACCAGGTCGCCCACCTGCGATGTGCTATAGCCCATCTTGCCGGCGGCGAGGCTCTTCATCTTCTCGCGAGTGATCTTAATGACCGCGTCCTCGATGGCTTTGGCAGCCTTGGTTTCCCCCAGGAAATCCAGCATCATTTGGCCGGCGCAGATGGCCGCCAGGGGATTGATGACACCCTTGTCCGTATATTTCGGGGCGCTGCCGCCGATCGGCTCGAACATACTGGTGCCTTCGGGATTGATGTTGCCGCCCGCGGCGATGCCCATCCCGCCCTGCACCATGGCCCCCAGGTCGGTGATGATGTCGCCGAACATGTTGTCCGTCACAATGACATCGAACCACTCCGGGTTCTTCACGAACCACATGGTCGTAGCATCCACATGGGCGTAGTCGCGCTTGATGTCGGGGTAATCCTTCTGCCCGACTTCATGGAAAGCGCGCTCCCAGAGGTCGAAGGCAAATGTCAGGACATTGGTTTTGCCGCTTAGCGTCAGCTTCTTTTCCTTGTTCCGCTTGCGGGTGAACTCGAAGGCATAGCGCAGGCAGCGCTCGACACCTCGGCGCGTGTTGACGCTTTCCTGCAAGGCAACCTCGTTAGGCGTGCCTTTGAAAACGAAGCCGCCGGCACCGGTGTAAAGCCCCTCGTTGTTCTCGCGGACGACTACGAAGTCGATGTCCGCCGGTTTCTTGCCCTTGAGCGGGCAGAATCGCTCGTCGTAGAGTTTGACCGGCCGCAGATTAATATACTGTTCCAGCTCGAAACGGGTGCGGAGCAGGATGCCCTTCTCGAGTATACCAGGCTTCACGTCGGGATGGCCGATGGCGCCCAGAAGGATGGCCGGGAACTTCCGCAGTTCCGCCAGGACACTGTCCGGCAGCGCTTCCCCCGTGCGCAGATACCGCGCCCCGCCCAGATCGTAATTCGTATAGCTAAGCTTGAGCTTGAACTTCTTTGCTGCGACGTCGAGGACCTTGACCGCCTCGCGGACCACTTCGGGCCCCGTGCCGTCGCCACCAATAACTGCAATGTTATAACTCTTCATGTGTAAATCGTTTGCTCTGCCCTGCGCCTTGCGCAGAGAGTGCGGATGCTAGACATTCCAGGCGGACTGGCAAGAAATTCTGAGCCCGAAAGTTGCCGACGCGCGCATCTGCGGTTTTTCAGGAGCGCGGACATTCTTGTCCAATGCCGCCCCTGGGAAGGTCATTAGTGCCGGCATAATCGCAGAAAGGCCCGTGAACGACGAACGACTGGGATTCCCTTTGGCAGAGGGCGATTAGCCACCTCCAAGCGCCCTACAAGCCTACTGGTAGGGAACCACTCCGGCACTGATACGGTATCTTAGCCTAAGATACCGTATCAGTGCCGGACCAATACCGGACCAACACGCTTGCGGGTCCAGTGTGAGGCGCAAGACGCACTCTGGGGGGATCGGGGTGGCGGCGGCGGCCGGGCCAGCGGGATTCAAAGCTTGGCAGCAGTCCAAACAGGCGACCCGTGGGGTTGGAGACGTCCGAGAGGGGGTAGGCTGCGGCGAGGCCCGGGCGACATTGATCTGAACGTCCTAATCGCTTGCCGGCTTTGGCATAGGGTTCTTTCATAGGGAGCTTAATGCGTCTTGGCTGCTCCGGTTGCTATGGGCGGCAGGCCGAGGGCTCCCGCAGCCTTCAATCCGTCCTTTTTCTCTCGCTTCAATCGGCGCGCTGAACGAACCTCTGGGTGACCTGGATTTAAACGATCATGAATGCCCAAGACCCCAATGCGACCATGGCGGTGTATCTCGACCTGGAGAACATCGCCCTCGGCGCCCTCGACGCTCATTACCCCACGTTCAGCATTCAGAAAGTGCTCGAACGACTGCTGCTCAAAGGACATATCGTCGTCAAGAAGGCTTACTGCGACTTCGACCGCTACAAGGTGTTCAAGCGCGACCTGCACGAGGCGGCTTTCGAACTCATCGAAATCCCTCACGTGCGGCAGTCCGGCAAGAACTCGGCCGACATCCGCATGGTGGTGGATGCGCTGGACCTATGCTACACGAAAGGCCACGTGGACACCTTTGTCATTGTCAGCGGCGACTCCGACTTCTCGCCGCTAGTAAGCAAGCTGCGCGAGAATGCCAAGAAGGTCATCGGCGTCGGAGTGAAGAATTCCACCTCCGACCTGTTCATCAGCAACTGCGACGAGTTCATTTATTACGATGACCTGGTCCGCGCAGAACCGGTCCGGGGGCGGCGACGCAACGCCCCGAGCGCCACCCCGGCTAAGCCGGCAGAAGGCGAGCCCGCGGGGCCCTCGCTGGAAAAGGCCTTTGACCAGGTAGTTGAGACCTTCGAAGCCATCACCCAGGAGCGCGAGGCGGACGAGCCGATCTGGGGTTCGATGATCAAGCAGGCGATCAAGCGCCGCAACCCTGGTTTCAACGAGCGCGCTTACGGATTCCGTTCTTTTAATGATCTGCTGCTGGAAGCCCAGAAGCGTGGCCTGCTGAAGCTGGAGGAGGACGAGAAGTCTGGCGGCTACACGGTTAAAGCGGCGTCCGAATGAGCCAGTGGCCTGTCGTGGTCGCCGGCGGCGGTGCCGCCGGTTTCTTCGCCGCCATCGTCTGCGCGAAAGCGTCCCCGGGAACCAAAGTAACGGTGCTCGAGCGAAGCTCGCAATTCCTCTCGAAGGTTCGGATTTCCGGCGGCGGGCGCTGCAACGTCACCCATGCCTGTTTCGATGGCCGCGAGTTGAGCGGCCACTATCCTCGAGGCGGCGCCGCGTTGCTGGGACCCTTCACGGTCTTTCAGCCCCGGGACACGATCGCCTGGTTTGAGGCTCGCGGCGTGAAGCTCAAGACCGAGGCGGATGGGCGCATGTTCCCCATAAGCAACTCCTCCCAGACCATCGTCGAGTGCTTAGTGCGGACAGCTCAAGCGACGGGCGTGGAGCTCCTCCCCAACTGCGGGCTGGAGCAAGTTACCCGACGAACAGGGGGTGGTTTCTCGCTGACGCTGACCGACGGCGAAACCCTCGGTTGTGATCGCCTGATGCTGGCCACCGGCGGCTGCCGGGCCGCTTCGGCAGGCCGTTTGGCTGTTTTGCTCGGGCACACCCTGGAGCCGCCTGTCCCTTCGCTCTTTACCTTCCATATTGGCGCCCCGTGGTTGCACGAGTTAGCGGGGATTTCCGTCGAATCGGCGGAAGTCTCTCTCCCAGGCTTTGAACTGCGCGAGCGGGGGGCCTTGCTGATCACCCACGCGGGCTTGAGCGGGCCCGCCGTGCTTCGGCTCTCCGCCTGGGGCGCTCGGGCGCTTCACGCGGTGAATTACCAATTCCCCCTGCGCGTTAACTGGTTGCCACACCTCGGACGCGAGGCGATCGCAGCGCAAGTAGAAGCTCGCCGCGCCGCTCAACCGGCCCGATTTGTCGTCAACACCCCCCTGCCGCCTTTGCCCGCACGGCTCTGGGAGCGCCTGGTGCTGGCGGCCGGCATTCCCCGCGAGACTCGCTGGGCAGGACTATCGCGGTCCGGCCGGCATCGTTTCATCGAACAGCTCATCAGCACTGAATTGCAGGTGGTGGGCAGAAGTCTCAATCAGGATGAGTTTGTGACCTGCGGCGGGGTGCGACTGGGCGAAGTGAACTTCAAGGCCATGGAAAGCCGCCTTTGTCCGGGACTCTACTTCGGCGGCGAACTGCTCGACATTGATGGCTTGACCGGCGGGTTCAATTTTCAGGCAGCCTGGACGACCGGCTGGATTGCAGGCCGGGCCATGGCGGCCAAAACCGGTTAATGCCATTCATTTACAAACGCCGCTCCACCACGTATAATTTGTCTGCCTGCGGCGAAACTGGTATGCCGCCGGCAAGTTAACCAGCAGAATAGAATCATAGTTATGGGCGATAAATCCCCAAAGTCCACTCAAAAGAAATCCGGGCAGAAACAGGCGAAAGCCACTAGCGAGGCGGAGAAGAAAAAAGCGGCTGCGCTCCGCAAACAGGCCAACGACAAGGAGAGATAGCCGCTCTTCACGTGCCGTCGCTCCAGGCATCAAAACCCGGAGCGACGGGCTCCTCCCCTGCTAAAGAGCCATATGGCGCTTAAGCTTCAACAAGGCCAGATCTGGAAACACGGCGATGAATTCATCCGCATCGTCCAGCTCGCGCGCCTGGAAGTCGGATACAAGGTGGTGAGGAACCTCAAGACCGGCGAAGGAACCCATCGCCACGCCAGCAAGAAGGACTTCTGCCGCCTGCTCAAGTCGGCCACTTTGCTGGCGCCAAAACCGGCGGCAAACGCTGCACTGTCGCCTTTGTCGCCGGTTTGACCACTATCGCCTCGGCTGTGAGACCCCTTTGCGGGGGCGCTCAGTCGGGTCAGGGACTGCGGTGCCCCACTCTTTCCCCAGGCTTCAGGGTAGCTTGAGGGTGGCTTAGGGGTAGCCTCAGGGTAGCCTCAGGGTAGCCTCAGGGTGGCTTCAGGGTGCCTACCGGTTGTCCACCAGATGGCCTGCAGGTGGCTTAGGGGTAGCCTCGGGTGGCTTCGCGAGAGCCTTTATACATTCTGCATCGCTGGGACTTCGACCAAAGGACAAGATGAATCCCCACGCCGAACCGAGAAAGCGCCTGCTGAGAGGGAGCGCGACCCGTAAGCTGGCTGTGTGGGGCATTATTGGTACTGTCTGCGTGGCGCTCGCCATTTTCTCCTGGCATCTGTTACTCAACTCATACGCCAGGAGGAAAATCGAGAGCGCTTTCGCCGCCGCTCATCCCGGACAGGTGTTGCGCATCGGACGGATGAATAACTCGTGGAGAGAAGGCCGGTTGGCGGCCGCCTCCTTGCTCCTGACCAGCCGCGACTTCACATTGTCAACGGGTCCGATTGCGATCCATCGCATGCACTGGGCCCCGTTCGCGTCGCGGAAACCGGCGCTGCCCGAGGTCTTCGCTAAGGCCACCCTCGAGGTCACGAACGTGATGTTCGAGTTCTCCAGCCCCCGCTATCAATTGCGTTGCGCGCGGCTCGGAGCGTCGGTGCCGGCGGGCGCATTGAATGCCGAAGCGATCTCTCTGTGGCCGCAAAAGGGGGACGAAGAGTTCTTTGCGGCGCACCCATTCCGCCAGACCCGCCTGCGGGTGCTCCTTCCCGAATGCCGCGTGGCGGGCTTGTCATATCCCGAATTGCTTGCCGGCACTGCCTACCGCGCCCATTCCATCCAACTGTCGGGTCCGTCATTAGACGCCCTCGTCAACCGGGACAAGCCCGAAGACCCGGTCACCAAGCCGGGCGTGATGCTCCACGAGGCGCTGGCGAAACTAGGCAAAGTCGTCGAGCTGGACGTGCTCACTCTCACCAACGGACAGGTGAACTACGGCGAAAGGCGGACTGCGACGAAGCCGCCGGGCGTCCTGACTTTTGGCGCCGTACAACTCTCCGCCACTGGACTGGTCAGTCCCGCGCCGACCGGTACCGCGATGAGCATCCAGGCGCAGTGCAAATTGATGAATGCCGGCACGCTGAAGGTGGCGATGTCGCTCCCTGTCGTCTCGCCTGATTTTTCGCTAAGCTACTCCGGCTCGCTGAGCGCGATGGACATCACCCGCTTGAATGCCTTCCTCGAAGAAGCCGAGTACATTCGCATTTCATCCGGCCGGGCCACGAGCGTGGATTATGACGTCCAGGTGCGGGCGGGCCACGCCACGGGGGGAGTGCAGCCGATTTACCAGGCCCTGGAGCTTGCGTTACTCAACAAGGAGACCGGAAGCGAGAAAGGCGTGTTGAAACGGACCGAGTCGTTTCTCGTCAACGCCTTCAAGGTCCGGAAGGCCAGCCTGCCGGACAAGTCGGGTGCGGTCCGGGTTGGCAAGGTCAACTATGAGCGCAAGCCGGAGGACCCGTTCATACAGTTCATATGGTTCGCGCTCAGGAGCGGGGTCCTGGATAGCATCAGCTTTTGAATCTCCTGGCTATAGACTGGGCGCCACTTGCCAAGCCCGCTCCTCCGGTTCATCCTCGGGCAGACAAAACCAACATCATGCACTCAACTCCGTTTGCATCCTCGGCTCACGCATCACGCATCACGTATCACGTTTTGCGACTCGCCTCCTGCGCTCTGGCCTGTGCGCTCCCGCTGCTGGCCGCCGGCACTGAAATTCCGGAACCGACGCTGCCGGCAGGGGTGGGGGTAAATATCCACTTCGTCACTGGGCATGAGAAGGACCTCGACCTGATTGCGGCCGGTGGGTTCAAGTTTGTGCGCATGGATTTTGGCTGGGAAGCCATTGAGACCAGCAAAGGTGAATACAACTGGGCGGGATACGAGGAGTTGCTGACAAACCTGGAGAAGCGCGGCCTGCGTGCGATCTTAATTCTGGATTATTCGCATCACCTGTACGAGGAGGCAGTCACCAGCCGTGACCCCATCACCAGCGAATCTCATAAGTCCACGGCGTCCCCACAGCATCCGGAAAGTGTCGCGGCGTTCGCTCGTTGGTCGGCTGCTTCGGCGAAGCATTTTCAGGGACGGCATGTGCTTTGGGAAATCTGGAACGAGCCTAATATCAGTTTCTGGAGTCCTAAGCCCGATGCGACGCAATACTCGACCCTCGCCTTGGCCACATGCAAGGCGATCCGCGAGGCTGAACCGCGTGCAACCATCATCGGCCCGGCCTCATCCGAGTTTCCCTGGGAGTTCCTGGAGACGTTTCTTAAGTCCGGAGTGCTGGAGTATCTGGACGCGGTGAGCGTGCATCCCTACCGCAACCCGCGCCAACCGCCAGAGACCGCCTCCACCGACTTCGCGAGACTGCGGACACTGATCGCGCGTTACGCGCCCCCGGCCAAGCAGGACCGCATCCCGATTCTCAGCGGCGAGTGGGGATATTCAACCTGCAAACGCGGGGTCACCCTCGAGACGCAGGCCGCGTTCATCGCGCGCCAGCAACTCTCCAACCTGCTCAATGGCGTGCCGCTTTCTATCTGGTACGACTGGAAGAACGATGGTCCCGACCAAAACGAGAACGAACACAACTTCGGCACCGTTCTGCCCGATCTAACGCCGAAACCGGCCTATGTGGCGATCCAGACCCTCACCCGCGAGCTTTCCGGCTATCGCGTCGTGCGACGGTTGGCCTTGCCAGGCGACAACGACTACGTGCTGCTCTGCCAGAATCTGGCGGGCGAACAAAAACTGGCCGCCTGGACGCTTGGCGAGCCCCACCCAGTCGGTCTCGAAATCAGTCTCCAGGGCGAAACAAAGCCAACGGCTGTAAGTGGGAATGGGGATCGCCTGACGGCGAAGATCGAGTCAGGCCGTCTGTCCGTGGAGCTCGCCGCGGCACCGCAGTATATTACGCTGGGTAAGGCCACCATCAGGTGAAGGAGGCGGGGTCGCGCGCCGGGAGAAATCCGAAACCTGAAACCCGAAATCCGAAGGAAGCCCGAAATCCGAAAACCGAACAGGCCACCTGAGCACGGGGAGGGAACCTTTCATGAGCGCAATGTTGTCGGTTGTGGCCCTGCGGCTAAGTCCGCTGTAAAGGGCTCATGCGGCAGGTGGTTTCGGCCTTAGGATTTCGGCCTTCCTTCGGATTTCGGACTTCGAACTTCGGACTTGCGCGCCAGATTCCTCTGGGCGCGCTCAGGACCTACCCGTTCTTGCCCTCCAACGGCACCGTGCAGATGACGCTCGTGCCCCGCGTGCCGGCGCCTTTTATCTCCAGCGACGCCCCGATGAGGTTGGCTCGATAATTCATGATCCGGAGCCCCATGCCCGTCGAGGAGCCCGTCATATCCGGGAACGGCAGGCCGTCGTTGTGGACTATAAGGATGATTGCGTCGGAGCCATTGGCGAGGCTGATGCCGACGCGGCTGGCTTTGGCGTGCTTGATGGCATTGGTCACCGCCTCCCGGGCGATTTTGTACAACTGGTTGGCGATGTTGGATTCGAGCGGCGGAAGGCTTCCCTTCGCTTCGAATCGGCAGGAAATCTTAAACAGCTCTGCCGCGTGCTGGGCTAGACCATCGAAGGCTGCCGGGAAATTGTCCTCCTTCGAGTCCAGCGCCGCCAGGTCATGGGCCAGGCCGCGGGTGTGGGTCATGGCCTGCTGGACGAGATTGTGAATCCTGGCCGCGTCCGAGGCTTCCGGGGCGCGCCGCTTGGCCAGCTTGAGTTCCAGCCCTTTGGTCATGAGCGCCAGGCCGGAGAGTTGCTGGCCCAGATCATCGTGTAAATCCAGCCCGATGCGGCGCCGCTCCTTCTCGGTGATTTCCAGTAGTTCGTATTCGAGGCGCCGGCGTTCGGCAATGGCAGTTTTGAGCCGGGCATTGGCTGTCCTAAGGTCGGCGGTGCGCTCCTGCACGCGCGTTTCCAATTCGTCATAAGCGCGACGCAAGGCCTCCTCCGCGCGACGGCGCTCGCGTCGAACCTCGGCCTCACGCAGCTCACGTTCCACGGCCTGGCCGAGGCGCGCCAGATTGTCTTTCATCACGTAGTCGTGCGCCCCGGCTTTCATGGCGGCCACCGCGGTTTCGTCAGTGATGTAGCCGGAGACGATGATGAAAGGCAAATCCTGCCCGGTTTCTTTGACCAAGCCCAGGGCGGCGAGGCCGTCGAATCGCGGCAGATGATAGTCGGCGATGACGAGGTCCCATCCCCTCCGTTCAAGTGCGGCACTCAGGGCCTCAGGCGTCTCGACCCGGTGGGACTCGGGAGCGTAGCCGGCGCGGCACAATTCGATGTCCAGCAGCGCCGCGTCGTCTTCCGAATCCTCGATGACCAATACGTGGAGTGGGCGTTTCACAGTTCAAAATTCTGGGTTTTGGCATCGTAAAGTAGATCGTCACGCCCTGGTCTGCAACCGCCGCGGCCCAGATACAGCAGTTCTCATTTGTTATAATGTGTACTTATTAATCCTGGTTCAGGCTTAGAAACATTAAGGTATTTAAGCGCTTGCGTCCTCTCCGGGGCAAACGCATATTACGCGGGATATCCAAAAGAAACTATGAACGCTCCTATTCGTGTTGCTGTTACCGGCGCCGCCGGCCAAATCGGTTACTCCCTCTTGTTCCGCATCGCTTCGGGCGCGATGTTTGGCGCACACCAGCCTCTGATCCTGCACCTGATCGAAATCGCACCCGCCATGCCGGCCCTCCAGGGCCTGGTGATGGAATTAGAAGATAGCGGTTTTCCATTGCTCAAAGGTGTTGTAGCCACTTCCAGCCTGGAGGAAGGCTTTCGCGGTGTGAACTGGGCGCTGCTGGTCGGCAGTGTGCCGCGCAAGCCCGGCATCGAGCGCAAGGATTTGCTGGGCGTCAATGGCAAGATCTTCGTCGAGCAGGGCCGCGCGCTGGAAAAGCATGCCGCGGCCAACGTGCGCATCCTTGTCGTCGGCAATCCCTGCAACACTAATTGCCTGATTGCCATGCACAGCGCGCCAGGCATTCCGCGCGACCAGTTCTTCGCCATGACCCGCCTGGACGAGAATCGCGCCAAGGCTCAACTCGCCAAGAAGGCCGGCGTGGCTCTAACCGCGGTCACCAATATGGCGATCTGGGGCAACCATTCCTCGACGCAGTATCCCGATTTCTATAACGCGAAGATCAAAGGCCAACCGGCGACGCAATTGATCACGGACGAGGCCTGGTTGAAAGGGGAATTCATCACCTCGGTCCAGCAGCGAGGGGCGGCTATTCTCAAGGCGCGCGGGGCCTCCAGCGCGGCCAGCGCCGCCGTCGCCATCGTGGACACGGTAAGTTCCATGGCCACGCCGATCCACGCCAGCGATTGGCACAGCCTTTGTGTTTGCTCGGACGGCAGCTATGGGGTCGAGGCAGGTCTGATCAGCTCTTTCCCCATCCACAGCACGGGGCACGAGTTGGAAATCGTCCAGGGCCTGCCGATCAGCGACTTCAGCCGGGCGAAGATTGACTTCACGGTCAACGAATTAAAGGAAGAGCAGGCGATGGTCAAAGAGCTGCTGCAGAGCTGAGTTACGAGACGATCTTCCATAGCCAGGGCCGTTGCCGCCGCTGCCCATTTTGCGCGTCCTCAGGCCGAGGTACCGAGCACTATTAACAGCGTGCGGTGCGGCGACTGGGTCTGGTAGGAGCGGGGCGGCAAGTAGTGCCGGCGCGCCTATGCCGTCCCAACGATCCCCACGCGCCGGCGCAACTGCGCTCCCGGGCTCGCCTTAGCTCTGCCGGAGCAATACCCTGACCCGCCACTTTGGTCCCGCAGTACGACCGCTCTATCCGAGCGGCTTGACCCCGGCCGTCATTACCGGGTAAATAATCAACGTAACTGTTCAGGTCTGGGGAGCGCGCCCGCCCCGGGCGCTGCCATCCGGCGCCCTCGCCGGATGGCTGGAGGGCGTCCACGCGTGGCCGGCGAGGGCGCCAGCCACGGTGCCCGGGGCGGGCGCGCTCCCCAGACCTGAACAGTTACTAATCAACTTACACAGTCCGAAGGCCTATGAAAACCAAACCTAATACAATTCAATCAACCCTGCTCGTCTCGACGCTGATGTTCCTTTTGGGCACCCTCAGCAGAACTTTAGGCGCTGATGCCCGCTTGGACGCCTTTTATGCCGCGCTTACGAATGCGTCGTTCGTGGTTAACTCCGGCTCGACCGTGCTGGTCGACGCGATCGGCATGGTAGACGAACACAAGGTCGATTCCGCCGCTGGCAACCAGGCCACTCAGCCCTACAAGCGTTTCGAGATTCCCGTCTATCCCGTGCGCGAGATGGATACGGATGAAAAGCAAACAGGCGCTTTCCGATTGAACACGAACGAGGCCGTGGTCTATCTGGGGCCCACTCCGCCGCAGTGTGACTATTTCAGCATCTGTCCATTTCTGTTTGTCAGACGCACCAACAGTCTGGTGCCGCTGCCCAAGGGAGAATGGCTGTTCGCCTCGCTGAACGATCCCCTGAACAACATGCTCATCAAGACGGAAGGAAACACCAACGTTTTTGCTTCGAACACCCTGATCATCTTCACCCCGGACGCGGTTACCTACGAGGCCATCGCAAATTGCGCCCAAAAGGCCGGCTATCCTGAATCCATGATCAACCTATACCGGCTCCCGGCGGATCAGCTCCACCTCGGTGTGGAAACAAATACCCAGACTGACACATTGTTCATCCTGATGCGGACCGCCTACTTCGCCAATCAGGCCGTAGGAAACAGCTACCTCAACAACACCAACTATGCCAAGGTATACCGCGTGACGCCGCCGCCGACCCAGGTGGCCTCCCTGTCTTATACGAATCTCACCTGGCGCAATCGGGAGTGGACCAACGAGGCTTTCCTGGTCCCGGGCCTCACCGAGGGGCTAACGAATCTGGAAGCGGCGATCATTGCCAATACACCGCACATCCAACACCGGTCTTTCAGTTCGACCCGATGGTGGCCTGATTCGAAGGACGTGTTGCAGGACATTCCGGGCTCTTCCGCGTACCGGCAATTCGTAGCCGGAGAAAGCTCCGACACCCCTTATCTCCGCACGTCGGAGAACGGGGCAGCCACAAGCTTCACACTGGGCCTGGATGACTTGCTCGTCGTCTATGGTGTCAACCACCAGCAATCAGGCCTGGCCACGTATGGGAACTTCGCCGTTTACGCGGATTGGATGTGGAGCACGAACTACGACCTTTCGGCTGAGCCTGCCTACCACATTGGGTGCAGCAATTATATTTGGAGCGGCGTTGCGGGCCTGGGCAGCCATGACTTCAATGGGAGTACTACACCCTTTCTACCGAACGATTCCTTCGCCAGCAACTACCTCTACGCGATAAAGGTCGTGCGTGGGACAATCACCGCTCAACACACCAACGGCAACCTCGCCGTGCGCTGGAGCTACGGGTCGCTCCAGACAGCGAACAACCCCGGCGGGCCTTGGCTGACACTCACCAATGCCACGCCACCGACCTTTACCCTTCCCACAAATGCGACTCAGGCATTCTACCGTGTAAAGCTGCCGGATTATACCATTATTCTGCCTGAACCAACGCCCATGCTCGGCTCCAACCCGCCCGTATCCGCTGACGGCATCGGATTGAACTCCCCCGCCCTCGTGGGGTACCGTGCATACTTGAGCTCCCACACCAAGTCCGGACCATCTTACAATGACATCATTCCCGATCGCGCACTATTGTTCAAACTCCGCTAAGCCGGCCCTAAACTCCGGAGCAATAGCGTTGGACGAGCAGTGAGTTGTTGGCTGGCTACGCTTGGTTTAACGCGAGCCTTAATTCGTGGGCGGTGTTGCTGTGCAAGTTCGTCCTCGCGGCCCGGGCTTCGGCGGGTAGGTTTGTGGAATTATTACCGCCACACGTAGGAGGAAAAGGGGCCAGAGGGTCGACCGTTTAGTCGCGCCAAGCTGGGTTCTGAGGGGTCGCCCACACGCTGGAAACGGTCAAGCGGCCAGAGTTGAGGCATCGTCCAGTACCGGATCAAGTCAGGCTTCCCAGCTTCACGAGGCGAAGCACCGGCGCGGATGTTTCGCGCGAGCGGCCCAGGTCCACTTCGAACTCCGCCACCCAATCGTTATGCTCCTCCGGATCCACCAGCATCTGCTGGACCCGCCAGGTCTTCTTGTCATCGGATGAGATCACGTAGGTGTGGCGGGTGTTACGGGCATTCGGATCCAGGCAGAGGTGCTGATGTTCCTTGTGATACGCATCCAGGATCAAGTGCAGGCGATCGGCGGTCCAGGGCTGGCCGTCGAGGTCTTGCGGCGAGGAGAGAATTGCTATGGCTTGCTCGAAATCGCTATTCACCAGCCCGCGCAGGAAGGTGAAGATGCGATTGCGGATGGTCGCCGTGAAAGCCTTGGTGTCGCGGGTGATGTCGGCGGCGGCTTCCTCGGCGCCGGGCGGGCGCACTTCTTTGGTCTCGGCGCGCTGAAAGCTCGGGTTGCGCATCTTCTCCCACTCGTCGAGCAGGCTGGAATCGATCTGGCGGATCATCGTGTCCAGGTAGAGTTCCATTTCCCGGACGGCGTCGTCCTTCGCGGTGTCGGGGACGGTTTGCGTGAGGACTTTATAGACGCGGTTCAGGTGCCGCAGCAGGACGCCTTCGGCCCGCTGGAGTTCGTAGTCGCGGATGTAATCCGAGAAAGAGCGGAACGACTCGAACATCTCCCGCGCAATGGACTTGGGCCGGATATTCTCCTGGCCGACCCAAGGATGCTTGTCCGCAAAGGCGTTGAAGGTCGAATAGACGAACTCGCGGTTCGGCTTGGGGTATTCCAGTTTCTCCAGTTCCTCGATTCGCTCATCGTATTCGATCCCGGCCATCTTCATTTCAGCCATCTTCTGGCTTTTGACCTTGTCCAATTGCTTGCGAAGGATGATGTCCGGGTCTTCGAGGATCGACTCCACGAGCGTGAGCAGGACTAGCGGATAATCCGGTTGCTGGGGGTCCACCAGCGGGAGCGTCTCCAGCAGGTAAAGCGAGAGCGTCTGGTCCATCGAGAAGTCATCCTGCAACTCGACGTTGACGCGGAGCTTGCTCTCTGAGGTGCTAGTCGACGTCGGGAGGCTCTCACCCACTTCGGACTTCGGACTTCGGACTTCGGACTTCTCACTCGGAGCCCCCTCCCGCCGGCTTCTACCAGGCTGGGTAAACTCAATAATCTTCCTTTCCACCAGCGACCGGAAGAGTTGCCAGGCGCGTTTCGTATGCGCCTTCTTGACTTTGGGCGAATCGTGGCAGCGGGCGATCAACTGCTGCATGGCGCGGCAGCCGTCCCCCTTGCGGCTGAGCACGTTCAATAGCGTGCCATGCGTTACCTGGAAGCGAGAATTCAGGCGCTCGGGCTGGGCGGCAATCAGGCGGGTGAAGGTGTTCTTGTCCCAGTTGACGAAGTTCCGTTCCGGCGGCTTGCGTTTCACCGTTTTCTTGCCGCCCCGAGCGGCCTTCTCTTCCAGCTTCAGGTTCTCCACCATGTGTTCCGGCGCCTGGACAACCACCCATCCACGGTCGTCGAACCCCTTGCGCCCGGCGCGCCCGCCGATCTGGTGGAAATCCCGCGCGCTCAGGATGCCCGTCTTTTCGCCGTCATACTTGCAGAGGCGCGAGAACAGCACCGTGCGGATGGGGACGTTGATGCCCACGCCGAGTGTGTCGGTGCCGCAGATGATCTTGAGCAGCCCCTTCTGCGCCAATTGTTCGATCAGCACCCGGTACTTCGGCAGCAGACCAGCGTGGTGCAGCCCGATGCCGTGCTTCAGCCACTTCTTGATCTCGGGCCCGTAAGGGCTGGTGAACTTGAAGCCTTCCAGCGCGTTCCCCAGGGCATTCTTCTCCTCGCGAGTGCAGACGTTGATGCTCGTGAAATCCTGCGCGCTCTGGGCCGCCTCCAGTTGCGTGAAGTGGACGACATAGACGGGCGCTCGGCCTTGCGCCACGAGGCTTTCCAGCGTCGTGGCCAAGGGCAGTTCCGAGTAGGCATACTCCAGTGGCACTGGCCGCTCCTTGGACGCCACGGTGGCGGTAGGACGCCCGTTGAGCCGGGTCAGTTCTTCCTCGAAGAATGTGGTGTCGCCCAGCGTGGCGGACATCAACAGGAATCGCGCCTGCGGCATGGTCAGCAACGGAATCTGCCACGCCACGCCGCGATCGCGGTCGGCATAGTAGTGGAACTCGTCCATGATGACCTCCTGCACATCGGCCTGCGAGCCTTCGCGCAGGGCGATATTGGCGAGGATCTCGGCGGTGCAGCAAAGGATTGGCGCGTCACGATTGACCGAGGCGTCGCCCGTGCTCAAGCCGACGTTGTCGGGGCCGAATTCGCGGCACAGGCCGAGCCACTTTTCGTTCACCAGTGCCTTGATAGGACAAGTATAGACAGAGCGTTTGCCTTGGGCGACCGCCTTGAAATGCACCGCAGCGGCCACCAACGATTTGCCTGAGCCGGTGGGCGTGTTGAGAATGACATTCTTATCCTCGAACACCTCCAGGATAGCGGTTTCCTGCGCCGGATAGAGCCGGAGCCGCTTGCCCTCGGTATACTCGAGAAAACGGCCCAGCAGGACATCGTTGGCCGGGCGATCATCCCGGGGGATTAGATCGTAGAGTGTCATTGACACAGCGCGAATACTCTACCGGCTCCCCTTATCTGAGAGAAGGACGATTGGAGGAATTATTTCCAGTGCGCAATTCGGCGGTCTTAGTGGTCGGGGTCGTAATTTCGGTGACGTGTCCGGAACTCACCGGACGTAGCGCAGATTTCCAATCTGCTGTGTCGCAGAATTCCATTCTGCAGAGCAGGGGCAAGTTCGACGCGCTGGCCAGACTCCCACGCCGCGCCGATTGCAAATCGGAGACTCCTTACGTCGTCTCCTACAATGACTTGCGAAGACGCTGTCCTTGGCGGTGATCCAGCCCTTCGTTGCCTGAACTTTATGGTTGACAGTTCGCTCGCGAACCGGACTATTCCCTCCCTAATGCTTGCCCTCTGTTCTGAGTCAGGCAGCGTAACCAGATCCTTAACTTAACTATGAATAATCAACAAGCACAACCGGCTGGTCAACTTCCCGGTTACATCACCGGCGCTGTCCCACTTCCGAAGGACAAGCGTGGGCCATGGTACAAAAACAGCGGCCCTACCTACGCGGGCGTCTTCCTGTGGTTTGCCTTTTGGGACCCGATCTCCAAGAACGGGCTCTCGCCCGGCACGTTAGGGGCGACACTGGCGGGCGTCGTTTTGGGTGCTCTCATCTGCTACTTCTTGTTCTTCGTGGTCCCGGGCCGCCTGGGCATGCAGACCGGCTTGCCACTCTACATCGTCGGCGCGTCTACTTTCGGTGCCATGGGTAGCCTCATTATGCCTGGCCTGCTCATGGGCCTCCTTCAATTTGGCTGGCTGGGAGTCAATACGTTCTACTCGTCAACTGCCTTGGCTGAAAGCTTTAAGATGCCGGGGCTCTTCGTGCCAAGCTGCATCATCTTTGCGCTGGGAGCGGCTTTTGTCGGACTCAAGGGCATCCAATATGTGGCCAAGGTCTCCACCTACCTGCCGATCATCCCGCTCGTGGTGCTCGTCATGGGCCTCGTGTTTTACGCCGGTTCCGCGGGTGACTACAAGGCGGCACCGGACGCGGCCGACGCCGCATCCGGCGGCGGTTTCAACGCCATGCTGCTGATGATCAGTGCGATCGTCGGCTTCTTCGCCACTGCGGGAGCTGCGGGTGTGGATATTTGCATGAGCAACCGGAACAAGAGGGATGTCAGCATGGGCGGCCTCGTCGGCATCATCATCGCCATCGTCTTTACCGCCGGTGTCTCGTGCATCGTAATGGCCGGTGCCCATGCGACCGGAGCAGTTGATCCGGCTACCTTTAAGATGACCGCCGCGCTGGAAAAGAAGTTCTCCCCGGGGATGTTCGCCACGGTGATCATCGGTCTGACCCTGGCTGCCTTCCCGGGCGCCTGCTTCTCCTCGTTCATTGCCGCGAATAGTTTCAAGACGACCATGCCCAAGATCAACCCGTTCATCTCCGTCGGTATCGGCGCCGTGGTCAGTATCATTCTCGCTGTAACTGGCATTGCCGGGAACTTGGCAGGCATCTTTGGCCTGATCGGCGCTTCCTTTGGTCCGATCTGCGGCGCCATGATGGTGGACTATTTGCTCTCAGATGGTAAATGGACCGGTCCACGTGCAGGTTTCAACCCCGCCGGTTGGATCGCATGGGCCGCAGGCTTCTTGGTGGGCATTCTGCCCAACGACATGGTTCCGGCCTCGATTAGAGTGAATATCCCCTGCGCTCCGGTCGCCGCATTCATTGTCGGCACGGTGGTGTATTTCCTCTGCGCCAAGATGGGGATGCGCTCAGCCGTTGTGCCGTTATCCGGGGCCTTGGCCGAAGCAACCAAGTAGTCTCTCAGACTGTTTCTCTTTCAACCCGCCTTGACCCGGAAGGGCCAGGGCGGGTTTTGGCTTTTGATCATCATCCCAGGCCGAGGTCCTGGACGAAGGACGCGTCTTCGCGGTAGGTCTCTGCGCATCCGAGTTGCTCAATGGTGATATCGCGGATTCGCGCCGCCACTTGTTCGCGCGTCCATTTCCCGGGCGCCGTCCGGGCGAGGTCCGTTTTGTGGGCCACGATCCAGCGCGAGAGATCGCTGACGGTCGCCGCGTGAGGCGGGAATTCGACACAGCAGGCGCGCGTAGCAGCCCTGGCCAGGAACCCCGTTCCTGGGCTGTGAGAGATTATGTCTTGTCTCCAGTTCCCTTTCGGCTTTGCTCGATAAGGAGTTTCTGGAGGTCTGCCAGCGACCGGGATTGGGAGGTGCCTTCGACCGTCTTCTCGGCGATGACTTGCACTTTCTGATAGGCGGACTCGAGTTGCTGGGCCAGTTTGGCATTGGCGGCGTTGAGGTCTTTGCAGGCGCGCTCGAGCGACTCATTGCGGGCGGCCAGCACATTGCGTTCACCCTCGAATTCCTTGCGTAGCAGCTCCTCCCGATTCTTGGCTTCGAGCTTGAGCTTGTCACCGAGCTCCTTGACGGCCTGGTTGACCGCGGTCTCGAGTTCCTTGGGAAAGGCCGAGGCCCGGGCTCGGAGGTCGGCCAGTTCGCGCTCTCTTTCAATAATCGTCTTTTCCCGCTCGGTGAATTCTTTCTCAGCGGCTTCCCGCTTGGCCTTAATCTCCTTTTCCAGCGTGGTCTTCTCGTCGTTCAATTTGTCCTTGATGGTCTGCTGGTCCCGCTTGAAATTGTAAGTGAAATCCTCGCGCTCCCGATCGCGCGCCTTCTTCTCGTTGGCATCACGCTCCTTGAGCTCGAATTCGTGTGCCTTCCTCTCTTTCTCCCATTCGGCGCGACAAGAGTCTATGTCGGTCTGCAATTCTTCGCGGCTGCGGGCCATATCGGTCTCAAACTCGGTGCGCTTTTGGCTCTGTGCCTCGATGAGCGCGGCCAGGCTTACGGCGGCCTTTTCGATGCCATAGAGTTCCTTGAGCTCGCGCTCTTTGCTTTCCGTGGCCTTTTGGAGACTGCGAAACTTGCTCGACTCGGCCGCGAGCCGGTCTGAAATGCCGGCCAGCATCTTGCCGATTTCGGACTTAAGCTGGCCGATTTCACGGTCAATTCCTTCAGGCTCGACAGCCGTGGCTACCTTGACCGCTTCTTCAGATTTCCTCTCTTCAAGCCGGCGTTCTGGCGCCAGCTCGGCGGCGCGCTTTTCATCGAGTTGCTTGGCCAGGGTCTGGTAAGCATCCAGCATTTCCTGCTTCGTGTTCTTTTCAGAGAGTTTCTTCCCGGGTGCGGTTTTTTCAGGCATAACAGCAATAGATAGTGTTGTGGTTCAGCGTTCCAAAGTGCGGCCATCATAATGCTCCTGAAAAGCCAGCCTGAAAAGCAGAATCTAAGAATGGCCATCAGGTCCGGCTCACTTTGCGTTCAGCCCCTCTACGGCCGGGCTGTCGCCACCACCTGGTGCCCGCAGGCACAAAGCTTCGAGCCGCGCAACGAACCTGCCCATCCGTGAGCGGGCATTGTAACGGAACAGCGTTTCGAGCAGCTCCGAATGAATGCGCCCGCACTGCGCCGCGTACTGGATTGCCAGCCAACGATAGTAGGTTTCCATGCTCTTCATGTTCTGGCGGAATACAATCCCAACCAGCTCCTTGAGCAACGTGTCCGCACGGTCGTCAAAGAGGCGTTGGTGACATGGCGCAGGACCGCCCAGGACGGGCAGGTAGCGCTGCACGAACACATACGCGCCCGGCAACGAACGCAGGAACCGGAACCGCGCCACGTCCTCCGCCAGGGTGGTGTTAAAGCCGTACATGCACACAAACGCCACGTTATCCATGGAGCGCGCCTGCAGCAGGGCGTAGCGTTCCTGCATCAGATCTAGATGGCGGGTGTCGTTCAGGCTGAAATACAGGTTGCGCCGTGTGAACGCGGAGTTGGCGCAGTGCAGTCGCCGCAGCAGCGCCGCCGACTGGGGCGTCAACAGCCTCAGGTCGAGAGTCTGGTTGAAGTTCACGGCCAGGCCTCGCCTCACCAGGTCCTCGATGATCTGCAGGGCGTCGGGATGCGCCAGGATGTTGTCGTCGAGCAGGATCAGCTTTTGGCGCCCTTGCAGCAGTCCGTCCAGGTCGCTCACTTGGCGCGGGGGGCCTTCCTTGACCGGCACCACGCAGAACGGACAATGGAACGGACAGCCGCGCGTTAGGAATCCCATGGCCCGGTCGCCCAGCTCCGGGTAAATGGAGTAGTCCGGCGCCAGCGCCTCGATTTCCGGCTCCAGGCGCAGACGCAGGTCCACTCCCGAACCCCCAACTTGCAGCGCCGGCCCATATTGGCGCCGCAACACCTCGACGTGCCGTGCCGAAACGGGCGTATTGAATACGCAACTCGCCAGCACCGTTTCGGCCCGCGGCAATAACCTGGTGCCCCGACGCAAAGCCACCACGCGGCCCTGTGCCTTGAAGAAACCGCTGAGTTTCATCAAGGCCAGGTTGGGCAAGCGGCCGTCCACATCCACCAGCAGCACTGCGCCGCGGGGCAAAGGTCGGTGCGTTACCGGCGTAGGACGCCGCTGCGGTTCAGGGATGGCCAGGCGCTGATGCAGCAGACGGCGCGGAAAACGGCGTCGGGCGTCTGCGTCCAGGGCCAGGATGAATTGGAGGTTGGGAAACCAGCCATCCAGCAGCCGGACAAAGGCGGTCTTTTGTCCGGCTGGGCACCAAGCCCCCATCCGCTCAAACAGCACCACTCCGGGCTGTCGCAGGGGATCGGTCTCCCCGAGACGGGCGGCAGCGTCGAACGCATGGCGCGCGATGTCGAGCGCCACCATCGCTGGAACCTGGCGCGCCCGACGGGTGGACTTCCACTGGACCTCCAATTCGTCGCGCCCCAGACTCCCCGCTACGTCCCAGCCGAGCCAGCCGCTCAAGCCGTCCTTTAGCCGGTCTAGCACCGTCCGAGCGCGCCCAGCCCGATACCGGCCCTTGTGGTCCAGTCGCCGGAGAAACGCGACGGGGTCCGTGACGGTTGACTCCGATTCGAACAGACCCGCGCATCGTCTGTACCGCTGATCGGGATGCGGGTCGAAGCCGCCCGCGCCTACTCGGATCGAGCGGCCATACCCAAGCAACAATCGCCCCGTCTGGGACTTGCCAGATTCCAGCGTTCCTTGCTGGGCGTCAGGCACATTGCAGCGCAGTGTCCGAGGCGCCAGCGCTTCCCATTTTCCTCCGGCCAGAAAGTGCCAACCCTGATGATGCCGCGATGGGCTATGAGGCAGGCACTCCTGGGGCGCGTGTCGGATCAAAACGAATTCTAACCGCACCGGGCGACGCTTATCTGCGGCGAGCAGGGGCAGCACCCGTCCCGCCAGCCGGGACATCTGCCACCGGCCCAGGCTGGCGAGCGCCAAACACCGCAAAAGCCCTGTCGCAGCCGCTCCTGCGTTCAGCAGCGTCCAGCGACGAATCTGTTGCGGGCCCTCGGAAAACACCTGCTCGACCGCTGCCAAGTGGCGGACATTCTCCGCCAGTAGTCGCTCAAGGAACATGTTAATTCTCGGGCAAAACAGGAGCTTATCGGCGCAGGCTCTTCTTTGGGCCTCGGACTTCGCCTCGGGTTTACCCCTCCGCGCCGTTTCCCTCTGAGCGCTTTTCCCACCGGCGCGGCGTCCGCTCTGGGAGGCTGGTGTCCACTTTCACGTAGTAGGTTTCCTCGCCGAACTGGTCGTCGGCGGCCCGCTGGAGTTCGAGCGATGGCTTCACCTGGAAGCGTTCATGCGTCTCGACGAAAACGGCTTCACCCGTGGGCCGCACGAAACAGAGAAACAATGGACACTTCCCCGGGTGCGCGGCGATCAACGCTTGGACTGATTCCAAGTGTTCTGGCTTTACGTGGGCGGTGTGCAGGCGCAAGTGAACTTGCTTTGTGAAACGGAGCGGGGCCTCCTCCAGCGGCATCATCTCCTGGGGGAAGATCTTCGGCTTGTCGTCTCCGACGTTGACTTCACCGATAACGAGGATGGCTTTGCCCGGGGCCAGCAATTCGTGATACTTGTCGTAGTTCTCGTTGAAGCAGAGCACCTGCACCGAGCCTTCCAGATCTTCCAGCGTCACCATGGAGTAAGGCTTGCCACTCTTCTTGGAGACGCCGTTCTGAACTGCTGCAATCAGCCCGCCGATGCGCGTGAGACTGCGGGGCGGCAATTGCGCCAGCGTGGCCGTGTTGGCCAGCGCATATTTGTCCAGAATCGGCGCGTATGGTGTGAGCGGATGCCCCGTCACATAGAACCCGAGTAACTCCTTCTCATACGCGAGCAACTCGTGCTCCGGCCATTCCGGCAGACTGATGATGGCTTCCGGCGCCTGCGCCGAACGGTCTTCCAGAGTGCCGAACAGGGAAGCCTGGCCGCGGTTCCGGTCCGCGATGACGCCAGCCGCGCGTGCCAGCGTCCGCTCGGTTTGCGCAAACAGCGTCGCGCGGGTTTGGCCCAGGCAATCGCACGCACCGCATTTAATCAGCGCCTCCATGACCTTGCGATTGACCGAGCGCCCGTCCACCCGCTCGCACAGGTCGGCCAGCGAATGGAAACTTGCCCCTTCCTTGCGCGCCTTCAATACGGCTTCTACCGCGATCTCCCCAACGCCCTTGATGGCCGCCAACCCAAAGCGGATGGCCAAAGTGGGGCGGGCGTCTCGCCTGCCTTCCGGTGGAGTCGGGGGCCCGGCTTGGACCGGCAAAACCTCTTTCCTGCTCTGCGCCGGCGCAAAATGGACCTGGCTCTCGTTCACATCCGGCGGCAGGACTTCGATGCCCATGCTCCGTGCCTCAGCGATGTACTGGCTGAGCTTGTCCGTGTCCGCCATGTCATTGGTCATCATGGCGCAGAAGAACTCGACCGGGTAATTCGCTTTCAGGTAAGCCGTTTGATACGCGACCATGGCGTAAGCGGCGGCGTGCGATTTATTGAACCCATAGCCCGCAAACTTCTCCAGCAGGTCGAACACCTGGTTGGCCTTGGCGGCGGGGATCTTGTTTACCTCGGCACAGCCCTTGATGAAGCCCGCGCGCTGCTTGGCCATTTCCTCCACCTTCTTCTTGCCCATCGCGCGCCGCAGCAAATCCGCCCGGCCAAGGGAGTAGCCGGCCATCACCTGCGTCGCCTGCATCACTTGTTCCTGGTAGATCATGATGCCGTAGGTCTCGCGGCAAATCGGTTCGAGTAGCGGGTGCTCGTATTCGATCCGGATTTCCCCATGGCGGCGCTTGATGAATTCGGGAATCAGCTCCATTGGCCCCGGCCGGTACAGCGCGATGAGCGCCGTGATGTGTTCGACGGAATTGATCTGGAACTTGCGGCACAGGTCGCGCATCCCGCCGGATTCCAATTGGAAGACGCCCAACGTGTTCGCTTTATTGAGCAGGTCATAGGCCTTGGCATCGTCAAGGGGCAGATCGTCAATTGGCACCTCGATGTCGTGCGTCTGCCGCACCATATCGCATGCGTTGCGAATGACCGTCAGTGTCTTGAGGCCTAGAAAATCCATCTTCAGCAGCCCCAGGTCGCCTACCGGTCCCATCGCATACTGGGTGACGATGGCGCCATCTTCGTCCTGCTTGAGCGGCAGCAGGTTTACCAGCGGCTGATCTCCGATCATCACGCCGGCCGCATGAACCGAAGCGTTGCGCGTGAGGTCTTCGAGAATGAACGCCGTATCCATCAGCTCGCGCGTAACCTCTTCGCTTTCATAAGCCTGCTTGAGTTCCGGCGATTGCTTGAGTGCCTTCTCGAGCGTCATCTTCAGGTCAAACGGGATCATCTTGGCCAGCCGGTCGCACTCGCCGTACGCCAGCCCCATGACCCGCCCCACGTCGCGGACCACCGACTTCGCGCCCATCGTGCCAAAAGTAATAATCTGCGCTACAGCCTCACGCCCATACTTCTGCCGGACGTATTCGATGACATCCGCACGGCGGTCGTCGGCGAAGTCAATGTCGATGTCCGGCGGGTTGACGCGTTCCGGATTGAGGAAGCGCTCGAAGAGCAATCCGTAGCGGATCGGGCAAACGTTGGATATTCCGAGCAAATAGGTGACAATGGAGCCAGCCGCCGAGCCACGCGCGCTGCACGCAATGCCCTGCTCATGACCGTAACGGATAAAGTCCCCGACAATCAGAAAGTAGCTCAGGAACCCTGTTTTCTCGATGACCTTCAATTCGAGCTGCAAGCGGTCGATGATCGCCTTGGCAGCCGCTGCAACGACGGGGTCGGAAAGGTCACGGGAAACGTGATGCGTGATGCGTGATGCGTGATCCGGGACGGGTGACTGGCCATCAGTTCTCGGCGAGCGTTCGTCTGGACTTCGGACTTCGGACTTCGGACTTCGGACTTCCTCATAAGTGGGCAGCTTCCGCGGATCCTCGACACGCTCGACAATGAAATCATGTTCCTCAGCCCGGGTGTGGAGGCCGTAACGCTTGCGCAAACCATCCGTCAGCAGATGCCGCAAATAGCCCTCGCGCGTGAAATGCTCGGGCGGATGGAAGACCGGGTAATGCAGCTTGTTGAACTCGATCTCCACGTTGCACTTCTCGGCCACCTCCAGCGTATTCTGCACCGCCTCCGGGACTTCGGCGAAGCGCGCTTTCATCTCCTCCGCCGAACGCAGATAGAACTGCTGCTCCGTGTACTTGAGGCGCTTCGTATCGGTCAATTGCGTTTGCGTGCCGATGCAGATGAGGCAGTCATGGGCATGCGAGTGGGTTTTCTCGAGGTAATGGACGTCGTTCGTCGCGACCAGCCCCAGGCCGAACTCCTTCGCCCACGTAACCAGGTGCCGGTTGACCTTAGCCTGCTCGGGCAGGCCGTGATTTTGCAGCTCCAGGTAGAAGTTCTCCGCCCCGAGCGTCTGTTTGAACCAGTCAATCGCCTCCCGCGCTTTGGGCAACTGGTCCTTCTGAATCCACTCCGGGATTTCGCTCGCCAGGCAGCCGGAGAGTGCGATCAGCCCGTCTTTGTGAGCGGCGAGTAATTCCTTATCAATGCGGGGCTTATAATAATATCCCTCCAGATGAGCAGCCGTGGAGAGCTTGATCAGGTTCTTGTAGCCGGCTTCATCCTTGGCCAGAAGAACGAGGTGGTTATAGACATCCCGGCCGCCCGAGCGGCTCTTCTTCTCGAACCGACTCCCGGGCGCGACATAGACCTCGCAGCCGATAATCGCTTTGATGCCTTTCTCGCGTGCCGCCTGGTAAAAATCAATCGCCCCGTAAAGCACCCCGTGGTCCGTGATCGCCAGCGCGGGGAACGCCAGCTCGTGCGCTTTGTCCATCAGCCGGTCCAAACGGCAGGCCCCATCGAGCAGCGAGTACTCGGTGTGCAGGTGCAGATGAACAAATTCGGCGTGAGCCATGGCAGCAGTTTACGGCAGGTGAACCGACCCCGGCAAGATGCGAACTGGGAACAAGGCTCTATCCGTTTCACGCCTCACGCATCACGTTTCACTCAAACCCAACAATGACTTCGTATCTGAAACGGGCAGCCGCGCGTGCCCCAACGGCTACAACTTCTTCTTGGGATGGAACATCCGGCGCGCGGACCTCGACCTACCCCAGTTCGACCTCCCGCCCGCCGAGCCGGTCTTCAGCCCTGTCATCACCCACAAGTCAGACGCCCTCAGATTAGCGCGGCCGTTTGGCAAGCTGGCCTACCACTTGGCCAGGCCCAGGCTTGGACCAGGCCTCAGCTAGGCCGGCAGCGGGCCGGTGCGGCACTTCCGTCGCCGACGCCCGCGGAGGTCCACCATTGGCCCAAATGGACGGGATGACCTATGGCCGGATCCGCCCGGCTACGGCAATGCGACGGGCTACAGGCCACCGCCAACGGGGTTTCAAAATGTCGGCCCAACTTTCACCAGCAGTTGCTCTCAACCAAGGCCGTTCCTGATGTGGGTAATGACAAGGTCTTCAGCCCCATGTCCCAAAAATGATCCGCGCCCGCCCCACCCGCACTATGGTCGGGTGCAGGGTTGGAGGAATAGAGGGACCGATTCGAGTCCAAGTCATGTTCTGGCATGACTCTACCCCATGACCTTTGGTATATTACATCGTTACCGCGAGGACCTATCGTCGGACGCGATGAACAGGCACCTAACGGAACTATGAAAAAGCGCACAACAAGGATATTGCTGTGGGGCAGCCTCGCCGCACTCATTTTGATCGGGGCAGGCGCCGCGGTTTGGGTTCGCATCTTCCGCTACTATAGGCTTAAAGACGTCATGGAGGATGTCCAGGCCGGGCTGAAGGCCCGGCACATTAAAGAACCGCAAGCGCGAGTGGAGGCCTTTCTCGAAGCCCGCTATGGCCCGCTCACCCAGCCCGCCAATCGTGCAAGGGTTTTTCTCGACATGTTCAACCAGGATCACATCAAGGGGCTTAACTTCATTGTCAGCCACACTCCGCCGGAGCACAAACGGGCCAACACCCAGGCGATGGCGCAGTGGATCGCCAATTATCGCGAGACGATGACGCCGGACGAACGAGTCGCCTTGCAAGCCCGCCTCAACTCGGAGGAGGGCCGCGCCATGCTTCGCCAGGCCACCTCACGGTACCAAGCGCAAGATGTCTATTTCCGAGGCGCCCAGAAGCCCGTGATCAAAGAAATAATGACCACCCTGGCCGCGCTGCGGGAGCCGTGAGCAGACCACAGGAGGCTCCCGTTCAATGAATACGACTTCCGCGCTCCGAAATCCACAGCGTGCTTTCACGCTGATCGAATTGTTGGTGGTCATTGCCATCATTGCCATCCTGGCCGCCATGCTCCTGCCGGCGCTGGCAGGCGCTAAACGCCGCGCCCACACTATCACCTGCGTGAATAATCTGCACCAGCTCGGACTGGCGATGCACCTCTACGTGGAAGACAACAACAATCGCCTGCCGGTTTGCGCCTGGCCGCTGCCCAGCCTGGACACCAATAGCCCGGTTCTGCCTTCGATTAGCACCACGCTCATGCCCTATCTCCATGCCCAGGAGGTTTTTCGCTGCCCGGCCGACCAGACGGTTTTCCCCGTTGAACAGACCAGCTACGAGTGGAACGGGTGGCTTAACGGTGCGTGCTTCGATCATCCGGAGGATTGGTCGGCGCTGACCAAGACGATGGTGGACCAGCTCTTTGGCGGAAGGCTAGACACTCCGCTGCTGGGCGATGCCCAGATATTCCATCCAGCCTCCGGCACCTGGCTGGGGAAGAACGCTCTCTATTTCGATGGGCGTGTGCAAAAAGCCAAATTAAAGTAACCGAACCTGAGCTTGGCGCTGCCTTTCTGGGGGCTCATCCCGGACGGAGCGGATTCCAGCCAAGCGTCGGCGGCAAGGGTCTCTTGCCGCCGGCGTGAGTGTGTTGGTCAGGCAGACAAATCTTCACTGTAGAACACGCAGTCTCTGCAATCAGCGAGAGGAATAAAGGAATACCAAGAATAGTAGGAATGCAGAAAACCCTTGACGCAATTTAAAGCGCAAGCAAGTTAGCCCTGGCTCTTTGGCCAGGTCAGGCGGAGCCGATTGCCTTGCGCAATTTGTCCGCCAAGGCCTTGACGGTGAAGGGTTTTTGGATGAAATGAACACCTTCGTCCAAAACGCCGTGGTGAGCGATCACGTCGGCGGTATAGCCGGATACAAACAGGCGTTTGAGTTCCGGATAGAGCGAAAGCAGACGCTTGGCCAGCTCCCGTCCGTTCATCTCCGGCATCACGACGTCGGTCAGGAGCAGATGAATCGTGCCAGGATGTTCCTCGGCCAATCGAATAGCTTCACCCGGCGTGGATGCAGCCAGCACCGTGTAGCCCAGCTTTTCCAGCGTCCGCATGATCATCCGCAACAGGGAAGGCTCATCCTCCACGAGCAGGATCGTTTCGTGACCTTGGGCGGCGGGTTGCGCCGGACCGAGCGCTTGAATCCGTGCGGCCTTGTCCGCGTGCCGGGGCAAGTAGATATTGAAGGTCGTGCCGTGAGCTGGTTCGCTATAGACATTGATGAAGCCTTGGTTCTGTCGGACGATACCGTAAACCGTGGCCAGTCCCAGGCCGGTGCCCCGGCCAACGTCCTTTGTAGTGAAGAAAGGTTCGAAAATGCAGGCCTGGGTCTCCTTGTCCATGCCGCAGCCGTTGTCTCTTACCGAGAGCCGTATGTAGGCCCCCGGGGCAAAGCCCGGATGTTCGGCAACGAAGGTCTCGTCAAACGTGGCGTTGCCCGTCTCCAGGGTGATTTTGCCCACTCCTGAGATAGCGTCGCGAGCATTAACGCACAGGTTGGCCAGGATTTGATCGATCTGGCTGGGATCGATCTTCACTGGCCAAAGGTCCGAGGCCGGCGCCCAAGCCAGGCCAATGTCCTCGCCGATGAGCCGTCGCAGCATCTTGAGCATGCCTTCCAGCGTCGCATTCAGGTCGAGCACTTTGGGCGCCACCGTCTGCTTGCGCGCGAAGGCCAGCAGTTGCCGCGTAAGATCGGCGGAACGATGCGCGCATTTCTCGATCTCCTCGATGCTCTCACGCCAGGGGCTGTCCGGCGGGAGATCCTCCAGGACCAGCGACGTGTTGCCGAGAATGGCCCCCAGCATGTTATTGAAGTCGTGGGCCACCCCGCCTGCCAACCGACCTACCGATTCCATTTTCTGGGCCTGAGCCAACTGGGCTTGAAGTTTTCTCTTCTCCTCCTCCGCACGCTTGCGCTCAGTGATGTCTTTGGTGAAGGTCGAAAAGCCAACCACCTCGTGGTCAGTGCGAATCGGGTTAAAAAAGGATTCAAATGACCGATCCTGGCCGCTTGTCGTTGGCAGGCTGAACTCAATCGAAAAGGTTTCTCCTGCCAATGCACGAGCATTGTGGGTAATCCAGAAGCTCCGCTGCGATTCGGGGAAAAGGTCGAGCGTGCGCAGGCCGGGGCGCAATTCAATCCCAAAGGCGCTGCGGTAGATCTCGCTGCAGGCCCGGTTGTAAACCAATAGTCGCACGTCGCGATCGTACGACGCAATGATATCATCGGTGTTCGCAATGATCGCCTGGATGTTGGCCTCGCTTTTGCGGAGCGCCTCCTCAGCCCGCTTGCGCTCGGTAATGTCCACGGCGATACCCCCCAGTAACGGCGGTTGACCTGCGATGCGGATGGGAAATTTGATCGTTTCAAACACATGAACCACTCCCTGGTTATCGGTGATAACTTCCTCCATGGTCAAAGGCCCGTGATCCAGGACTCTCCGATCATCCTCGGCCATCTTTCTCCCCAGCTCTCCCGTAACTAACTCACGAGTGTCCTTGCCACACCACATTTGGAAACCCGGCAATGCTCGAAGATATTGATTGGCAAACAAAGTTCGACTCGCGGCGTCTTTGAGGAAGGCGGCGGCGGGCAAATGGGACATGAACGCAGCAAACCGTTCTTCGCTCTGCCGCAGTTCGCGGGTGCGAAGTTCCAAACGGTGCTCTACCCAGAGCAAATCCTGCTCGCGCCGGGCTTTGGCGCACAACTCGATCAGGTATTGCGGGGCGAACGGCTTCCGGACGAACGCTGCCGCACCTCGCTTCATCCATTCCAGCGCCTGCTCCGGCCGCGGGTCTCCGGTCATGGCCAAATAGACGACCTCCGCGCATTGCTCTTGAAGGTCTTCCAAAAGTTGGACACCCGAGATATCGGGCAAGTGATGGTCGATCACCACGACATCGTATGCCTTGGTTTTGAACTTCGCTTCGGCTTCGCGACCGGTCAGGGCGATGTCCGCCTGGTATCCATGGGCCGTAAAGACCTCGTGGAGCAGTCGAGCCAGGGCTTCATCGTCATCCACGATGAGCACACCTAGAAACCTTCGGGGTTGCTCGCCCCGGAGCAATTGCCGCACCTGCTCGGTGAATTCGCGTGCGTCCACGGGCGAGGGGAGAAAGGTATTGGCGCCCAGATCAGCGGTCACGCGCGCGGCCTCTTCCCCGGCAAAAGTGGCCGACACGGCCATAATAGGAACGTGGTTAAAGGTCGCGTAATCCGGTGAGCGTAGCAGGCGGCAGAAGCGCCAGCCATCAATACCCGGCATATACAGACCGGTGACGATAAGGGAGGGCGGCGCGGCCTGGGTCATGGCTTCGAGAGCGGAGGTCGCACCGCTGAAGGATTGCACCTTGAGGCCTTCGTTGGTGAGCAAACCCGACAATTCTTCGATCTGGGTCAGGTCGTCGTTGACCACTACGGCCGCCGCTCTGGCTTTTGTTTGAGTGGGATTCACAGTCATTTGGCAATTCCTCATTCTCCCTTAGTTTGGCGCTATGCTCTCCTACCGCAGGCTCGGTGGCAGCGACGTCCTCGCCTGCTTGACCCACCGGTCAACCCCCGATACCAGAAACTTCCAAAGGCGCCCCAGCTTGCGGGCGGGCACTCCCTCCGGGTGATCAGTTTGGAGATAATTTCCGGTTTAACGCCTAGATTCACCGCAATCTCGGCATTTAGCAGCCAGCGTTCTTGTATCTGCATTCGTTCTCCGCCCTAGCGAACCTTCGCGCTAACCATTGGCATTCAAAAACGAAGCGCACCTTATCGGAAAGCGTCCAACTGGGCCAGAACTAATTCATCCGAAACGATTTCGGCCGCGCATCTGCGATTTTTCAAAGTAGCTTGGTGCCGTTGAACCGCCGACGGTCAACGTAAGTCGAAACAAGGAGGG
>Ga0118677_10000935_pt1 | contig 62430 bp, 56 predicted proteins | sample AliMusrvi5mmetaG_FD_86154 | JGI IMG/M metagenome (GOLD analysis project Ga0118677, IMG submission 86154) | reverse complement strand
ACCTCACGATGATACCCTTGCGGTTCCGCTAGTGGTTCCTGTCACCAAGGTCCACAGAAGGACTTTCACCCCCTAGTCGCAGCGCCCTGCCGGGCGCACTGAATAAAAATGCCCCTCCAACTGCGATACTGGAGGGGCACAACTAAGTCACAATATAATGTTATTTATTTTAATAGTTAATCGAGTTTGGAGACTGCCTGTGCTATTCTATCCAAACCTTTTTCTATAGCTGCCATCGATGTCGCGTAGGACAATCGGACATATTTATCGGCACCAAAACCGCTCCCCGCAACCACAGCAACCATCGCCTGATCGAGCAGGTATTCAGACAATGAGTCTGAACCGGTAATCACCTTGTCTCCAAACTTCTTGCCAAACAATGCCGAAATATTTGGAAACACATAAAATGCCCCACCTGGGGTATCACATGTTATTCCGGGAATAGCATTTAGACGATCAACTATGTATTTACGACGCTTATCGAACTCTATGACCATATCCTGCACAACCGATTGAGGCCCCTTCAGGGCAACCTCAGCAGCAGGCATTGTGAAAGAGACAGGGTTAGACGTGCTGTGCCCCTGAATGGCATCCATGGCCTTCACAATCTCTTTGTCGGCGGCTACATAACCAAGTCTCCATCCGGTCATTGAGAATGCTTTCGACATTCCATTAACTGTGATCGTGATTTTCTTGATATCCTCGCCTAAAGACGCAATGCTTACATGCTTGCGTCCATCATATATGATCTTTTCATATATCTCATCCGACAAGACCAGGAACTGCCTGTTCACGGCCAGAGCGGCGATGTCCCGCAGTTGCTGTGGACTATAGACCCCACCAGTCGGATTCGATGGACTGTTCAATATCAGCATCTTAGTCTTGGGAGTGACCACGTCAAGGATCGCCTCGACAGATGCCGTAAACCCCGTGCTCTCGTCTGTCTCAATATAAACAGGAATGCCGCCTGCCATTTTTACGATTTCCGGGTAACTCACCCAATATGGCGCAGGTATTATTACCTCATCACCAGGATCAACAGTCGCCAACACTGCATTATAGATAGAGTGTTTAGCTCCAAGTGATACGATGATGTTGGATTTCTCGTATGCTATTCCATTCTCACTGAGGAGTTTGTCGCATATCGCCTGCTTGAGATCCGGAGTTCCGGAACTCGGAGTATATTTGGTAAACCCCGCGTTCAATGACTGTATAGCAGCATCTTTGATAAACTGTGGAGTATCAAAATCCGGTTCCCCAGCCCCAAATGAGACTACATCAATACCGTCGGCTTTCATCTGTTTAGCTTTAGCGGTAATAGCCAGTGTAGGTGAAGGAGCTATTCCCGCTGCATTTTTGGAAATCCACATTGTAACAAATCTCCTGATTATATTGAAGTTGGCAATTTATCCTTCAAACTTCTTATAGATCACAGTGCCATTCTGGCCACCGAAACCGAATGAGTTGTTCATTACATACTTCACATTGACTTCACGGGCTGTATTCGGAACATAATCCAGATCGCATTCCGGCGCTGGCTCAAACAAATTCCGCGTCGGTGCAACAACACCCTCGCTGATTGCTTTAAGGCAAATGATACTCTCTACTGCCCCGGCTGCTCCCAACAAATGTCCAATCATTGACTTTGTAGAGCTGATCATAAGCTTGTATGCATGATTGCCCAATGCCAATTTTATGGCTTTGGTCTCTTCAGCATCACCAACCGGAGTGCTGGTTCCATGAGCATTGATATAGTCAATCTTATCGGCTGAGAGTTCAGCACTTCTGAGAGCACCCAACATACTCCTTGCCGCACCTTCGTGATTAATAGCCACCATGTCGTATGCGTCGCAAGAGAGTCCGTATCCTACCAGTTCACCATAGATTCTGGCACCTCTCGCAAGAGCATGCTCCAGCTTTTCGAGCACCAGTACTCCGGAGCCCTCTCCCATAACAAAACCATCGTGATCTTTATCAAATGGGCGGCTTGCATGTTCAGGGTCATCGTTGCGGGTAGAAAATGCTTTGATAGAACAGAATCCAGCACAGGACAATGGCCGAATCGCAGCTTCGGTTCCACCGGCAAACATCATGTCGGCATCACCTCTGCGGATCATATGCCAGGCTTCACCAATTGAATGCGTAGCCGAAGCACAGGCAGTTATGACTGCCATATTCGGTCCTTTTGCCCCAATGACTAAAGCTGTTACCCCACTGGCCATGTTTGCAATAAGCATAGGCACGAAGAAAGGACTAACTTTTCTGGGACCACTGTTCACAATAACACTCTGTTGGGTCTCCCAGGTCTCCACTCCACCAATTCCGGAGCCTATCAACACACCCACCCGTGTAGGATCTTCTGTGCTGATGTCCAGCCCTGAATCTTCCAACGCCATTTTTGTCGCCGAGACCGCATACTGCACAAAGCAATCTGTCCGCCGGGCCAATTTGGCGTCGAAGTAGTTAGCTGGGTCAAACCCCTTAACTTCTGCGGCGATCTTTGTGCTGTGCTGACTGGCATCAAAATGGGTAATCAGACCAACAGCATTCTTAGCGGCCTTGACGTTCTCCCAATACTCGGAAACAGTGTTTCCAAGCGGAGTAATCGCACCCATTCCTGTAATAACTACTCTACAATCCTGCATCGACACCTCAGCTCCTTGGAAAGTGGCTCACGCCATTAATGTTATCTTCCCTCAACAACTGCAGATTACACAACAGTTGCCCAAAATAGTGGCGTGGAACTCACTTACCACTGCATAATAACCGAAGTAGTAACAGTACGGCCCGACATTGTCGCTACTTCGCAACCCCATTTACAGTTGGGAGGTCCAGAAGGCATCCCAATGACGGAACATCCTCTGAACCTCTCAGTTTTGCATACCTGGCGATAGATACTCGCGCAACACATAAACACTTCTCAAACAGACACCAGGGTTCTACTATTAATATAGCACGGGCAATGCCTGATTAGTGTTGATAATGTAGATTACGCGGTCAGCTTGCTGTCAATGTAAGCAACTGCATCACCAACTTTGGTAATCTTCTCTGCGTCTTCATCGGGAATTGAAATCTCGAATTCATCTTCGAATCCAATGACCAAGTCTACAACGTCCAGAGAATCAGCTCCCAAATCGTCTATGAAAGAAGCATTATCTGTGACTTCATCAGCATTCCGGGAAAGCCTCTCTACAACGACCTTCTTTACGCGTTCTAGTGTAGTTGACAAGTTAACACACCTCCTGGTTGTTTGTTTACATTCAATTCCGACAGCTAAATACTGCCGGTCAAGAAAAGGGCAAAAAGCCCGTGTGAACGAGCGATATGCTCGAAGACTAAGTTAATCTTATAGGCATCCACTTGTGGGTGCTTCTAAGATCAACTATATGCATCACATAACCATTCCGCCATCTACGGAGAGCACCTGGCCAGTGATGTAACTTGAAGCGGGAGAGCAAAGGAACAATACAGCATCTGCAACATCGTCCGGAGTTCCTTCTCTAGACAACGGAATCTGCTTTATTATTTCCCCTTTGGCCTCCTCGCGAATTTCATCAGTCATTGCAGTCTTAATAAAACCCGGAGCCACTGCGTTCACATTGATATTCCGGGAGCCAAACTCTTTGGCAGTAGTCTTGGTCAGGGCAATGACTCCTCCCTTGGATGCGGAGTAGTTGGCCTGACCAGCGTTACCCATAATCCCCATTACTGAGGCCATATTTACAATCCGTCCGCTGCGCTGTCTCATCATGACTTTTGCAGCAGCCTTAGTGCAATTAAATACCCCTTTAAGATTGGTATCCAGCACCATATCCCACTCCTGCTCAGACATGCGCAGAATCAGATTATCTCTTGTAATACCCGCATTATTGACCAGGATATCAAGTTTTCCAAATTTATCAGTTGCAGCTTTGACCATCTTCTCAGCATCTTCAGGAACAGATACACTTCCATACACAGGCAGTGCTTCGTAGCCCAATCCTATGAGTTCATTTGCCAGTGCATCTGCAGCTTCTACTACAAAGTCAGATATAACAATCTTAGCGCCTTCGGCTGCCAGCTTCAGAGATATCGATCTACCAATACCTTTACCTGCCCGCCCGGCACCAGTCACTAGCGCTACCTGTCCATCAAGAAACATTTCCACCCCAGTTCTCCGCCTTGCAGCGGTTCTTAATCATTCAGCAAAAAGAGCATTAATCGAAGCATTGTCTCCCGCTGAGTATACATTGACCTGTGTCGATATTCTCTTCACAAGTCCTGCAAGCACATTGCCCGGTCCGAGTTCAACAAAAGTGTCGACCCCAGAAAGGATGAGTTTCTCTATACTGTCAATCCATCTTACAGTACCGACTACCTGTCGGGCAAGATTAGCTTTGATTTCGTCAGCTGACTGTTCAAAATCCCCGGTAATATTGGCGACTACAGGTATGCGGCAGTCAGTCATTGTCGTGCCGGCAAGCACACTCCTCATTTCATCCGCTGCTGATTGCATAAGTGGAGAATGGAAAGCCCCGCTGACTTTCAATGGAACTATGCGCTTTGCGCCCATTTCTTTGGCTATTACACAGGCCTTCTCAACCGCCTCAAGCTGTCCGGAAATCACAGTCTGAATGGGACTGTTGAAATTGGCAGCTACAACAACACCGGCATCGGAGGCATTGATAGTGGCCTCTTTGACCTGATCAGGACTCAGCCCCAGTATTGCCGCCATAGCTCCGCCATTTTCACGTGCAGCTTTGTCCATCAACTCGGCCCGTTTACGCACCAGCCGAAGTCCATCTTCAAAACTGAATGCACCCGCCGCATACAGGGCTGCATACTCCCCTACACTGTGTCCAGCTGAAAAGGAAGCTTCCAAGCCTTTCGCACGCGCCACTTCATATGCTATCGCACTGGAAACAAACAACGCAGGCTGCGTGTTTACAGTCCTCGTAAGTTCATCTTCCGGCCCTTCAAAACACAATCCCGACAGAGAAAACCCCAGGATATCATTCGCCTTAGCGAACATTTCGGCAGCAATACTGTGTGTGTTTGCCAGGTCAAGTCCCATTCCCACCGACTGTGAACCCTGCCCGGGAAAGATAACCGCAATTTTACTGCTCTCTAATAAGCCCACTTCATAACTCCAGCACCCCATGTAAGTCCAGCGCCAAATCCAACAACCGCAATATTGTCGCCTTTGTGAATACAACCTTCAGATATGGCTTCGTCAATTGCAATAGGAATTGACGCGGCACTGGTGTTTCCATACTTCTGCAGGTTCACATAGAACTTCTCTTTGGGTATCCCAAGACGCTTAATAGCGCTATCAATTATGCGTATGTTTGCCTGATGCGGGACGACCATATCCAGATCATCAGGACTCATTCCTATTTGCTGTAAAATCTGCAGAATAGCTTCACCCTGGATCTTCACTGCAAACTTGAAGACCTCGCGGCCTTCCATATGGATCTTATTGTTGTGCTTCTCTATTTCTTCGACTGAGCAAGGTGTACGACTCCCGCCAGCATGTATTTTCAATACTTCTGCCGAGGAACCATCTGAACCTAACGAGAACCCCTTAAAGCCATAACCTTCTTCAACAGGACCAACAATACCAGCTCCTGCGCCGTCTCCGAACAGTATACAAGAAGACCTGTCTGTCCAGTTTGTCAGGCGGGACAACAAATCTGCCCCTATAACCATTACGTGTTTATAGATACCTGATGATACAAAAGCATTGGCCACAGATAGTCCATATGCCCAACCTGAACAACCAGCACTCAGGTCAAAGGCAGGAACTCCAGTAGCGCCGATTGCATTCTGGACAATACTGGCAGTGGCAGGAAACGGCATATCCGGGGAGATAGTAGCTACTAATATCAAATCCAGATCGGTAGCTTTAAGCCCGGCCTGTTTCAAAGCCTTATTAGCAGCTAAAGCAGCATAATCCGATGTTGCCTTGTCTTCATCTGCAATACGTCTCTCTCGTATACCGGTCATGTTGACTATCCATTCGTCATTGGTATCAACAATCTTTTCCATATCGGCATTGGTCAATATACGATCGGGCACTGCCGACCCCATTCCAATAATTCCAGCTTGTATAATCTCAGACATCGCTACTCCGCTTTCATTTGCTACGCGTGTAAGTTAACCTGTATCGTTCAGTATACATTCATCTTCTGAAGCTGAATTAGACACGAACAATGCTGGTCATTCCGCCACGGCGGTCAACGGTCCTATTTCCGACATGGAAGTCCTGATTGTGCCAACCAAGTCACCTGCCACAGCTTCCCCAGCCGTTCTAATCGCGTTAGCAATCGCTTGAGGGTTACTTCTTCCGTGACCAATGATACAAATACCATTCAGCCCCAGTAACGGCGCTCCACCGTATTCCGAATAGTCCATTTGCTTGCGAAGTCTCTTTAGTAATGGCTTCAGCATCGCAACGGGTATGTAAGCCAGAGGATGTGATCTCAGTTCATTTGTTATCAATTCCTGAAGATGCTCCCACATACCCTCAGCAACCTTGAGAACAACATTACCCGTAAACCCATCAGCAACAATCACGTCGCATACGCCTGCCAGCAAATGATTGCCTTCAACGTTGCCGATAAAGTTGATTGGAAGGATTTCAAGTTCAGCATTGGTCTGCCTGGTCAGCTCATTGCCCTTGCTCTTTTCTTCCCCAATAGACAATAATCCGACGCGTGGGTTTATAATACCTAACGCCTTGGTCGCATAGCTGCTTCCCATGACTGCAAATTGTACCATATTATCTACACTGCAGTCGGCAACAGCACCAGCATCCAGCACAACCGTCGGTCCTGACTTTCCAGGAAATACTGTAGCTATTGCAGGTCTGTCAATACCTTCAATACGTGAGAATTTGAGAGTGGCAATTCCCATGGCAGCCGCAGTATTGCCCGCGCTGACCATTGCATCTGCTGTGCCATCCTTGACTAAATTGGCGCAGACCACAACAGAAGCATCCCTCTTTGTCCGAATGGCTGAAGCATGTTCACCCATTCCAACAACTTCGGCAGCATGGTGAATTGTTATTCGCCCGGACTTAAGACTTGCTGGATTAAGCAAGCCCCTGATTCGGTGCTCATCGCCGACGAGGATCACATCCACGTCGTTCATCTGAACACCTATTTCGGCACCTTTGACGACTGCCTCAGGCGCCTTATCGCCCCCCATGGCGTCAACGGCTATTCTCATTCGTACTCCCGGATCCATCTTGACGAGAATGCTATCTTCGGATCATTTTCAGAGACCCTAATGAGTAGCATTTCAAAATCATAGATCAATGTACTTGTTCGGACCTATGTACCGGCCCATTCTATTCCGAACACCCATAGAGTATTCGGAATAGACAACCAATTAGTTCCAATACAAAATACACATAGCATTCAGAATTGAAACTAACAGGTTCATATTCCAAACACTTCCAGTATTTACAGTTTAGCGTCAGGACCTATTCTTTTTCTTTTTTAGATGCATCTTTGATGTGCAGAATTAAGCGGCCTTTATAGTATCCACATGAAGGACATGCGTGATGAGGCTGAGCCGGAGCATGGCACCTGGGGCACTCGCCTACTGTAGGAACGTCCAGCTTGTAATGTGTCCTGCGGAGCCTTGTCCGCTGGTTAGAGTGTCTTCTTTTTGGCAGAGGCATTTGATATCTCCTTAAAACAACATAAAGTGAGAAACCGCATTCACGGTTCCTTCAGGTGTCGTAATCATTTTTCGTCTTCTGATTCGTCTTCTTCAAGCAGGCTTGAAAGCACTGCAAAGGGCGAGGAAGACACAGCTTCCTTGCACTCACATGGGCCAAGACCCAAATCTTTACCACACGACAGACATATTCCTTTACAGTCCTCAGAACAAACAGTCCAAATAGGAATACTGACCGCCAGAGACTGGCGCATTAACTCTGTCAGGTTAAATATATTGTCCTCAAAAAGAGGTTCTTTAGCTTCTTCAGGAAGATCAACCTTAGCCGGTTCATCTTCATCATCCCACAACAACACTCCAGTGATTGTGAAACTCTCATCTACAGGTACAGATATGTCCATACTGTAAGGTTTCAAGCACCGGCTGCACTCAACTTCAACAGCGGTCTCAAAACTCCCACGTACAACAATAAGCGTACCAGTATTCTGGAATACCAGATGACCGGTAATCGGCTTGACACACTTAACCCCACTCTCCAAATCCTCAAGCGGTGGCTCAGCAATGTCGTACTCTATGCGCTTCCTTAAATGGGCAGCTATTTCATTCAGGTCTAATTTCATGGTTGGAAACTTTATTATACCAGAATTAGCGATTCACCGGAAAATCAAAGTCGATTTTCTCATTCTTAACGCAGTAAATTGTCACCCTGAACGGCACAAATTGTCATTCTGAATGAAATGAAGAATCTGCTTTTTCTTTCGGATACTAAGCGGAACCAGGATTCTTCACTGCGTTCAGAATGACATATAAGACGTTCAGAATGACAAACACAAACTATTGAGCCTGCAGGACATCAACTGTCTCACGGGCAATCATCAACTCTTCGTTGGTTGGAATCAGCAGAGCGCGGACACGAGCATTTTCAACGCTCAAATCCATTTTGCTTCTGGCTGATGCATTTTTCTCAGCATCCAGTTCCAAGCCCAGAAACTCAAGTCCTTGACAGGTCAGTGCCCGCACGTGGTTTGAGTTCTCTCCTATCCCGCCGGTAAATACGACAGCATCCAATCCGCCCATTGCAGCCGCATAAGAACCAATGTATTTCTTGATCCTATAGCAGAATATCGCAAGCGCCAATGCTGCCCTGGCATCTCCCCTGGCTGCACCAGCTTCAACGTCACGCATGTCGCTGGTAACTCCGGAAACTCCCAACAGTCCACTCTTTTTGTTGATTATATTATCAACATCGTCAGGGCTCAGTTTTTCAACGCGTGCCATATGGAGGAGTATTGCAGGATCAAGATCACCGCTGCGCGTTCCCATAACCAATCCTTCAGCAGGAGTCATACCCATACTGGTATCAACAACCTTACCGCCTTTAACCGCTGCCATACTGCAGCCATTGCCAAGGTGACAGGTTATGATTTTTGTCGCAGCCGGATCAAGTCCGCGCTCAACCAGCATCTTCTGAGCCTGTCTGGTAACAAATTTATGGGATGTGCCATGGAAACCATATCTGCGGATACCCATGTCCGTATAATACTCATATGGCAGAGCGTAAGTATAAGCATAGTTAGGCATCGTGGCATGGAAAGCTGTATCGAATACCGCAACCTGCGGAACACTTGGCATCAGCCTCATGCATGCTTTTATACCAGTGAGGTTCGGCGGGTTGTGAAGAGGAGCTAACACGCTCATTGCATCGATACCTTTCAGGGTATCATCGTCGATTATCTCCGGCTGCACGAATTTTTCTCCGCCGTGCACAACTCTGTGGCCGACAGCTGCAATCTCGGAAACGGAACTGATTGCTCCCTTTGCCGGGTCAGTCAAAAGCAAAAAGACTTTGTCCATTGCCTTGTCATGGTCAGCCATATGCACATCGACTTCCAGCTTTCCTGAGTCCCCGGTTTCATATTTAATTTTACCGCCGCCGCCGACAACGCCGATACGCTCAGCCAGACCCTTGGCAAGTACTGTCTCTGTATCAGTCTCTATGAGCTGATACTTTAGTGAACTGCTGCCTGAATTAAGAACTAAAACTTTCATTATGCAATCGCCTGTACTGCCGTAATAGCGGCAACGTTAACTATATCATTCGCATCGCAGCCTCTGGAAAGGTCATTTACCGGTCTGCGTAATCCCTGAAGGACAGGTCCATATGCCTCTGCCTTGGCAAGTCTCTCTGTAAGCTTATAGCAGATATTTCCTGCATTAAGGTCAGGGAATATCAATACATTGGCTTTACCGGCAACAGGGCTGCCTGGAGACTTCTTCTGACCGATCCACTCGACCAGTGCAGCATCACCCTGGAGTTCACCATCCAGCAGGATGTCAGGGCGTCGCTCTTTTGCAATTCTTGTAGCTTCGATAACCTTGTCTGCGATCGGGTCAGATGCGCTGCCCTTGGTTGAGAAGCAGAGCATTGCTACTCTGGCTTCATATCCCAACAGGCTTTCCATTGTATGAGCGCTCTGGATTGCTATTTCTGCAAGCTCTTCAGCGTTGGGATTGATTACCAACCCGCAGTCCGCATAAATAAATGCTCCATTTTCGCCATATTCACAATCCGGAACAATCATCACAAAGAAGCTGGAAACCATTTTGCAGCCCGGGGCAGTGCGGAGGATTTGAAGAGCAGGTCGGACAGTGTCCGCAGTGGAGTGAGTAGCGCCGGACACCTGTCCGTCAGCTTCATCGGCATTTACCATCATACACCCAAAGTATAAAGGGTCCAGCATCATCTGGGCTGCTTTTTCTTCGGTCATACCTTTGGCTTTACGCATCTCAAAGAACTGGGAGATAAACTTGTCTCGCATGTCACTGGTAGCCGGGTCCACAATGCGGCACCCGGTAACATTAGCTCCGGACTCTTTGCAGGCTGCTTCTATCTTGTCCACGGAGTTGACTAATACTACGTCAGCCAATCCCTGTTCTAATATTTTCTGCGCGGCTACAACTGTCCGCACATCATCGGCCTCCGGAAGAACAATACGCTTATGCGCTGCTCTGGCTTTGGCGTATACGGTATCCATAACGCTGGTCATTTTTAAAGCCTCATCAACCTAATATAGCCCTGACTATTCGCATTGCGAACCCGGGCGGAATTCTGTCAGCAGTAAAATACTGCAGACACACGCGAAAACAGCCACAGACACCCCGTCTGCGGTCTGCACAAACTTAAATATGTATGATATAGCAATCCGTCCATCCATTGTAAATGGATCGCATTTACATCCATGGACAAACGGATTGCCTTACAACTTACAACAACATGCATTCAAACTAAAGACTATGGAAGAAACAGTGACTGCTCAAAACAATCCATCCCTTCCTGAAGCCTGTAGTCTGAAGCCCGAAACCTACCTTCTGGTCGTCTGCCGGTCAGGGTTGGTCACCATTGCTTCGGCTTCTGCGTTTCCAATGCGTCTTCGCAGCTTCTCGGAATCCTTTTTCAGGACCCCAAGAACATTGGCCATATGGCCTTCAAGCTGACCCAGCACATCCAACGCGTATTCGTCAGCACAGCGGCGTTCTTCCCTGGCATCGTTCTCAGCGCCATTGACTATCGCCTGTGCCTGAGCACCAGCCATACGTTTGAGCTCGCTTGCCTCTATCATACTCTCGGCAATCTTGCGAGACTCCTCAACTATACGATTGGCCTCAACAATAGCCTGTTCCTTTATCATAACGGCTTCTTCCTGAGCAGAAGCGACAATCTTGCCGCTCTCATTCTGCAGGCCCCTGGCCTTGCGAATTTCATCAGGCAAAGAAGCACGAATCTTATTAGTCAGCATATCGAACTCGTCGACATCCACCCACAGGGCTTTGCCGAAAACCGTCTTGCAGTTCCCCACAAGATCTTCGAGTTCCTCAATCAGTCCGAGCACATCCTCATTGGAACTGCTCCAGTTGGAAAACGGACTCTTTCGAACAATATCAGCTTCTGTCTTTACAGCCATACCCGCCTCCGATTTAATTACCACGCATTATTCATAACTGACTGAGCTCGGTGAATAATGCTTGTTACTGTTTGAGCTTTTCAATAATTCTTAGTTCAACTTCTTTTGGAACCAGTCCTTCTAAAGAAGCACCGAACATTGCCATCTCTTTCACCAGTCTGGAACTTAAAAATGAGTTCTCTGCACTTGTCATCATAAACAGCGTCTCAACTTCTTCGCTGATGCGTCGGTTCATAAGTGACATTTGAAACTCGAACTCAAAATCCGAGACTGCCCGGAGGCCTTTCACAACTACCTTGGCCTCTCTACTCACTACATAGTTTACCAGTAGTCCGTGGAAATAGTCCACTTCGACATTATCCAGGTGCCGACAGGCATTCTTCAGCATCTTGACTCTCTCTGCTACAGTAAACATAGGCTTTTTCTCTATATTGACTGCAACAGAAACAACCACATGGTCAAATATCCGCGCAGAGCGCTCGATAATATCCAAGTGCCCCGCCGTTACCGGGTCAAAACTACCGGGATAGATTGCCTTCATCTCAGACATCCCTCACATACAACATTTCGGACACCATTCTAAACATCAATTCAAATAATTCCCCGTTCGTCCTGAGCTAGTCGAAGGACGCGTCCTTCGACTAGCTCAGGACGAATGGGGAGACTAAACAGTCACAATTCACACATTATCTCACAAATCAGCTTACAAATCAGCTAACAACTGCAAGCTGAAAAGATTCATACTTGGCTAACAGTCTTTTCTTTAAAACTTTATACTCAGGAGCAGTTAAGGCACGGTCTTTTGATACTATCTCAAATGCCTCTTTTCTAGCCAGCTCCAATATCGGAATATCGCGGAACACATCCGCTATCTCAAAGGATGGCATCCCGCTCTGCCTGGTCCCGTAAAACTCTCCAGGTCCTCTGAGTTTTAAATCTTCTTCCGCTATGACAAATCCATCATTGGAATCAGCCATAGTCTGCATACGCCTGGCAGCCTCATCGCTGTTGGCTTCACAGATCAGCACACAGAAACTCTGGTCGCTGCCTCTTCCTACTCGTCCCCTGAGCTGATGCAATTGTGCCAGACCGAATCTATCGGCATCTTCGACAATCATACACACAGCATTGGGAACATCAACACCGATCTCGATGACCGTGGTCGCAACCAGTATGTCCATCTCGCGGTGCCTGAATGCTTTCATTGCCGCGTCACGCTCTTCTGTCTTCATCTGACCGTGCAACAGACCGACTTTAAGGTCGGGAAAAAGCTCATGCTGCAGCTCCTCTGCAAGATCGGTAGCTGCACGGACCTGCAGCTTTTCAGACTCCTCAATCAACGGGCAGACAACATATGCCTGTTTACCATCATCTATCAGCGTTCGCAAAGCCTTGTAAACTTTTTTACGCTCCCCTATCTGCTTCCAGTGGGTCTTAATAGGTTTACGGCCCGGAGGCATCTGGTCGATAATCGAGACATCCAGATCCCCATATAACGTCAATGTCAAAGTCCTGGGAATAGGTGTCGCAGTCATCACAAGTATATCAGGATGCTGCCCTTTTTCCATCAATGCAGCCCGTTGAAGGACTCCAAACCTGTGCTGCTCATCCACAATAACCAGACCAAGCTTATGGAATGCTACACCCTCCTGTATGAGAGCGTGAGTACCTATAATAACGCGGGTCTCACCGGAAGCAATACGCTCCAGCACCTCGCGCTTCTGTTTGGCTTTCAGGCTGCCGGTCAATAAATCTGTTGTCAAACCCAGCATATCCAGGTTTCCAAACATTTCGGACATCGCCAGATAATGCTGCTCAGCCAGGATTTCAGTCGGTGCCATTAAAGCTGCCTGGTAACCATTGCGAACTGCGACCATCATAGCCGCCACCGCCACTGCAGTCTTGCCGGAACCCACATCACCCTGCAGCAACCGGTTCATACAGGTTGGCTTGCGCATATCCCCCAGAATTTCCTGAGTTACGCGCTTCTGGGCATCCGTCATCTCAAACGGCAAGACCTGCTTGACATCCTGAGCGAATGTATCAGGGATCGTAAACGCTATCCCCTCACCCGGAAGCTCCATCCCCTGTTTACGGATTGCAAGGGCCAGTTGCAGCAGAAAAAGCTCCTCAAAAACCAGACGCTTCCTGGCGGCTTCTAAGTTATCTTTGCTCTCCGGAAAGTGAATGTTCCGAACAGCATCTACTGCTCCCATCAGCTGCAATCTATCGCGCAGAGGCTTGGGTAGAGTCTCCTCAACCAGCTCAGCGTAACCATCCAGCACATGCAGCGCAATACTGCGCATCTGAGTCTGGAACAGACCATCTGTCAGAGAGTAGACCGGGACCAGCCTGCTGTGGGCTGCTGATTCTTCTGACTCTGCAAAGATCTCCCAGTCAGGACTCCCAATCTCGGGACCCCAACGGTTGAGCTGCACAGTGCCATATGCGACAATCATGCGGCCTTTCAGCTTTAAAAACTGCTCTCGGCGGTATGGCTGATTGAACCATGTTAGCATAACGACACCGGATCCGTCATCGATAGCAACTTTGGTCAGGACCAGTGTCCCGCGTGTCTTCATGTTATCGACTGACAACACACTGCCACACACTAACGCCGGTTCACCGTGTTCCAGTTCACTCACGCGCGCGAACTTAGTACGGTCTTCGTGACGTTTGGGATAGTGTGTTAAGAGGTCACGTACACTAAAAACGCCCAGTTTTTCAAGCATTTTGGCAAAGCGTGGACCTACCCCTTTGGCATACTGGACTGGTATGTCCAGTGTCCTCTCGGGTCCACTCCTGCCGGACGCTGTCTGGGCTTTTTCTTCTAAATCTTTGGTGTACGCCATAGCCGATCCGCCTCAGATAGTATAGTAAACCCGGGCAGGCACTGTCAAGCCGGAAGGAACAGACTTCAGGCTTTAGGCTTCAGATTTCAGGCCCTAATTTTCTAAAGCGGGTGTGGTGGGAATAAGTACCCGTTCGTGCTGAGCTTGTCAAAGCGTGCGTGCTTCGACAGGCTCAGCACGAACGGGTACTTAAGTCGCAGACTAAATGTAATAATATGGGTACTACCTGCCCCACCCTCTTGCATAGGCCTCTGCCTTCAGCACGCGGTATGATTCTTTGTCTTTGCCGGAGCCTTGGTAGGTCCTGAGTCCCAGTGTTTGAAGAAATGCCAGGAATCTTGGATCGGAGAGACCGAAATATTTGGCATTTTGGTCCAGTGCCGAATCAGGGAGGTCGTGCAGCCAGGTGAAATCTACTAGAAGCACATGAGAAGCGTGGCGGTCCCAGGCCTTGAAGGTCTCCCTGATGAACTGAGCCTGCTTCTCTTCAGAGCTATTCAGTAAGGTACTGGACGGATATCCCCACTGGTAGAAACATATCTTCTTGTCAGGATAAGCAGCGACCAGCTTGTCGAATATGCCTCCGACGACTTTCGGGTCCTGGACTGCGAAACCATCATCGAGTGGATAGTGCGAGACCCCGATCAGATCACTGTTTCTGTTCAGGTCTTTGAGATACACTCTGGCGGAACCGGTGAAGCCCTTGAGCGTGGACTCAGCAGCTATCCTAAGCCCTGGATGCTTCTTACGGGCATAGGCTCCTACTGCCTTGTAGAAGGTGGTGAAGTCTTTCCACAGAGCGGGATCCTTGCCCAGATAGACATCGAGTTCCGAACCTATGACCAGGGCATCCAGCTTAGTGTCCGGCATCTGAGTAAACACGAAATCGAGCAGTTTCTCGAAACGGGTGATCATCCGGGGGTCGCTGAAACGGACATCCATAAGGTCTGCAGGGACCATCTTCCTCCAGTTGTGGATAGGTCGGAGGGTAACTGTCACAGCGGTGCTGGACTTCGGGTAGTAAGAGTTAGCGATGGTGAACCACTGCCCATTATAATTGCCAGGAGAAGACTCGATATCGCTCCAGTCCTGTGAAAGCCCTATATCCTGCATCCCGACAGCTTTGGCCTTTGCGAATGCAGCATTATAGTCATTGTCCTCAGCCGTACCCACATCAACAGCCAGTATCCGATTACCTCGAGGCACCACCTTCTGAGCAGCAAACCCAGCCTGACCCCAAACCACCGCAGCAAGAACAACAGCCAGACTGACATAGAATCGCATAATCACAGCTCTCCAAAGACCTGGAACGACACTTTCAACAGGGGTTCGTTTTGGATTTCAAAACAGGATTATCCAGGAACAGACTGAGCTCAGATTTCAGCATATCTGAGCTCAAGATAGTTCGTTTATACAATGTTTCACACAATTTTTTCTTTACAGGTTCCCCAAATGCGGTAGAAGCTGTTTTTTTGAGCCCAGACTCAGGAATCTAGCAGGACTTAAAAGACTGACACACGCAAGCGCTATCACACATAAAGAACTGCATACAACTATTAGACGCCGGGAACACGAAATCTGTCCCGGTTTTTTTGGGTAATTTTCCAAAATATTTTTATGACGATATTTCAAGGAGTGATCTGAGCTCAATTTCACGGGCTCAAGCTTGTTTGTTAAGGTAGATTTGTCGCTGTATCGGTTGTAGAATGCAGCGGAACTCCAATTACAGGAGTGCAAAAAACTATAGTTGATGTTGGGTGACAATAGTTGATACACTAGGCACATCTGGCTGGGACACAGATTATCAGGGCTTGAATCTTTCGCAGTAAGAGGCATCTGCTATGAATAAGGTAATCTTTTCAATACTGGGTATGATATCGCTGATTTTGATGCAGGCAGCGTCTGTAAAAGCGAAATCTGCTGGAACAGTTGTGCTGATTCCAATGCCCCGGAGTATTGCATTATTGCCGGGGGAATTCTCTGTGCCACACGGAACTGCTGTCTCGCTCCGCGGGAATGGACAGGTTCCTGGAGCAACTTTTGCATTCCTCAAAACTGCACTCACCATACAGAGTGGGATGCGTCTGGCAGTTGACTCAAGCAGATGGATACTCCTTGATATGAAGAAGCCCCGCATTGACGATGAATCCTACTCGCTTGAGGTCAGGACGCAGAATGTCACAATACACGCTACAAATCCAAAGGGCCTGTTCTACGGTATTCAAACGCTCCTGCAACTGCTCCAGTATGGTAAGAAAACGTCTATTCCCTGCCTTGATATCAAGGACAAACCAGCCTACAGGTGGCGGGGGTTAATGCTGGATTGCTCACGTACATTTCTCAGAATCGATTTTCTGAAACGATATATAGATGTAATGTCAGCGTTTAAGTTGAATATCCTGCATCTGCATTTGACCGATGATCAAGGCTGGCGTCTTGAGATACCGAAATATCCCAGACTGACAGAAATAGGTTCGAAGTTTGAGGATAGATACCACGATACAGGTGGCTATTATACCCGCGGAGATATCAAAAATCTTGTTAAGTATGCACAAGATCGCAACATAACGATTATCCCTGAGATTGAGATGCCCGGGCATTCGATTGCTGCTCTGAAGTCGTATCCCGAGCTATCTTGCGCAGGCGGACCCTTTGAAATACTTCCTTATATGCTGACTCCAGGAATATATGATGATGTTATGTGCCCGGGAAATGAGAATACATTCAGATTTGTTGAGAGTGTGCTATCTGATGTGATCGAGCTGTTTCCATCGAAGTACATCCATATAGGTGGAGATGAAGTTCCGAAAACCAAGTGGAAACTGTGTACGAAATGCCAGAAACGAATGAAAGATGAAGGGCTGAAAAACGAAAATGAGCTTCAGAGTTACTTCACAAAACGAGTGAGCGCATATCTCAACAGCAGGGGGCGTCGCTTGATAGGCTGGGATGAAATAATGGAAGGAGGCCTGCCTCCAAAATCCACTGTTATGTCCTGGCGTGGTGAGGGTCCTGGCGCCAATGCCCTCAAACAGGGACATGAAGTGGTATTCTGCCCTACCTCTCACTGCTATTTTGATTATACTAATGATGTAACTAATATTGAGAAAGTCTATTCATACAATCCTATACCGAATGGCATATCGAACAAGCAGGCGAAAAACATCCTGGGTGTGCAGGCGTGTATGTGGACTCACATCGCGCGGACAGCTCCAGAGATCGACCGGCAGATATTCCCACGACTGATAGCCCTCTCTGAAGTGGCATGGTCAACTAGAGCCGGACGGGATCATGGGAACTTCACAACTAGACTGCAACCATTGCTGACCATTCTGGATCGAAATAAGACTGTCAGTTATGTCGAACCTAAACCACGCAAGTATATAAATGAACTTCGCGTATCTTTCGATTTCAATCCTGAAAACAAAGACGCGTGGATATCCAAAGGTAAAGTTGAGATCACTTTGGTTCCTGATAAAGGTGCAACACCGGCAACTATTGAGCAAGGTGGTCCGGAAGGTGCTAAAGGATTCCTGAACATCCCTCCAGGTGCACTGCTGAAGGGTAGTGACCCAACAAGAAGCCTCGATTTCTCGCGAATGCCCTTCATTGTAGATATGTGGATCCGCCATAATGGGCAGAAAAGCCAGCAGTATGGATCTACCATATTCAGTTATGGGCAGTCAGGACCAGGCGGATGGAGAGTCGGCATCAACAGCAGTAACAGACTGTTATTCTCTCTATACGGAATATATGATGCAGAGGCACCGGATTCTATTGTTCCACCTGATGGCACCTGGCATCATATATTCATAAAGTTTATGAAGGACAGGCGTGTCTCGTTTATGGTAGACGGTAAACAGACCAATGTCCTTGAACAGTCTGCACATGGTATCAGTCCAGGCTCCACTGATGTGCTTATTGGGAATGATATGCAAGGCGTCACACCATTCATCGGAGGGATCGCGATGATTCGTATCTACTCAGGCGAGTCTATCGAGTCCAAATGACGTAACAGTTCAGTATTTGTGAGTAAAATTTCCGTCCATCCTTCGATACGCGCTTCGCGCTACTCAGGACGAACGGAAATTTATCTATATTACTTATTAAAATTGAACTGCTACCTGCCTGGGGCCTGAAACAAGTTCAGGATGACGTAGTACTCTATACGTGTGAACGGTTATCAAATGACAGCTGGAATATTATATATATGCTAGTATTAACTCGCTAGTACTGCCATTTTCCATATGCCGGAGACCCTTTTTATATGAATACCACCATTTACTGTAAAACCATCTACCTATCAATCCTGATTTTGGCATTGGCTGGTTGTCCAAAATCACCCGCACACTCAATGACTATCGCCAAAGACGGAGTCTCTCGAGTTTCGATTGTTCTGGATTCAGATACCACTTCTGCTGAGAAGACTGCTGCGAATGAACTGTCAGAGCATTTGAAGCTTATCTGCGGAGGGGTGTTTAGGATATATTCTGAGGATGAAGCACCGGATAGTACGCCACGGGTCTATATCGGGCAGACTCGAAGGATTAAGGAAATGCTGCCGGGGTTTGACTGGAAGGATTTGGGGCAGGACGGGATTGTTATTAAAACAATTGGACGGGATCTAATTCTGGCTGGCGGACGGCCTCGGGGGTCTCTTTACGCTGTCTACACATTCCTTGAGGATTATCTCGGATGCCGGTGGTGGACCGGGGATGCAACTTATATTCCTAAGAAGAAAGATATAACAATCGATAAAATCGATTATTCATATACTCCCCAGTTTTATTTCAGAGAGGCACATTATAAAAGTATTATGGGTGCAAACTATGTGTTTGCAAGCAGGCTGAAAATGAATGGCGCTTATGAGACTATCCCTGAGGAATATGGCGACCGCTACAGGATTGCCGGATGGTGTCATACGTTTGGCGAATTGCTGCCTCCATCCCAGTACTACAAAGACCACCCTGAATGGTACAGCGAGGTCAACGGCAGACGAATTACTGATGGCGGGCAGCTATGTTTGACCAATAAAGAGATGCTGAAGGAGATGGTGAAGCAGGTCTTATACTGGATAAAACTTGACCCTTCATCCGGGATTATCTCCGTTGCCCAGAACGATTATGATGGCGCCTGCGAATGCGAAAACTGCAAGGAATTGGTTCGTAAAACAGGTTCTCAGACCGATGCATTGCTGACATTTATAAACTCGGTAGCTGAGGAGGTTGAGAAGACATATCCGGACTTCCTAGTCGAAACGCTGGCATATCGTTACACCCGCAAGGCCCCTCTAACAGTCAAACCCCGGCACAATGTTTTGATCTGTCTGTGCGATATCGAGTGTGATTTTTCTGTCCCCCTGTCACACAAGACAAACAGGGAGTTTATGGGTGAGTTCACTAAGTGGAGCAAGTCAACTAAGAATCTATTTATCTGGGACTATGTCGCCAATTTCCGCAACCTGCTTATTCCACACTCGAACATCCAGATAATCGCGCCCAATATACGTCTCTTTGCCAGGCATAACGTCAGCGGAGTATTTGAACAGGGGGATGGTTACAATAACAGCGCAGCCCTGGCTCCGCTTCGCACCTGGGTTATAGCCCACCTGCTCTGGAACCCTTCACTGGACGAAACCAAACTTACCAACGAGTTCCTGCACGGCTACTATGGCAAAGCTGCACCTTATATCATCAAATATACGGCTATCATGGAAAATGCTGTTAAGCGGGAGCACTTCCGGCTGGCGTGCGACACCTCCAGACCGATCTATTTTAACTCCAGCGATCTGGTTTCTATGATGCAGCTATTCGATACAGCAGAAAAAGTAGTCTCTGATAGTCCGGATGTGCTTAAGCGAGTGAAAATAGAACGGATGGCAGTTGACCACTCGTGGCTGCTTATGAGAGCTGGAGCCAATGATGAGATCCTGCGGTCTTACAAGGCCGATGGCAGAAAAATTGCCGAGAACTTTCTGGCACTTGCTGAGAGCACTGAGAACAACTATCTAGCAGAAGCAGTTTTAATCGACCAGGAATATAAAGAGAGACTAGTCCGACTTGGTTCAGGGAAATTGACATCGCAAAAGCCTGCACCTCCGAAATACTGTGTAAACCTTAAACCAACGGACTGGGTAGACATTCAAAACACCAAGTTCAACCTGGCAGGAGAACCTGTCTGGTCGGGTACATCCAGCGATGATGCTGCATCAGACGGTTCAGCAGCTAAGATGCCGGGGAACCATTCGCAGTGGGGTATACAGATTCCCCTCTCCTGGCCCTCTATGCTGAACAAAACTGTCGAATGCCATGTCAGTGTGAGAGTCAGTGCAAAATCCTCCAAAGGCCTTGCATTTATGGCAGGAGTCTACAACCCACAATCCGAGAAAGCATCGAATACAACAAGCATAAATATCGAGGACATCAAAGGTTCCGGATACCAGGACTACAACCTCGGCACAGTCACCCTGACCCCTGGAATGTATATCTGGCTGGCACCTCCGGGCAACATTGAGCTGGTGGAATCGGTCTATGTTGACAGAGGGGTGCTGGTTAATCCGCTTTATTCACGAAGCTTCGCTGTTCCCCGGCATTAGGAGTAAAAGCTGAGACAGCCCTGAATAACGCGGGTTAAAAAGTAGTCACAGCAAAAATAGAGTGGAAATTTCGTGTGTGACTGCAAATCGCACCCGAGCAGAGTCTGCCAATAATATATAATTCACATCCCCCCTACCCCCTTTCAAAGGAATCGTGCCATGAGTCCTCTCGATTTTCGCTTGCAGCGAAAACCTGCCGGACTCGTCACGAAGGGACGAAAATATTCTATTTTCGAGGGAGTAATTGGGTTGGCGGATTTTTAAATGGGGATTGTGAAGGGAATCAATCCCCCTGGCCCCCTTCGCCAAGGGGGAATTGGTGGATGGATTTCTCCAAGGGGGAATTGGGTTGTGCTTTGATATGGCTTGGAGAATTCTCATCATCAATGATGTTATCCATATTTACAGGCTAGTCACATCGCCCTCGTTCGCAAGCTCACGAGCCCCCTTCAAAGGGGGAATTGGGTTGGCGGTTTTTAATGGGATTACTCTTTGCATCTTTCAATGATTACTACGGCTGCGTCATCCGCCAGATGTCCTCCGCTGAAGTCCAGAGCTGTTTTGAATAGTACTTCCAGAGTTTCATCAGGTGAGTTGCTGATGCAGCCTTCCAGCAACGCAGTTATACCCTCGGTATTGAGCATGAACGATTCGTTGTGTGATTCGCTTATACCGTCGGTATACATTATAAGCTGGTCTCCAGGCGCAAGATGGGATTGATCGAGCGTATAATCACCATCGATCACTACTCCAATCGGAAACGAACCGCTGTTTAGCATATCTACATGTCCAACTGACCTTTTGACCATAACCGCAGGATGTCCGGCACTGGAGTATGTGAATCCACCTGTTTCCGGATCAAGCACAGCAAGGAACGCTGTTGCAAACCGTTCATAAATAGGGCTCTGGATTATGACAGTATTTGCATGGTTAAGCGCTTGTGCCGGGTCTCCCATGTCATAGGCAAATGCACGAACTGTGCTGCGGGTTGCTGCCGCCATTGCGGCTGACTCTATGCCTTTGCCTGAAACATCTCCTATCAATATTGCGGTCTTGCCATCTTCCGTTTCGAAAACATCATAAAAGTCTCCCCCAACCTGCTTGCCGGCGGCACCAGGAATGAATCTGGTAGCAAGTTGATACCCCGGAGTTATATGCGGCTCACCTGGAAGGAGGGCCTGTTGGAGCATACTGTGGTCTTCCGCTAATAATTTACGGACTACCTCAGCATCGAGCTTCGCCTGGTGCTCTGCTTCGAGAAGACGGGTGGCTATGAGAGCAAGCGACACGGCAAGTCCCATCTTGTGAGCACACTCTATATCATCATCTGCGAAATCGACGAGTTTTGCTGTACTTACCAGAGAGAGAACTCCCAGCAGCTCATTTCCCGCGATTAGGGGTATGCCCAGGATAGAGCGCAAACCGTATTCATCGCACATTTCGGAACTGATCCTGGAATCTTCCCTGGTATCGTTTATTGCTGTAGGCTGGATTGTTTCAGAGATCAGAACATGATATGGTGCTTGCTGAGCAGTAAAACGCAATCCGGGAGAAAGCTTCGACTCATCTGAGACATAGCGCACTACCCAGAGGCCTTCTTCACTCATTGTGATCATGCCTAAATCAACACCAACGGCTTCAGCTGCTTCCACAAGCACGGACTTCATCACAGTATTAAAGTCCAGGGTTGAGCTGATTGCCACGTGGATGACATTGAGCGCACGGCTCAAACTTTCACTCCGCAACAACGCTGTTTCAAGGTGTTTTGGTTTTGTAATATCACTGAATGTGATTACAACGCCGTCTATAATATTCTCCAGGGTTGTGTAAGGCATGATGCGCATGATGAACCAGCGGCCATCAGCACTCTCAACCTGACACTCCTGGACTGCCAGAGTGCTTAATGCGTTGCGAACATCATGCTCTATGGTGTCATATTTCAGGTTCTGGGTGATATCGGTTATCGGCCTGCCAATATCTATCGTGCGGATGTTGAACGTACCTACCACAGCAGGCGTAAACATTTTGATGCGCAGGTTATTGTCCAGGAAGATAGTTGCAACCTGTGCTCCGTTCATCAGGTTGACTATGTCATTTTTCAGAGCGGTTACATCATCAATTTTGGACTTGAGTTCTCCATTGAGCGTGATCTGTTCCTCTTTGGAAGTTATCAGTTCTTCATTTGTGCTTCGAAGCTCCTCATTTGTCGATTGGAGTTCTTCGTTGGTAGATTTCAGCTCCTCAGAAGTCGATTCCATCTCTTCCAGTGTTGTCTGCAGCCGTTCCTTTGTAAACTCAAGTTGCTGCTCTAGTTCTGAGTCTCTGATATCCGACTCACCTGAAACCCGCGCAACCGGTTCTGTGACTTCAGGAGTTCTCACATCTTCAAATGCTACAATGAATAGCTCGCTCGAACCGCGTGGACGGGGCAGCGGTGATATAGTGACATCAACTTTCTGAAAGTCACCATTTGTCTTTACATCCAAAGCTTTGAGAAAGACAATACACTTGCCGGCAGCAGACCTGTGGATGGCATTTGATAGTTCAAGCTTAAGGCCTTCACGGGCCATAGCTCCTATGTTCCAGTTGGCTTTTCCCTCAGCTGGTTCCAGATACTTACCGGTCTTGCCACTTATCAGGACAATATCCCCGTCAGCGGCTACTACAACCGATGGGGGAGCATATCTTTCCATGAGTGTCTTTTGCAGCGCTTCTTTTACATCTATGATGGCATATTTCTCCAGATCCTCAAATTTCGGGGATTCAATAAATGGAGCGCGGAAAGGGATCCCCATTAAGCGCGTCTGGTTCGCTGTCGTCTCTTTACGTCTGAATACTTTCCATTTTTTGTCGACAGTCGCGAATAAATCGTCCATATTGCCAATATCTTCGACAGTACCCAGGAAAAGAATACCATCCGGATTCAACGCATAATGGAAGATAGGGATGACTTTTTTTTGTAACTCCGGATTGAAATAGATCAATAAATTTCTGCAGGAGACCATATTCATCTTTGTAAATGGTGGATCTGCTGTCAGATCCTGCCGTGCAAAGACTACTGTATCACGGATCAACTTCTTAACAGCATATCCACTTTCAGTCTGGTTAAAGAATCCATGCAGGCGTGCCGGTGATATATCGTTCGCAATTTTAGCCGGATACAGGCCTTTACGTGCCAGTTCTATGGCGCGTTCGTCGATGTCTGTGCCGAATACCTGCAGCTTGATCCCTGCACTGGGTCTCAGCCTGTCAAGGCTCTCGCGGAGCAGTATAGCCAGTGAATATGCTTCTTCCCCGGTTGAGCAAGCCGGCACCCAGACTCGAATTGTGCCTCCCAAAGGAGCGCTCTTCACCAATTCCGGAATAACCTTATCCTGAACATACTCAAATGCTTTCGGATCTCTGAATAACTGCGTTACTGCTATCAGGAGTTCTTTGAAAAGGGCATCTATTTCTTCAGGGTTTTGTTCTATATAGCGAGTGTATCCGGAAATACCATTTATCTGGAAGAGGTTCGCACGTTTTTCTATCCGACGATAGAGAGTACTCTTTTTGTAGAGTGAGAAATCGTGGCCGGTCTGAGTCTTCAGCAGGTGCAAAATCCTCTGTAACTCACCAGGAGGTTGATTGCTACTATCAAGAACATCTTTCTGTCGTACAGGTGTGCGGTTTACATAGTCCAAGAGCTGGATAGGAAGTTCATCAATCGGAGCGACAAAGTCAACTAATCCTGTGCTGATAGCGCTTCTTGGCATACTGTCGAACTTGGCTGAGTCCGGACTTTGTACCATAACAACCCCTGAAGCTTCCTTAATACTCCTGAGTCCAAGCGTACCGTCCATACCCATTCCGGAGACGATAACAGCAATGCTCTTGTCTCCACATTCGGAAGCCAGGCTCCGGAAGAACGAGTCTATAGGCAACCGATGACCATGAGGTTCGGCTGGTTCGCTAAGCTTTAGGTGTCCGCTGGAAATAGAGAGGCCGGAGTTTGGAGGGATGACATAGATATGATCAGGTTCAACTAATACCCCATCCTGTATCTCATGGACAGGTATAGATATAGAACGCTGCAGCAGTTCGGGTATCAGGGCCTTATGATCAGGATCAAGGTGCTGGATAACAATGAAAGCCAGACCGGAGTCCGGGGGTACCCCTGCGAAGAAACGCTCGAATGCCTCCAAACCACCGGCAGATCCACCGATAGCTACAATATAGCCCGGTTTCTTGTCTTGACCATTTGGTGGATGCGTATCCTCAGGAGTTCCAGCAATTTCCTGCTTTCTGGACTGTTTATGTTCACTACCCATATATACCTCTAACAGCTAAGCCGAATAATAGCCCCATTACCCCGACAAATGCATCAAAGGGATAGGTCCACACATTGATAACTGTATGAGTATACCCATTGTTCGAGGAAACTATCTGTTCCCGCAGCTTATTGTAGTTACAGTATACGCTATTATTAGCATCAGGGTATGTTGGTATGAGTTCCGGAGTTTACAAAGTGTGCTGGTTTACTTAATGTTTAGGTTTATACAATGTTGGAAGTAATCTCCAATAGTGTTTAGTCACCCAGTATCTCCTCAACCTGGCCGACCTTTTTCTGTACTTTACCGGTGGCGTTTTCGATCTTGCCGTCAGCCTTTAGTTTGGGATTATCTGTGACCTTTCCGACTGCTTCCTTTACCTTACCTTTTGCTTCGCGGACAGTGCCTTTAATCTTGTTGTTTGTGCTGGATTTCATATCAGTTATCCTCTTAACATCTGTATTGAACTATGATAAGCGTACCCGTGTTTGCTCTACATCAATCGTTGAAGAAAGTTCTCAGATGAAAGAATATCTCAACTGCTGCCTTTTGGCATATCTATTTCTTGGGTTGCTCCTATTATCTCTGTATGTAGTAGATGTATCTGCGTTAGCCCTGGATTGATTGGGTATAGTATTGCAGGTAGGCTTGCCTGCATGTGTAACTCGTGTATGGTAGACGCGGATATCCCATTAATTTTCTTTCACACCTGTACCGAGGATGGGATAACAATACAGAAATCGAGTGATACTGATGAAAACCAAGAGCACTGTAAAGGATTTTCCTGTAGTTTGCGTGGGTGGTTCGGCTGGCGGTCTGGATGCCTATACCCGGTTGTTGCAGAATCTGCCCGACGATCTGGGCGTTGCTATCGTTATTGTTAATCACCTGAGGACCGTAGCAACCTTGCTCCATGAGATCCTTCCTGGTTTTACAGGGATGCCGGTGGAATTGATTAGTGAAAAACTGGACATCGAACCCAACCACGTATACATAATTCCGGAAAAACGGGACCTGCACGTTCTTGATGGAGAATTCCGCCTGGAGCCGATATCAAAACCCCGGGGATGGCCGGATGTGATAACAGTATTTATGCGTTCCCTGACAGAGCAGTGGGACGGCAAACTGATTGCCGTTATTGTCTCGGGTTATGATGGTGATGGGGCAGCGGCGCTATGTGGAATAAAAGAAGTTGGCGGCATTACCATTGCGCAAAAACCCGACACAGCCGCGCAACCGGATATGCCCGAAAGTGCAATTGCGAGCGGTTGTATAGATTTCATTCTTTCACCTGAGGATATTGCTAAAAAGATATCGAGTATTGTACTGGCAGATACACAGAGTACGTAATATAGCCAGCGCTGCCTATTGATGCTCTTTAATTAGCCTTGCCAGTAAATACTGTCCACATAAAGAGTCCACCTGCCACTGACATAATGATCACCGCAAGCCATCCGAGGGTATTTGATAACCATCCGTTGATGTGTTTACCGACTATCTTTCGGTTATTGCAGATCAACAACAGGACGACTATAAGAGGTGGCGCTACGAGACCATTGAGAACTGCCGAATAGAGCAAGGCCTTTACAGGGCTGATAGAATGAACAAAATTGAGCAGATATCCGATTATGATAACTAATGCTATCGTGCCATAGAATCCCCGTGCTCGAGTGAATCTGCGGTAGAGCCCAAAACGCCATCCTGCAGTCTCTGCAACGGCATAAGCAGCCGAACCAGCTAATGTGGGCACTGCCAGCAATCCACAGCCCAGGATGCCTAAAGTGAATAGCCAATAGGCGGATACGCCGAGTGGTAAAAGCGCCCTGGCTGCATCCTGAGCTGTGTTGATATCGGTCTTGCCCGAGGCGTGCAGAGTGGCTGCTGTTGTAACGACGATAAATACAGTTACTATCTGCGAAAAAATCATCCCGACCGCCGTATCGGATCGGACTGCTCGTATCTCAGAGCGTTTGACCCGATTCGAACGATGGCCTGCATCATCAGTGAGACCTTCAGCTATGTCGTCTTCTACCTGTTCTTCCGCTTGCCAGAAGAACAGATATGGTGAGATGGTAGTACCAAGAAATCCGACGATAGTGAGAATATATGCCGGTTTAGAGCTCCAGTGAGGAATTGCCATGTGATGAACCACTGAAATCCAGTTTACATGGACACTCGGTAGCACAGCAATGACTACATATGCAAGCAGCGCCAGACAGGCATATTTCAGAAATTTAACATAATGTTTGTATGAGATGAGTATTTGTGCAGTCACCATTCCAATCGTCAGCAGAGTTGCCCAGAACATAAAAGGCAATCCAAAGAGCATTTTCATGGAAGATGCCATTATATTTATGTCGGCGTAGACATTGATAGTATTTGCACCGACCAGGAGAACCAGAACGCTGTATAAAAGCCATTTCGAATAATGGTCTTTGATAATGGCGGACAGCCCTTTACTCGTTACAAGGGCGATACGGCCGCACATTTCCTGTACGGCGATCATGAGCGGTATGCAGACAGGAGCCAGCCACAAAAGCTGATAACCGAACAGGGCTCCTGCGACTGAGTAGGTTCCTATACCGGATGGGTCATCGTCAGCCGCACCGGTGACCAGGCCAGGTCCGATCCTGAGAAATGAGTTCTGTTGTTTTAGAGGGTGTTCACGACTATCCGCTTGAGCGTTCCGGATATCTGTATGGTCCTCAGTAATGCCTTTGGCTACAGAAGCATCATCCGTAGCTTCAGTGATGTCACCGGGTTTTTCTGCCTGTTGTTCAATCTTGCTCAATTTTTTCTCAATCATGCATGCGTTACACTGTCGATAGTAAAGTGATGTCTGACCCTGGCTGCAATTTGGCGATCAGTCATTTTATCAACAGTCTCAATGCCAACGATGAGTCCGTTGTATCCTTCATCCTGGAGCTGTTTCACAAACTGGTTTTTTGCTTCTCCAGGGCCCATTACCAGTATAGATTGCGCGTTTTTGACGCGTGAGATCACCTCTTTATAATATTTACTGAGATGGTCCAGATATCGCTTGTCACGCTGATCTTCTCCCGAATCTTCTTCTGCTTCACCTGAGTAGCGGACGCGTTTTTCCATATTTGATAACAGACTGGTGATTTCGTCCGTTTCACCTGTTATAGTAACAAAGACGGTTTTCCTGTGATCAATCCATAAACCTACTTTTTTATTCATATTATTTCCTCTCGCGTATAAACATTGGTCGTAGATATCATTCGGATTCTGTCTCATCGCTTGTATCAATCGTTCTATTATTCGGGTGTATTGCCAACCATGGACGAATGGCCTTTGCGACTGCTGATTGACCGGCACTCATTTCAGGGGGTGTCTTTGGACCTCCACTTACTAAAGTAAATGGTAGAGCCGAAGAGAACAAGCCCTTTGCCCCGGCAACACCAAGCAAGATAGTCGTTGCTGCTTTTATGGGATTTTCTCTTGGGGCACTGTCCATTTTTACTTTTCGAGCATCCAGAGACAACTCTCTCTTCTTAACATCAACAATCACCATGTCCACAATGCAATCTGACTTGGTCTTTGGTCCAAGACCTATCCAGACACTTCGGGTGTGCCATATTGCATGTCCCGAAATGACCCAGTCTGCTCTCAGTTTTTGACCAAGTTTAAGGAGCTCCTTTGGAGATGGGAGTGATGTTTTTTGTGTTTCAATATCCTGTCCCAAGTCGTGTGTCCATGCAAAGACAACTTGTTTTTCAGGGATAATAGAAAAACTGTCATCACGAAAATAGAGTGATTTCTTCAGGCTGGTTTCCAGATACTCCTTAACAGCTGCCCGTGATCCGGTTGTTCCATTCTCATATACCCAGGGTAGAATAGCTACTATCTCGGGAGTATGAGTTGGTTCATTACTGGACTTGTTACTCTGCAGTTCCTGTGCCAGACATGGGGTTGCAGACAAAACAATCAGTAATACAATTGTTGATATAGATACTCGCAGCATTGATATTCTCACTTGTTCGCATTATAAGGTCTTTTTATCATATCCGGATGAACAAAAACTCCTGAATGATGCGGATCAATTCTACGGATTGGTCTTGACTACATTGCCTTCTTCAAGTCCGGATTTGATCTCGGTATATTTACCATCGCTCAAGCCGATCTCAACGATCCGCTGATGCCATTCCTTACCTTCCTGCACTTTCACAGCAGATTGCTTGTCAACTTCATATACTGCATTTGCAGGTATCGCAAGCACATTATGGACTTCGCCGATCTTGATTGAGACTGTAGCATCCATGCCTGGTTTTGCCTGGCCCTTAGTGTTTTTGAAGTCCACTAGAGCGACATATTTCTGGCCTTGCAGGAATCCCGCTTTCTCTGAATAAATCTCATCCAACGAGCCAGGGAACTCCACGTTTGGCACTTCTTTAATTGTTACAAGTGTAAGGTCTTTCGGTTTGAGTAAGTTCAGCTGGTCTTCACGAATTCCGGCAGCAACCTTCAGAGCTTCCAGATTCACTACTGTAACCAATGGTTTGTCATCTTTTGGATCGGGAACGCTGCCTACTTTCACATTTACCGCAAGCACTATACCGCTAATTGGAGATTTTACCTGAGCAGATTTACCACCAGCCTTTGCAGCCTCGAACTGTTCCTGGGCTGTAGTGACTGCCTGCTGATAGGAGATAAGTCCTTCATTCATTCTCGCCTGGGCATCGATAACTGCCTGTTCATCGGCTTCTCTGTTCGCTGATGGAACGGTTGTATCGTTAGCAGGAATGGAAGTGTCCGATGGACTAACCCTTGCTTTTCTTTCGATTGAACGGGATGCAGCAAGTTGCTTTTGAGCGGATTTTAGGTCCTGGTTGAATTGTTTTCGGGCCTGGTCCAGGGATCTCTGTGCACTCAACAGTGCAGTGCGTGCCTGATCATAATAGACTTCGTTTTGCGGTGCGGAGAAAAGTATCAGAGTCTCACCCCGGCTGACGCTTTTCCCAACAGTTACATACACTTTATCTATTGGCACCTGGTAAGGAGACCGAATATCTGCTCTTGCTGCTGCGGGGGCTACGATTGTTCCTTCAGCGGGTAAATACGAGGTAATATCACGTTTGCCTGCAATTGCCTCGGATGATTTTTTGGCGCAACCTGTTACCATCACAACTATTGACACAATGGAAAACATGCCAAGTATTAACAGGAATTTATTTGACCCCATATTGTGTAGTTGTCTCAACATCGCAGTACCTCTATTTACTAAAATGCTCTACCAGAGGTGGCTATCAACTGTCACCCGATAGCCACCGCTGTTCATTTGCACTCATGTTAAGCTTCTTCTGCCTGTTAGCAGATTAACTATGAGTATGATCACTGCTATAACCAACACTAAGTGGATAAGACCACCACCAATATGGCCCAGCAGACCTAGAAACCACAGGATCACCAGGATCCCGATTATTGTCCATACCATTTTAGTTACCTCCCTTTTGAACCTAGAACCTCATCTTCGCAGTCACTGTGGGTGGCTATTCATATTATACCCATCACAATGTACAGTTTATCTTTAGTCAGTGTCCGACGGTTGATTAAGACCTAATCATTGACCGCTGGGCGGTACCACGGAGTCTTGACCTGCAGCTCCCTGGTCTCCTGTAGCTCCTGTTGCACCCGTTGCGCCCGCTGCGCCTGCAGGTCCTGCAGGACCTGTTGTACCGGCAGCTCCCTGGTTACCCTGAGGAGCTGGAGCTCCGGCTGGACCCTGCAACCCCTGTGGCCCAGGTGTCGCTACTGCGGGCTGCGCAATTACAACCGTGTTCTGTCGGCTTGGGGCATACCACGCGAAATACCCGATCAACAAGGCGATGATTAACACCACCAGGACGATCACTATTGTTGACCATGCAGATCTCTCTTCCAATACGGGATCTGAGGAACCCACTATGTAAGTTCTCATAATTATCACTCCATTTGATTAACAATAGCAGGCAGGTCTAATTATTCACTTTAGCCCGACTGCTAATTACTCGACGTGTGCTGAATTATTCAGGCTTTATATTCGTATATCTATGAGTGCGCTTACGCCGACTCCATAGATCCTCTTTATGCTGCTTGTCGTCTTACTGCCTACCGGGACAAGGGCTTTTGCTCGGATGTTAGTTCCGAAGACCTTATCGCCTTCAATCTGGACGACTGCTTTGCACTTTGCAACATTTTGTTTGCTCCCTATGACCTGTGCAGCCCCAATATATCCACCACTCCCGAATGAGAGTATAGGTACCACGGCTGTCGCTTGCTGTGTGCCTGCGTTCTTGTTTGCAGTCAGTGTATTCACAAAATTATTAATCGGACCGCCAAACTTGCTGACTACAAACCCTATACCCCCAACCTTCACAACATCGCCTATCAAGCTCCCAAAACAAGCTGCTGCAGTCAACGATATGATTAAGGTCGCAACCAGTAATAGTCTCTTAACTCTGGTATTCATTTCACTACCTCATATTTTTATTGGTGTATGGGTGCTATGGTTCGCACCTGTGAACAGTATTCTCAGTTCATACTAGTCGTTGTTTTTATTGCCCTTTGATCTGCCGTTTCCATTTGCGTTTCCATTATTCGTGTTACCAAATGCTTTATATCTACCCTGGCCTGGAGCTTGTTTTGTGTCTTTGATTCTGCCTTTTCCGTTCGAGTTTCCATTATTAGAGTTACCAGGTGCGTTATATCTGCCCTGCCCTGGAGCCTGTTTGTTGCCCTTGATTCTACTTTTTCCGTTCGAGTTTCCACTATTCCAGTTACCAGGTGCGTTATATCTGCCCTGCCCTGGAGCTTGTTTGTTGTCCCTGATTCTGCCTTTTCCGTTCGAGTTTCCATTATTAGAATAACTTGGAGTACCATTTCTGCGTGCACCCCACGCCGGTGCCCACGGTGGAGGTCCGTTATTCCACGGGGTTCGGGTGGTTGCTTTCATCTTTTTCCAGCCCTTTGGGCCTTTTATCGTGACTTCCGACTTGTTCCTGTCATAGCTCACCGGAATGCCATAATACTTCTTCAATACCGATGCAGGGACATAAGTCACACCATTTACAACCACCGGGGCTGATGGAAGAGTAACCTGCTGACCTGCAAACATCCCCTGAAGGCTGTTTGGGCTCAAAACCAGATCCTCTCCCTGGTAGTTCATTGTTGCGTTGTTATTCGCAGAATCCCACTGCAGCGGAGCTCCTAATAGATCGGCTACACCGCCCAGTGGCAGATAGCTGAGTCCTTGGTACAAGAACGGCATTATCGTATTCATATCAATGGCGCTGTCAGCTTTGACAGACATCCATGGAGAACTCAGCACTACTGTCATTAGTGCGGAGATTAAAACAATTCTCTTTCTCATCGTGTAGCCTCTTTTATCATTTTGCAGGTCCTGGTGGAGGTGGTGGAAGTATCCGGCCACCACTCATTCCGACCAGTTAAACATTTATTTAACTCGCATTATTCATGATTAACTCAGCTTTTGTTCCTACTGCCGAACAAAAGCCAAGCTTGGTGAATAAAGCGGGTTAGTCTATCCGCAGTATTTTAGATCTCTGGTTCCAGTAGGCTGTTTTGCCGGTGAGCAGTTCTATGTATCTGGAAGGAACATATATTGCTCCATTTGTAATCCTGGAAGCGGTGTTCATTTTGACCACTCTGCCATTAACAATGGCGAGACTTGTTCCAACGGTATGTTGTGTTCTTGCATAACGGCTATTTGCACGAATTGTCCTGGTAGTCGTGTTATAAGTAAATGGCATATCGATAGAGAACATCACCTGTTTGAACGGTACCAGCAGATTATTCCCACTCATGTAAGCCTGGGGTTTTCTGAGAGTAACGTGCCATCCTGCGGCGGAAGAGAGATTTTCATTATTCGGGTTGTGCAGGGCTCTAACCTTGGGCAGGATATTCCGCATACGTTCGGCTACAAGATTAGCCTGTTCATGTGCAGGTGATCCATATGCGGCGCCATCGGCAGCGGTAACTGTTGTGAAAAGTGCATTGTCTACATAAATGCTGCTGTCAGTGCCGGAATTTCTGACCGTGATAGCTGGTATACTCTTGCGTTCCCCAAGGAGACTATTTGCTCGCAGCTGCAGGGCATTGACTCGCTGAGCGACTGTGAACCCGCCTGCACTATTATGGACTGTGAAAATAGGGGAGTTTGCAAGCCAGACTTGTTTGCTTTCCTGAGCCGATACCGATGAGCAGGAGAGGATGACTACTGCTGTCAGGGTGGATGCTAGAGCTGTTAGTTTAATATACTTGTTCATTTCATATCTCCATATTGTTTGAAAAAGTGTTTACAATATGTATCCGGAGTCCCGTATCGTATACAGGACTCCGTGTCCTACAGTAAACGTGTTACTAGTTGTTATATGTGTTATCCCTGACATCAGGGTTTGTGTCAACGAATGCAGCATCCCGTGTAAGGAGTATTCCGAACGGGGTTCCTGCTGCAACCTGAACGTCCCTGCCAACTGCCGGCTTAACCTGCTTCTGTCCATAAAGGTATCCTGCAGCAGCTCCCAGTAAAGTTCCAAGGAACGCTTTCTTACCAAGTACCTGGCCGATGACCAGTCCTGCTCCAGCTCCATATGCAATGAACTTGCTGTCGGCTTTACCAGATGTTGATTTACCAGTAAGTCTGCCTGTGTCCGGGTCTGTCTTGACGCTGGATTCATCCAGTGATGTAAGCAGGCCGGTGATTGGAATCCTTGAACCGTCAGGGAGTTTAGCGCTAACAAAGTTGACGCCTATCTGTCCAGCTACTTTACCGGATGCTCTTGAGACCGATACTACTCTGCCTGTGAATATTGTCTGTTCAGGGAATCCGCTGGCGTTAGTGCCTTCCTGATGAGCATAGAAAGTGTCGCCGACCCGGCTGGTTGCAGAACTCAATGATTTATTCAACACAACTGATATAACTGTGTCCGCAGGGACAACTAACTGGGCATCTGTTGTTGAGACTTCATGTGTTACCTGAGCATCAACATTCTGTGCATAAGGTGTGCCTTCACCTGGTTGATAAAGACTCTTGACTCCGGGAAGTGCAACTGCCAGGCGATGAGCCCAGGTGTTGGCCAGTTCCTCAGTGGTGGTCATGTTTGCTCGTGCATCGGCTTGAGTAACTGTCATAAAGAAGTTATTGTCTGCATAGATGTTAGCATCATTGCCGTACTTTCTGACTGTGAACTCAGGGGTGTTGTTGGTGTCTGAGACAAGTGCATTAGCACGAAGCTGTAGAGCATTTACTCTCTGAGAAGCTGAATATCCACCGGCATCATTACGTATCCGTAGAATGGGGGAGTTAGCAAGCCAGACCTGACGGCTGTCAGTTGCTGCCCACACTGATGAGGCTGAGAACATGGTTAGTATTGCCATGATTGTAATTAGTACTTTAGGTGTTGTATTCGTTTTCATTTCGATACCTCCATAAGGTATGCTGTTAAGAAATTGCCTTTGCGACTTACTCGCAATCCATAGCTTGAATCCGTCATTTTCCTTGTAGAAGTCCATCGTATTGCCTGTAAGCAATGCTCGAACAACTCTGTTCCAGAACCGATCCTCATATAAATACTGCACTATTATTCACAGTATTTCGTCTTGTCCAGACCATGCTTGTTACCGCTGCTAGCTTCGGTTCCAGGTTGATGGATTTATTGGATTCTCTCCCATATAGAGGTTTCGATTGCCAATTATGTCTTGTATTGACTGCTTCGATTGAGGCATTCAACTTACATTATTATCATGCCCATTTCAAGTCTAGTTCAACCATTATTCGTAATATAGCACAATAATACATCTATATTTATACTATATGCTTGCTATTGAAAGTATTTTTGTGCTATTTGTTATTATATGTAATTATTTTTGGCAAATAGGTTTAGAATGGAAAGGCACTTAAATAGGGTTGATGGATGCGTGGCGAGGACCTGATGGAGTTCCATCCGGATATTTATAGTCATTTCCAGTCGGTAAAATTGGCTGCACCGGGATTGTTGTATCTCAGTGCAGCACTACTTGTTGATTGTCTACTCTAGTGACAGTTCAATATTAGTGAGTAGATTTCCGTCCATCCTTCGATACGCGCTTCGCGCTGCTCAGGACGAACGGAAATTTATCATATTACACATTAACATTGAATTGTTACCTACTCCACTGCCGGACTGCAGTTTATTTATCAATCCGTTACTGGCTTCTTGTGAGGAGCAGCGAAGGTCTTTTTCAGGAACTTTTTAGTCTTTGACGCACTGGTGTTTACGCCTCTTACCAGAGTGGAGTCTGATCTATCTTTGGGCTTAACGCTGGCTTGAGGATTCTTCTGTGGGACTGTAAGAGTCTGTTTAGTAAACTTGGTAGCCTTGTTCGCGCTGGTTGTTACTCCTCTGACAAGAGTTGAGTCTTTCCGGTCTTTAGGTTTGGCGCTTGCTTGAGGGTTCTTCTGTGCAACAGTCAGTGTCCGCCTGGTGAACTTGGTAGCCTTATCAGCACTGGTGTTCACTCCCCGGACCAGGGTAGACTGACTCCTGTCGACACGCTTAGCCTTGTGGTGGCGTTTAGTCTTGTAAGCAACCTTTGTCCTTGAACTGGATATGCTCCTGTGTGCTACAGGCTTGGTTGCGGAAAAAACTGGGACAAACAGTGCAGTTATAAAGACTGCACACAGTACAGTGATTAGTGTTTTCTTCATATTTCTACCTCTCCCTTTGTAGTTTGTAACGGTGTATACCGATCGACTCTTACTAATATTTCTTTAACAACGGCTTGCTGTTATCATTATCGTTCTCAACTTGAGTAAAAACCCGGAGTCCAATATCCTAATGGACTCCGGGTTATTAATGCCTGCATCAATTGTTCTATTTGTCAGTTATAGTTTCATTTGACTGGTCAGCAAGTGTGACTTGCTGATCTAGAAGTATTCCGATCCCAGTGCCGGATGCGATATGCACATTCCTACCGACAGCTGGTCGGATGTGCTGTTTGTTGTATTGACTGTGTGTATCAGAGCCAAGAACTGCGCCAAGAAAGGGACGGTTACCGAGAGGTTGACCTATTGCCAGTCCTGCTCCGGCTCCATAAGCTACGAACTTACTGTTGGCATTTCGAGAACCTGCTGTGGCGGTGAGCCTTCCTGAGCTAGAGTCTATCATAACACTCTGATCATCCAGAGAGATCAGTCGTCCTTTGATTGGTAATCGTGTGCCGTCAAGTAGTTTGGCGTTTACAAAGCTTATACCAATCTGACCAGCTCTTCTTCCAGTAGCCTTTGTTACAGATTCAATCCTGCCGGTGAACCTGGTGTCCATAGGGAACCCACTATTCATGCCTTGTTGATACGCATAGAAGTTGTCGCCGACTTTACTTGATGAAGAACTGAGAGAATTGTCCATATTGACCCGGACAACAGTGTTTCTGGGAATATCTAAATGAGTCAGCTTAACTCCGCTGGGTTGATATAGACTGATAACTGCTGGAATAACATTGCTCAGACGGTCTGCATAGATTTTTGCAAGCTTTGCAGATGTTGTGCCGTGAGCTCTGGCGTCCTGGCTGGTGACAGTCATCAGAAATTCTTTGTCCGCATAGATGTTGCTGTCCTTGCCGGACTTCATTATGCTAAAGATTGGAGTGTTCTTGCCGAATGGCAGGAGATCATTTGCACGCAATTGCAGGTCGCTGACTCTCTGTTCAACTGAATAACCGCCTGCATCATTCTGTACTTTCATGATAGGAGAGTTAGCAAGCCAGACCTGCCGGCTGTCTGCTGTCCAGGCAGATGTGCTCAATAACAAGGTCGCTAAAACCATTAGAGTAGTAAATGCTGTTGATGATACATTCCTGTTCATTTCAATACCTCCATAGGGTATTCTTTTAAGAGCTTACGGGCTGCGTTTGTGTGTCCGTATGTTGAATCCAATTTTCCATTGTAGCCCGCTTTATTCATGATTGACGGTGTAAATGCAAAGCATTTACACTTCTGAATAAAGCGGTTTAGAAGTCCATCGTTTATCCCTGAATGGGAACTTTGGGCGTCTCAGTTCCAAAACCGACCCCCGGTAAATACGCTATCTGTATTTACATCAGTTTCCCGGATCCAGACCATGCTTGTTGCCGTTGCTAGCTGCGGTTTCAGGTAATGGAATTATTGGATTCTCTCTCCTATAGAGGTCTTGATTGTCTTTTTTATATCCGTTGCCGGCTGCCCCGAATGAGGCATCCTGCTTATACGTATATCATGCCCGCATCAAATACAGTTCAAACAATAATCAAATGAAAACCAATACAATCGCAATATATTAATATATATTAAATATTGATTGAACCATAGGATAACAGGGTAATCAATTTCGGGAAATATAGTGGCTGCTTGCAGTGACAAATGACGAGTAGATTGACCGTGATATTCGTTGTTTCAGAAAATGAAGAGTGTCCAGTTATGCTTCAAGGTTGATTCTTAGCGCATTATTCATCAGACTCTGATTTTGACCGGTTGTAATGGTAAAGGCTGAGAATGTAAATGCACAGCATTCACTCAGCCAATCATGAATAATGCGGGGTTACTCTTTTGATTACAATGGTCCTTGCTGGCAACTGTTATGCCGTCGGTTACAATTACAAACAAATCACACGGTTGCAGGATCATCACATGACTGATGTTTCATCCCACATATCCGGGAAGTCATCCAAAGTCAGTACGGGATCGTCGACTTTTGCATTTATTGACAATACAACTGTCGTACCTTCCGGTCCAGTGCACAACATTATATTGTCAGTTGCATCCATCATTATTGTGTATCCCATCCCCATTGATACCTTTGAAGAGAATCCACGACGGAGTGTAGCACTTGGAAGCAGTAAAGTAGATATACCCGTACCTGTGTCGGATACTGCAACCCATATTGACTTGTCATTGCTGCCTGCATATACATTACAGCCATGGGCGTGTTTTACCGCATTGGTGAGGGCTTCGCCTGCTGCCGATTCGAACAACTCCTGAGCATCACCAGTAAGTCCGTTTATTCTGAAGAAATCAACCACTTTGCTTCTCGCAGGTGCACAATCCTCGGGGAACTCAACAATCGATATAAGCCTTGCAGGATCCAGATATTCTTGTATTTCGTCTATTAAAACCAGATCGAGTTTGCCCTGGGTTACGCTTTTTATGGTATCGCGGTAGAATTGGCGCTTTTCCTGTTCAGCCTGCTTGCGTTCGCTGATGTCGCGAAGAAAGACCAAAAATCTTCCGCCTTCAATGGGTCTGTATTGGACACTGTTTTCTACATCGAAGATAGTGGCCCCAATTAATGCCTCTTCAGACTGAGGAAGTGTGTGACGCTTTTTTAATCACGACTATTGCCGCATCATCACGCAGTGTCTTGTGCGCAAATGATGATGCATCCTGCAGAAGTATCTTAGCTATATCATCAGCTGAGGCACCGTTGCTGCGTGAAAGAGAGTTTATAATACCCTCTACGCCAAACTGATTTGCTTGCCCTGTTTTTCGGGCCTCCGTAATGCCATCGGTCACCATTACAAGAACATCCCCTGTAGTAATATCCAGGCTGGCTTCCTGATATACCTGACTGCCCATTCCGATGAACATTGGTCCGCCTGCTGACAAAGATTCTGTCTTGCCGTTCGGATGTCTTACAAGTGGTGGCTCATGTCCTGCATTGCTGTATGTGAATGTATTTGCATGTATGTCCAGTATGGCAAAGAATGCAGTCAGCATATCATTTTCAGTCAGCATATCCCTACACAAAGCTTCATTTACCAGAGACATTACATTTGACGGGCTGGTATCAATGTAAGCATAGCATCTTATGGCGTTCCTTGCTGCAGCAACCCTTACAGCGCCAAGTAGACCTTTACCCACTACATCTCCGATGGTTATCCCGATCTTGCCGTTTCCAAGCTCGAAAATATCACAGAAGTCCCCGCATACTTCTGCTTCCGAGAGAGCAGGTCGATACTTGGCAGCTATCTCGTAGCCATCCGGTTGTATTGGTTTTCGGAACAGCATAATTGACTGCTGCAGAACATCAGCTATGTGGCGGTCACGCTCAGCCATTTGTAACAGTATGTTCTCTGCCTGTTTACGTTCGGTAATGTTATCAAATACTGCAACAAAGCAATGATCCCTTGTACTATAAACTGATATTGTCAGCCATAGACCCAACGATTCAATAAAAGTTTCAAATCTTCTGGGGACACCGGTCTGTATTACTTTCTCATATATTTCAAATAACCCGGGATCCGATTCTTTTATACCCGGAACCAGTTCAGTAACTCTCTTCCCTATGACGTCATGAAATCCTGTCAATTTCTGGAATGCACTGTTTACTGTAAGATATACAAAATCTTCAAGTCGTCCGTTTACCACGATGCCTTCGCAATATGCGTATCCGTCAAGCATGTTCTCAAAAAGTAACCTGAGCTGCGCATCACTTTCCCGCAAAGCCAGAGTAGAAGCAGCCATTTCTTTTCTGATTGATGCTTCCCGCAGTTCACGGACGATTGCAGGAACAAGCCGGGAATAGTTGCCCTTTATGATGTAGTCATGTGCTCCCGCCCGCATTGCTTCGACTGCAATGTCTTCACCAATATGGCCGGATACAATGATAAAAGGAAGATCGAGTTTGGCGTCCTGAAGCAGTTTGAGCGCTGCAAGTCCACTAAAACGGGGCATAACATAATCCGAAATGATGATATCCCACTCTTGATTACGAAGTGCCTCAAGCATTGCTGTTGGAGTATCTACACGAACATAAGCAGGGACAAAACCACCACGTTTTAAATCAGCCAGCAAAAGGAAAGTGTCTTCTTCAGAATCCTCAACTATCAGGATGCGAAGTTCTACTCCCAAAATTTCACCTCTTGCCAATTAATGCGCAATCCGTATATTAACCTAGTTATTATTGAACAACATCGGATGATAGTTATGCAATATAATTTAAGTATACCTAGTTAGATCATTATATATAATGGTGGTCATATATTCAACTTGGGAGCATGGCAGTAAATCAAGTGCCAGACAATTGTCCATATGGATTAGTCGAAGCATAAAGATGGATAGAGCCGGAATTACTTACCGGCTCTATCTGTATACTGACAATTCCCGATGCCGTTACTTCTCAATAATGAGATCCCGCATCAGTATGTCTCGCGGACTGGGGGGCTCGGGGTTGGGAAGCACAACATCCTGATTCAGCAGTATCCCGAATCCTGTGCCTGCAAGGATTTGCACATCCTTACCGATGGCAGGAATGATTTGCTTCTGGTCATATAGATAGCCTTCACCTGCTCCAAATACAGCGCCAACAAACGGTTGGCTCCCAAGAGTCTGACCAATGGCCAGTCCGGCTCCAGCTCCGGATGCTATGAACTGGTTGCCAGTTCCGGAGTCTATTGTTCCCATAAGCCTGCTCGTTATCGGGTCCATTCTAACACTGCTCTCATCCAGGGCAGTAAGCTGCCCTACGATTGGAACAGATATTCCGTTCGGCAATGTAGCCTTTACAAAGCTGATTCCAATCTGGCCGGCAGTGTTTAGTGACGCTCTTGTGACTGAGCCTACTTTACCTAAGAACTCAGTATGTTGGGGAAATCCAACGGCGCTCATATCCTGTTGATAAGCGTAGAAACTGTCGCCTACTTTGCTTGTCGCTGAGTCTAGAGTCCTATCCAGAGTTACACGAATGACTGTGCCATTGGGGATTCTGGACTGATCAATGTTGAGTGTTATTGGTTTGTATAGACTAATAACCTTGGGAATTATGGTGTTCAGCCGATTGATCCAAACACTGGCCAGCTTCCCAGGTGTTGTCTGATTTGCCCTGGCATCTTCTTTGGTGACTGTCATAAAGAACTTGTTGTCTGCATAAATGTTGCAGTCTGTGCCGGATTTGATGGTTGTAAACATCGGAGTGTTTCCACCGAATTGCATCAGGTCATTCACACGCTGTTGCAGTTCTCTGACCCGTTGTTCAATTGTATAGCCACCTGCCCCATTTCTTATCGTAAGCACCGGGGAGTTTGCAAGCCACACCTGACGGCTGTCTATTGTCCACGCGGCCGAATACACAAAAATGGTTGCCAAGACCATAAAAGTAATCGCCACATTTCTTTTCATTTCAACGCTCCATATCAAGGATCCACTTTCAGTGAGAATACCTAGCACATATAGAAGAGAGTGAATCCGGGATTTTCAGCTCAAGTATCATTTCTTCTCTGCTTGATGATACAAATATCAATAGTTAGGCAAAACTAACTTATTAATATTTTTCCCCTGGCATATGGATTGTAAACCTGTCATAAAGTCGCATGTCATTCACTGTGGATTGAGGTAGAAAAAATAGTAATCGCTGTTCTTATACCAGCCTTGCCAGAGCAAATGCTGCTGCAGCGGCTAATCCACCTACTAACACACTCTGCAGCGCGCTGCGGAGGCGGGGGGTGCTGGTGAACTGGCCTTTGACAAAACCAAAAACTCCAAGTGCCATTAGGGTGACAACCGCCGACAGTGGCAGCGCTATCTTTACGGTATGAAATGCTATATATGGGATCAGAGGGATCAAGCCACCGATAATATATGCTCCACCAATTGTCAGAGCGCTCGTGAGTGCCCTTTTAGGATCCGGTTCCTCAAGTCCCAGTTCGAAACGCATCATAAAATCGACCCAGGCTTCCGGGCGTTTGCTGAGCGCAACTGCGATCGGCTGGCTCTCTTCGGGTGTCAGACCATATGACCGGAGAACTTCTATGACTTCGGCAGACTCCTGGGCAGGTAAATCTCTGACCTCCTGCTGCTCGCGCAGCCGTTCCCCTGCATAATGCTCAGAGTCGCTTTTAGCAGCCAGATACCCCCCCAACCCCATTGCAATCGCACCAGCAGCGACTTCAGCAAGGCCGGCAGTAACAATGATCCCGGTAGCTACTACTGCACCGGATAATCCTGCTGCCAGTGCGAAGGGTACAGTCAACCCATCCGACATCCCAATAATGACGTCTCTGACTGTCTCAGATGCCGTAAAATGTCGTTCTGTGTGTCTTGTCTTTTGCATGTTTATTAGTCCTGTATCGATAGTGTTTACCAAGGCTGGCAGGCGGTACGATTCACATTTTGAAGAGAAGCCATAGCAGAGAGATTCGCAGCTAGCTATTACTTAACAACATATGGTGTTTTATCCTTCACGGCAGCATCGTTCTGCTGTGCAATCAACGCTCTCTCGCTGCGGGCTAACATGAACTTTGGGATTTCAAACCAAACAACACTTGCCAGTCCAGCTCCTATGCAGGTTATAAGTGTTGCCGGAGGTAAGTGCTTGAAGCGGAATAAATCTCTAAGGAAAGGGACATAAAGGACCAGCCCGAGGAACAGGAATGCACCTCCAACAACCCACCACATAGCCTGATTCTTCGAACCCAGAGTTGATATTAAGCTTCTTGACCACGATGCATTTGTCAGTATGAGGGATATATTGGCTATTATCAAGGTTATAAATGTCATCGTGCGGGAGCTTTGGGCATCCAGACCTATGTTTTGTCCTATGATAAATACTCCGAGACACACAACCAGAACGCTCAAACCTTGAAGCATACTCATTATTACTGTATGCCTGTCGAATATCGACTCATTGGGGTCTCGCGGTAGCCGCTTCATCACGTTAGTTTCTCCGACCTCAGCTTCGAATACAGTTGAGCAAGCCGGGTCGATAATCAGTTCCATAAACACAATATGAATAGGAAGCAGAATTAACGTCCAGTCAGCGATCACGGGAATCAGGGACAGTCCTGCAATAGGTATGTGAACCGCGAATATGTAAGCCATTGCCTTCCGCAAGTTATCGAAGATCCTCCGGCCCAGTCTAATAGCAGCAACGATGGATGAGAAGTCGTCATCAAGAAGCACTAATCCGGCGGCTTCACGCGCTACATCAGTCCCACGTCCACCCATTGCAATCCCGATATCTGATGCTTTGAGAGCGGGAGCATCATTGACACCATCTCCGGTCATGGCAACGACTTCGCCGTTGGCTTTTAATGCCTGAACAAGCCTCAGCTTCTGTTCTGGAACAACTCTGGCAAAGACACTGACTGCTCCAATGCATCGTTTGAGCTCTTCATCTGACATTGCGCTAAGTTCTTCACCAGAGACTATGTGATCAGGATTATTGAGGCCGATCTGCATCGCAATATTGCGGGCAGTAGCCGGATAGTCTCCGGTGATCATTACAACCCTTATACCAGCCTCATAACACTCCTTAACAGCGCCTGGTACCGATGGACGCACGGGGTCGATCAACCCGACAAGACCGATGAACTCGAAGTCGAAATCATGCTGCTCCCCGGGAAGTTCATCGGTTCTGATGAAATGTGCTTTGGCAACTCCCAGGACCCGGAGTCCATTCTCTGCCATTGATCCTATTTGAACTGACAAATCATTTTTCTGACTGTCACTGAAGTGGCATAGATCAGCGATGGCTTCGGGAGCACCTTTAGTGGCAATGACATAGTTATCCCCCTTGGTAGATTTCCACACTTGGGACATTGCCAGCAGCTCTTTAGACAAAGGATATTGCTGCACCAAAACCCAGTCTTTGTGGATGTGTTCGGTTTGAGCCAGGTGTTCTACACCAAGGGTATGAAACGCCTTCTCCATCGGGTCAAACGGGTCTTGCTGACTGGCTAATATACTGTATTCGATAAGAGCATGGAAGTCTTCGGGTAGCACATGCCCATCACCACTCATTATTGACAGGTGTTTGTTGTTTGCATAGAGCTGACCAACCGACATCTGATTCAGAGTAAGAGTCCCGGTCTTGTCAACACACAGGACTGTAGCTGAACCGAGTGTCTCAATTGCCGGCATACGCCTTGTGAGTACATGTTTACGTGATATTCGCCATGCACCCAAAGCCAGAAATATCGTCAGAACCACTGGAAACTCTTCCGGCAGCATAGCCATCGCCAGTGCGACACCCGATAGAATGCCCTGCAGCCAGTTTCCCCGGGTAATCCCATATGCAATAACCACAAAGGCGCTCATAGAACCACCGGTAATAGCGAGATTGCGGACTAACCTTGCTGTTTGCTTTTCGAGCGCGGTCTTTTCTACTACGAGTGTTTGCAGGGACTTTCCGATATTTCCGATCTCTGTCTGGATCCCTGTTTTGTGGATTTCTATGAGTGCCTGTCCTTGAACAACAAGTGTGCCTGAGAAAACGAATGGTTCGTCGTCACCACCAGGGCGCTGGATTGTTGAGTTTCCATCCCATACACTCTTTCGCACTGGCACGGATTCGCCAGTCAGCAGTGATTCGTCAATGGACAGATTCAAGGATGAGAGCACTACACCATCGGCAGGAACCCGGTCTCCTTCTGAGATTATTACGGCATCACCACGCACGACTTCTCGACCTGGGATACGTTTTTCTTCCCCACTGCGTATTACACGTGCCCGAGGACTCGACAGATTTCTGAGAGCCTGGAGAGCATTCTCTGTTTTGCGTTCCTGGTAAAGAGTGATGCCGATTACAACAAACACAAATGACATAAGTAGCAGAGCTTCCTGCAAATCACCCAGCAGAAGATAGATGATACCTCCACCTACCAGCAGGAGAAACATCGGCTCGCGGATTACTCCAAATGCATTAGCAAAGATATTGCGGGGTTTAGCCGATGGTAGTTCATTGGGGCCATCTTCTTTGAATATTCTGTCTGCTTCACCGTGGGATAGACCACTGGTGTTCTTGATATTAAAACCATCTGCCACTGAAAAACTCCCTGGATAATCGGTAGACTTCGGTAACTGTTTGGTGCAAGATATTAATCTTGCGTAACCTTACAACCATACCCAGATTCTCATTTGTGGAACCCAGCAGCAGGGGATAAGTGCTATGGGAAGAAAGGGACAGAGGGGCTTCCTCAACTCCTCCGTCCTTTTTCCTATGAATCTTATTCTTTAGTGGCACATTTCATATACTTGATGACTGCAGCATCGGGGCGTTGCTGCAGGGTGACCGTTATACCTTTTGTCATAAGCTCATGTCCGGTCATCTGCACTGAGCCAGGAATATCCAGATTGATCACATTGTAATCCATTTCGGGTTCGAGACCGAATAGCTTGTAGCAGTGTGATTCATCAGTGCATTCTGGGCGCCTGAAAGCCTGCAGTATACCTTCTCCCATATCCGGTCTGTCGAACTGCCAGGCCATCCATTTATCAGCATCGAGGCTGTAAGGAGTCAGCGGATAATAGTCACCGTAGAAAAATGGTCGCAGTGATATAAACTCGTTTAGCAGCTTGCGACAGAGATCGAGGTCGTAGTCTTTAGAGTCAATTATGCCATCAAATCCGTGGATCGCCAGCACCAGGCCGGGACTATAAGCACTTCTAAAGCCGTATGCAGTCCGTGTCTCCGTTACTCCGGCACTGAGTGGTATCCACTGGGACAACACCGCAGTCTGGCACTGCATACCTGTGGGATCAAAGCCGCCCATACCCTTCGGTCCACACTGGTAATCACTCCTCCAAAGAGGTATGCTGCGCTGCATTGTTTCAATATCAATCTTCCTGCCACCGCCTGCACAGTTGTCTATAATAAGGTTCGGATGATTCTCAAGAAGTCCGTCCCAGAACTCATAGAATCCTTCTGTGTACCTAATCTGACTCATGCCGACTCTGTCCGGATCTGTATCCAGCGGATAGATAGAGTGGCCATCCTGCCTGAAGATATCAAGACCAAATTCATCGACTGACTTCGAGTAATTATCTATCATCCACCGGGTTACTTCGGGATTTCCATGGTCCATCCCGCTTCCCGGCAGTATCCATTCCGGATGCTTGGCTCCGATTTCGACCCCTTCCCGTATAATATGCGGCCAGGTCCAGAGCAGAAACTTCATATCGCATTTGTGGGCAGCATCCGATACCGGTTTCATTCCCTCTGGATATAAGTCTGCCCGTGGGACACGGTTAGCTGCTGCTTCGAAGCAGTCCTCACCCTTCGAACCATTCCAACCGGCATCAATCCAGTAGCACTCCATAGGCAGATCGTTTTCTTTCCACCAGTTGATCTTCCCAATCTGCTCAGCTGCCATAAACTCTCCCCAGTTGGCATCACAGAGAGGGGCTTTTAGCAGCTTTCCTCCGGGACGGGGAGTATAGTGGTCCAGGATAAGACGTCTCCACATATTGTGGGCACGCATTTTATCATCCTGCCAGAATAGGAGCAGCATACGCGGTGTTCTGATCTCTTCATTTGGGTGGAGCAGAAGATGTGTGGTATCCATGCCGGCGAAAACTTGGACAGTCCGGGTTTCGTCACGTATGAACCCAGCAGACCATGCACCTGTCCAACCAACTGCTGCTATAATCCCGTGTCCTGTAGATTCGATATTAAAGAACGGCAGAGATTCTACCGAAGACATTCCCCATGGATGAACTCCGAATGAATTGATCTTAAGCTTTGTATCTGGAAGCAGCGAATCGTCGAAGGGTTGGAAGTCCTCAATCTTTGAGTTAGTGCCTTTTGCATGATGGACGATAAAATTTCCATCACCAGCAACGGAGATGTCCAGCGCGCGGACATTCTCCAATATTGGAGTGTCAGTATCTCCGGTGTTCTTGAAGTAGATAACCCATTCTACAGCCGGGTAATCTGAATACTCAGTGCCCTCGCATCTGACTTCAAGTCCGGTGTTGGGATCGGTATAGATAAGTTTCCGTGTGGTCCTGTTTTCATCGTGTTTCTGCTCCGCACGTTTAATATTCCATGTATGTATTGTCTCTGCGGATGGCTGGCTGTTGTAAATGAAAGAGAATGGAGGGATTCCTGCCTTGTCCACAAATTTTGAATCAATCCATTTGCGGGCCTCAAGCATCTCCCCACTGGTGGCTGTTTTTTTATGATGTGGTATGTATGATTCATTCATTATAATCTCACCTCCGTTTAGGATTCATTATTATCTATGAAAAATCCTTTGCAATGCGATGTACCAGTAACAATCAGTTTTACAGGAATTATATTGTTCAATTCCCTTTGGGGGAACGTAAAGCCAGTGTTGGATTCTACATTAATGAATGCATATCGATTTGAAGGCTCTTAACATCCCCCTCGTTCGCAAACTCACGAGCCCCCTTCATAAGGGGGAATTAGCTGAGGTTGAGAACTATACCCCCTTAAATTGGACTATTGTGCTTGCATCCGAATTCCGGACATGTGTTGACTAGGCAAGACTCGCTGTGCTAGAGTCTCGTACGACTGAATAATTCAACATCAGGTTTCACCAATCGGAGGCAGTAATTGAAAAAAGCGTTTCTGGTCCTATTGATGGTTCTGGTATCTTGTGTAATCACAAATGCCGCAACTACCAAGAAGTTAATCCTGGCTGCAAATAAGAAGTCCAGTTATGTGATCGCTGTATCAAATGTGCAGATACCTTCAGAGGTAACAGCATCAAAGGAACTGCAGACTTATATATTTAGATCTACCGGAGTCAAGCTTCCGATTGTAAAGGAGTCAAAACTCAAGCGTGGAGCTGGGGCAATCATGCTCGGGTCGACTGTATTTGCCGGTAAAGTTGGAATCTCACCCAAAGGATCAGAGCAGTGGGTGATCAGGACCGTGGGAAACCGACTGGTGCTGGCAGGCGGTAGACCTCGGGGCACTCTTTATGCTGTCTATCATTTTCTTGAAGATATAATGGGTATCCACTGGTGGACTATCTGGGATGAAACAGTGCCAAACCACAAAATATTGTCCATCGGCAGCTTGAATCTATCGGGAACTCCCGGTTTTGCCTATAGAGAGATCTACGATGGAGAACTTGCCTGGCCTAAAGAATTCTACGCCCGGAACAGAGTCAATGGACACTATTCAATGGTACCTTGGTCGTTTGGTGGAACGCTTCAATATGGGCTTCCTTACCATGTACATACATTCAGCCGGTATTTCCCTCCAGAGCAGTACTTTGCAACCCATCCTGAATGGTATGCGCTTACGAAAGGCAAGAGAAATCCCCAGGGACAACTCTGCCTGACGAACAAGGACTTATTCAATGCATGGGTTGCTAAAATGAAAGACTTCATCAAGACTTCCTATGCTGATGCAGACAAGCAGGGCATACCACGTCCTGTTTACTTCTCAATCTCCCAGAATGACTGGGAAGGCAGTTGTGAGTGTGATAACTGTAAAGCTATATACGAAAAGGAAGGCCATTCCGGGCTGTCCCTGATGTTTGTTAATGCAGTAGCTGCAGAAATTGAAAAGGAATACCCCGAAATCCTCGTAGATACCCTTGCATACTGGTTCTATGAAGAAGCGCCAAAGACCATAAAACCTCGCGACAATGTCCGGATACGCCTTTGTGATGTCGGTGAGGATGTTATGCACCCTATGATCCACTCTAACAACAAGAACGGTCTGAGACGTCTGCAGGACTGGAGTAAAATCACTAAACACCTCAACATCTGGAAATATGGAGTCGTATACACTCCTAACCTACCCACGCCTAGTCAGTTGGATTATTCCGATGACGTTAAAACATACAAGAAGTACGGTGTAGAAGGCGTGTTCATCGAGCTTGAGAACATAATGACAACCGATATGTGGGAGATGAAAACCTGGATGCAGGATAAGCTCTATGAGGATCCAAATGCAGACTCCGACAGACTAGTCAAGGAGTTTACGGATGGTTATTATGGGGCAGCTGGTCAGTACATCAGGGATTACCTGAATGTAGTGCACAAAGCTCTGCAGGACAAACCCAGTTATATCAACTTTGGCGGATCCCCATCGGGATATACATTTATGACACTGGATGTCACCCGCAAATGCAATGAGTTGTTTGATAAAGCTGAAGCAGCTGTAGCCACTGACCAGATGATATTGGACCGGGTTAGAATGGCAAGAACCTCATTGGACAGGACTATTTGCTACCGGGCTAGTGAACTCAACAAAGAGTATGTTAAGAACGGTAAACAGGGCGAATTTGGCTTGTCAGTCGAAACATCCAGCAAGAGAGCTGCTGCTATTTTGCGGAAAACCGCGGATCTCAGATTTGCCAAACGAACACAAAAGCCAACATATGCCTATGATCAGGCAAATGCTCTTGAGATGTTTACAGTGTTCTCAAAACCTGCTGCGCTGCCGGCACAGTTTGCGAACCTGCCTGCTGATACTGTGTTTGATTGTTCCCCTAAATATTTTAGACTCAGTGGAGTTTCTCTTGTAAAAGACCCGGAAGCGGCATATGGTTCCGCAGCGAAACTCGATGTCGCAGCTAATGGTGCTGATGCAGCAAAATATCTCGTAACTCCGACTCAGGGTATGCCTATGGGGCATTATAATGTAGTGAATAAGACCCAGGGGATGACTACCACTGTTACATATGATCAAATAAAACCTGGTTACAATTACTACAAACTCGGGCCAACCAAGTTCAACCCCTCAGAATATTTCTACCTGTTCTGGAGCTGGGTGATACAGGCTGATCTGGATTCTGCTATGAATGACAATCCTGATCAGGAATACAAAGTCTATGCTTCCGTAAAGTTCGAAGGCCCTTCATTCCCGCACGGAGATCCAACTAAAACAGATGCGATCCTGGTAGACCGGATCTTAGTCGTTCAAGTCAAAGGGAAATGATATAGACGGGATTAACAAGATTAACAGGATTTACATGATCAAGAATTCCCGTCCTGTTAATCTTGAAAATCTTGTTAATCCTGTCTAAATGACTTTGCTTTCAGATGATCCCCGGCGTAAATAGCGTAGACTTGCAAAATGACCGAATACCGCAGCCATCAAACACACAATTCCACCTATTATAATCGGTACTCTCGCGCCCATAGCATCAGAAATCCAGCCCATTAAAGGGCCGCCAATGGGTGTCGTTCCCATCATAAGCACTGTCTGTAAAGACAAGACTCTACCAATCATCTCCGGTTTGGATTCGACTTGCGCTATGGTTGTCGTCCCGGTCATATACAAGACACTGGACATGCCGACAAGAAACAGCACCGGTGCAGCAAATATAACTCTATGAGTAAAGGCCAGCAGCAGCATTGAGACTCCTAGTGCAACAGCGCCAAATATGATGTGGCGCATTCTCACCAGATTTCTTTGAGCGATAATGAGACCGCTTACAACAGACCCAAAACTGAAAACCGAATAGAGAATGGTGAAGACACCCTCCGTGCTGTGCAGGCCATTGGTGACAAATAATGGGAGAGTGACGCTGAAATTGTAAGATAGCATGCCGATGACTGCAAGCATAGTGAAGCTGATCCAAAGAATCGGGTGGCTCATCACATAACGCATACCCTCGCGCACATCCCCTTTATCTTGAGAACTGTGCGGCTTTCGGTAGAGTTCTTTTGAGCGCATTAAATAGAGACATAACAAGACAGCCATATATGTGCCGGCGTCAATGGCGAAGCACCAGCCATATCCCACTGTTACGACCAACAGACCCGCTAATGCAGGTCCAAAGATGCGTGAAACGTTTACAATAGTGCTGTAGAGCACAACTGCATTGGGGATGTGATCCGGCGGTACCATCTCGCTGACGAACGAACGCCGGAGCGGATTGTCGAATGCAAGCAGGATTCCTCCAAAGAGTGCTAAAGCGTAAAGTCCGACAAGAGGCGGGTGCGGCATAAATGCCATGACAGCCAGGCAGGCCGATTGGGTCATCTCCAGGGTTTGGGATAGCAGCAGCATTCGACGTTTATCAAACCGGTCTGCGATAGATCCCGCCCACGCCGACAGCAGAAGTATCGGACCATACTGGAATGCAGTAAGCAATCCCACTGCTAAACCGGTCCCGGCAATTTTGAGCACCAGCAGGATGAGAGCAACGTTCGTCAGCCAGTTGCCCGTGTTCGAGATCATTTGCCCAATAAAGAAAAGCCGGAAGTTGCGGTTTCTTAGTGAGAGAAAGGTTTTCCCCAAAGCCTGACTGAGATGTGATCCAATACCAGAATCGCCGTGCAAGTCTGAACTCATTTTTCCCCCAACAGGTCTGACATATCAGTAATGGAGATTATATAAGTCTGGCGGGGAAATACTTTCTGCATCAGAATATCGTGAACTTCGCTGTCACGATCTGAGCAGCAGTCCTCAAGCACATATATGCGGTAATCACGATCGGCTGCATCTCGAACGGTGGAGAGCACAACACCGCTTGTGCTGATCCCGGCAAGTATCAGTGTATCGATCTTTAAATCTCGCAGTTGCTGGTCCAAATCGGTCGTAGAGAATGCACCAAAGCGAATCTTTCGCACCATAATGTCACCGGGTTCGGGTATTATTTCATTATGGATTGCAGTCTCTGGCATATCTTTGTGCATTTTGCGACCAGTCGTCATCATATTAAAGGCCTTGTTCGTTTCAGGGATTGCGTTGTATTCGGTATCATCAAATGCTACACGAACGTATCCAATATGGACTCCCTTGCTTCTTGCAATCTGGATCGCATTAGCCATTCGAGGCAGTAATTCACCCGAATTGGGTATATTATTGAGAATACCTATTTGATAGTCCATAACCAGCAGGATTGTGTTACTTGCAATTATATCTGGCGTATTCTCATTCATAGAAATCTCCTTTACTTGTGGTTGAAAATAATCTTCAACTCCCAGAAACTAGTTTTTGGCATCAGCTAACCGCTCCAGCAGTTCGATTGCGCTGTCCAGCAAGGCCCAATCTTTTGGGTCGATGGTCTGATCGATAGCCCGGGCTAACCAGGCGTTGCGGGAGGCGATGATTGAATCCCGCAGCTCGCGTCCATCGTTAGTTATACTAATGACAGTCTTACGACCATCGTTTGGATCGGGCTCTGATTCGACCAGTCCCGCTGTTTTCAGGGGCATGATATTCTGCGCAATTGCCTGCTGGCTGACATGTTCAGACGCAGCAAGTGAAGCAGCAGTGGCTGGACCCTGGACGCATAAACAGTGGAGGATACACATTTGTGACATCGACAATCCTGCGAAATCGGCGCGTGACTCCTCGCGCATACGTGCCCGCAGCCGCTTGAGCGCCAGTGCCAACCTGATTGCTTCAGTATCATTGTCATGAGTAGTGTTCTGCATAATTATATTCTAGTATTCACAAGTAAATTGTGCAAGTTACTTGTGTATATCTATGTGCTGATATTCGATTAACAGGATATCCGGCAGGATTTGTGCGAAAAGACTAGAATTATACTTCTAGCAGAGATATACCCGGGAGTGGCAGGCTGGAAGCCTGCACCACAATTCAGCCTGCAAAAACCTATGCGAGTTTCTATTCGAAATAAGTTGGCACATTTAACTTGAGGGGTCAGGATGACACTTGTAGCGATGAACTTTTTCCGTGTATTCAGTGTATTCCGTGGTTATATAAATGCCTGCGAATCTGTTGTAGTCCAGGCAACAAGGCAAGACAGATTGGAGGCAGGCATTGAATAGAGTATTGATTTTGGCATCATTGATATTATTAGCATCCGTGGTTGTTGAAGCGGCGGCAGTTCCTGTAAAAGGACTCAAGTTAGTTGTAAATGGAAAATCCAGTTATGTGATTGTCTCGCCGGACGCACCGATACCTTCCGAGGTTACAGCGTCAACAGAACTGCAGACATATATTCGCCAGTCCACTGGAGTAAATCTACCTATTATAAACCAGTCCAGCCTAAAGAGCGGGGCTCCTGCTATTATGCTTGGACCGACCAGATTCGCTGAAAAGGTTGGCATCACGCCCAGGGGGCCGGAAAAGTGGGTTATCAAGACAGTCGGTAACCGGTTGGTGCTTACAGGTGGACGGCCGCGGGGCACGCTATACGCTGTCTACCATTTCCTTGAGGACGTCATGGGTGTTCACTGGTGGACAATGTGGGAAGAAACAGTCCCCAAGCTGGCGGTATTATCTGTAGGTACCCTCGATTTATCCGGAGAACCCGGATTTTCGTACAGGGACATATATGATGCAGAGATACCTTGGCCCAAGGAGTTCTACGCCAGGAACAGAATAAACGGGCATTTCTCTATGATTCCGTGGCAATATGGAGGTGCAATCCAATATGGCCCTCCATACCATGTGCATACATTCAATCTATACTTCCCCCCAGGCGAATACTTTGCCAGCCATCCTGAATATTTCTCTCTTTCAAAAGGCCAGAGAGTATACAATGGGCAACTCTGTCTTACGAACCCGGATGTGCTCAGCGAATGGATACTCAAGATGAAAGATTATATAAAGACTTCATATGCTGAGGCTGATAAAAAAGGCGTCCCCAGGCCTGTCTACTTTTCGGTCTCTCAGAATGACTGGGAAGGCAGCTGTGAGTGCGACAACTGCAAAGCTATCTATGAAAAGGAAGGGCACTCAGGCCTGTCTCTGATGTTTGTGAATGCTGTGGCAGAGGAGATTGAGAAGGAATATCCTGATGTGCTTGTTGATACGCTTGCCTACTGGTTCTATCAGGAAGCTCCAAAGACCATCAAACCACGCGACAATGTGAGGATCCGTCTGTGTGACTCGAGTGAAGACATATTCCATTCGATTGACCATCTGAATAATAAGGATGGACTCAGGCGATTAAAAGCATGGTCAAAGATCACCAAACACCTCGATATCTGGAAATACGGCGTTGTCTACAGTCCAAATCTACCACTACCCAGCCAGTTGAACTATTCCGATGATGTCAAGGAATACAAAATGGCCGGTGTGCAGGGAATGTTCATGGAGTTCGAGAACATATTGACCACCGACATGTGGGATATGAAAGCCTGGATGCTGGCTAAGGTGTATGAAAACCCGTATGCAGATTCGGATACCCTTGTGAAGCAGTTTACGGATGGCTATTATGGTCCTGCGGGTCAATATATCCGTGAATATCTGATCACACTGCAAAAAGCACTTCACGATGAACCCAGCTATATTAACTTTACTCAGGGACCATCTGAGTATAAGTTTATGAAACTGGATGTTGTCCGGAAGTGCAATGAATTATTCGATAAAGCCGAAGCCTCCGTAGCGGACAACCAGACAATATTGGACCGGGTTCTATTTGCAAGAACATCACTGGACAGGGCTATCTGTTACCGGTCTGCCGATCTTTATAGTGAATATGTGCAAGGCGGTAAAAAAGGCGATTATGGATTATCTACCGTAAAATCTAGTAAGAGAGCTTCTGATATATTGCTGAAAATGGCTATCGCAAGGTTTGCCGGCCGTAAGCAATATGCAGAGCATGCATATAGCCAGATAACTGAGCTGGGTAAGTTTGCGGCTTTTGCAAAGCCTGCTGTAATCCCTGACCAGTTTGTAAATCTACCACCCAACACCGTATTTGAGTGCTCCCCAAAATACTTCAGGCTGGTTGGTTCGACAATTGTGAATGACACATCAGCGGCATTCGGAATAGCAGCAAAGCTGGACCTTGCATCTACCGGCGGGGATGCGCCCAAGTATCTGGTAACTCCAACTCAAGGGATGCTGATAGGACAATACAATGCAGTAGAGAAAGTAGAGGCTGGTTCTACTACGATAACCCGGGATGCCATAAAGCCTGGCTACAACTTCTATAAATTTGGCCCAAGAAAGTTCAAACCGTCAGAATTTGTCTATCTGTTCTGGAGCTGGGGAATACAGGTTGATCTGGATTCAGCTTTGAATAACAATCCTGACCAGGACTATGATGTGTATGTTTCGGTCAAGTTCGAAGGCCCATCATTCCCGAATGGAGACCCAACCCAACCGGACTCGATATCCGTGGACCGAGTTATAATTGTTCAGATCGGTGCAAAATGATTTGACGGGATTTGATATATGGTAAAACAAACCAGGCTGTATTGTGGTGCAGGCTTCCAGCCTGCTTCCCTCCGGGTCCTCCAGGATGGCAGTTGAATATTGGAGTAAATAATTGAAATCAACACTTCTACTAATAATGGCAATGATGGTATCGGGCAGTGCTGCTGAGGCTTCATATTGGGTGAACCTTAGTATTGCCGAAAATGGCGTATCTAAATATGTAATCGCGGCTGCTGATAAACAGATACCTTCTGAGATTACAGCTTGCAAGGAACTGCAGACATATATAGCAAAATCCTCCGGGGTTACGCTTCCAATCATAAAGGAATCTGAGCTGAGACCACGCTCCCGGGCTATCTTTGTTGGACAGACTGAAACCGCACGCTCCGCAGGAATTATCCCCAAAGGACCGGAGCAGTGGGTGATCAAGACAATGGATAATTGCCTGCTCCTGACCGGCGGCAGACCAAGAGGCACATTGTATGCTGTTTATCATTTTCTTGAGGACCTGGTCGGTATCCACTGGTGGACGATATGGGATGAAACAGTGCCTAAGCACGCTGTTTTGTCGTTTGGAGCTTTGAATCTATCCGGACAGCCAAGCTTTTATTCCAGAGAGATATATGACGGGGTAATGCCGTGGCCTAAAGAGTTCTATCCACGGAACAGAGTCAATGGGTGCTATTCGCTTACGCCATGGGAATACGGCGGTACACTGCGGTACGGCCCACCGGATCAGGCGCATACATGCAGCATGTATTTTCCACCTGCAAAGTATTTCGGGACCCATCCTGAGTATTATGCTCTAATAGATGGAAAACGCTCCCCCAATGGCCAGCTCTGCCTGACAAACAAAGACCTGATCAATGAATGCATAGCAAAAGTCAAAGAGAGCATCAGGACATCATATGCAGAATCAGACAGCAAGGGTATCCCCCACCCTGTTTTCTATGCACTCTCCCAAAATGACACCAAAGGCAACTGTAAGTGTGATTCCTGTAAAGCTGTCTATGAAAAGGAAAACGCATCAGGCTTGTCTCTTTCGTTTGTAAATGCTGTAGCTGATGGAGTCGAGAAGGAATATCCTGAAGTCCTTATAGATACGCTGGCGTACTGGTTCTATCAGGAAGCCCCAAAGACCATTAAGCCCCGGGACAATGTGAGAATACGTCTGTGCGATATGGATGAAGACATAATGCACTCCATCATCCACAAAAACAACAAGAATGGCTTGAGGCGGTTGGGTGATTGGTCGAAGATTACAAAGCACCTGAATATCTGGAAATATGGAGTCATCTACAGTCCCAATCTTCCTACGCCCAGCATGCTGAATGCAGCGGATGATGTGCAGACATACAAAAAGTATGGCGTAGAGGGTATATTCACAGAGCTGGAAAACATAATGACTACCGATATGTGGGAAATGAAAGCCTGGATGCTGGCTAAGCTGTATGAAAACCCATATCTGGATACCGAAACTCTCGCAAAGACATTCACAGACGGTTACTATGGTCCGGCTGGCAAGTATATCAACGAATACATCCACCTGGTTCACAAAGCTTTGGATGAGAAACCCGATTCCCTCAACTTTGGCGGAAATCCATCCGGGTATTCATTTATGACCCTGGATATGGTCCGTAAGTGCAATAAACTATTTGATGAAGCTGAAGCAGCTGTGGCTAATAATCCAGCATTGTTAGACCGTGTTCAGTTGACCAGAACATCCCTTGACCGTACCATCGCCTACCGGTCTGTTGAACTATTCAGGGAATACAACAAGACCGGAAAGAAAGGTGATTATGGCCTGTCTGTTGAGAAGTCGATCAAGCGAGCCTCTGCTATAATTCGCAAGATGACGGATACCAGATTTGCCGGTCTCTCCGGGTATGTGCAGTATGCTTATGACCAGGCAACTGCGCTGGACAGGCTTATCACTTTCTCAAAGCCTGTCCCGATTCCGGCTCAGTTTGCAAACCTGCCGGTTGATTCCGTATACGATTGCTCCCCTGTTTACTTCAGACTGTCGGGGGTCAATATAGTGGATGATCCAACTGCAGCCTACGGGGCAACGGCAAAGCTGGATATAGCGTCAGCCGGAGCAGATGCATCCAAGTACTACATAACTCCAACCCAGGGAATGCCCATGGGGTTCTATAACGTTGGAGACAAGACCTTTGGAAAAATAACTAATCTATTGCCGGGTGACATAAAACCAGGATATAACTTCTATAAACTCGGACCAGCAAAGTTCAAGCCCCAGGAGTATTTCTACCTGTTCTGGAGCTGGGTGATACAGGCTGATCTGGGTTTTGCAATGAATGACAACCCGGACCAGGAGTATGAGGTATACGCCTCCATAAAATTCGAAGGCCCTTCTTTCCCAACCGGCGACCCAACCAAACCCGACGCAATACTAGTGGACAGACTAATAGTGGTGCAGGTGAAGGGGAAATGAATTGACAGGATTAACAGGATATATGATTTGACTCATGTTGTTCTTGTAAATCTTGTTAATCCTGTCAAAAAAGGAAAGTGCATTTTTTGCACATTGCTTACCAATGCCGAGAACTGTGTTTATTCTATCGGAGGCAACAGTTGAAAACTATACTCTCGTTAATGCTAGCACTAATTGTATCGGGCGGCATCACCAATGCTGCACCGGTTATGAAGCTCAAGGTGGTTGAAAATGGCAGGTCGGAGTATGTGATTGCTACAGCCGGCAGCCAGATACCTGCTGAGATTACGGCTTCAAAAGAACTGCAGGCATATATAGCCAAGTCAACCGGTGTAACGCTTCCGATTATCAAGGAATCAGAGCTTCAGGCAAGAACACCAGCTATTGTTGTTGGACAAACCAGCATTGCGCGCTCTGCCGGGATCATCCCTAAAGGATCGGAGCAGTGGGTTATTAAAGCCATTGGTAACAAGCTGTTGCTTACGGGTGGCAGGCCGCGGGGAACACTATATGCTGTCTACCATTTTTTAGAAGTCAGTCTGGGTATCCGGTGGTGGACTATATGGGATGAATCGGTTCCGAAGCGTGACTTTATCACTCTAACTGATATCAACCGGTCCGGTGAGCCCAAGTTCTCATACCGTGAGATATTCGACTGCCTGATCCCCTGGCCTAAGGAGTTCTATGCTAGAAACCGGGTCAATGGGGAGTTTTCGGGGATTCCGGTTGAATATGGCGGGACTGTAACATATGGTCTGCCTGCCCATGTGCATACATTCAACCGTTATTTCCCTCCTGAGGAGTATTTCGCTGCCCATCCGGAATGGTATGCTCTATCAAAAGCCAAAAGAGATTTAGCTAAAAGGTTAGATAAGTCCATTCGGTAGACCTCCTAAGACTAAAACTTTCGCATTGAGTTTTGTATCTTTGCAACCACCGTAGTAATCAGAAGATATACCAGTAGGTGTTTCAAGGAACTCAAGCTCTCGAGCTATCCGCTGGCGCCAGTAAAACTCAAACTCTTTTGCTAAAACCTCAAAACTGAGGCCTTCCAGCAAGATAGTGTGTAAAGAGTCACCCTGGATATATGCCAGAGCTTGATCGTGCATAGCTATTGGATTCATCTGCAGTCCCAGCAATAATTTTGGCTACGCAGGTCTTTATAGGCCAGCGTAATGATATGGCTACAGTGAGCGCAGCGCACCATAACCGTAGGTTTTTTAACGTGCGTGATATAAAACGGATTACGAATGCGTATTTTTATCATTTTGTTTTCCTCACTATGTCAATAGCTACAAGAAAATCAAAACACGGTTCGTGCTTGACTTTTTTATCAAGCTGCCAGCGCTCCATACATTTATCGCAGACAAACTTAGAGAGCTTTTTTTCCATTTTGCGACGGACGCGTTTGAACCTCATAGGTCAAACCCCGATCTAACAGAAGTACCCAGAGAGCGAGCTAAGTCGATTTGAGTTTTTACCCTCATACCGTTAGCTCTTGCAGCTCTCACGATTGCGTCCACTTCTCCCATTTTGATATGCAATAGCTGGTTATCAACTAAAGCCATATCCTCACGTTCCTGGACGGTGTAATTCTTACCACTAGGGGCTGACTTAGAAGCTAGCTCAATTCGAGATTTAGCTAGTGCGATCTCATAGGCAGCTTTTGTCATAGCGTAGATATTTTCAGCTTCAATTAGCTCGGTATGAGCTTGATCTAATTCGTCGCTGAGATTGCGTAACCGTCGCTCTACTTGAGCTGGTGTGACGATTTCGCTCATTCTGGATCCTTTACCGTCCAGCTTTGCGCGTCCTCTGCCATTTCACGTTGAACATTTTTTACCGCGTGAAGCTTACGGTTTTCTATTTCCAGGACCTTCCAGGTATCAGAGCTGTAGCCAAAAGGATCTGGTTCCAAAAGGTAACCTGAACGCTCCAAAGCTTGACCCAATTCAACCGCGTCAATTTTAAGCTCCTTAGACACGCGATCCATAGCTACTTGTTGATAATTGACAGCTACTAGCCAGCCCATTGAGGGCTCAAACTTCTTTTGCTTGTCACTCATTTTGCAGCTTCCACTACTTTGTCGTCAGGGAGCTGTCCGTTTCTGACGTTAATAGCGTCAAGAATGGTTGTCCCATTGACCTTGCACTCGTGAAGCTCTTTTTCACGGAACCAAAGATCGCGTAGCTTTTGACGGTCCTCGGTAGCTGAAATCTCAGCTAGGACTGTTTTGGCATAAGCCATTTCAGCTTCTGTAAATACGCGTTGCTTAGGTAAAGACTTAGCAACGTTAGGTAAAGGCTTAGAGTCTGGACTTTTTACCTCACGGTTACGAACTTCCTCAGCTGAGGCGATAGGTGACTTCTTTGTGTCAGCTGCTAGGACTGCCACGATAGCTCGACCCCAGGCTGAGGTCTCAGCATTCTGGACTTCTGAGTCACGCGTGTAAGGGGTAGGCCCTGGAATTGGCTCCCAGGCTGTTCCTACGCCTGGACGGGGATCCTCAGGGGTACGGAAAGCAGCAGCTGTAAAGACGATCCAGTCCTTGCCTGCTACCTGGACAAACTCATACTTAACCTGCTGGAGTGAGCCTGTGGGATATTTGTCTCGAAACTCTGCAATACGCGCAGCTACGTCTATATAGTCTTTCGGCCCTTTGTAATCAGCCATTTTTGCCTCTTTCTTTTGGAGCTCCTTTGAGCTCGGTCGGGAGTACGCTATCCCAATAATTACACCCTGGCAAGAACCGTGTCGGGCGTGTCTGGACTGTAAGGAGTGAGAAGATATGGCTATGGCTTATTCATCTGTAGAAATTATGTGTGGTGGACTTTCAATTAGCGTTCAAACGGAATTGACATATCCAGACGGTCTTGACGATCTATGTGCTCGCTCTCTTATGCTTTTCAAAGAGGGTGTAGCTACAGCTAAAGCTAACGGTATCGACATTACTGTTATGAGCCTTCACACCACCGATTACGGTGACGACGACCTAGACGACTAGGCGAACTGAAAGCCTAAAGCTGTATCTAGATAACCGACTGTTTTTGTAATAGTCCTTTGGTTATCAAAATCTGTTGTAGCTGGCATTTCTCGATCTTCCCAGGTGATCTCGTGCTTAGGCAAGCTAAAGCCCCAGATTCCTCTTGGAGTTGAGCAGATATAAATAGGCAGCATTCCTCGAGCTTCTGCAGCTTTACTTAGACGGTCATATTTAGATTTTTCGATCAGTAGCTTGTCGTAGTGAGTCCGACGACATTTGAGCTCCATATAGATATTTTTGGATTCTGAATAACAGTCCCAAACTGAATACTGATCCTCAGGCCTTATGAGATCTTTGTACCAGTTGTACAAAAAACTGTACAAACTGTCCTCATTCATTAGTCCAGCCATATTTTGTATGCAGCTGTGACTCTACCTTTAACTGGATCAACAAAGTGCAGACGCTGTGACGGAGTAGCGCTGGCTGCAAGCATTACGCCTGCATACCGATTCTCACTTTCAGTTGATCCAGTTTGGTAGACAGATCCTAGCCCATTCGCCATAGGCCATTCTGCGTGTGTGTGATAGTGACCGATATAAAGATCACGCCAAGCAAAACTAGGGTCATAAGCCCCAGATTTCCAGCGATTAGCGTGTTGCACAATAGCTGCAGGAGAAGCAAAGCCATTTCGCCCTACTTCGTCACCGTGAATAAGTAATGCGCGGTATCCAAGTCCTTTACCTGTTGGGTCAGGAATATAAACACGTTGTATATCATCTGGACATTCTTGCCAGGTTAAGCGTTTTTCACCTTTAAGAAGCTGGCGAGCTAGCTCATAACACATACGGTCAAAGTTGTCTGACCTGGGTACGTTATCGCGCTTAGATCCAATTCGACCGTGATTACCCCATTCAGGCACTACGGTCACCTTTTGATAGTTAGTGAGCGCATACTGAACGATCTCCACTATTAGCTTAGAGACTGTTACATATTGACCAAAGAGAGTCTGGTCGATTTCGTGGGCTTGGCTGGGAAAGTTGAAGAGGCCCTCGATCATATCGCCACCAAACATAATGACGCAGTCATTTACTGGGTGATCAGCTCGCATAATGTCCGTGATCTTGACAGCTTTTTCAGCAAAGCTCATAACGCGCTGCTGCATAACCTCTGAGTTATAGCTAGGAGTTTTTTTGGCGCCTTGCCAGTCGGTTAAATGCCATAGAGCTACCTCAGGTTTCTTTTTGGTACCTTTGGAAACCTCTGGAGCTTTTACTGGCTTAATTGGACCCATAGCTAACATAGCGTCATAAGCTGCTTGTTGAGTAACTTCTACAAGGTCGTCGGTGCGCTGCTTAGCTTGAAGCAGCTGTTTTTGGACACGCATAAGAGCCCTACGCAGCTCAGCAACGTCTTCTGACTCAACCCCCTCAGGGAGAGCATTGAACTTATCCTCTAAAGCCACGAGCTACGATTTCTTTGTAATGTCGAAGGTAACCGAACTTATCGTCGTAACTGTCCTCGTGTGCTGGATTGTGAAAGAGTCGGACTGTTTTGAGAGCGTCCATAAGGAGTGCGACTTCGTGCGCTGGTATGTCGTCGATTTTGAGGAGGGCTCCCCAAACACGTCCGATTGCGGTGAACTCTGTTCCAGCGTCTCCATATTGCTCCAGCCTTTCTTCTAAGATTTCATCTATTTTGTCGCGCACTTACACTGACCTTTTCTGTGGGAAACAATAGAACCCTCTGAAAGCTTGAGACCCTCAGAGCGAACAGTTTTAGCTATGATGTATGTAGG
>Ga0118677_10000934_pt1 | contig 62456 bp, 49 predicted proteins | sample AliMusrvi5mmetaG_FD_86154 | JGI IMG/M metagenome (GOLD analysis project Ga0118677, IMG submission 86154) | reverse complement strand
GGTGTATTACCGAAACGGTTCCCTTTTGCGTTGTCTGCCTACGCGTGTGAGAGCGATAACGCTTATGGGTGACACAATCACCTTGGTGTCCCGGCGAAGGATGCTTATTTTAACGGCATTGGGCGAGACGCTGGCGGTCCGACCACGGCTCAATGATTCCTTTGCGCAAATCCGGTTGCGCCAGCGTGATCTAGCAATGTAGAAAGAGTTGTACCATGGTGCAAAAGACAATGCGGAAGACTTTTTTAGCGTATTCTCCTCCGATGATCGGCGAGGAGGAGATCGCTGAAGTCACGGACACCCTGCGCTCGAACTGGATCACCACCGGGCCGAAGACCGCGCAATTCGAGAAATCCTTCGCCGGCTATCTCGGCACGCCGGCTGCCCTGGCGCTCAATTCCTGCACCGCCGGATTGCATATCGCCCTCGCCGCGCTGGGCATCGGTCCCGGCGACGAAGTCATCACCACCACGATGACCTTCTGCGCCACCGTCAATGTCATCGATCATGTCGGCGCCACCCCGGTCCTGGTAGATGTCGAGCCGGATACGCTGAATATCGATCCGGCTGAAGTGGCGAAGGCGATCACGCCGCGCACCAAAGCCATTATTCCCGTGCATTTGGGCGGGCATCCGGCCGAACTCGACACCCTGCATGCGCTGGCCAACGGCGCGAACTTGCAATTGATTGAAGATGCCGCGCATGCCATTCCGGCAAAATATAACGGGCGCCTGATCGGCGCGGGCAACAATCCGGTGGCGTTCAGCTTCTACGCCACCAAGAATCTCACCACCGCCGAAGGCGGTATGCTGACCGGGACGCCGGAGTTTCTGGATATCGCGCGCATGTGGGCACTGCATGGAATGAGCCGGGATGCGTGGCGGCGTTATGAAAAAGCCGAAAGCTGGTACTACGAAGTCGTGTTGCCGGGCTTCAAATACAACATGACGGATATTCAGGCGGCGCTGGGTATCTGCCAATTGCGCAAACTCGATGGGTTCTACCAGCGCCGATGCGAGATCGCGGCACGTTATCACGCGGGTTTCGCCGATCTCGACGCGCTGGAAGTGCCGACCGTGCGCCCCGAAACCGAATCCGCCTGGCACCTGTACCTGTTGCGCTTGCACCCCGAAGCGCTGACCATCGGACGCGATCAATTCATTCGTGAGATGACGGCGCGCAATATCGGCACCTCGGTGCACTTCATCCCGATTCACCTGCATCCCTACTATCGCGACCGATTCGGGTTCACGCCGGAAGACTTCCCGATCGCCTACCACAATTACCTGCGCAGCCTCAGCATTCCGCTCAATCCCCGCATGACCGACGAGGATGTAGAAGATGTCATCGACGCAGTGCGCGATATCGTGACGACGTACCAGCGGTAAACGACTACAGGCCTCTGCGACGTAAGGAGACTGTCCCCGTTTCCCGTGGATGTTCAACCTTTCATGCTCGCGAAGACGTTCGCGCGCCAGCGTCGTCTGTCCCACCAAGGTTGCGCGTCATCGCGAAGACTTGCGCGGCCTCATCGTCTGACCAGCGCGCAAAATCCACCCATTGCCGGCGAACATCGTCGCCATGATAGCCGGCGCGTTGCGCGACCACGCCTTCACGCAACTCCGGACTGACGGTAGTGTCGGTCACCAGAAATCCCCGGCGTGCCAACGCCGCGCGGCTCAACTGCCCGCACCAGGCCAGCAGCGGGGGAATGGAACTGACGGCACGCGCGCGCAGCTCGCGCCAACCGGACGTTGCCGCCCAGGCAATCAGCGCATCCAACATGCCACCCGCAATCCCGCGTCCGGAATATTCCCCTGCCACCTGCAGGCAATATAAATGCAGAATCGGGTACGCCTCGCGTGCCGGTAGGTCAGCCGGCGCCAGCGCGATCACCGGTCGAATCATGCGCTCCTGCTGCACGCAGGGATAGCCCACCTGGTCGATGAGTGCCTGCGGATACGCCCGGATCTTCCCCACCACGCGCTCGTCTTCCAGCGCCAATACGCCACACGCGCCGTAGCGAGCACTGATGGCCTGCAGCGTCCGTGCGACTGTCCCCGGCGGGATGTCGGACACTGTTTCCACATAAGCCGGTACATCGATGGCATCCCGGCACTGCGGAAACGGCAGCGACCCGCCATGCAGGCAGGAAGGTAACGGGCAGGTTGCATCCATCATGCGGTAGGTAATCACATCCTACTCCAATACGGACTCGATTGATTAGCAGTCCTGATCGAAGAATTGATCAGCGCCTCTGCAGTAAAACCACAACCTGAAACCCGAAACCTGAAACCTCAAATACACCAATACCGAATCGGCGCCGGGATGCTGGCCGGGTCGAGCATCGCTTTCACATCGACAATCACGCCATTCCGGTTCAATAATTGGCAAATTTGCGGGGCGGCCATCTCCCGATAGGACTGGTGAGCCACAGCCACGATAATCCCATCCAGGTTGGTCAGCGCGGACCACTCGCACAGCCGAATGCCATATTCATGCTCGCTGTCTTTGGGGTCGGCCAGCGGATCATGCACCAGCGGCTCGATGCCGAATTGCCGCAGTTCCTCGACGATGTCCGGCACCCGGCTGTTACGGATATCCGACACGTTTTCTTTGAAGGTCAGCCCCAGAATCGCCACCCGCGCGCGCTTGATCGGTACATCGTGCTGGATCAGCAGCTTCACCATCTTTTCCGCGACAAAGCCGCCCATGCGGTCGTTGATGCGCCGTCCCGCCAGAATCACCTCCGGGTGATAGCCCATTTCCTCTGCTTTGGTCGTTAGGTAATACGGGTCCACGCCGATGCAGTGCCCACCCACCAGCCCGGGGGTGAAGTTGAGGAAGTTCCATTTCGTGCCGGCAGCCGCCAGCACGTCGCGCGTAGCGATGCCCATGCGGTCGAAGATATGCGCCAACTCGTTCATCAGCGCGATATTCAGGTCGCGCTGGGTGTTTTCGATCACCTTGGCCGCTTCCGCCACCTTGATCGACGGCGCGCGATGCACCCCCGCCGTGGCGATGGCACGATAGGCGACGGCCACCCGTTCCAGCGTGTCGGCGTCTTCCCCGGATACCACTTTGATGATGGTGGCCAGCGTATGCGCTTTATCGCCCGGATTGATGCGCTCGGGCGAGTAGCCGAGTTTGAAATCGACGCCTTGCCGCAGCCCGGAACAGCGCGCAATAATCGGCCCGCAGATCTCTTCCGTCACCCCGGGATAGACTGTCGATTCAAAGACGACCACGGCGCCGGCCTGGATGATCGACCCGACCGTTTCCGAGGCCCGGCACACCGGGGTCAGATCAGGGCGTTTCGCCGCATCGATCGGGGTAGGCACGGCGACGACAAAGAAGGTCGCCTCGCGCAGATCCTGCGCATCGGCGCTCCAGGTGATGGTGCTGGCGCGCAGTTCCTCCGCCGTGCACTCCCCGGTCTTATCGATCCCCTCCGCCAGCGCCGCGATGCGCGACTGGTTGATATCGAAACCGATGGTCGGGAAATGTTTGGCAAAAGCGATGGCAACGGGCAAACCAACGTAGCCGAGTCCGATGACAGCAATGCGTTCACTCATGATAATCCTCGCTAGTCAGGCGTTACGGGGGATAGCTTCCAGGCAGACAGTAATGCCTGTGCCATTGTAACAGAGACGGTGAGACATGACAATCTCGCATGACTACGTCATAGCAGATACTGTGTTCAGGTGTCAGGTGTCAGTTCCTAGCCTCTAATCCCCAGCCCCTGACCCCTCAACCACACCCGGCATCGATAAACGCTAAATAGTTATCTCGCATAGCCTCGGTGAGCACCGGGTCGAATGGTCCGGCGGTGGGTGAAAGGATGAAGGGGTGTCCGGCGGCTTCCGCGCGGACTGCGTGCACCGCGTCGCGCATCTGCGCCGGGGTGAAGGCACGGAAATCGTCGTATTGGATGTTGCCGATGAGGGTAATGCGATCACCGGTGATCTGGAACGCCTCGGTGAGCGTGCAATTGCCGATCGGCGGCGCCTCGATGGTGTGCAGCGCGTCCGGGGCCATGGTCAGGAAGTCCGGCAGGATCTCGCGAATCTGGCCGTGGTAATGCTGGATCGCCTTCTTCCCATAGCGGTGGATGAGCGCGATCAGCTCTTGCGCGAAGGGGACGATCCAGCGCTGGAAGGTAGCGCGGCTGACTAACGGCGGCGCGGCGAGTTCCGAGCCGACCAGGAAATACACCTCGGCCAAATCACGCTCCAGCGTATACTGATAGATCGCCAGCCAGCGCTCTTGAAGACGGCGGAGAAAGGCTTCCACCAGTTCGCCATGGGTCAGCGACCAGATGGCGTATTCTTCCAAATTCGCGTAGTGGTAGAGGGCACTGATCGGCTCACCCAGGTCGAGCATCATCGCCCCGTAGTCCGGCGGAAACTCCGCTTTCTCCCGCAGATAGGCCGGCAGCGCCGTGTCCAGCGCGCGGGTCAACGTCTCCACGTCGGTCGTCAACGGCAATGAGCAGTACCATTCGAGATCATCCGCCGTCTCCAGCAGTTTTTTGATGCATGTGCCGTCCGGGCCTTCGCGATGCACGGCGGTGAGCGTCCGTCCATGGTAGGTCAGTTCCGTTCGCGACTCCCATCCCCCGCCGGGAAGGTCGGCGCTCTCCGCGCGCGAGGTCACCTCCGCGGCGAACAGGGGAATCCCGCTGAAATGCCGGCGGTTCAGCATCACGCAGCGTCCCGCGGAAGCGGCAAAAAGGTCGCGATAGCCCGCGAGTTCCCGCACATCCACGTAGCAGGACAAGGGGTGGTATGGAAACAGCAACCATACCGGCGGTGGGTCAACCGGCTCCTGATTCAATGCGGCAAATAAGCGCTGGCGTGGAGTCATCCCTGCGAACCTTTCATGAGACGATGCGATATGCGGAAATTTCAGGCTGTTGGCTATTGGCTGCTGGCTGCTGGCTATTGGCAGTTGGACTTGTCCGCCGAAGCTTCAGCGAAGGCGGAAGGGCGTATCGAAACCACCGGAGTGCTCGCGAGGACGCTCGCGCGCCAGAGATGCCAGCATGATTACTATTACTTAATCTGCGCAATCTGCGTAATCTGCGGTTAAAAAAGTCTTGCCAGCAGCCAAAAGCCAACAGCCAACCGCCAACCGCCTATACCCCGGCGATTTCCTGATACAGCGCTTCGTACTGCGCGGTGACGCTCGGTAAAGTATATTGGCGGATGATGCGCTCGCGCGCCTGGGCACCGAGCGCTCGGCGTGCTTCCGCGCCCATATCGATCATCTTCAGCAGCGCATCGGCGAAGGCGCGGGGATCGTGCGGTGGCGCCAGCAGGCCGGTCTCGCCGATAAGGGTGGGCGCTTCGCCCGCCGTCTCGGTGACCACGCAGGGAACGCCGCAGGCCATCGCCTCGCCGATCACATTCGGGAAGCCTTCGCTCAGCGACGTCATGGTGGCGATATCCAGCGCGGCGGTGACGACGGCGATATCCGTGCGTGGACCGAGCAGGTGCATGTAGGGCATCAGTTTCGGTTCGGCGGAGATGCCGGCGAAGTCGGGAAAGGACGTCAGGCAGCCGGAACCGGCCAGCACGAAGTGCGCACGTGGGCGTGCTCGCGTCACCAGGCGGGCCACCGCGAGCAACGTGCCGGCATCTTTGACCGGGATATTCCGTCCGATCCAGCCGATCAGCATGACATCCTCGTCCTCGATGCCCAGTTCGGCGCGAATCTGCGCGCGGCTGTCGGGATTCGGCGCAAACAGCGTGGTGTCGAAACCGTTGGGAATCTCCACCCAGCGCTTGGCGCAATACCCCATCTCGACATGCGCCTGCTGCACCTTAGCCGAACACACGATCATCGCTTCCGGTATCTCCGAACAGCGGACACACTGCGCGCGGGCGCGCTGCGTCTGCCGGGAGGTCTCCGGCGCCTCGAGCGGCGCATGGCGAAGATTCCAGATGACCTTGATGCCCAGCAGCTTGCCGAGTTGCGCCCCGAGCATATTTTGATCACCGAGCCAGGTCTGCAGTAGATCCGGTTGCAAACGCCGCAACAGGCGGGCCAGCCGGATCTGCAAGGAGAGCGAGGGTTTCCCGGCGGTCATCCCCAGCGGATGGACCGGCACGCCGACATGCTCGATGAGCGGACCGAGCTCCACCGAATTGGTCAGTGTGATGACGATATTCTCGAATCGCTGGGTATCGATGCTCCGGAGTAATTTGCACAACACCTGTGGGGTGCCGGAGAGCGAAAGGTCATCGATCAAATGGACGATTTTCACCCGACGCTGGCCGGTATCAGTAGGCTGTGGCATATTGCAATCCTCAATCCCGCCGCAGGCAGGAGGCCTCCGCTGTCACCTACTCCGTTGGTTGCCGGAAGCGAAAAGTTCGAGCGAGGCGCGGTCATGTCATGCTGTGTTATCAGGCTAAGTGTAGCAAAAGTCATGTGCATCAGTCAACGAATCGAAGATCACCGAGGGTGGAAGATGTTGCGCGTCGAGTTTCCGTGAGAAGAGGGTTAAGGGTTGGGTGAATGAAGCGGAAGATATGCGGGTTAAGCGCCGTTTGGCAGGGGGTGAGCGAAAGAGGTTTGGAAGGGTGTGAGCGCAGCGAGCCCCGCCGGCCCCGGTGGTTGAGTAGACCATGGATGGTCGTATCGAAACCACCGGGGCCGGCGGGGCTCGCTGCGCTCACACCCTTCCAAACCTCTTTCACTACATCCTCATCAGAAACAAACACCCCACCCCGGCATAAATGCCGGGGCTATTGAGATACGCCCCATCAATGGGGCTTGCGTTTACAGCCGTAAGAAGCCCCATTGATGGGGCGTATCTCAATAGCCTGGTGGTTGACCGCCAGGAGGCGGTAAGGCTGATGCAAAGTTTCTTACCACTCAATCCCGGCTCCGCTGGGTCTCGGACTTCCAAACCCCTGCGCTCACACCCTGACACCTGAAACCCGAAACCTCTATTGCTGTTGATACCAGGCGATCGTCTGCGCCAAGCCCTGCTGAAAATCGACTTCGACTTCATACCCGATCGTTTCGCGGGCCAATTGAATATCCGCCAGCGAGTGTTTCACATCGCCGGCACGGCGTTCGGCGAAGATCGGCGCGATCTCGCGCCCGAGGGTCTTCCCGATGATCGTCAGCAAGTCGAGCAGCGTGTAGGAGGTGCCGCAGGCGATGTTCATCACGATGCCGTTGAGGGGTTTGGCCGCCGTCGCCGCGAGCACGTTGGCGCGCACGTTATTGAAGACAAAGGTGAAATCACGCGATTGCGTGCCGTCGCCATAAATCGTCGGTGAGCCGCCTTGCAACGCGGCGGTGATGAATTTGGGGATCACCGCGCTATACTGGCTGGTGGGATCTTGCCGCGGTCCGAACACGTTGAAGTAGCGCAGCGCCACGGTGTCCAGTCCCATGCTGGCGGCATAAGCCTGGCAGAAATATTCGCCGGACAGCTTGGCGACGGCATACGGGGACAACGGGCGCGGCAACAGCGTCTCCGTCTTCACCGCCACCGGTTGATCGCCATACGCCGAAGAGGACGCCGCGCAGACCAACCGGCGCACTTTCGCTTTCGCCGCGGCGTCGAGGATCTGCACCATGCCGATCACGTTGTTCCGCGTGGTGCCGATCGGATCGTCGATGGAACGCGGGACCGACGGGATCGCCGCCTGGTGCAGCACGTAATCCATATCCGCGCACGCGCGCCGGCAGGTATCGGCATCGCACATATCGCCTTCGATGAGATCGATGCGGTCCAAAAACGCGGTGAGATTGTGCCGTTTGCCGGTGAGGAAATTATCCAACACCCGTACACTGTGTCCGGTATCGAGCAAGTGCTCGACGATATTGGAACCAATAAAACCGGCTCCGCCGGTCACTAAAAAGTTCGCCATGATATCCTTCTCCCCACCCCGGCGCCCTCGCCCGCGCGTAGATCCCTTGTTACCGGATAGAAAATAAAGCGTCGCCATCAATGGTGCGCGGCACGCCCCCGAAGGCAAGATGATCAATCTCATTGTAGCGGGGGAGACAACGGTTCGTCAAATATGCGCGGCATCCCCTGGGAGCGCGGGCGTCCCGCCCACTACCGTTCACCCCCGCTTAATGCGGAGGTTGAGCAGGCTATCCGCCGCCGCGAGAAAAGGTCCCAATCAACTAGTAACCCCACTCATACTTAGCATCATGTTGCACGCTTACGCAATGTTTGGAAGCCGACGCCCGTCGCACCCCGTCCCCGCTGATAGCATCCCTGCTGAAATCTGGCATCCCGTCCGAAAAACGGTAAGGGATCGTCAACCTTCCCGTGTGAACTGGTAACGAGGTGCGACTGGCGTCGGCTTTAACAGGCTGCCAGCAGGACATAAGCCCCCCATCATAGAACATCATGAAATCAGCAGCGTGCTATTTGTGAGGAGAAACCACACTATGCCGTATACGATCGATCGCATCATCGCCGGCGATTTCTTTCCCAGCTACCTTGATCAATCGCCCGCCGAATATGAGCGGATGGTGGAAGAGCATGTCGAACGGCTCAAACGCCGCGGCGTCACCCACGTGATGGTCAACCAGGGATTGGTTTGCATCCCGCGCGCGATGGAGCCGGAGAACCCGTATTTTGAGTTCTGCTCCTATGGCTATTCGCTGGATAAATTCGTCACCTCCAGTTACAACGAAGGGATCTTTTTCGAAGGCTTGCTGGCGGAAAACCGGCGCCTGCTGCTGCATAACGCCGCCCTGGCGCGCAAATACGGTTTCCGTTGCGCCATTCGCTGCGTCGAGCCCACCTTCATGATGGAGCGATTCTACCAGCGCCATCCGGCGCTGCGCGGCCCACGGGTAGATAACCCGTCCTGTTCCACCATGCCGGTATTCGCCCTCTGCCCCCTGGTGCCGGATACGCAGGATCATTATCGCCAGCTCATCCGAAAGATGCTGGAACTGGTGCCGGAAATCGATGAAATGCACATCTTCACCAACGATTCCGGCGGTGGTTTTTGCTACTCCTCGCACCTGTATTCCGGCGCCAACGGTCCGGGGCACTGCCACGACGTGCCCACCGGACAGCAGGCGCAGGTGTTCTGCCGCACGCTGGTGGAAGGCGGGCGGACGATCAATCCGGAATTCCGCGTGTTATTGACCTCCGGATTGTCGCCGAAGGAAAAACGCGATTTCCTCGACGGGATGCCGGAAGGCACCGCCTCCTCGGTCTATGGCGCGTTCGCCTGGGGCGGTGGATTGGAAGACCGCTGGGGCACCCAGGCCGTCGGTCCGGTGATCTTCGGCAATCCGGACGAGCGCCGGATCGCGCGCACGTGGCAATACGCCGATTATGAAGCGCGCATCCGCCAGGTGAAAGAGCAGGGCGGCATCGTCTACGCCAATTATAACTCGGATTATTATACCGGCGACGATCCGCGCCCGTATGAGACGCACGAGATCGTCTGCCAACTGCTGGACTGGGGCGTCACCAATTTCATCGGCGGCGTGCCGGGTACTTCACGCTATAGCGCAAACACCGCGGTCTTTCTGGACGCGAAAGCGAAGGGACATCGCCCGACCGACACGGTGGTGCGGGAAATCGCCACCGAGTGGGTCGGCACGAAGTTGTCGCCGGTGCTGTGCGAGGCCTGGCGGCTGAACGATGAGGCGGTGCGGGTGCTGCCCATTCCTCCTGCCGGACATCTGCTGATGGTCTGGGCGATGATCCGCTATATGCCGATCCTGCCGGATGAAGGGCAGGTGCCTGACAGCGAGCTGGAGTATTTCCGTCACGCGCTGCAATCGTACGATACCAAGATGCGCGAACAGGCCGGCGGCGTGTGGCGCATCCTCCATTATGACGCGGAGTTGAAACCGAAATATCTCACGCAGTACCAGCAAGAGGTGTTCCCTCGGCTGGAACACGCGGTACAAATGCTGGATGAGGTGCTCGCGTCTCCCGAATTGACCACCACGCAACGCGATTGCCTGACCATTCAGCGCCGGGATATCGCCGGCGTGCTGCGTGAGCACCGTCATTACGCCAACTGGATCGCCGCCTCCCTGCATCGCATCGCGGGCGAAACGGCGCCGGCGTGGGTTCCCGCGCTGCCGCAAATCATCCAGGCGGAGATCGATCTCTACATCGAAGCCGGGCTCGACCCGAACACCGATCCCCGCCTGCGCCTGATGTGCCAACATCGCGACGACCCGATCGTCCGCGTCGATCTCTCCGCCTTCCCTCCCAACAAACACCTCGGCCTGCGCGGCTGGACCGGCGCCCATGAGATCGACGAGTAACCCGTTGGTAGTGAACCAAGCCTGTTCGTAGTGAACCACGCAGCGAAGCGGAGTGGTGCCTGGTTGCCACTCAGTGATTACTGATCCGCTCACTCGTTCGTAAAATAATGCAATCCTGGGAGCCCGGCAGTCCTCTGCCGGCTCGTGTTCGTTCCGGCATCGCTGGCGCGCGAGCGTCCCTGCGAGCAGGTCGGGTATCCTCATCCTGTATCCTGCATCGCACATCCTGCACCCCGGAGGCAATCGATGAACAGCAAGGCGCGTTCCCTGGCGGCGATCCACGGGCAACCGGTGGATCATCCGCCGGTTTTTCCGCTGCTGATGTTCCTGCCGGCCGATCGGCTGGGCATTCCCTATCGCACCTATGCCACCGATGGCGCCGCGCTGGCGGAAGCGCAGGCGCTGGCCTACCGGCGCTACGGGGTGGATGCCGTCACCGTCTGCTCGGATGCCTTTCGGCTGGCAGCCGATCTGGGCGGCGAGATGGTCTTTCCCGCGGAAGCGACCCCGCACCTGGCGGCGCCGCTGGTGCGCGACGCGGCGGATATCGCCCGCCTGGGACGTCCCGATCCCACCCGCGCCGGCAGCCGCCAGGCGGATCGAGTGCTGGCCGCGCGGGAACTGGCGCGCGCGGTGGGCGAGGAATGCCTGGTACTCGGCTGGGTCGATCTGCCGTTCGCGGAAGCCTGTTCCCTCTGCGGGGTCTCGGAATTCATGCTGTTGCTGGTCGATGACCCGGAACTGGCGCACCGGTTGCTGGCGCAATTGACCGCATTGGTTATCGATTTTGCGCTGGCGCAGGTGGAAGCCGGCGTGCCGATGATCGGCGCGGGCGATGCCGCCGCTTCGCTGATCTCCGCCCCGATGTACCGCGAATTCGCCTTGCCGTATGAGCAGCAGGTGATTGCCGCCATCCAGGCCCGCCAGGCGCTGGTGAAACTGCATATCTGCGGCAATACCAATGCCCTGCTCGACGACATAATCCGTTCCGGCGCCGATCTGTTTAACGTCGATCATCTGGTGTCGTTGGAGCGCGCCGCCGCCGTTTACGGCGCGGCCGGCAAATGCTATAAAGGCAATCTCGACCCGGTCGCCGATCTGCTGCAGGCCACCCCGGACGCCTGCCGCCAACGCGCGCAGGCCTGCCTGCGCACCGCTCACGGCACCCGCTACCTGTTGAGCGCCGGCTGCGAGATCCCCGCCGCCGTCCGCGACGAGACGCTGCTGGCCTTTTGCCAGGCAGCGAGGGAATGAGGGTTCCCCTGGATCAATCCGGGGGCTGGGACTGGCCGGCTGAAGCCGGGCACGTGCCGTTAAAAGAAGCTTAACAGTAGTAATTAAATTACTGCAGTTATCGAATCACTGAGTAAGCCTGGCACTGTTTGGAAGCCGACGCCAGTCGCGCCCCGTGACCGCTGATAGGATCATCGTCGAAGTCTGGCATCCTGTCCGGAGAACGGTGCGGTAGCGGCAACCTTCCCGCGTGAACTGGTCACGGGGCGCGACTGGCGTCGGCTTCCAAACAGTGCCAAACGTCCAACATGATGCGGATTATTATTGGCGTTAATGGTCAACTGAACCGTATCGGGGTAATCTCCTTATGTCTCCGGATATATTATCGACTGCTACGATGGTGATAGAGTGATGCAAGCTTATTTTCACGGCATTAGGCGAGACGCCGGCGGTCCGAACACGGCTGAATGAATCTTTTGTGCATATTCTATTCCGCCGTCGGGAACTAGCGGACGGAACGCTTTCCCCTCCTCGTCCGTCCTATTTTCCCCACTCCGCGGATATGCTATGATGACTTGGGATGCTATCAGCCGTATGACCGACGATTTACTGGTAACGATACGCCAACATTTTCCGCACGACGGGGTAGCTGACGCCGTGGAAACGCTCCGGGAGGCGCTCGCGGCGAGTACCGCGCGGCTGTCGCCGGGCATGCGGGTGGCCATCGCGGTGGGGAGCCGGGGAATCGCCGGGCTGCCCGCGTTGGTCCGCGAGACGGTCCGGTGGGTCAACGCGCAGCAGGCGCACCCGTTCATCGTCCCCGCCATGGGGAGCCATGGGGGCGCCACCGCGGAAGGGCAGCAGGCGCTGCTCGCGGGATTGGGCATCGCCGAACAGACCGTCGGCGCGCCGATCTGCTCTTCGATGGACGTGGTCGAACTGCCGCCCACCGACTTCGCCATGCCGGTCTACTACGATCGTTTGGCCTTCGCGGCCGACGCGACCATCGTCATCAACCGCATCAAACCCCATACCTCCTTCCACGGGGCATACGAGAGCGGTTTGATGAAGATGCTGGCTATCGGTCTCGGGAAACACCGGCAGGCGCTGGCCATCCATGATCGCGGGGTGACCGGTTTGCGCGAGGACATGCCCCGCGTGGCGACGCACGTACTGGCCCACGCCAACGTCCTCCTCGGCATCGCCGTGATTGAGAACGCCCATGAGGAAATCTGCCATCTCGAAGTCGTGCCCGCCGCGGAGATCCCCGCACGCGAACCCGCTCTGCTGGCGCTGGCCCGGACGCGTATGCCGCGACTCCCGGTGGAAGATATCGACCTGCTGATCGTGGACGAGATGGGCAAAAATATCAGCGGGCTGGGCATCGATCCCAATGTGATCGGCCGTTTGAAGATTGCCGGACAGGCGGAACCGGCAGCTCCGCGTATCCGCCTTATTTATGTGCGCGACTTAACGGACGCCTCGCACGGCAACGCCACCGGCATGGGGTTGGCCGATTTGCTGACGCGGCGGGCTGCCGATAAGATCGATTTTCGCGCCACCTATGCCAACGTCACCACCACCACCTTTCTCGAGCGCGGCAAGCTGCCCGTCGTCGCCGAGACCGACGCCGAAGCGCTGGCGATTGCCCGCCGCACGCTGCGCACCCTGACCACGGCTCCCTTGCGCATCATGCGCATCCAAAATACCCTGCGTCTCGACGTGGTACAGGTCTCGCCCTCGCTCCTGGATGAACTCACCCACCGGGCGGAGATCGACATCATCGCACCGGCAACGCCGTTCTTCAGCGCCACCGACATGCTGGCGCCGTTTCCGTCCGCGGCAAGCGAACAGGGGGCCGGCTGATGGCTGTGTTCATCCGCATTCTCATCACGCTGGCCTTGCTGGCCTGGTTGGTGACTAAAATCGATATCACTCATGTCGGGCAGGTGCTGACGCACGCGCACCCCGGGTGGGTGCTGGCGGCCATCCTGGCGTACCTGCTGGTCACCCTCGGTCTCTGCTGGCGCTGGCGCATTTTGCTGCGGGACAGCAGTCCCACGGTGTCCTATGCGCATCTCTGCTGGCTGACGTACCTGAGTGCCTTCTTCGGCCTCTTTCTCCCCGGCACTATCAGCGGCGATATCGTGAAGATCACCCTGGCGTCCCCGACGCAACTCGAACGGCATCATGTCATTTCGTCCGTGCTGGTCGATCGCCTGCTCGGATTGGGCGTCACCCTGCTGGTGGGCCTGGTCGCGCTGTTGTGCTGGCCGGTGGCGCGCAACGAGATGCACTTGCTGCCCTCCATTATTTTGGTAATCGGCGGCTTTCTGCTCGTGATCGTGCTGCTCTTCAACGAGCGGCTCGCGCGTTTTCTCAGTCGCCTGGTGCCGGCATCGCTGTGGTCGCGACTGCGCGGTCTGATCGCCCGCACGTATCGGACGCTGCTGGAATATCAACGGTCGCCGAAGACGCTCTTGCTCGCGGTGCTGGCTTCCCTCTGCGTGCAGTCACTGAATATTCTGTCCGTCTGGTGCGCGGGCATGGCGGTCGGCATCCACCTCGATCTCTTCAGCTATTTCGCCATCATCCCGGTCGTGCTGATCATCACTGCCATCCCCATCTCGATCAATGGGCTGGGCTTGCAGGACAATGCCTTCGTCGTCTTCTTACACGCGCTGGCGGTACCGGCATCGCCGGCGCTCGCGCTCTCCCTGTTCGTCCACGTCACGCACTATTGCGTTGGCCTCATCGGCGGCATCCTCTTCACCCTTTGGCGCGGCGAATCCCCGTTCAAAAGCCTGGGTTCCTTCAAGGAACTGCTAAAAGACAAAGCGCCCCTCCCTGCCGCGGTGACCGAAGGCGAATAGCGCCGCCTCCTGGTAGGTTATTTGTCATAATAGCCACTGGGGTATGACCAGTGTAAATTTGCCACGCTGCTGGCATGGGAGGGCGAGACTCCGTTCGAGCCCATTTATTGCCGTTGCGTGCTGCTATTCGCGGGGCTCGAACGGAGTCTCGCACTCCCGAGTCAGCAACACCGCATCTTCATGCTGTTCATACACCATCCGTATTCGTCCGACCTACCTGAACCCTGACACCTGACACCTGACACCAACCATCCGCTTATCTATTTCAACGGCGTATGGTATGATAACCCTGACAGACGACAAGACGAGAAGGGGAACGATCGATGTCCTGGTGCTCGGTGGCAATGAAGGTGTTGGTGGTGTTGGTGGTCATGGAGGTCGGCATGCAGCAAGGTGCGCAAGCCGCGGTGTTACTGCGGAGCGATTTCGAACAGGACCCGCTGAAGGCGGGCTGGTGCGCGTGGACGCCGGACGGCAACGGCGCCGCGCCGATATGGGCGGAAGGCCTCGCACATTCGGGAACGCATTACCTGGCCGTCACCCGCGGGCGCTGGCGCAGTCCGATGATCCCGGTGACACCGGGCGGGTATTACCTCGCCGAAGCGTTCATCCGCGCCGACGGTCCCGGGCTGTGGCACACCATCTCCTTCGACGGCAGCCAGGTGAAGCTCGACTCATCGATCGACCTGGCCGCTGCGAAATCCGGTATCTGCACCGGCACCGATGCGTCCGTGAACTGGAAACGGCAGGTAACCTGCTTCCATCCGGGAGCCGGCGTCACCCATGTGCAGTTCCTCTTCGAGCCGCGGATGGACAAAATGCTCGCGGTGGATGACGTGACCGTGCGCAGCGTGACGTGGCAGGAAGCGGCGCAGTGGGCGGAAGACACCTACGCGTCGGCGCCGCCGATCAGCTACACCCCGCCGGCCGACCGCTGGCAATTCCTGCCGCGCACGCGGGAGATCCTGCAACGCGGCGGCCACCTGCAGATGGTGTTTCTGGGCAGCAGCAATATCAATGATGTCTCGAGCGGGTATCCCGAACTGCTCATCCGCAAGCGTCACCCCAACGTGCTCATCGACCCCATCGTGTCGGTGCGCGGCAGCACGGGGTGCAATTACTATCAAACGCCGGAGCAGGTGAAGGCCTATATCCTCGACTATCGACCGGACGTGGTCGTCATCGAGTGCGCCGGCTTCGATTCCACCCTCGAATCGATCCGCAAGGTGGTCAAGCAGGTGCGCGCGGCCGGCCCCGCGGAGATCGTCTTCGCAACCAATGCCGGTTTCGACAAGGCGTGGCTGCCCCCCATCGATCCGCACGGCACCGATTTCATCGCCGGCGTGCAGCGACTGGCCAGTGAGGAAAAGGTCGCGTTCCTCGATCTGGGCCGCCCCGGCTCGCGCTATTTCGCCGACTGCGGCAAACCCTACGAGTTCTTCCGCCGCGATACCCACCACTTCAACGACCGCGGCAAACAAGCCATGGCCCAACTCATGGCGGCGTATTTTACCGTCAACAACTGATCCGTGCATTGGCTGGTGAAAGTGGTAAGCGTTTCGTCCGCTCTGGCGCGCGAGCGTCCTCGCGAGCACCGGCGAATACCCGACCTGCTCGCGAGGACGCTCGCGCGCCAGAGCAACCCGTTGTTCCGTTCTCACCCCACCAGCGCTGCTACCGGCACCTCCCACACCTCGGCGGCGAGGTGGAAGAACTCCAACACGCGTGTGTCGGGCGTGGTGGCGTCGATGTCGGCAACGATGATCCGGCAACGGCTCAGCGTGTCGCGCAGGCGAGTCAAGTCGGCGCGGAGCTGCGCCGGGCTGTTCTCGGCCAGCGCCACCGGGCTATACATGGGGGCGAGGGTGGTGTCGGGGAAGAGGCGCCGCAGCAGCGCCAGGTCGGAATCGAGGCCGAAGTCCAGGTAATCGAGCGTGCGAATCTCCGCGTAGGCCGGCGCATATGGATCGACCCGCCAGGCGCAGTTGTGGATACCGAAATGCGGAAAGTGGGCGGAGAGACGGCGGTCGTAGGGCTGGACGAACTCACGATAGTGCGCGCTGGAGATCATGTTCACCACGCAGTTGCCGGTAACGAAGGCATCTTTGCGCACGCCGGAAGCCCGCTGCCGCGCGTGCACCGCGTCGATGACCTGCAACATCGTCTCGCACACCACCCCGAGCAGATGGTGCGCGCACTCCGGTTCGGAAGCCATATCCATGAACAGCGCTTCGCCGCGCAGGCGAAACGCCGTGTTCAGCACGCCCTGGTAATTCAACTCGCCGTCGATACGGCCCCATTCCGCTTCGATGAGGTCCATCTGCCGCATCAAGTCGGCGAAGACGGCGGTGTTGCGGACATCAAGCGGTTCGAGCCATGCCACCTCCGCGTCGCTGAGGGGGCGATCGCAAGTGACAGGCCATTGGTCGGGCGCGAAGAGCACTTCCAGCCCGAACAACCCGCCGATGAAGGCCGCGGTGCAGACCTGCGAGATGCTCCCCCGCGTCCCTTCGGCGTCACCCAGCCGCAACGTGGGGAATGTGTCATTCAGGAGTTGGCCCATCTGCTGCATGGTCGTGTGCCGATAGCGCGGATCGCGGTGCCAGCACGCGCTGAAATCCACCGGCAAGCGCGCGCGAAACCAGCCGGGAGTGAATCCGGCCACGATGCGGCAGTCGGCCGCCTCCCCGCGCTCATGGCGGAATGAGAGCGAACAGGATGGCGAAATATGCGGTGCCAGCAGACGGGACATAACCGGATCCTTTCGGGCGCGTAATTGCTATCTAGAGCCTGTCCCAAAATCCACGATTTCGTCTCGCAAGGTTGGGCTATGCAACGTGTTTGGAAGTCCCCGACCCGGCAGAGCCGGGGTTGAGTGGTAAGAAACCTTGCATCAGCCTTACCGCCTCCTGGCGGTCAACCGCCAGGCTATTGAGATACGCCCCATAAATGGGGCTTCGTATGGATGTAAACGCAAGCCCCATTTATGGGGCGTATCTCAATAGCCCCGGCATTTATGCCGGGGTGGGGAATTGGTTTCTTATGAGGGTGTGAGCGCAGCGAGCCTCGCCGGTGATAGGTGAACCCTCGCGGGGCTCGCTGCGCTCACACCCTTCCAAACATAAAACTTGGACTTTGGGACAGGCTCTATCTAATTGATTCGGCTCCCTGCTCGTTTTCCCTGCCTTCTCCGGGTGCGCTGGCCTCTACGCATTGACGGATGCCCCACGGATTCGTACTATAAAACCGTAGCGACAACACCCTGACCAATCTTCTGCGAAATCTGCGTAATCTGCGGTTAACAAAGTCTGGTCGTTGACTACCAGGTTGAACGGTTACCACGAATCTACTGCAAGTGAGGATGCCGAATGATGACGAATGCCGCCCGATTACAAACCCTCCTGGAGGGCGGGATTCCCGATTTTCCTCCCCATTGGGAACTGGTGTTCCAGATTGAGCGCGAGATGTTCGGCCTGGAGGAGAAGAATCCGGCTGATCAAATCGAGAAATATCTGCGGCTGGCCGAGGAGTATGACTGGGCGGCTGTACCCGGTCCGAACCCCTATGCAACTGAGAGCATTCGCGCGATGAAAGCGGCCATTGGCGACCGCGCCCTGGTGCCGGGCTTCGACGCCGGCGGGGTCTTCTGGATGCCGTCCGGGAACGACATCATGGATTTTGTGGTGCGCTTATTCGAAGAACCGGATGATTTGCATGCTGAAGCCCGCCGGAAGTGCGAGCAGGCAAAGGCGTTGTTGCGCGCGCAGGCCGATGCCGGAGCCGATTTTTATGTCTTAACCTACGACTTCGGTTTCAATAACGCGCCCTTTATCTCACCGGCGCAGTTCCGCTCGCTGGTGACGCCGTATCTGACCGAACTCGTCGAGACGGCGCATGCTCTCGGCAAACGCGTCATCCTCCACTCCGACGGCTGTCTCACGGAGATTATTGACCAGCTCTATGCCACTGGCCTCGACGGCTATCAATCGGTCGACCCGCAGGGGCACATGGATATCCGCACCGTCCGCGCGCAGTATCCTGATTGGCTCTTGATGGGTAATGTCGAGTGCCGGATGTTGCAGGATGGCGATGAGGAGGAGATCCGCGCTTCCGTACGCTATTGCATGGCCCACGGAGGGATAGGAAAACGCTACATCTTCTCCACCTCGAACTGCATCTTCCACGGCATGCCGGTGCAAAGCTATCGCACGATGCTCGATGAATACCAGACCTGCCGGCAACAGGGATTGAAAGCAGTATAGGAAGCACCGTCCCATCTGTGGAGATACGCAAGGATTCCTGTCCACGCTGGCGGAGTAGACGACCTTTGAGATTTTGCGGGATGCAATAAGGAAGGGAACCGTTCGGTGGGCGCGGACTACGGAGGGTCGAAACCACCGGAGTGCTCGCGAGGACGCTCGCGCGCCAGGGAGGCATGAACAATAGCCGGCAGAGGCTGCCGGGAACAGCCGGCAGAGGACTGCCGGGCTCCCATACGGATTGTGATCTGCTGTAAACGACCGCTCTCAGAATCTGTTTCTAAGTGCGCTTCAGAATGCTTCCCAAGGCAATAGCCACGTCCTTCAGAGCGTAATCATCGCACCAGCAGATGCCACCAACCGCCGATGGCTTCGAGCAGGAATTGCAGGCGGGCAATCAGCAGGGAGAACCGCCCCATCACCGTAGTCCCGAAGATCGCGCCCAGCGTGATCATCAGGAAATAGCGTCCGAGGTTGGCGGGTTGGCGCATCCAACTGGAACGGTGCTCGATGGAGAAGAAGAAATACGCCAGCGTGCAGATGAGCACGAACAGAAAGACGATCGAGAACGGGTGCACCCACAGCGACGTCCCGACCTGCAGGTTATTCATCGCCGGCGCGCCGGTAAGAGTGTAATGAGTCACCGGCGCTTTGAACGAAGAAGTGAGCTGCGGGCCGATCAAGCCCATGAAGCCTTGCAGCGCCGCGCCCGCCGAAAGCCCCATCATGATCAGCAGGAGAAAGCGATTCATCCACGCCAGCTTGGGGAAATAGACGGTGTAAAAGAGCAGGCCCAGCAGCAACCCGAAGAACAGCCACCACTGCCCGCCGCCGGCATCATGATCGGCCGTTTTCGCGAGCAAGCTCGCGGGCATCATCTGCACGTACCAGTTCGGCTGCAAAAATTCGAACCAGGTGATCACCAGGCCGTAGCCGGTGGCCAGCCCGATGAAGATATGTTCCAGGAAGCGAAAGACCGGATTTTCCTGGTACAGCACGGAGAAGATGCCGAGGGTGACGATGACCCCGAGCAATTTCACCCACTGCTGGTAAAAGGCGTGGTGGGGATCGAAGGTATTCATGCTCCGGTTGATCAGGAAGCCGCCGATGGTCAGCAACGCCAGCGCCCCGAGCAAAATAAAGGCCCAGATCGGCGATTCTTCCGGACGGCGTTCCGTTTCGTTTTGCATGACGTCAACCATGGTCAGGCATCCTCCTGTGACGAGGGGCGCGGGCGCCGACGCGCAAGCAGCAGCCCGATGTTTCCGAGTAGAATGAAGAGGATGACCACCATATGCGCGGCGCCCTGGGTGAACATCAACTGGCGCGCGGATTGCGACAGGTTCGCCCCGGCGCCTTTCGGACTGTATATCGGACTGGTAATCAGCCCGTCGGCAATCTCGCGCGCTTCCAGTTCATCCACCAGCCGTTCGTAATCCGCCGCGCCTTTCAAGCCGGGTAGCATCCCGACCAGTTGGCCGGAATCCAGATAGGCATAGGCTTCGGTCGCCATCACCCCGGTGGGACAGTAGCCGATCTGTAGCCGTGGCTGCGTGGCCGACTGCACGAATTGGATCCAGTCGAAAACGCTGGCCGACGCGGTTACTTCGATGTGCATGGCCAGATTCTGATTGACGGTTTTGATCCCGCGCATGATTGGAAAGCCGGCGAGAGGTTTGCCGTCGACATCCGATTTGAGGGTGCCGGGAATGTCGTTGGGCAGTGATTTGAAAAAGGCCAGCGTGGAGAGCTTGTAGCCGAAATCGATCCAATCCGTCCCGTAGCGATAGCCGTAATGATCGGCCAGATCGTTGACGATCTGCCGTCCCAGCGTCGCTCCCTGCGGTTCGCCGATGGCGATGATGCCGAAACGTTTATGCCGCAGCATCAGGTGGCGAATCACCGCGCGCAACTGGTTGCCGTTCTCCCCCATCGTGCTGCCGGCAAAGGTGGTACCGATGGTGATGATTTTGGCGTCGTTCGGCCCGGCTTTGGCCTGCTCGACGGCATCATACAACTGTTGTGCGGAGGGCAGCACCACCGGGATTTCCGGTTTGCCCAGCAGCAGGGAGACGATCAGCGTCGCCGCCAGCGCCAGATAGATCCAGCGGCGGTCCAGCGAGTGCAGGCGTGTAAAAAACTCTCCCATGCATTACCCTTCCTGTGAGAAGAACGAGCCGCGTTCCAGACTCAGCCACAGGCGCATCGCCATCGCCAGCGAACCGACGGCCACGCCGATCGCCACCGCCCGCTGCGTCGGCATATTGATCCAGCTCAGCAGCCAGAGCGACAGCCGTTCGAGCCGGAAATAGGCCAGCGGGGAACTGGCCGGAATCCAGTTCGTCAGCGCCACCCCGAAACTGATGACGCCCAGCATCACCACCAGCGCGGACGCCATCAACAATCCTGCTTCCAGCGTGCGAATGCGAAACGCGCGATAGGCGGCGGAGGCGATATAAAACGCCAGCAGCGCGAACATGGCGGAATCCAGATTGATCAACAATCCGCTGAACAGCGAATTATAGGTAAACTTCGCGAGTTGGGCGCCGGCGGTGCCGGCATGGCTGGCAAAACCGACCGCGGTGATCGAAATGAGGGCCAGGAAAAACGCCAGATTGTTATGCCAGCCCGGTTGCCGTGTAAACAGGCGGCGCCCATGCACGATCGCCAGGCTGATGATGCCCAGCCCGACTGTCCAGATAAAAATGTCGTTGACAAAATTCGAGACCGGCGTCACGAAGGGGGAAAGCAGGTTGGCTTGCGACCCATCCGGCAGCGCATGCGTGGGCAGCAGGAATTCCAGCAGATAGAATAACCCGGCGACGAAGGTCAGTACGATGGTCAGCCACTTGCGCGGCTGCGGCGCCATCTTGTGTAAGCCCCACATGATGCCGGCAAAAATCACGGTGGAGAGCACAATGGCCAGCACGAAATGCGGGGTATCCGATATCGGTTGAAAGATATTCAGCATTGGCTTTCTCGCCCAACTCCTTACCGTGCGCTCCAACGGAAGGGGACTGTCCCCGCGTTTTCTAAACGTTTCCGGTATGCCATCATTCCCGCCTGCGTGGAATTACAAACAATTGGGTGCCCGAGAGGAGACAAATAGTTCAGGATTGCGCCGTTGAGCAGCATGCGCATGGCCACATGCCCTGCCACAGCGGGGGAAGGGCCGGCGATGGGGGCCACCGGCTGCCAAATGCAACCGGCTTATCGCCGTCGCGGTCCCAGGCGCCACAGGCAGAAGATGACGGAACAAATGATGATGCCCCAACTGATGCTGAAGAACCATTGCACGTCAGACGACATCGTGGGTTACCTCCGCCACCGGTCCCGTCTCCGCGGTGTCTTCTACTTCCTCAGTGCCTTCCATCTTCCGCTGCCAGGTGAAGCGCAACACCAGCATCATGGCTAGAAACACCACGCCTAAAATGACCCGCGACAGCTCGGTCACCCGATGATCGGCCTGCGTGATGTAATCCAGCCGGAGCGTCGGGATGGCTTCCGTCCAGGCCCACCAGCCCAGCAGATAAATCAGCACCGCCGGCGCGACATAGAAGAGAATCAGGCGAAAGATCTTCGGCAGCCGGATATAGGCGCCGGCGGTAATCGCTTCCCAGCCACGCTGTACGCCGAGTACCGCCGCGAATACCAGAATCTCGATCAACGCCGCCAGCGGCAGCAACACCTGCACCGCCCAGAAGTCCATTTCATGCAAGAAATGATGGTGCTGCAGCAGCACCACCGGCACCAGGTAGAGCAGGGTGAGGCCAAACAGCACCAGCGTGCTGCGCTGGCGTGTCCACTGCAATTCATCCTGGAAAAAGGCGAGGATCGGTTGCAACAGCGAGACGGAGGAGGTGACGCCGGCGAAGAAGAGGAACAGGAACCACATCGCGCCGACGTAGTTGCCGAACATGATCTTCTGGAAGAGCAGCGGCATCGAGAGGAACCCGAGGGAGAACGGTCCCGCGTAGGCGGCTTCCTGCACGCCGTTCGCGCCGTTGAACAGGATGAAGCCGGCGAACAGCACGACGCTGGCCCCGAGGATGATCTCCGCGAAGGTATTCCACGAGACCGCCGTCAGCCCGGCCAGCGCCACATCGTCGTCTTTCCGAATATAGCTGCTGTATGTGATCACCGCGCCAAGTCCGAGACTCAGCGAGAAGAAAACCTGTCCCACCGCCGCCAGCCAGAGCTTGGGATCGTTGAGGATCGCGAAGTGCGGCGACGCCCAGATATCGCTGATCTTCCAGAGGTAACTGACCGCGTCGGCGGCTTTGGGCAGCGTAAAGACGAAGACGACCAGCGTCAGCGCCAGCAGGCAGAGCAACGGCAGCGCGATATTGTTCAGGCGCTCGATGCCGGCCTCCGCTCCGCGATAGGCGACGTAAAAATTGATCAGCAGCGTGACGCCCAGGAAAATCAACGCGTATGTGGGTAACGCCACTTGCCAGCCGCTCGATCCCAGCGTCGTGAGGGTGGAAACCCCCAGGTAGCGGTCGAGCAACTGCATCATCTGTGCACTGATGTTGGTGCCGGTGACCTTGGCAAAGGCGTTGGTCGCGGTAAGGAAGGTGTAGCCCAGGGTCCAGGACTCGATATAGAGGTAGTAGACGACGATCGTGAACGGGAGATAGAGCCCGAGCACCCCGAGGTATTTTCCCCACGAGCGCCGGGTCACTTGATCGTAAATACCGGGCAGACTATGCCGGCCCCAGATGCCGCCGTAGCGTCCGAGCGCCCACTCCAGCCACATCATCGGGATACCGAGCAGCAGCAACGCACACAGGTAGGGCACCAGAAACGCCACGCCGCCGTATTGCGCCGCCTGGGTGGGAAAACGGAAAAAGTTGCCCAGCCCGATGGCACTGCCGGTCACGGCGAGGACGATGCCGACACGACTCGACCAGCGCTCGGGTTTAATGCTCACCATACTTGCTTGCCTCACGAAGAGTGAGATATAAGACACTACCAAGTCTGCATTGAACTGTCAACCTGTCGGCTATCCGTAATAACGTGCCAGCACCGTCCGAAGACTGACGCACAACACGAACACGAACGGCAGCGTGCGCAGGCCGGCGAGCAACCACGACGATTCGTCGATGCGCCAACGGAGCGGAATGAACAGGCCCAACAGGAGGCAAGGCACGACGGGAATAAAATATCGTCCCTGCAACCCGCTGACAATCGAGTATCCTACCGTATCCCAGGATAAATACAATAACAGATTCACCGACAGAAACGCAAACAGGCCGATCAGTAACAACCCCCAGCGTTGCCGGTTGCCCAGTAAATGCCCTTGCGCCGACTCGCTCACCGCCACAATGAGCAGCGCCCACAGATAGCAGGGATAACACCAGGACGGCAGCGGGGTATCCAGCCAGCCCAGCACGCCCACCCATTCATGCAGCAGGAGTTCGCCGCGCCACGGCTGGCCATAAGTGGCCAGCAGTATCCGGCCAAAGTGCCAGGGATGCCCCAGCAGATAGCGCAGTTGTGCCGGCGGGGCGATCAGGGGTTGTGAAGGCACAAACAACGGCTGGGTCATCAGCCACCAGCCACCCCAGAGGGTGATGGTCACGAAAAACACCCCGAGGAGAAAGCCGGCGGCCCGGCGTGGAGATCCGAAACGCGCAAGGGGAATGAGCAATATCAGCAGCACGAGCGGCAAGTAGGCCTGCTTGGCTAAGGTGACCGACACCGCCAGCAGGAAGAGACCCGTCAACTGCCGGCCGGTGAGCGGCTGCGTGGCATCGCCGACCGCCGCGTGCAGTGTCAACGCGAGCAAGAGAAATCCGGCCCCGATCAAGGTGGCGTCGGGTGACAGCGAGGCCGCCAGTGAGAGCGCCATCGGCGAGAGCGCCAGCGCCCATAGCGTCCACTTTCCCAGCGGAATCAGCGTCACCGCCACCGTCACCAGCGCCAGCCAGCACAGCAGATTGCCGGCGCGTCCGAGATAAAGGAGCCAGAGCGGGGGAAGCCCGAGACAGCGTCCCAGCAGCAAACCCGCCACTTGCGGGAGATACGGCAGGGGCGCATAGAGCGCGGTGTTGGGAAATTCGGTGAATTGGCGCACCGTCGGGCGCAGCGGCAGCGAAAAGGCCGCCCGCAAGCGCGACAGGTCCTGCCGGTGCGCGATGCGATAACGCAGGTCGGGATTCACGGTGCGTGCCAGCAGAGACAACGAGCACGGCAAATCTCCCCCCACGCGCGCCCCGTGCCGCACCGCCAGCAGTCCGCCTTCGGAAATCTGGTAGGCGCGAAAGAAATGATTGAATTCATCCGGCGTCTGAAACGGCGGCGTCAGCAGCAGGAAGGCGAAGCCGAACAGCAACCCGAGCGCCGGCAGCATCCTCGGCGCCGTCCAGCGGTGCAGGTGCGCGTGCCAGCGAGCCAACTGATCGTCGAACGTGCGCCAATACCCCATGTTACCGGTCAACATATCAGCTTTCAGGCGTCGTGTCTATACTTGCTTGCTATTCCGCAAACAGTATGGGAAAATAACGAAAGCCTGTCTACGATTTGGGGACAGACGCAAGGACAGGTGCTCGATAGGGGTCGTATTCAGTGGTCGCAGAAAACCGGGTCGAGCAAGTCACACCGGCGCCACCAGGCCGGATGATCTTGCATCCGATCATCTTTAGCTGGTGTCCGGTCATCTATTTATATGTCCATAACAGCAGTGAACTGGCGTTGCCGATGCTCATCCTCACCTTCATCGGCGTGGCGCTGTTGACGCTGGCGTGTTGGGCGCTGGTCAAACTGCGTCAGCGCGATGACGCGCGCGCCGCCCTGATCACCTCGACGATGATCCTGCTATTTTTTTCCTTCGGGCATCTCTACAATCGCACCACCGTGTGGGCCGCCGTCATCCCGCATTATCCCGTGGTGTTTTTTACCGTCTGGTTGCTGGTGTTGATCGGCCTGGTGGTGTTGGCGGCGTGCTGGCGCTATGACGAGCACCGGCTGACCGACGGGATCAATGCCGCGGCGCTGGTCTTGTTCGCCATCACGGTCGTGTCACTGGTCCAGACCGAGTGGAAGCATGTGCGGTCGGATCAGGCGACCGGGCAGATTGCACCGACGTTCACCAGCGCCGATTTCACCGGTCACCCCCTATCCGCCGAAAAACGGCCGAATTTTTACTACATTATCCTCGATTCCTATGCTCGCGAAGACATGCTGCTGAAATTTTTCGATCGCAGCAACCACGATTTCATCGCATACCTCCGGCGGAAAGGCTTCTATGTCGCCGAGAAGAGTACCGCGAATTACGATCAGACCATCGATTCGATTCCCTCGTCGATGAATTTCAGCTACGTGGACCAGATCGCCAAAGAAGTCGGCAAATATACCAGTGATCGTCATCCGCTGGCGCGTTATATCGCTAACAGTCGCACGCGTGAACTGGTGAAGCACTTCGGCTATAAGTTCATCGCCTTCCCCTCCGAATATGCGCTGATGAATCTACCCAGCGATGTCAATATGAAAGGATTCGATAATCTATCCGACTTCGAAAATTCGCTGATCGATACCACCCCGCTGATGATCTTCAAATTGCTGGTCAGCAATTCGGCGCTCGATGTCTTCGAGCAGCATCGCCGCATGCTGCAATGGCAGTTCGCCAACATTCCCAAGGCCAACCGGATCGATGGACCGTTTTTCGCCTTCGCGCACATCCTCGCGCCGCATGCCCCCTTCGTCTTTGACGCGGATGGGCATCCGACCAGCAACGATGTGCTGGAAGCCAGAAAGCGCGGGCGTCATTGGGTCATCGGCCGCGACTACACCGTCGAAGAGGCCAAACGCTATGCTGATGAAGTCATTTATCTGAACACTCTCACCGAAAAGATGATCGATCGCATCCTCGCCACCGCGAAACGCCCCACCATGATCGTGCTGCAGGCGGACCACGGCCCGGGCTATCTCCCCATCTCCCGCGGCGACAAAGCGCGCATCAATGTGCCGGAGAAGTTCGGCATCCTCAACGCCTATTACTTCCCCGACGGCACTCCGAAAACGCTGTATCCGGAAATCACCCCGGTCAACAGCTTCCGGGTGATCTTCAACCACTATTTCGGCACCCACTTCTCCCGGCTGCCCGACCATCATTATTTCACCCCATTATCGCTCCCCTATCTGCTGGAGCCGATGGACGCAGAACTCGCCCACCCGAAACCACCCCTCGTGCTGGAAAATAGTCCCACTGGCAGCGAAAACGCGGAATAGGGAATGCAAAAACAACGTCCGTCCCAGGGAGGGCGAGACTCCGTTCGAGCCAGCGCAAAATCTCCCCGCGCCTTCATGATCAGCCCATGCAACCCGCGCTTGACAAACCCGGTGCGGTTTTCTATAATATCTTTCGCGTGGATCGTTAGCTCAGCTGGTAGAGCAGGGGACTCTTAATCCCAAGGTCGCTGGTTCGAATCCTGCACGATCCACCATTCCTCTCTAAAGCCAGAACTTCACATCGGAAAGCATCAGGCATATCTTCTACCTGCTATGGCACCGTGTATCGGTAAGGGGTGTATGGCACATGGCGTCAAGCTAACTCGAAGCTTTGGTAGCATTCGCGAAAGTTTGAATTTTAGAGTTCAATATCTTATATAACAGAGTAATAGCATTACTAATCAACATATCACCGTCCGGTATGCCTAACATTACGCCATGTCACTGGAATCGATGACCGGTCGTCACGTATCGCATCTTATATGCCATCACCCACGGGTTTATACTCCACACCTTTCACCTGGTGCTCGATGCAACTGCGATAGAGCGCATTTGAGAAAAATACCTTCTGATTAGCAGAAGAGCCGCTACCGAAAAACTCCTGACTTTTCACCGCGGCATGGCCAGTGGGGGCCAGGGTCATCGCGGGAAAACGTCCGCAAGAGATGGGCAGAAACTTCCGGCGATGGCACACTGGGCAATCCTGATAGGGACTACCCGTCACTTGCAACATTGATAGAAGTATCTCTGAAATACGCGCGGAAGCCGGCAAGCTTTCATACGGATAGCCTGTGATTTGTAACGGAGCCGGGAGTTCGCCAAGAATCTTCAATTGCACGACCGTCGTGAGTTCTTTCCCGGTCCGATGATGCAGGACAGGATACCTCTCGATGCCAAAAGGTTTGAACACGGCTTCCCATATCTCCGGTCGCACGAAATATTCGTCAAAGACCCAGTTGAGTTGCAGGATGTTGCGTGTTCCCCATCCCGGCTCGCTTTTGACACGAAAGGGTGCCTTCTGAATAATACCGATTCCGCACGTTGTGCAATATTGAGTCAGGTCATAGGTCAATTCCATATAGCCGTTATCATCATCCGGTTTGGGATAACCCCATAACCAGCAAGGACCAACCACGATCCAATCGGCCTGACGACATTCAGTCGGAGAGAATGAACTGCGACAAGAATCGACATGTTTAAACTCCAGGGCGAGTTCCTTCACCGCAGGCCAGCGTGCGTCATCTTCATATAATTTTACGATTATGAAGTGCTCATCAACCGGAAATTGTAACGCACAGAGTTTCTGGTAAACCTCCTGATTTCGCGTAAACATGATAATATGTTGAGTTTTCATGAGCTTATCCCCCATCACCGCAATACCACCGACACTCATTGCCTACGAGGATTTCAATAGTTTCGTCCCCGTGGCGAGAAAATGCGTGATCGCGCGCTCGAACCAGGAGGTGACAGCGGCGCTGGCCTGCTGGCGGGCGATAATGTGGGCATCGCCTGCGGGCGACAGGCTGGTGAATCGATAGTGGATCGCGACCGTTGTCCCACTGTCGGTGGCCGGTTGGCAGCTAATTTCAAGGTGGGTGACCGCCAGGCCCGGCTCGACTCGCAGATAGGCCACGTGTCCCTGGACGGGTTGATAGGCCGTACAGACCCAGATAGCGCCTTCGGTGCTGAAGACGCCGTGTTCCTCGGCGAGACCCGATTCCGCGTAGTGCATGGTGTAGGCCCACCCATCCAGCCAGTCCACCTCGCGGACGGGGCAAAAGAGCGGAAAGACATCGGACACGGGAGCGGGGATATGCAGGGTGTGGCTACTGAGGAGTCGAGTGCCATTCCTGCCGGCGTTGGTAGCATCGGAGTGGATCGTCATGCATGGCCTCCTTTCGTCGGTTGCACGGCATTGTAACGTATCGCCCGCATTCGGACAATGCCGCCGGCTGCCTCGGATGGCCGCTCAGGGCTGTGACAACCGCTGTCATCGTCCGTGAAGCAACGCGTTGCTACGGTGCAACCCGCTGAATCCGTTTTTTCTCCCCCTCAAGTTTCCCCCCCGAAATGGCGATATCTATATGGGCGTGTTCGAGGACGCTCATAGCGATGATGATGGGTGAATCGTGTATTCCGTGCCAACCCCCGGTCAGTCAACCGGGCGCCTCTTCTCCCGCCGGCGATGCCGGACCGGGGGCGGCGGATGCGCTCGTGTTTGCCGGGTGGCTGCTGCAGACGGCCACCTTACCCGTGCCGGCCAGTGCGCCACCGGTCTTGCCGGAAGGCACAGCGCCGGAAGCGCCGGTCGATTTACCATCGACGCTACCGCCAGAAGCGGAGAACGTTAGTGGTGTGCCTGATGCGAGCCAGGCGATTGATATGCCGGCGGCAATGTCCGTGGCTGATTCCGGCGCGGAGAGGGGCTATACCTCGGCTTCGTCGCCGGCACTTAGCCCGGCATCGCTTACCCTGGCGGCCCAGGCGTTGTTGTCAGAGCCGTTCATCGGTCAGAGTGCCGGCGTCTCGCCGGCTAGCCATCTACTGGCCGGCGAGACGCCGGCGCTCCGACCGCTGCATGATCCTGACCGCCCGCCGACGGAAAGCGCGTCATCCGTCACCGAGGACCCACTGTCGCCCCTACCAGCGGCCACCGATCTTTCTCCCGCGCCGGAAGCCATGCCGACCGTCGCTGATGCGAAAGTCGAGAAAGGCATAAAGACCGGGACAGCGGTCGCTAACACCAAATCCCCGCCTGTGAAGCAAGGTACGCCAAAACCACCCGTTCTCCACATCACGGCTATCGCGGCAAAGACTGCCGGCGCACCGCCAGTGGAAACTCAGGTTTCCCTCTCGCATGCGCCGTCGCGAGATGAGACGCCTGCGCCCGCTTCCGCCACCATCCTCGGGATCGTCTCGCCGGGTAAACTCGAAAACAGCCCGCTTCCACTCGCCGCTCTGCACGACACGGTTGGCACCGCGGGCGTTACCACGGGGGGAAATGCGCTGCCTTCGATCAATCCTGTGCCACTGCGGAACGATACGCCAACCACCGTGTTGCCGGACCTTCCCGAAGTCATCTCTCCGGAAAAACTCGGTGCCAGCCCGCTCCCCCTCGCGGCCATGATGAGCGCGGTGAACGTGAAGCTGGTGAAGGTGACGACGGGCACTGCGACCTCCGATCGTATTCCGCCGGCGTCGTCCGCAGAGCCACCGACTTCGGCGCTGATGCCCGCGGCGGAGGTTCCCGTCACCCCGCCATTGGAAGACAAGCTATCGCTTCCGCTGGCGCTGCCGGCGGAGAAGCTACCGGTCACTACGCCAGTCGCCGTTCCGAACAACGCTGCCGGGGACAGCTTCCTGCGCGAACTGCGGCTCACGGCGCCGTTGCATCCCCGCTACGTGGCCACCCCCACGCCGGCGTCAACCACCCCGACCGCTCCGGCAGCCGTGGAGCCCGGCACAGCGAAGGCCGTGGAGCCGCCTTCCACGGCAGTGACGGCCCTTCCGCCGGTGGATGAGCATACCGCTTTGCCGGCGCCGACGCACGCATTTTCCGCCGGCACCGATGCACAAAAGCCGGTGAAGCTCTCAAGCGAACTCCCTGAGGTGCCGATACTATTCACTGAGGATACGACCGCGGGGAACCATGCGACCCTATCCCCGCCGACATTACCCACCCTGGCTCACCGCGAGCAGGCGCTGATTCCGCCGGTGGCGACGCCCGACAACGAGAGCGGTCACCCCGAGCTGCCGGCGTCCCCGGCGCGGTGGGCAGACCGCATCGGAAGCGGACCGGCCCGGCGCACGGGCAGCGACCTGCCGCCGGACACGCCGTCCCCGGCAGGCTTGACCGGCGCTGCCGTGCCTGCCGCCCACACAGCGCCGGGCGCGGGGATAACCTCCCACGAGCCGGCGCAGGAGCTGGCGGGCAATGCCTCGCCGGCGATCAATATCCTGGAGCGGGTCACCGCGGAAATCCGGGCGCATAACAGCGGCGTGCGGCAGGAGGTGCAATTGCGCCTGGACCCACCCTCGCTGGGCACGTTGCATATCACGATCGGCAGCGGAAGCGACGGCGCCATCACCGCGGTGATCGAAACCACCACGGTGGCGGTCCACGATTTATTGCAGGCGCACCTGCCGGAACTGCGGCAGCAACTGGCGGATGGCGGGATCAGCGTGGGGCAATGCCTGGTCACCCTGCAGGACCGTTCGCACGGGCAGCATATGCCGTCCGATAAACGACCCGCGCGCGGCAGGACCGCGCCGGCGACCATCGCCGCGACGGCTTTTCCCGATTGGGAAGAGCGCCTGGGATTATCGCGCGACCCAACGTCCGTGGTGGATTTTTTTGCCTGAACCCGCTGGGAGCGCAGGCGTTTCGCCCGCTCCAGGTCACAAGTGCTGAAATTTAGCTATCGCCGATAAAGGAGAGGCCTGATGACCAATGTCATGGCGGTTACGACTCGCGCCAATGCTACGACCAACAGCGCGAGCACGCCGGTCACCAACTCGATGGGGGAAAATTCATTTCTGAATTTGCTGATCACCCAGATGCAGAATCAGGATCCACTGAACCCGATGGATGACCAGCAGTTCGTCTCGGAACTCGCCCAATTCAGCTCGCTGGAACAGATGACGCAGCTCAACCAGCAGTTTGGCACGTTGGCGCAGCAAAACCAGAATATTCTGGCCGCGAGTTATTTAGGCAAAACGGTGACGTATCAAGATCCCAGTACCACCACCCCGGTGACCGGCGCAGTCACCGCCATTGACTATGTCAGTGGCAGTCCGATGTTGTCGATTGGCGGCAAAGATATTGACCCGTCGTGGGTCACGAAGATAGCCACTTCGTAAACCGTACCGAGTGGTCGCAGCATTTCCCAGCATTATTTGAAGGAGGAGCGTGCAATGAGTTCAATTTATACCGGCATTTCCGGTATGCAAGCCAACCAACAAGGGGTGGACTTGATCGCCAACAATATCGCCAATGCGAACACCACCGGCTACAAAGCCAGCCGGGCGGATTTCGAATCCGCGCTGGCGAACACCTTGTTCTACGGAATGCAAGGGTCCGATCCGATGCAGGTCGGTCAAGGGGTTGGCCTGGGCAGCATGGAGTATAACCTGAATCAAGGCGCGCTGACGCAAACCGGCACGCCGCTGGACATGGCGATGGTCGGCAATGGCTATTTCATTGTCGGCGATGGCAAGAACCAGTCTTACACCCGCGCCGGCACCTTTCAACTCGATGGCAATCAGCGCATCGTATATGGGAATACCGGCCTGGGCGTGATGGGGTGGACCGCGAATTCCGATGGCTCGATCAATACGAACGTGCCCCCAACGGCAAACTTAACTATCCCGCTGGGCATGACCTATGCCGTCCCGACCACCAAAGCCACCATCGGCGGTAACCTCAGCATCGCCGCCACGTCGCCGGTGACGAATACGATGTCCGTGTATGATTCGCTGGGGGTCAAACACGATATCACCCTCACCTACACGAAATCCGCCACGCCGGGGCAATGGACGCTGACCGCCACCAGCGCGGACGGCACGGTTACCATTCCTGCCGGGCAGCAAAGTTTGACCTTCGACGCCAACGGCAAACTGACCAGCGGGCCGGTCTCGATGAGCCTGACACTGACCAACTCCAATGGCACCGCCCCGATCGCGATGACCGCGGATTTAAGTACCGTCACCCAGTTGGCTGGTGACACCACGGTGCAGACCGTCAGTCAGGATGGCTTGCCGATGGGCACCCTGCAGAATTGTTCGGTGGGCACGGATGGCACCATCACCGGTATCTTCAGCAATGGCGGCTCCCGGGTGCTGGGACAAGTCGCCGTGGCGCATTTCAACAATCCCGCCGGATTGGTGCAGGAAGGCAATAGTTTGTGGAGCACCTCCCCGAACTCCGGCAATGCCGTCGTCGAAACCGCCGTCAAAGGCGCCGATGTGATTCGTGGGGGCTACCTGGAACAGAGCAATGTCGATCTCACCACCGAATTCGGCAATCTCATCGTCATGCAACGGGGCTACCAGGCCAATTCGAAAAGCATCACCACCGGCGATGAAATGTTGCAAGTCGTGTTGCAGTTGAAGCAGTAAATAGTTAGTACCTATGCGAAGCTGCTGACTCGGGAGGGCGAGACTCCGTTCGAGCCCATTTATCGACTAGTGCTTATGGGGCTCGAACGGAGTCTCGCCCTCCCGAATGCCGCGTTACCTGGGTAACGGCAAGACGCGCCGCCGTGACGGGTGGAACAGGAGGAACGATGATTACCGTGACTCGCTTGAATGGGGAAACCGTGGTGGTGAATGCCGGTCTCATCGAGCTGATCGAATCGACGCCCGATACCGTCATCAGCCTGGCAACCGGCAAGAAGTTTATGGTGCGGGAGAGCCTCGATGAGGTGGTGGCGCGCGTGGTGGCTTACCAGCAGCGCATCGGACATCCCACGGTGGTGCCGCTCCCGCCCCACCTGGAGGACGAGAACGAAGACGACGAGCATACGGACGAGTAATCGGATGAGCCATTGGTGCAGCATAGCAAAGCGCAAGGGAACTGTCCCTCCCATGCGCGCAATATTCGGCAGCGAATACCAGGAGTAACGCATGGATCTAGCTTCACTTATCGGGTTAATTCTCAGTTGGGGAGCGGTACTCGCGGCGCTATTGATGGAAGGGGGAAACCTGAAATCAATGGTGTCATATTCCGCGGCGGTGCTCGTGGTCGGTGGCACGCTCGGGGCGACGATTACCAGCTTCTCGATCAAACACGTCACCAACTTGCCGGCGATCTTGCGCCAGGTCTTCTTTGTGCGCGATCTCGACGCGCTGGAGGTGATCCGTCTCATCGTCTCGCTCTCGAAAAAAGCGCGTCAGGCGGGGATTTTGGCGCTGGAATCAGAGATTGCGACGATTGAAAATCCCTTTATGCGCCATGCGCTGCAGATGGTGATCGATGGCTCGCAACCGGAAATGGTGCGTGACGCGCTGGAGACGGAACTGGCCGCGATGACGGCCCGGCATAAAATCGGCGAAGAGTTTTTTGCCACCATGGGGGGATTTGCGCCGACATTGGGCATCATCGGTACCGTCGTCGGTTTGGTGCATATGTTGGAAAGTCTCAATAAGCCGGGCGCGATGGGACCGGCGATTGCGGCGGCGTTTACCGCCACGCTCTATGGGATCATTCTGGCCAATTTGCTTTTCCTCCCGATTGCCGGTAAATTGAAAGCGCGCAGTCGCGATGAAGTCGCCTTGTATGAACTGGCAATCGAAGGGATTCTGACCCTTCAGGCCGGTGAAAATCCCCGGGTCGTGGCCACCAAAATGTCGGCCTTCCTGTCACCGCAAGCCAAAGAACAGTGGAAAAACGAGGAATAACCGATGAGCAGACGGCGACACAATAAAGGCGCACACGGCGGGGGAGGCGGAGGCGGGCATGACGGCGCCGGCTCCATGCGCTGGTTGCTCACCTATGCCGATATGATCACCTTGCTGATGGCTTTTTTCATCATGATGTATTCGATGTCGGTGTTGAATTTGGCAAAATTCAACGAGGTGGCGTTTTCCATCCGCAGCGGTTTCGGCGGGATTTTATCCGGAAGCGGCGCGCATATCATGCAAACGCAGGCAAACCAGCGTAATCGCCAGGCCAGCCGGCTGACCAGCGCAGAGGTGGCCATCGATAAAGCGCATAAACAGGTGAAAGCCACCTTGAACAAGCTGGGATTGTCACATCAAGTGGAAGTCAAACGCGATACGCGCGGGCTGGTCGTAACGATTGCCACCGACGGCCTGCTGTTCCCGATCGGGTCTGCCGAATTGACTCCCCAAGCGCACCAGTCGCTGGATGTGGTGAGCGCGGTCATCCACGCGATGGCCAACCCGGTGGTTGTCGAAGGGCATACCTGTACCAAACGGATTGCGAACACGCGCTTCCCGTCAAATTGGGAGCTTTCCGCCGCGCGCGCCAGCCGGGTGGTGCGGTATTTGATTAACCAGGGGATCGCGCCGGAACGACTAGCCGCGGTCGGCTATGGCGAGACCCATCCGGTGATGCCCAACGACACCGAGGAACACCAGCAAAAAAATCGCCGGGTCGATATCGTCATCCTCGAACACAGCCAGTCGCCGCAGGTGACAGACACCACGGCAGAGACACCGGTGGCGATTCGTGCTGAAATACACCATTCGATCCATTCGAGCTTTAACCGGGTGTGGAGCTCGATGCGCAATGAAGGGAGCACCCCATGAAGCGCGCAGTATTGATTATAGTCGTTTTGCTGGCGGTCTTTGCCGGCGCCGTCGTGACGGTACGTGCATTTATGCCCGCGACACCCCCGCCCAAAAAGGTGGAAGTGGTTCGCTCGGTCAAGCTCGATGAGCAAACCGTGAATCTGGCGGATACGCGAGAAGCGCATTACTTGAAAACCACCGTCGATCTCCGTGTCTCCGGTACCGAACCGATCGAGACCTTTACCCAGCAGTGGAACTCGGTGGTGCTCGACGGTATCATCGAGATTCTGAGCGCGCGTAATTACAATAGCCTGCTTTCCCTGGAAGGCAAGCGCTCCTTAAAACAGGAGTTGCGCGACTATTTGAATGCACGGCTCAAAGACTCTGGCTGGAGCATCAAGGATATTTACTTTACCGAGTTCGTGATGGAGTAAGAAGGTCGATGTCAGGGGTCGTATTAATGACAAGGAAACAAGGAAGTAATAGAATAGTTCTGTTTCCAACCAGACGTGCACAGAGGAAAGATGAACATCATCGGATTTAGCGCAAGTCCGCGGAAAGAAGGCAATACTGCCTGGATAATCAACCAGATACTCGCGGGTGCGAAAGAACAGGGCGCCGAAACGCAATCCTGGTATTTCAGCGATCTTGATATCAAACCGTGCCGGGGATGTTTGGCCTGCCACCAAGGCGATAATCGGGGCTGTATCCTCAACGACGACATGCAGAAACTTTATGGCGCCATTGAGCATGCCGATGCCCTTATACTCGGCTCGCCGGTTTACATGGGGCAGATGAGTGCCCAGGCGAAGATCTTCACCGACAGGTTGTTTGCGATCATTTCTCCGCGCTTCTCGCCGCATTTCAAAGAAAGTGCCACGAAAAAAAAGCTGTTGCTGGTGTTCACGCAGGGTAATCCTGATTCCGGCATGTTCCAGGTGTATTTTGATTATACGAAACACATGTTTCAATTGCTGGAATTCGATGTGAAAGAGGTCGTTGTCGTTCCCGGTATGCGCAATGAACCGGCGCGGGAAAGAACATATCTGCCCGCCGTCATGCAAGAGATCGGTTCATCATTGGTTGCGGGGTTCCACCCCATTTAGCCGGGGTGAAATATTTTATCCTTCAGTCGCATTGTGCGTGGTACCCCCGGCATAAATGCCGGGGCTATTGAGATACGTCCCATAAATGGGACTTGCCTATCATACAACACAGAGCCCCATTCATGGGGTGTATCTCAATAGCCTGACGGTTTACCGTCAGGACTCTCCTCAGCAAGGTGCAGACTGACACCCGACACCTCAACACCGAATAATTGGTCTGTCCCCTAAAGTGGAAGCACCGCGCAGCCGATAACTCTTTCTGGAGGTGCTCCAGTATGCTGCGTGGTCTTGCAATTTCGGCGGCCGGGATGTCAATCGAGTCTCAGCGGCTCGATGTTATCGCCCAGAACCTGGCGAATGTGGATACCCCGGGCTATCAACGCCAGGTGTTGACCGCTAAATCCTTTGTCGCCCAGCTTTCCTCCACGCTGACCAACCTGGTGGCGCAGCCGGTCACCCCGCCAGTGCGTCCGGACAGCCTCGCGATTACTTCGTCGCTGTCGTATGACACCAGCGAGAATTCCCTCCACGCCACCGGCAACCAACTGGACTTCGCGCTGCCCGCGCAGGCATTTTTTGCCGTTCGCCAGCCGGATGGCAGCGAAGTCGCTACCCGCAACGGCGCCTTCATGCTGAATGACCAGCACCAACTCGTCACGGTATCCACCAACGGCGCTGAGCACTGCCAGGTACTCGGCCAGGGCGGGCCGGTCACCATCAACGGTTCGCATTGGGAAATCAACCGCCAGGGAGCGATCGTCGTGGATGGCAAGACGGTGGATCAACTGAAAATCATGAGTTACGGTAAAACCTATCCCACCGCGCCCGTCCAACTGGGCAATGGTTTCGTCAACATCACCGGTGCACAACAGGTCACGAATCTGCCGGTGTCGCAAGGCATGCTCAACGGTTCGAATGTGAACCCGGTGTCGGAGATGATTTCGATGATCGCCGCCACCCGGCTGTTCGAAGCGAACCAGAAATGCGTCCAGGCGCAGGACGAGACGCTGAACCATGCGGTCAACGACGTCGGCCATGTATAAACCCGGGAGCGCGGGCATCCCACCCGCTGCAGGCCCCGGAGAAGCGTAACGGTCAAATCAATTTGCATTTTGCCATTTTAAAGAAGGAGATATACGGCTTATGATGCGTGGATTATGGACGGCAGCCAGCGGAATGACGGCGCAACAGACCAATCTGGATGTGATCGCCAACAATCTGGCCAATACCAATACCACCGGCTTCAAATTCAGTCGCCCGGATTTTCAGGACCTGCTGTACCAAACCATGTCAGCCGCGGGGAGTAAAACCGGCGATGGCACCATGGTGCCGGCCGGCATCCAGATCGGCCTGGGGGTACGCACGGCCTCGATCCAGAAAGTCTTTACCTCCGGCGATCTCAAGCAGACGGGAAATCCGCTCGACATCGCCATCGAAGGCGATGGCTTCCTCACCGTCGATACCCCGAACGGCCCGGCCTATACCCGCGACGGCTCCTTGAAACTGGATGTCAACCGCCGGCTGGTCAATTCCGACGGTTACGCGTTGAGCCCCGATATTACCATCCCCGCCAACACGACCAGTGTGACCATCGGACCGGACGGCACGGTGACCGCGCAAGTCGCCGGCCAGCCGGCGCCCGTTTCCGCCGGGCAGATTCAACTGACGCATTTTCCCAATCCGGCTGGTCTGAGCAATATCGGCCATAACCTGTATACCGTCACCTCGGCCAGCGGAGCGGCGGTCACGGGAAATCCGGGCACCAACGGCCTGGGCTCCATTTCGCAAAATGCGCTGGAGATGTCCAACGTCAATGTGGTGGAACAGATGGTCTCCATGATCGTCGCCCAGCGCTCTTATGAAACCAATTCCAAAGCCATCCAGGCCGCCGACCAGATGCTGCAGATGGCCAATCAATTACGGCAGTAAGTTTTTCAAGTCTTCCCTGGCCATGCATGACCAGGGAAGACTTGTCCAGACTTTTTTAACCGCAGATTACGCAGATGACGCAGATTAAGGTAAATAAAGGACAAGCGAATATCTGCCTATTCGGGCAGAACAGACGGTCAGTTCCCACCGATAATTTCCATCTGCGTCATCTGCGTAATCTGCGGTTAAAAAAGTCTGGACGAGAATTGCCAACGTTGGAACCAGGAACACCCGCAAGGTATGGTTAAGGAAAACGCAATGCGATTAGCCGCGATATTCGGAGTGGGCATACTGCTGGCGACCGGCGCGTTACGCGCCGCGACGGTGACCATCGCGGAATCCGTGACGGTCAGCGGGGCGCAAGTACTGCTGCGCGATGTGGCCGTCATCGAAGCCACCGCGGCCGAGACGACGGCGTTGTGCGATGTCGTCCTGACCTCCGCGCCCTCCCTGGGACAGCAAAAGGAATTGACGCTGGGGATGATTCGCATGCGCCTGCGCCAATACTATCTGAACCCGGATACCATCACCTTTCACGGTGCGACTACCGTGCATATCCAGCGTGCGCTCCCGCCGGCGACCGCCGAAACGCCGACCGCGCTGGCGGTGCGCTGGTTGCGCAGCCAACTGCCCGCGCCGGCAACCGGGGAAGAAGTCAGCATCACGCCGCTGCCTGACTTCACGGCCACGACACCCCCCGCTGACGGGGTTACCTGGGCCTGTGCCGATGCCGGTGGTAACGTGCCGGGCGTGCGGGCGGTGCGGGTGATGGCGATGTCCGCCGGGACGTGTGCCTGGCAGACAGTGGTGCGCGTGCAGATGCAACGCGCCCTGCCGGCGCTGGTCGTGCGCCGCGCCCTGCCGCATGGCGTGCAGGTCACGGCCGCCGATGTCGCGGTGGAACGGTGCGAGGTGCCGGAGGGGGCGGAAATCCCGCTGCGCGACCTGCTGGCGTTTTCCGGCTATCACACCACGGCGACGCTGACCGTCGGGCATCCGCTCTATGCGCACGATCTGGCACCGCCGACGGTGGTGAAAGCGCGTGACCGCGTGAAAGTCACCGCGCGCTGCGGGACGCTGACCCTCAACCTGATCGCCACCGCCTGCGAAGATGGCGCCGTGGGCCAGCTCATCCACCTGCGCAATGCCCAGTCGAACCGGGAGATTCAGGCTCGCGTCACCGCGCCGGATGCCGCCGAAATCGTGCAGTAACCAAAACCAATACCGATCAGTCCGCTCCGTCGGATAAAACATCCTGACACCTGATCACGAAATAAGGAGTCGCTCATGCGAATATTCCGTCCAGGCCTTTGCCTGTTATTGCTGCTCTGCGCGCTGTTGGGACATGCCGACAGTTTATGGAACGATACCAGCCGCTCCCTTTACTCGGACCCGAAGGCGCGCGTGGTGGGCGATCTGCTCACCGTCTACATCAATACCAATGCCACCGTCTCGTCGCAGGCCCAGCATGTCACATCGAAAAATCAGAGCGTCAGCGCGACTGCCGGCACGGGCCTGATGCGGTTCTTCCCGGCCATGGGTATGAAGGCCGGGCGCGACACCAATGGCTCCGGCAGCACCTCATCCAGCACCCAGTTGCTCGATCAAGTCACCGTGATCGTGAAGGAAGTGCTGCCCAACGGCAATCTGCGCGTCGAAGGCGAGCGGACGGTGAAGATCGAGAAGGACGTCTCGATCGTCACCTTCAGCGGCATCGTCCGCCCGCAGGACATCGCGCCGGATAATACCATCCTCTCCTCAGCGGTCGCTGAGCAAACCCTGGTCACCAAAGGCACCGGACCGATTGCCGAAAAACAGCGTCCGGGTTGGTTGAATCGATTTTTGTCCTGGCTCTGGTAAGGAGTAACCGATGCGAATCTATTGCTGGATGATTGGAATCGGATTGCTCTGCACGCCGATTGGCGCGCAGCAGTATCTGCCGTTGATGGATCAGCAGACGCCCTCGACGCCGATCGTTGCGCCGGCGACGCCGTCTGAAGCGGTCACGCCGCCTGCCCCGGCGACGCCTCCTGCGCCGGCGCCGGTGGTGAAAGTCATCGTGACGCATACGCCGGAACCGGCGTCGGCGCCATCGGCCGCCCCGACCGCGACGTCGAACGCCATCACCGCGCGGATCAAAGATATCGCCCATGTGCGCGGCGCGCGCGATAACCAGTTGATCGGTTATGGGCTGGTGGGCGGCTTGAATGGCACCGGTGATTCGCAAAATACCGTCTTCACCGCCAATACCGTGACCAGTATCCTGTCCCGGCTGGGCGTGGTGGTGCCGTCGAGCAATATCCGCATTAAGAACGTCGCCGCGGTGATGGTCACCGCGGATATCGGTCCCTATTTGAAATCCGGCGACCGCATCGACGTCACCGTCAGTTCACTCGGTGACGCCACCAGCCTGCAGGGCGGCACGTTATTGCAGACCCCGTTAATGGGTGGCGATGGCCGTGTCTACGCGGTGGCGCAAGGCGCGATATCGCTGGGCGGCTACTCGGTCACCCGTAGCGGGAGCTCCACCATGACGGCACATCCCACTGCGGGCCGCATCCCGAATGGGGCACTCGTCGAGCGCGAGATTCCCTCGCAGATTATCACCCAACAGACGCTGGCCTTTTCGCTGACCAATCCGGATTTCGCCACTGCCGCCCACGTCGCCGCGGTGATTCAGCAACACGTGGCGGAAAATGGCGGCGCGGCGGAAGCCCGCGATGCCGCCACCATCGAGGTCACCATTCCCCTCGCCCGCCGGGAGCGGGTTGTCGAATTTATCGGTGAACTTGGCGAATTGTCGGTGGCCGTCGATATGCCGGCCAAAGTGGTGCTCAATGAGCGTACCGGCACCGTCGTGATCGGCGGCAATGCCATGGTGTTGCCGGTCGCCCTCGCGCAGGGGGATCTCACCATTACGGTGAGTGCGGATTTCGCCGTCAGCCAACCCGCCCCGCTCTCCGAAGGCGAGACCGTCACCAAAAGGACGGCGGCGATCGAGGTGAAAGAACCCCAGGTCAGCCTCACGCAAGTGCGCGGCAGCACCGTCGATGAACTGGTACGCACGCTGAACCAGATGCGCGTCAGCCCCCGCGATATCATCGCCATCCTGCAAGCCCTCAAAACCGCCGGCGCCCTGCAAGCGGAATTAGTAGTGATGTAAAATAACCCGTTGGTAGTAGGCACCCCGCATGGGTCTGCAGGGAGCCTGAACGAAAGGGAGTAACTGTTCAAGCCTTTCTGGCGCGCGAGCGTCCCCGCGAGCACTTCGGTGGTTTCGATACGACCCTCCGTAGTCTACTCAACCACCGAAGTGCTCGCGGGGACGCTCGCGCGCCAGAAAGGCTCAATGCTGACCTTCCTTTCATGCACCCTGCGAGATCCCCGTGACGGTCTACCACCAACGAGTGAGCACCTTCCGGAATATTTACGTAGGCTCATTCATCGGACCAATCTATACAGGATGTGAAGAAAGCGTTACAATCGCCGCTGGCAGAGGGGGCAGATCGATGTCGGTATTTTCAGCATGGTTTCCGGAATTGGGTGATGCCGGCGCGCAGCAGCAGGTGGCGCAGGCGTTGCAGGAGATCGAAGAATTCGAGCTGCCCGACGGACGGCAGTTGTTATTCGAAGGGGATATCAACAGCGACGTGATGTTCTACATCGTCCGCGGGAAGATTCGCGTGACGGTCGGCAGCGATAAAGGCGAGATTCTCTTGAGTTTGCTGGGGCCGGGCAACTTCATCGGCGAAATGGGCTTCATGCAAGGCACCGCGCGCTGCGCGGCGCTGACAGCAGAAGGCGACACCACCCTGAAAGTCATCGCCCGCGAAAACGTACAGGACATGCTTGCCGGCGCCTCGCCCATCCTGCTGTTGATGCTCGATCAACTCATCGACCGCCTGCGCGTAATGTCCCAGCGCGCCTCCAAAGAAGATCTGGAAGCATATTGAAGGTTTTGAGGTTCAGGTTTCGGGTTTCGGGACAACGCTATTCCGTTTTCGTAACCGTTCCGTCCTTGCTGGCGCGCGAGCGTCCTCGCGAGCACTTCGGTGGTTTCGATACGACTATCCGTAGTCTACTCAACCACCGAAGTGCTCGCGAGGACGCTCGCGCGCCAGCAAGGACGGAACGGTTGATTACGAATAATGAACATAACGAAGTAGTAAACAAGCCTCTTCCTGACACCTGACACCCGAAACCTGAAACCCCATCACGATTGGCTGACCGCCAGGTGAAATTCAAAGGATTTGCGAAAATGGTAGCCGCACGCCGTCAGCGTCATGGCCAGCGGCAGCAGGCGGGGTCGGTGGAAGAGCGACCAGAAGAATAACCGCCAGAAGTAGCTCCGTTCTTTTTCGAAGAATCCCAGCGCCAGCGTGGTTTTCAACGCGGTGATCAGGGTACTGAACGTGCAGAAATTCACCCGCTGGTACCGGGGCCGGTATTCCTGTAAGAAACATTTCACCCGCTGATAGTAGACGTCAGGGGCATAGATCGACTCGACAATGCTCCGGTATCCCTTCATCAGCGTCTCGACCGGCATCGTCGGCAGAAAATTCAGCGAGTAATCGGTATTGTCGCCGGAGGTATTGCCGGACAAGCGGGATTGGCTTTGCAGGCGTTGATACAGGCGCGTGCCGGGAAGCGCATTCAACAGGCCGACCATCGCCATCACAATCCCGCTCTCCTGGATGAAGGCGATCAGGCGCTCAAAAATCGACACCGGGTCGCTGTCGAAGCCAACGATAAACCCGGCCTGCACCTGCAAACCGGCGCGTTGGATGGCATGGATGTTGGCGATCAGATCGCGATCCTTGTTCGCCGTTTTGTTGCACTCGGCCAAACTCGCTTCATGCGGCGATTCGATGCCGATGAAGACCGTGGAAAATCCGGCTTCCGACAGTTGCCGCATCAGCGCCGGGTCATCCGCCACATTGAGCGATAGTTGGGTATTGAACAAGAAGGGATGCTTCCGGTGCAACATCCAGGCCTGAATCGCCGGAAGAATGTCGTCTTTCACCCGCTGTTTCGGACCGATGAAGTTATCATCAACGAAGAAGACGCCGCCCCGCCACCCCAGCGTATACAGCCGGTCCAATTCCGCCAGTATCTGACCGGTCGTTTTCGTCCGCGGGATACGCCCGAACAGCGATGTAATATTGCAAAAGTCACAATCGAAGGGACAACCGCGCGACATCTGGATATTCAACGAGGAATAGTATTTCGGCTTGATCAACTCCCAGCGCGGAATCGGCGTCGTGTGCAAGTCGGCGCGTTCGGTGGAACTATAGCAATGTTGCGCGCAACCGAGCGCGAAGTCGCGGAGGAATAAGGGCAGGGTCACCTCGGCCTCGTTGAGCACGAGGTAATCGACTTCGGGAAACGTTTCAGGCATCGAGGTAAATAACGGGCCGCCGGCGATGATGGGCTTCTGCAGGGCTTTGCAGCGGTCGATCACCGTATGCACCGCCTGCGACTGCACCGACATGGCGCTGATCAGCACGATATCCGCCCAACGCAAATCTTCATCGCGCAAGGGGGTGACATTCATGTCGATGAGGCGTGGTTCCCACTCGGGCGGCAGCATCGCGGCGACCGTCAATAAGCCTAACGGGGGATAGACCGCTTTTTTGGCGATGAACTTCAGCGCATGCTTGAAGCTCCAGAAGGTTTCCGGATAATCCGGATAAATCAGTAGGGCGTTCATGCTCTCTCCTCACCGTCACACCTACGCAGCGACAATTCATTGTAGCGCCGGCAGTCTGCGAGCTATAGGCATCAGTCAGCGAAAAGAGAAGGTGCCCACGACAATCATCGGCGAGAAAGATAACAAAATCTTTCGTTTTATCGCCAAATCCGGAGGAAGAAGAATGGAACGAGGCGCCGTATGCTCCGGAGCATACGGCGCCTCGTATCGTCAGCACAGGCGATTACCAGCGGGAAGAGCGGCTCGAACCGCCACCACCACCACCCGAGTATGAGGGTCGGCTGTTCCGTTGCCCCTGGAAACAATCGGAGCAATACACGGGCTTTTCGCCGCTGGGTTGGAAGGGAACCTGGCAGGCTTTGCCGCAGGATGAACAGGTTGCGCTGTGCATCTCGCGGGTTCCGCCGTCGTCACGGCGTCCGCTGCTGAAACCGCCGCCGCCATTTTGCGCTTTGCGCTGGGCGCGGCAGTCAGGACAGCGTCCCGGGGTATTGGTAAACCCCTTCTGTTGATGAAACTCTTGTTCACCGGCGGTGAACACAAAAGTCTGGCCGCAATCGCGGCAAGTTAAATTTTTGTCAGTGTAGCTCATGGCATGCACTCCTTCAACGAAATTACCTTCACGTTAGTCATGATCTGGGTGGTGTAAGGGGTGTGCTATGCCAGGGCAAGGACAACCAGTACGGGACCATATCAAGTAGAACCTGTCGGTGTGTCGGGAACATCTTTCTTCCCGATGCAATGAGTATACCCGGAAGCGCGGAAAAATACAAGCAAGCAAGGCAATGAGGGGGAGGCGGTCATCCCTGACCGCCGCAGCCGCGCAAATCCGTCCGCTCCTTCCCCATTATCCCAACGTGAAGATCCGCGTCGCCGGCGCTTCGATGACCAGCGGGATTTCCGTCATCCCGTCCCCGATCAGCGTCTGGCTCACCGCATCGATGACGGTGCAGGGACGCGGGAGTTTGATGGTGCGGGGACCGCTTTTGGCGCTGTGCACGGCGACGAGGGAATCGCTGGCGTAGATGACATCGTCCTCCTCGCACCAGATGTGACTGCCGGCATAGCGCGCGGCGGCGCGCAGCAAATTGGCGGGCAACGGCATGGCGGCGCTCCACAGCACGCCGAAATCGCCGCTGCCGCGCGGGCCGTCGATGCTGTTGCCCAGCGGGCCACGCCCAAATTCCTTCAGGAACAAGCCGGTACGATTGATCGCCCAGCAGAGATTGGCGTGCCCCAGCGGGACGCCGCCATATTCCTCGACGGTAAATTCGCCTGCGGGGATCAGCACCGGTCCGTAGGGTAGCGTGTCGCCATAGGTCAGGTTCGCCGGCAATTCGCGCGTGATGGGATGCCCACTGTAGTCCTGCACGATGACGAAACGCGACGGATTGCGGAATTGCAATTCCATTGGGATGCCGAGTAGTGCGCTGGCGCCGGCGGCGCTCAGCCGGCGGCCATCGGTAATGCCGGTACCCGGCCCGAAGATCGCCAAATTGCCGTCGCGCAGTACGCGCGTATCCAGCAACTCCAAAATATCTTCATTAATGGTGAAAAGGTTCGGGAAGAAATAGGTGTGATAGCGCGGGAAGTTCTCCTTGCGCAGATCGCTCAACAGGAAGAGCCGATACGGCAAGCCGCAGTGCGCCAACCCCAGCACGCGCTGCCAGACGACGCTGGTATACTGAAAGCCGGAGGTGAAGTCCTCGCGCAGCACGCTCTCATCGTCGATGATGAAGGCGATGGCCTCGCGCGTTTCCCGATGCGGCGCGGTCTGCAGCCGATCGAGCATGCCGGTGGTGGTGGCGATATGCCGTTGAATGTCCGCGTCGTGGAAATAGGAACTGCCCACGTTGCACCAGTACGACTGGAGGCCGCGGGAGAGCGTCATCGCCGCGTTGCGCAGCAATCCCGCTGCCACTTCTGTATCGTTGCGGAACGCCCCTTGTTCGGTCAGTCCTTGTCCGATATAGGTGCGGGCGTCGTTCTCGATGATCATCGTCTTGCCGCGCAACAGCAGCGAGTCGCTGACGCCTTCCGCCTCGAAGGCGAAACCCGGCGCCCGCGCGGTGTAATCCGCCGGGGTGAAGATCACGTCGATCTGCTCGTCATCCAGCAACTCGCCGACATCCCAGGAACCGGACAACGGTAAAATGGCGGGATACTCGGCACCGGCACCCAGCCCGTTGAACGCCAGCACGATCTGCCAGCCCAACAGCGGTTGTTTGGTGATGTCGAGGCCGACCAGCCGTTTGCGTCCCAGCGCGGCAGCGGGCATTTTGATCGCGCGTGCAATCGTGCGGTATTTCTGCATGAACGCCGCGCGCATGAAGCGGCAGTAATCGCGTTCCGGCGCGGCATTGATCTCCTCGGTCCAGTGGAAGAGACCGGAAAAATGAAACAGCGTGTCGATGCCTTTATCGTTTTGCGGCGCCGGCGTTTCTCCCCGCGTGGCAACCGCGTGTTGCTTCTTCGCCTGCCACGCGCTGTCGAGCGGCACGCGCACGGTGTTGCGTGTCACCTCCGCATCGCCCCAGGCCTGCTGCAACGCGGCATCGGTGGCATACCGCGCGCTGATCCACTGCCGGAACGCCGTCGTATTGGCCGCAGAGACGTCGAACAACTTGCCATAAAACGTCAGCGGCATGCAGCCTTCCCCATAGGAGGCTTCCAGGTACCCCACGATCCGTTCGCTCCAGGGTTGCTGCTCGCAGTGGGTGACCAACTGGTGGAAGTATTCCGTCAGCGCAGCGAGGTGTCGGGGAGAAGGCAGGCTCGGGTCCCAGTAGGTTTTTCCCGTTTCGTCCGTCTGCATCTCTTCCGGGTTTTGTTGTCCCCACCATGCCGGCACCGTCGCCGATACGCGGAGGTAGAAGAGTGCGTGTGGTTGCAAACTCAGGATATATTCCGCTTGCGCGGCGAGGGTGCGCACAGTGGTATCCGTCGCCAGTGCCGCCGCGTCTTCCGCGTTGCCCCACCAGGCACTGGTTTCCAACCGATTGGGATTGAGGTAAAAGACGGTCACCCCGCTGTCGATAAATTCGCGGATGCGCGCTTCCCAATCACCGCGCTGGATGTAATCACAATAACCGGATTGCGGCACGGGTTGCCCGTCATGGAGCACGACCGGACGACCGTCGTGAAAAGCGATCAGATCGGCTGTTGTGCCTGGCAGAGTAGCTGGCGACATGAAATTTCCTTCCATCGGCTTGCGGCGTTGAAAGATAACAGCGCTTACCTAACTTAACAAATTTGCGCGCGTCTGACAACCCAGCGGTGGTCCCTAAGTCGATGCAAAAGTTATGAAAAGTGCGTGGCCCCTCTGTAGACTTTGCGTAGACCCGTTATCCCTGCCGAAAAAACCGACATGCCGTTTTCACCATCGTCTTCTCGTGACATCCGCCGGGATTACGCGCGGCGTGTTGATGCAACGATGGCGGTAGCATCCCGCCAAACGCGGGAAATTACAGGAGGTCATGCATGGATACCTTACACGAAAAACGCATCGCCGTGCTGGTCACCGGCGGTGTGGAAGAAGTGGAACTGACCAAACCAGTGGAATTTCTCCGGGCGAAAGGCGCTGAGGTGACGGTGATCACGCCGGATCTGGAGGAATATGAACGCGGGATCAAAACCAAGCGGAGCCTGGAGATGGGGGAAACCCAACGCGCCGACTCAGTGCTTGGTGATGTCGCCGCCGACGACTTCGATGCGCTGTATATCCCCGGTGGGCATTCCCCGGACCGCTTGCGCCTGGCGCCCGGCGCCATCGATTTCGTCAAGGCATTTGCCGATAAGCCGTTGTTTGCCCTCTGCCATGGCCCGCAATTGCTGATTTCCGCCGGGCTGGTCTGCGATCGCACGCTCACCTCCTGGCCATCCATCGCCGTCGATCTCTGCAACGCCGGCGCCAACTGGGTCGATCGGGAAGTCGTCATCGACAACAACCTGATCACCTCGCGCAACCCGCACGATATCCCCGCCTTCAATGCGGCTATCGAGAAGATGCTGACCCATCCCGAGGAGATGGGAAAGGCGGCGTGACGCAGAAGGAAATATGGGCGTGAGGGTGTCGGTGTGATGTTCCTCCATAGCCCTTCTCCGCCCGCTGTCCGCGCGCGGTAGATTTGGCGTGGTGAGTGTCGTTTGCGCCGTATCACCGCAGGTCATATATTGACAACATACAACAAACGTAGACTATGGACCGCCGGCGCCCTTGCCGGCGCCCCGTGGCAGACAACCGCCGCGCAGCCGCCGGCAGGGATGCCGGCGGTCCATAGCCTGCGTGCTCACTGCTCCCGCGGCAGGTTTCATTAGATCACACCATCCGTAGGGCGACTAAAACGATTTAGAAATGGGTGCGCGGAACCGCATGACCGGAGTGCTTGCGCGACGGCTTGCCGAACCGTCGATTTTCCATTATAACTGTAGCTATGTTAACCAGCTATCATACGCATTCACGGTGGAGCGATGGTCGCGACGACCTTTCCGCGATGCTCGATGCCGCGCGGGGGATGGGCATCGACGAACTGGGGATTTCCGACCATTACGTGCACCGTCCCGACAATATCCCGCTGGTGTGGTCGATGCCGCTCGATTTTCTGCCCGACTATGTGGCACGCGTGCAGGAAGCCGCTGCTGGGAGCGGCACGGTGACCTTGCGGCTGGGTACGGAAGTCGACTTCTTTCCGGAGACGGCGGCGGCCGTCTCCGCGCGGCTGGCGGAGTTTCCGTTCGACTATCTGCTCGGTGCGGTGCATTTTGTCGGCGACTTTTCGGTCGATGAAAGCGCGGAATTATGGGAAGCGCTTTCGCCGGACGCCCGTGACGCGATGTGGCGCGACTATTGGCTCCATGTGCGGATGATGGCGGAGCGCGGTTTCTGCGATCTGGTGGCACACCTCGATCTGCCGAAAAAGTTTGGGTACTTTCCCCGCATCGATTTACGCGCGGAGGAAAACGCGGCGCTGGATGCCATCGCCGCCGCGGGCATGGCCATCGAGATCAACACCGCCGGCTGGAGCAAGCCGGTCGCTGAGGCCTATCCCAGCGAACGCTTGCTGCGCGCGGCGTATGCCCGCGAGATCCCCCTCGCCATCGCTCCCGACGCGCATACCGCGCTGCACCTGACCGCGAACTATGCCCGCGCCCGCCAACTCGCGCACGCCGCCGGCTACACTACGCTGGTCGGCTTTCACCAGCGGGAACGATTTAGTTATCCGTTATAATACCATTATAGGCAGTCAGGTGCCGGCGCGCGCGCGTCCTCGCGAGCACTCCGGTGGTTTCGATACGGCCATCCGTGACCTACTCAACCACCGGAGTGCTCGCGAGGACGCGCGCGCGCCAGCACCTGAACTGGAGATGTACCAGCCAGGGTTGATAAGACGGAATAATCATGGCAGACGAACCAACGAAAAATAATCAGGCGAGAAAAGCGGTCACCTTACAGGATATCGCCGATCGCTGCGGGTTGACGAAGACCACGATCTCCCATGCACTGCGCGAGAATCGCAAGCAAGTGAGCGCGCAGACCATCGGGTTGGTGCGTGCCGTCGCGGAGGAGATGGGATATGATCCGGCGTGCCATTTTTCCGCCCGCCACCTGGCATTACAGCGCTTCGGACAGCGTCCGGCCTCGCAGACGGTCGCGCTGTTTTTACCGCGCGGCGCCGGCACGACCTACATCGAAGACCCGTATTACAGTCGCATCTATGTTGCCGCCGTCAGCGAACTGTTTATTGCCGGCTACGGGGCACTGGCATTGGAATTCAACGCGATTAACAAGGGGCAACTCGCGTCCACCCCGGTCTTCTTCTCCGGCTATGTGGACGGGGTGATGGCGTTGGGGATTCCCACCGAGTTGTCGGAATTTTTTCGCTACGTGCAGGAAACTGCCCACATCGACTTCCCGATCCTCACGCTGATCGACGAATATTCCCCTTATCCCGCCGTCGTGGCGGATGATCGTCAGGGTGCGTATCTGGCCGCCAAGCATCTGCTCGATCTCGGCCATCGTCACCTGCTGCATTTTCAAAGTGACGAATTTGTGATCAGCAGAAACCGCCTGGCCGGCTACCAGGCTGCGTATGCCGACCAGGATTTACCGGCGGAACGCTATTTACATTTTTGCCCCTCCTGGTACGAATATGATTTCATGCGGAACAATCCGCATTTTACCGTGCAGGCGGCGATCGAAGAAGCGCAGGCATGCTGGCCGCATATCACCGGTATCCTGGCCGGCAATGATAAATGGGCGGAGCAGATCGCCCAGAGCATGGTGGCGATGGGGCTGACCATTCCGGATGAGATGAGCCTGGTCGGCTTTGACGATACCCGCGCGATCCTCGATGCCCAGGGGAAGAATATGCTGACGACGATCGCCGTGCCGCTGGAAACCATCGGCCGGCGGGCGGCACAACGGGTGATCGAGCTCATACAGCATCCCGAGCAGGAAGCGACCGGGGTCGATGAACGTATCGTGCTGCCCACCCGACTGATCGTGCGCGGGTCGACCGCTGGCCCGCCGTCGAGAACAACATAAAAAAATGCCTGTTTTGCCACGGCCCCTCTTGACAAAACGAGCGTATCGCTTTAGAATAAAGGTACCCTAACCGGTAAAGTAACTTTGTGGCAGCAAAGAATCGGGAAGCGATCTCAACCGATTCGGCTATTTTTATGAAAAGGAGGTTTGCGATGAGGCATCGCGGAGAAAATGGGTTTACACTCATCGAATTATTGGTCGTTATCGCCATTATTGCCGTGCTGGCGGCCATTCTCTTTCCGGTATTCGCCCAGGCGCGCGAGAAGGCGCGGGCGACCACCTGCACCAACAATCTGCGGCAATTGGCGATGGGTGTCCAGATGTACGCACAGGAACATGATGAGCTCTTGCCGTATGCCGTGAGTTGGAACACCGACATCAATATGCAGGGTGGGGTGTTCGATTGTCCGTCCGCGCAAGTACGCGGGTCCGCGTCACAGCCGGATTACTTGTACGTCGGCGGCTATTTCGCCGGCTCCGCCACCAATGACTTTCTCTCCGGCAAAGCGGTCGGCGATATTGGGTCACCCACCGCGGCGCCGATGATACTCGATGGCATCACCCTCAATACACCGCCTCCCTACGTCGTGGAGTCTGTTCCCAATGACATCGCCGCGGCGATGGGCAGCGTCGACATGCGTCACAACAATAGCGTCAACATCGCCTATGTTGACGGGCATGTCGCAGCCCTCAATACCCTGACCCCCGCGTTGTTTGTTCCCGACGTCAATCTGGCGACTCTGACCACCCCGGTGGTGCTGGGAACGCTGGCTACCGGTGACGGCCTATTTCTCGGGTACTATGGCGGCGGTAATATGGCGGCGAATGGGCAGTTGATGCAAACGACGCTTGCCTCGCAGTATAGCATCACCAAAATGTGCGGAATGTCAGATGCCACGCACGCCAAGTTTTACGATGCCACCAGCAGCGGCACCTATCTGCTGGGAACGGGTAATGAACTGCAGGGTCTGACCGCCGGCACCACCACCCCGCCATCCTGGTGGAAAACCGGCTCGGGCAGCGGGACCTTGTTGGGCGCCCCCGCCTCGCCGGTCTATTCGACTTGTGCGTTACTTTGGGGCTCGAGCGCGTATGACGTCAATCATGCGAGTTCCCCCTATCTGGGCGGAACGACCAGTGCGACCATCGTGATTCAACCCAACGTCACTTCGCCGGTCTTGAAAAATATTGCCCTCGTCATCGCCAATCATTGTGACTACGGGTCAGCGGGCAGTGCCTGGTTTAACTCGATACAGGTGGGAACGGCACCGCCGCTTAATTTTAACACCAGCCAGGCGCAAATCAACAATACGGCGAAATGGTATGGGAATGCCGTTATGGTGATGCTGCCGGTACTCCCGAGCCAGCCGATTACGCTCAATATCGGCATGACGGGCTCGAATAGCTGGACGGGCGTCGCTTTCCAGAATTGATCGGCCGGCTTAACAAGATACCGTTACTTACATTGACGGTAATCCGTGCGGGGTTATATACTTTCGCCGGCCTCGGTGCTCGCGAGAGACGCTGAATTGAATCATGGTCGATCCCACCCATTGGACGGCGGCCATGTGTTTTCGTAAAGGAGATTTATTATGCGCAACCAATATGCTCGACCTGGTTTCACGTTGATCGAATTATTGGTAGTCATAGCCATCATCGCCGTACTGGCGGCGATCCTCTTCCCCGTCTTTGCCAAAGCACGGGAAAAAGCCCGGCAGACCACCTGTACCAATAACTTGCGCCAACTCGCCACCGGCATGATGATCTTCGCCGAAGATCACGGTGAAACGCTGCCGAGTGCCAGCACCTGGTTGCGCGATCTCGCGCTGCCCGGCAATGGCTTGTTCGATTGTCCCACCAACAAAATGCGCGGCACGCCGACGGCGCCGGACTACTGCTATATCGCCGGCTACAATCAGGCGTCAGCCATTAACGATTTCCTCTCCGGCGCCGCCATCGCCGGCTATATGAAGCCGACGATCGTGCCGTTGCTGTTCGATGCGGTCAATACCAATGGGACGCAGGTGGGCTATATCCAGGAAGTCACGGCCAATGACTTGACCCGGGCGGCAAGCATCGTGGATCTCCGCCATACCGGCGCGGCAGATTTTGCCTACCTCGATGGGCATGTGGCGCAGGTCAATTCCGTGAATGCCGGCACTTTTGCCCCTGCCATCAATTTGGCGACGTTGAAGTCAGCCACCCCGCTGGGCATGGTCTGGAGTCCGCGTGGGTATTTCTTCGGACAATACAGCGCCTCTAATGGCTATGCCGCCGGCGGACAGATGATCTGTCAGACGCTCAGTTCACAATTCAATATTACCAAGTGCGTCGGACTCGCGTCTGCCACCGTCACCCGCGTCTATACGCCTACGTCGAGCGGTGATTATACCCTCGGTACCGGGAACGAGGTGCAGATAGCCACCACCGGTACCGGGCGAATGCCGTCCTGGTGGAACACCGGACCCGGCTGCGGCACGTTAATCGGTCCCGCCACCGCGCCGGTGTATAGTTCCTGCTCGCTGCTCTGGGGTACGACCGCCTATGATGTCAATCATGCCGTCGCCCCGATCTTAGGCAATTCCGCCATCGGCAGCAACGCGGCGACCATCGTCATCAATCCCACCGTGAAGACGATGACGGTGAAACGCATCGCCATTGCGGTGGCGAATCACTGCGACACCGGACGCGGTGGTGCCGGAAGTGTCTGGTTCAACTCGATCCAGATCGGCACCCAGCCGGCTGTCAACATGAGCGCGTATCCCGCCACCCTGAATCCGGTAAATCCCTCCGGCAGTGCCTGGTATGGCAATGCCTGTGTGGCGTTAGTTCCCGTTTTTCCGAATCAGAAGATCACCCTCAGCATCGGGCAGAGCCAAACCGGCGGCAACTCCGTCTGGTCAGCATTCTGCAGCGAAGATTGAGTGCATAACCGGCGCCTACCACGTAGTGCATGGACTGAGTAGTAATATACCGATTGTGGACGGTGAGAAATCGTCCACAATCGGTATTTATTTGATCCCGGCCTGATCGCGTACCCCTCGCTATTCAAGCGCTACGGATACGGGCAATTTATCCCTGAGGAAAACATATGCTACGCATGCGATGGCTCTGGCTGGGCATGGCGTTGTTGTTGGCCGGCATGGCGCCGGCACAGCAACCGGCGCCGCCGTTGCCGGAGATGAGCGGTCAAGTCACCCTGAACGTGCAGGATGAGCACGATGCACCCGCACGCGACCTGATCGTCTCCCTTTATTATCCACAAAGCCGGCGCGCCCGGATCACCCCACAGACCGGATTGATGCTCGATCTGCACAACTGGGGCGGCACGGACCTGGATGGCGCGCCCAGTCCGGCCGTACTGGTCAATACCTACAATGTGGTGGCGATCGCGGTCCGCTATTATCAAAGCGGTGACAAGGACAAAGATCCTCTCCCCTATGACTTCGGCTATCGGCAGACATGGGATGCGCTGCGCGCGTTGTGTTACGTCTACCAGGGTTTACGCGAGGCGAAGATTCCCTTCGACACGACCCGCATCTACGGCACGGGGGGTTCCGGCGGCGGCAACGTCATTCAAATGAGCAACAAATTCGCCCCGCGCACCTTCGCCTGCATCGTCGATCTTTCCGGCATGGCCAGCCTGACCGACGACATCGCCTATAACCTGCCCGGCGGCAGCGGGTTGAATGCCCGCTATAGCCGTGATCCGGCGAGTCCGGCGTATTTATCGAAAGGCATGCAGGAGATTCGCGATCTCGGGAACGCCACGCACCTGGCGCTGATGGCCAAACTGGGCAACCATTGCAAAGTGGTGGTGATTCACGGCGAAGACGACGGGCTGTGCCTGGTCGCGGATAAGAAACGCGTGACCACCGCCATGCAGGCGGCCGGTCTCGATGTCGAGACACATTTCCTCGGGAAAGCCGATATCGATCAGCAATTGGTGCTGAACACCGGCCATTCCCTGGGCAACCGCACTGCGCTGCTGCAGCATTTCGCCGGCGACTATCTGGCACCGACCAGCGCAAAGATGTGCCGGCTGGCGGGACCGGTCGATTTCGACCGCCGTGAGACGATCGCGTATCCGACCACTAATGGGATTTATACGCTCGATTACACCACCGGCAGTCCGGTGCTGCGTTATCAACCGGTCGCGCGCGCGCCGGAGACACCGGCGGAGGAGACGCTGTTTGGCGCCTATGTCCCCGTGTGGTCACCCAGATTTCCCGCCGGCTATAATGAAACAGAAGCGGCATGCGGCACGTTGTTGACCACCAGCGCCCCCGGACACGTGCAGGGCTTCCGCTTTTATAAATTCGCCGGCACCGAGCATACCATGTGGCTGTATAATAACGACACGACACCGCCGACGCTGCTGGCCACGCTGCAATTCGGGAAGGATGAGGAAACCGCTTCCGGCTGGCAGCAGAAAAAGCTCCCCGCTCCGATTGCCATCACCCCGGGCGTGCATTATATGATCTGGCGCGCCTGTCCCGGCGGGGAAAACCACGGCTGGACCAATCGCGGCAAAGCCGAACATGGCAGCAACGGCTTGCATCTCACCGGTGGCGGGTTCTATAAGGGAACGGTCAGCGATAACGCTGTCACGCCAATGCCGAAAGCGTATCCCGATGATGTCGTTGACGCCGATGTGATTTTCCTGAGTGACCGCTGATCGCAGTTTGGAAACATTGGTTTGGAAGGGAGTGCGCGAAGCGAGCCCCGCTGCCCGCTCATTGATGTGTTAAAAATACCGTCCGGGAGCCCGGCAGTCCTCTGCCGGCTATCGCGCAAGCACCTCTGGCGCGCGAGCGTCCCCGCGAGCACCGGAGGATACCCGACATGCTCGCGGGGACGCTCGCGCGCCAGAGGTGCCTGAGCGAGTACCAAAACCAGAGAGGAACCCCATGCATCAAGATTTTCCGGCCGTGTGCCGGTTACTGTGCGATGAAATTGATTGGACGCAGCCCGCGATGGCGGCGTCGCCGATGGCGGTGGCGTACCGCGACGAGGATTATTGCCGTGCCGCGCGGCTGTTTATCCGCTACCTGCGCGAACGCCCTTCACCGCGCTGGCTCTTCACCCCGGACTTTGTCCGCCAGGTGCGCGCCCAGGCGACGCCGTCATACCGCGAACAGGCCGTGAAGGCGTTGGGCACGCTGATTGTCGATGGCGCGGAAGGCGGCTATGGGAAAGTGCTCTGCCTGCCGTTTTTACCCGCGCAAGACTTCCATGTCGCCGCGACGCCGGAGTTCTTCCAGCAGTTGCAACAGGCGCTGCTCGATCAACGCGCGCACTGGGGTGAGTGGGGATGCCAGACCATCTATCGCTGGTTCGAGACCGTCCAGGCGGCGTGGCCGATGGAAGAATGCCCGGACGACTTTTTTATCCCCGCCTTGTGCTGGTTGCTGATCGAAGCGCGCCATGCCTGGCAATTTACCCAGCGCTGGCACGAAGCGATGCTCGGAACCTCCGGGCACAACTGGTGGGCATTCGAGCTCTGCGCGCTGTGGAAGATCAGCCTGTATTTTCCCGAGTGCCGCGGTCTGGCGCAGTTCCGCGCGCTCTATCCCACCTACCTGGAACGCGAAGTCACCTTATCGCTGGATGCCGACGGCTACTCGGAAGAGCAATCCGTCAGTTATCATTGGGCATTGGCGGATATTGTGATGAGCACCGCGCGCATCGCCGAATTGAATGGCCTGCCGCTCTCACCCACGTTGCGACATCAACTCGAAGAGTGTGCGCGGTTGGCATATCGGCTCATTGCGCCGGACGGTACCGCCCCGAGTTTCGGTGATCATGGCGGCGGGTCGATTCTCTCCCGCGTGCGCGAAACTGCCGTCGAATTTCGCCTGCCGGAAGCCAAATACGTGGCCGACCAATTGGGCGCCGCACTATCTTCGCCTATTGCCGGCATGATGGTCTATCCGCGCACCTTCGGCATGATCGATGCGGATTTAGCGCCGGAGTATCAGGCATTGCCGGCGCACGCCCCCGCGCTGGATAGCGCGCTGTCGCGCGCCGGGCTCTACGTGATGCGTTCCGCGTGGCAACCCGATGCGCACTATCTCTGCATGGAAGCCTGCCCGCGCGGCGCCAGCGCCACCAGCCACGGCCACACCACGCTGATGAACTTCGTGCTGCACAGCTTCGGCACGCCCGTGCTGATCGATAGCGGCGCCGGCTGGGAGACGGATGAGTCGGGCGTCTGGTGGCGCACCGGTTCGTTCTCGCATAATGTCGCCACCGTCGATAACGAGCATCACCTGCCCATCCGCTCTATCTTCCGCTGGGACCAGGTGGTGACCCCGCGGACGGAACGCTGGGAATCCACACCGGACTACAGCTATTTCAGCGGCGTGCATGAAGGCTATGAGCGCCTGCCGCGCCGGGTCTCCGCCACGCGCCGCAAGATCTTCGCCGTGCGCGGCGGCTACTGGATTCTCATCGACCGCTTCACCGCCGCCTCCCCGGTCGAACCTCACACTTACACCCAGCACTTTCAGGTGAATCTCCCCTGCCGGCTGAATGATGATGGCCGTCTGCTTACCGCGGGGGAAGCCGGCAACCTGCTCATGGTGCCGGTAACGACCGATCAACTCACCCCCAACCTGGAACCATGCCCCTACCCGCAGGACCACTATCCGAACCCGGACCATCTGACATATACGCTGGAAAAGGAGGGGTCCGGCTTGCTGGTGACGCTGTTGGCGCCGTTCTTCGGCAAAGCACAACCCACGGTCACCGCGCGCTTCCTCCCCGTGTTGAGTGCGGACCGCGAGTTGTCTCCCTGGGAAGCGACCGGGCTGGAGATTATCATCGACGGCCGGCGCGATGTCTATCTCGATTTCCATACCCACTGGCATTCCGCCTGGACTTGCGGGGAATATGCCGGCGAGGGGCGGCTATTTCATTCGCGCTGCTTGAAAAGCTGAAGGGAACAGTCACTATCACCAGAAATAGGCATGTAAGCGTTCAGGGGGTAATTCCATAGCCCACAGCATCGCTGTGGGGCACCAGTGCATCAAATCGTTCCCACAGCGATGCTGTGGGCTATGGAATTACCCCCCTGAACAGATACCTTCTTCTTTGCGTCTTTGCGCCTTTGCGTGAAATCAATCGTCTGGTTCGCTGTGTAAGTTTCACGCAAAGACGCAAAGGTTCGGTGACTGTTCAGTCTGGAGACAGCATAATGATCCATCAACTCGATCTATCCACCATCCCAATCTCTTCGCAGTCCACCATCGAACTGGCGGCAGGAGATACGCTCGCATTTCCGCTGGTCGACGGCGGGCACTGGTACGGGCACGGCTTCAATCATGTGCAGCCGTATCCGCTGGAGAGCGGGCAGATCGATAACGCGGCGTTGGCGGTCAACAACATTCAGTGCCCGGTGTGGATGTGCTCGCGTGGGGTGGTGATCTTCGCGGATACCGTGGAGCGGCTGAGCGTGCGTTTGAATGCGGATGGGGATGGGGTGTTCAGCCTGACCGCGCTGGAAGCGCCGGTGACCGTGCGCGTCTGGCGCGAGCGCACGCTGCCGGAGGCGCACCGGGTATTCCTGCGGCAGGTGGGCTGGCCGCCGGTCGCGCCGACGGTTGCGCAACTGGGCGAGAGTCTCTTCTGCACCTGGACGGAATATCCGCGCTGCATCACGCAGGCGCGCGTGCTGGGCTACGCCGCCGACATCCGCGCGCATGGGTATCCCTGCTCCACGTTAATCATCGACGACCGCTGGGAGTCCTGCTTCGGCGAACTGCGCTTTGCCGCCGATTTTCCCGATCCCGCCGGGATGGTGCGGGAATTGCGCGCAATGGGCTTCGAGGTCTGGCTGTGGGTGACGCCGTTCGTCAATCTGGAAGCGGCCAATTTCGACGAATTGGCGCGCGAGCGCATCCTGGTGCCGCGCAAAGACGGACAGGGGGCGGCACTGCTGCGCTGGTGGGGCGGCACCGCCGGGCTGGTGGACGTCACCGCGCCGCACGGGCGCGCCTGGCTGCGCGATCAGTTGCACCGGCTGCGGCAGGAGATTGCCGTCGCCGGCTTCAAGGTCGATGGCGGCGATTTCAAATATCAGCCGGCGCCGGAGATTGCCGGCTGGCACTGCCCGCCGGGACCATCCGGCTACAGCGATGCGCTGCTGGCGCTGTTCGAGGAAGTGGCGCCGCTCCATTGCGAGACGCGCACCGCCTGGCTCTCGCAACGCCGGCAGATCCTCTGGCGGCAGGGCGGCAAAGATTCGCACTGGGGGCTCGATAACGGGTTGGCGGCGATGGTGACGCTGGCGCAGCAGATCGCGCTGCTCGGGTACGATCTCTTCATCCCCGATATGATTCCCGGGCGCGTGCAGACGCTGGTGGCGGAGATGCCGCTGCCCAGCGATGAATTGACAGTGCGCTGGACGGAAGCCACCGCGCTGCTGCCGATGATGCAATTCTCCTACGCCCCCTGGCACTACGCGCCGGCAACGGAAGCGGCGCTCCGCGGCTACGCGCTGCTGCATCAGCAACTCGCACCGTATCTGCACGCGCAGGCCGTGAATCGCACCGCGCCGCTGCTGCGCCCGCTCTGGTATGCCGATCCGGAGAACTCGGCGCTCTACACCGTGCCGGACGCCTTCCTGCTCGGTCCCGACCTGCTGGCCGCGCCGGTGGTGACCGCCGGCGCCGTCACCCGCGACATCCTCCTGCCGCGCGGCGCCTGGCGCGACGCCTGGACGGGCGATCGTTATGACTGCGGAATGCTGGCGAACTTCCCCGCCCCCTGCCCCGGCATCCCGCTCTTCATTCGCGCGGAGAATGAGGAGCTGTTCACCACGGTCCACCAGGCATTGCGCGCCATCGCGCGCGGCAGCGTGCCGTCCGGCATCACCACCACCCGCTATTCCGCCGGGCTGGACCGGGATTTGAACGTGACGGGTTGAGTGGGATAAACACAGATTGTAATCAGCTACCCCTGGCGCGCGAGCGTCCTCGCGAGCACCCCGGTGGTTTCGATACGACCATCCGTAGTCTACTCAACCACCGGGGTGCTCGCGAGGACGCTCGCGCGCCAGAGCTGCCGGATCAGACATATTGTAACGAACCACTGAGCGAATCAATAATGGTTTGACATCCCTGCCTCATTCCACCATAATCCCCTTATCCAATACCCCTGGGAGAACGATTCCTATGACGACGACCGAAATTCTGCGCTGGATTTCCTTTGACGATGCAGCGGCGCCCTTTTCCGTGTGCGGGTTGGCCTGGTTTGCGCGCGAGCGACGCTTGCGGCGCTATCCGGCTGTCCCCCCCGAGCCGTTGCGCGAGGCGGTCGAAAATCTGGCCAACAACCCGGCGGGCGCGAATATCCGCTTCCGCACCAATGCGACCACCGTGCAGGTGCATGTGAAGTTGCAGGGACCGCCGAATATGTATCACATGACGGCGGTGGGGCAGTGCGGGGTCGATTGCTATCTCGATGGCCGCTTTGCCGGCTGCTCGGTGCCGGTGCCGAACACGTCCGAATACACCTGGACGATTCCCCTGGGCTTCGATGGCCGGATTCACGAAGTCATCCTCAATCTGCCGCTCTATCAGACGGTCGAAGCGCTGGAGATCGGTGTGAATGAGGAGGCGGAAATCGCACCGCCAACGCCGTTCGCCTATCCCGGTCCGATCGTCTGGTACGGCACTTCCATCACCCAGGGGGGATGTGCGGCGCGGCCCGGCATGGCGCATACCTCGATCGTCAGCCGCCGGCTCAATTGCGAAGTGGTCAATCTGGGCTTCTCCGGCAACGGCATCGGGGAACCGGAAGTCGCCCGCCTGCTGGCCACGATCGCCGAACCGGTGCTCTATGTCATCGATTACATCGGCAATGCCGATTATGCGCGCACGCAGGCAACCTTCAAGGATATCATCGCGACCTTGCGCGCGGCGCATCCGGCGACCCCCATCCTCGCCATCGACCGCATTCGCTTTGCCGCCGATCTCTTCAACGCCGATTGGGAAACCGAGCGCGTCAACTGCGCGACCTATCTCGATACCACCGTGCGCGAACTCCGCGCCGCCGGCGATGCCAACCTCCACTTCCACAGCATGGCCGACGCCCTGGGCACGGATTGGGATGAATGCACCGTCGATTGCATCCACCCCACCGACCTCGGCTTCTCCCGCATGGCGGAGGATTTGGTGCCGGTAATCAGGAAACTGATCTAACAGGGTAATTGGCACTATTGGGGGAGTGTGCGCGTCGCTGTTTGGAAGTCCGAACCCCGGCGGGGCCGGGGTTGAGTGGTAAGACACCTTGCATCAGCCTTACCGCCTCCTGGCGGTCAACCGCCAGGCTATTGAGATACGCCCCATAAATGGGGCTTCGTACGAAGGTAAACGCAAGCCCCATTTATGGGGCGTATCTCAATAGCCCCGGCATTTATGCCGGGGTGGGGAATTGGTTTCTGATGAGGGTGTGAGCGCAGCGAGCCCCGCAGGGTGAGTGGCTACTTCCGCGGGGCTCGCTGCGTTCACACCCTTCCAAACGGCGACGCGCTCACACCTTCAAGTAATCGCCACCCTACGCTAGAACACGTCCTTGCTATGCAGATATTATCTGCATAAAATACTGATATGGATGGGATCATGAAAGCGAAGGCGACCCAAACACTTCCTGATTTATATATCTATCCGGCGATTTTCCATTATGCCGATGATGGCATCAGCATTTTCTTCCCGGATATCCCCGGATGCCTGCCTTGCGCTGACACAGATAGTGAAGCCTTTGGCAGTGCGACGGAAGCGCTGGAGTTGCACCTGTGGAGTATGGAGCGTGATGGCGATCCAATTCCCGTGCCGACGCCCATCGACGCGTTGGAGGTCGGATCCCATGAGGCGGTTGTGTTGATTCGCGCCAATATGAAGCTGGCACGCCGGCAGATGAATGAGAAATCAGCGCGGAAGATGGTCACGATTCCGCGCTGGTTGAACGATTTAGCCGAAGAATCGGATGTCAATTTTTCCCAGGTAATGCAAACCGCGCTCAAGGATTTGTTGGGAGTCGCGGACGATCTTCCCCATCGACGGAGCGCATGATGAAAGCTGGTGGTTGTTAAAGGGTGTATGCAAATGGATTAGAAGGTGCATGCGCCGTTTAGAAGGGTGTGAGCGCAGCGAGCCCCGCAGGGTGAGTGGCTACTTCCGCGGGGCTCGCTGCGCTCACACCCTTCCAAACGGCGACGCGCTCACCCCCAAACGCCGCACGCCCGCCGGAGTGACCCGACGGGCGTGCGAATGTATTCGATAGCGACTGACTTAGAGACTGGCGTAGGGTATGCCATCCAAAGTGCTGCCCGAAGTCGGATATTTCGCGGTCACCACACCATTGACATAGGCCCAGTGATTGCCGATCGCCGTATCGATCGACCCACTCGCTAACGGGGTGAAGGGATTGATCGGAATCCCGATGGAAGTGCCGCCAATGCCGCCCTGGCGCATCAGGTAGGGTCCCTGATAGCTGCCGGTCGGGATGGTGACTGAGTTGCCGCTGTCATCGACGCCGGAGCCGGGTGCCGTGGTCACTACCAGGTCCGTCAACGCGGTCGGGTTGCAGCCGGTGTCGGCGGAGAACTGGGCAATCGCCGAACGGATCGTCTGCAGGTCCGCTTTCAACGTCGCTTCTTTCGCCTTACGCGAAGCGCCGGTAACGCGCGGGATCACGATTAACGCCAGGATTGAGATCACGACGATCACAATCAACAATTCGATGAGGGTAAATCCTCGGCGCACGGAAGCTGGATGGACTGACATAACGCTCATTTCCCCTTTGATTTAGATATCGCCGTGAAGGAATCGGACTCCTCGCAAAGGAGTCAGTCCATACACCCGATATAGAACTATACCATGTTAGAGCAATATTTGCAATTTAGCCCTTGCTCTGTAAGAGTTCACGTTCTTCGGAGTAATTCGTAGACTATGTAGTGGCGGGCGGAAAGAGGGGGCGCCCCCGGAGCATTCCTTCGAGGGCGGTCACCGGATCGAGGCCACGCACGACGCAGGT